>WNFG01003389.1_pt1 | contig 13318 bp, 13 predicted proteins | sample 5400431 | NCBI WGS metagenome assembly WNFG01 (sample SAMN13153346, study PRJNA577476) | soil metagenome | isolation source: 120 cm saprolite under Douglas fir tree site 2 hole 3 replicate 2 | place: USA:California | collected 2015-04-18
TGGTTGGTCTTGGAGGTGCGCAGCTTGTCGAGCAGGAACTCGATGGCATCGACCGCACCCATCGGCATCAGGATGCGGCGCAGCACCCACATCTTCTGCAGGGTCGCGCGATCGACCAGCAGCTCTTCCTTGCGGGTGCCCGACTTGGTGATGTCGATGGCCGGGAAGGTGCGCTTGTCGGCGACCTTGCGGTCGAGAATGATTTCCGAGTTACCGGTGCCCTTGAACTCCTCGAAGATCACCTCGTCCATGCGGCTGCCGGTATCGATCAGGGCCGTGGCGATGATGGTGAGCGAGCCGCCTTCCTCGATGTTGCGCGCCGCGCCGAAGAAGCGCTTGGGCCGCTGCAGGGCGTTGGCGTCGACACCGCCGGTCAGCACCTTGCCCGAGCTCGGCACCACGGTGTTGTAGGCGCGGCCGAGGCGCGTGATCGAATCGAGCAGGATCACCACGTCCTTCTTGTGTTCGACCAGGCGCTTGGCCTTTTCGATCACCATTTCGGCGACGGCGACATGGCGGCTCGCCGGCTCGTCGAAGGTCGAGCTCACGACCTCGCCCTTCACCGTGCGCTGCATGTCGGTGACTTCCTCGGGCCGTTCGTCGACCAGCAGCACCATGAGAAAGACTTCGGGATTGTTGGCCGTGATGGCATGGGCGATGTTCTGCAGCAGCACCGTCTTGCCGGTGCGCGGCGGTGACACGATCAGCGCGCGCTGGCCCTTGCCGATCGGCGCGATCAAGTCGATCACACGGGTCGAGATGTCGAGCTGCTGCTGCGGCGTGGTGCCGGCCTTCTTGGTAAGCGTGCCGGTGCGGCGGGTGCCGACGCGGCCCGACGAGGTGGCGCGCGAGCTCGACTGCTCCTCGGAAATCGTCGGCGCCATGACGGCCACGCCGCCTTCCATCTCGAGCTTCAGCTTCTCGTCGGGATAGAGCGGCGTCAGCGAGTCGAAGTTGATGCGGTGGCGCAGCGCATCGGGGTCGTCGAAGTTGATCTTGTTGATCTGCACCATGGCGAAGTAGCGCTCGCCGTCCTTGGGCGCGCGGATCTCGCCTTCGACCGTGTCGCCGGTGCGCAGGCCGAATTTGCGGACCTGGGTCGGGCTGACATAGATGTCGTCGGCGCCGGGCAGGTAGTTGGCTTCCATCGAGCGCAGGTAGCCGAAACCGTCGGGCGCCACCTCGATGGTGCCGACGCCGAAGATCGCCTGGTCGGCGGCCGCCACCTTCTGGAGGATGGCGAACATCAGTTCCTGGCGGCGCATCATCGCCGCGCCGTCGACACCCTGCTCCTCGGCGAATGCGAGGAGCTCGGGCGGTTTCTTTATCTTGAGGTCTTGGAGGTTCATGTTTCTTCAGTCTGGAGTGGGGAGATGACGCACGCGCCACGGCCGCCGGGAGCGGTCATTGACTAGAATCAGCGCTGTGTCGTTCTTGAATGGGCCCCGTCGATCACCGCCGGGGAGGCAGCGCCAAGGGCCCTAGGTGGCGGTTATATAAGGCCGCCAACCCGGCCTGTAAAGGCCTAGCGCGCCTCGACCGGGCGGTGCTCCGTCCCGGCGCCAGGGGTGATGAACATCAGTTGGCCGGGCTTTTTAACGATGCCGCGATGCCACACGCCGCGCGGCACGATGAAGGTCTGCCCGGGCTTCAGAACGGCTCGGCTCTCGCCGCCCGGGGTGTCGAGCACCAGCTCCAGCTCACCCGACAGCAGGGTCAGGATCTCCTCGCCGGCGGGATGGCGCTCCCAATGGTTCCAGTCGGCGGTCTGGCTCGTGCTGCCCATCAGGCGGCCGTGGCCGAGGTCGTGGCGGCCTTCGATGCCCGCCCAGAACTTGGCGCCGCCTTCCATGGCAAGCGCGCTCTCGTCGGGCCGGAGATGGATATAGGTGCTATCGAGCGAAAACGCCTGGGTCATGGTTCCTCCTCGGCCAGCATTTCGGCGTAACGAAAGATCTCGGTATGGTCGGCCGCGGTCCCCAACCTGGTGTTGGCATCGGCCCAGTAGGCCACGGCACGCTTGAGCATCGGCATGTTGAGCTCGAGGTGCTGGGCGACATCGCCCGCGGTGCGCAGGTCCTTGGCCATCAGGCCGGTCGTGAAGCCGGCCGCGAAGCTGCGCGAGACCACGAACTGACGGCCCTTCACCTCGGTGGCGTTGCTCTTGCCGGTCGAGCTGTTGAACACGTCGACCATGGTGCCGGGATCGAGGCCGAACGCCTCGCCGACCACCAGCGCCTCGCAGAGCGCGACCAATCCGGCTGCCGACAGATAGTTGTTGAGCGCCTTCATCGCATGGCCGGCGCCGGCAGCGCCGCACAGCGTGATGGTCTTGCCCATGGCGGCAAGGGCCGGCCGCGCGCGTTCGAGATCGGCTGCGGCGCCACCGACCATGATGCTGAGCGAGCCGTCGAGGGCGCGCTTGACGCCGCCCGACACCGGAGCGTCGAGCAGTGCCGAGCCCGCGGCGGCGAGATCGCGCGCCAGCTTCTGGGTGTCGACGGGATTGGACGAGCTCATGTCGAGCACCAGCGATCCCGCCGCCAGCCCCTCGCGCGCGGCATCGCGACCCTCGATCAACGCCTGCCGCACCACCTTGCCGTCGGGCAGCATGGTGATCAGCGCATCGGCGCCTTGCGCGGCGGCCTTGGGCGAGGCCGTCGCCACGGCCGACGGATGGGCACCGACGAAATCCGAGACAGCCTTCTGCGAGATATCGAACAGGCGGAGTTTATAGCCCGCCTCGGCGAGTCGCGCCGCCATCGGCCGGCCCATCATGCCGAGACCGATGAAAGCGATGGTGGCGGGAGGAGCGATGGTCATGAAATGGTCCCCGACATCAGGTCATATTCATAGAGCGGCAAGGTGCGGCCGGGAATGGCGTCGGACGGTGCGTTCCGCAGAAAGCGCGCGCCCATGCGCTCATAGAAGGCAGCGGCGTTGGGGTCGGCGAGGATGGTGAGCCGCCGCGCCCCGAGCCGGCGGGCCAGGCTGGCCGCAGCCTCGAACAGCATGCGGCCCGCACCGCGGCCGATGGCAGGCGGATCGACGAACATGAGGTCGAGATCGGCGGTCCCGCCTTGCGGCACGACACCGGCCACGCCGATCGTCCGGCTCGCACCGTCGACAGCGACCAGGACGCGACCGGCGGCGATGTCGGCCTCGCTCACGCTCAGCGCCGCGGCGCTCTTCGCCATGAAGGCTGCGTCATAACCCCAATGCGCCTTCGACCGCACGCACAGCGCGCTGAGACTCTCGCCTTCGCCGGTCCGTGCGGTTCGAATGGAAACCATCGCGTCATCACTTGTCATCCTGAGCGCAGCGAAGGATCTCATGGCCTGGCAAGCGGAGATCAGGTGGCAGCCGGCGATGAGGTCCTTCGCTACGCTCAGGACGACAGCCCTAGACTCCGCGTTCCTTGAAGACGTCGCGTGCGGTCTTGAAGGCGTCGAGGCTGGCCGGGATGCCGCAATAGATGGCGACCTGCAGGAAGACCTCCTTGATCTCCTCCTTGGTGAGCCCGTTGTTCAGCGCGCCGTTGACGTGCAGCTTGAGTTCGGGCGCGCGGTTCAGCGCCGCCAGCATGGCGAGGTTCAGCATCGAGCGCGTCTTCTTGGGCAGGCCCGGCCGCGTCCACACATAGCCCCACGCATATTCCGTGGTGATGTCCTGGAACGACATCATGAAGTCGTCGGCGCCCGCCATCGAATTGTCGACATAGTCGGCGCCCAGCACGGCTTTGCGCACCTTCATGCCGTCGTCGTAGAGCTTCTTGTTGCGTGGGTTGGGCTTGGCTTTCGCCGCCTTGGCCTTGGCCATCTGTCGTTCCTCCGGTCAATGGGACCGGAGAATTCTATCAGACCGCGAGATGGTCGGTCTGCCGGCTCGCCGTGACGTTGAGCCCCTTGGCGCGGGCGCGCTGGCAAAGGTCCTCGATGGTGATGTTGTCGAGCTGGGCCATCATGTCGTCGCGCAGCTTATCCCACATCGGCCACACCACCTCGTGGGCGAGCGGCGAGCCGATCGCCGGATCGTTGGGCTCGGTCTCGGCCTCGAGCTTGCGCACCACCCGCACGACCTCGCCCAGGGTGATGCGGCGCTGCTCGCGGCCCAGACGGTAGCCGCCGCGCGGGCCCCTCTTGCCGCTCAGGATGCCGGCGCGCACCAGATGCTGCAGGACCTGTTCGAGATAGCGCTTGGGGATGCGCTGGCGTTCGGTGATGTCGCCGCTGCGCACCGGGTGCTCGCCGACGTGGAAGGCCACGTCGAGCACGGCTTCAATGGCGAACATGGTCTTTTTGCTGAGCCGAGGCATCCCCGTGCTTTCCCTCAGGCGTTTTTTGCCGACCCGGCCGTCACTCCCGTCGATCCGAAACCCCCGGCACCACGCGCCGTCCGGTCGAGCTCACTCGCCTCACGCCACACTGCCCTTGCATGCCGGGCAACCACCAACTGTGCAATTCGCATGCCGCGGCTGATGCGAAACGGCTCCCGGCCGAGATTGATCAGGATCACGCCGATTTCGCCGCGGTAGTCGGCATCGATGGTGCCGGGGGCATTGGCCACCGTCACGCCATGCTTGGCCACCAGCCCTGAACGCGGCCGGACCTGGGCCTCGAAACCGACGGGCAGGGCGATCGAAATGCCGGTCGGAACGATGCGGCGTTCCAGCGGGCCGAGCTCGATGTCGTGATCGATCGCCGCCACAAGGTCGGCGCCGGCGGCGGCGGCGCTGGCATAGGCGGGAAGCTCGAGGTCGCGCGCATGGGCCAGCCGCACCACCTCGATCTCGATGCTTTCCACCCCTTTCACTCCGCCGCCTCGGCCTTGGTGGGGCGGCCGAAATGAAGCGCGATGCGGCCGGCGAGCCGCATTGCGACATCGCCCTTGGCCAGGGTCGGCCAGTCCTCGACGCCCGAGGCGCTGATCAGGTGCACGGTGTTGCGATCCCCGCCAAACGTGCCGGTCGCGGCCGACACGTCGTTGGCCACGATCCAATCGCATCCCTTGCGCTTGCGCTTGTCGATGGCGTTGGCGACCAGGTCCTCGGTCTCGGCGGCAAAGCCCACGACCAGCGCCGGACGTTTGGGGCCGGGCTTGGACAGGGTGGCCAGTATGTCGGGATTGGGCGCGAGTTCGAGAGCGGGCGGCGGCGCGCCGGTCTTTTTCTTGATCTTGGCCGCGGCGGGCCGCGCCGCCTTCCAGTCGGCGACCGCGGCCGCACAGACCGCGATGTCGATCGTCCCCGCAGCGAGGCAGGCGGCGAGCATCTGGTCGGCCGAGTCGACATGGACGGTGCGCAGGCCCGTCGGATCGGCGAGCGCCACCGGACCGCTCACCAGGGTGACGTCGGCGCCGAGCCGCGCCAGGGCGGCAGCGATCGCATGGCCTTGCTTGCCGGAGGAATGATTGGAGATATAGCGGACGGGATCGATCGCCTCGCGCGTCGGGCCCGATGTCACAACGGCGCGCTTACCGGCAAGCGGCTGCTCGGCCGTCAGCATTGCCTCGATGGCGACGACGATCTCCTCCGGCTCCGACATGCGGCCGGGACCATATTCGTTGCAGGCCATGGCGCCGTCGTTGGGGCCGACGAACGAGACACCGCGCTTCTTCAGCGTCTCGACATTGGCGACCGTCGCGGCGTGGGTCCACATGCGCACGTTCATCGCCGGCGCGGCCAGCACCGGCTTGTCGGTGGCGAGCAGCACGGTGGCCGCCAGATCGTCGGCCATGCCCGCCGCCATGCGCGCCAGCAGATTGGCGGTGGCCGGCGCCACGACCAGCAGGTCGGCCTCGCGCGACAGCTCGATGTGGCCCATCTCGCTCTCGTCGGTCAGCGAGAACATGTCGCTGAAGACGCGATCCTCGCTCAGCGCCTGCAGCGACAGCGGCGTCACGAACCGCGACCCCGCGTCGGTGAGCACGCAGCGCACCGCGGCGCCGCGCTCGCGCAGCCGGCGGATGAGTTCGAGGGATTTGAAGGCCGCGATGCCGCCCGCGACGATCAGCAGGATGCGCTTGCCGTTCAGCATGGCGGCCAGATTATCACAACAACCGGCTGGCGAAAGTGTAGACGCCCGTCAGCAAAAGCGCCCAGAACACGGCCAGGCGGAACTGTTCGATCGACAGGCGCCGGCGGATCTGCTGGCCCATCCACATGCCGGCGAGCGCCGGCACCACCGCCGCCGCCGACACGATGGCGCGCCGCCCGTCGAGCAGGCCGAAGTTGATCAGCGAGGCGGTGAGGGTAAGCGAGGTGGCGCACAGCACGACGCCCAGGGTTTGCACCAGTTCGCTGGGCTTGATGTCGAGCCCCTGCAGATAAGGCATCAGCGGCACGACGGGCACGCCGACCACGCCGGCAACAAAGCCGGAAATCACGCCGATCACCGGCGCCAGCGGCTTTTCCAGATCGGCGTGGATGTGCAGGCGAATGCGCAGCAGGCCGAGCCCGCTATAGACGATCAGCACGGCGGCCAGCACCAGGAAGGCCCAGTTCGGGCCCTTCTGGCCGACCAGCCACATGGTGAGATAGAGCCCGACCACCAGCGGCACGATCAGCGGCGCCTGGCGGCGCAGGATGATCCAGAACCTGCCGCCCACCGCCGCCTGCCAGACGTTGGTGATGACGGTCGGCAGCGCGATCAAGGCGATCGCCTCGGGCAGCGGAAGGACCAGCGAGGTGAGAGCGATGGTGATCGTCGGCAGGCCCAGCCCGACCAACCCCTTGACCGTCCCCGCCAAGAGGAAGACGGCCAGGCCGAAGATGATCTCTGGCGTCGTCATTGTCTTCCGGACCGCGGGCGTCCCGCCCGCTCATGGTCTTCCGGACCGCGAGCCTCTGGCTCGCTCAGAATCATGAGCGCGCAAGATGCGCGCGGTCCGAATGAACATGACATGACGATGCGTCAATGCCACCACGCGACGATCGCGGCGATGAGGGCCAGCACGGCGATGACCTCGGCGAAGCCGATGCGCGGCCACGGGCGAACCGTGGCGGGCGGCGGCTGCTTGGCCTCGGCTTCGGCCTTGCGGCGCTCGTGTTCGGCCACGACGTGCAAACTGTCGATCAGGCGCGGCAGGCGACGCAGACCCTGCGCAAAGTCCTCGAGAGCGCGGCCGACGGTGGCGCGCGGGCCGAAATGGCTCTGCATCCACTCCTCGATCAAGGGCCGCGCCAGCTCCCAGATATTGACGTGCGGGTTCAGCCGCGTGCCCATGCCTTCGGCCATCAGCATGGTCTTCTGCAGCAGCAGGAGCTGCGGCTGCGCCGTCATCTCGAACTGCTCGGTGACGCGCAGCATCTGGGCGAGCAGGCGGGCGATGGAAATCTCGTGGCTCGGCTTGCCGAAGATCGGCTCGCCGATCGAGCGGCAGGCCTGGGCGAACATCTCGCGCGACTGATCGGACGGCACGTAGCCGGCGCGGAACTGCACGTCGGCCACGGCGCGATAGTCGCGCCGCAGGAAGGCGACCAGAAGCTCGGCGAGATAGCCGCGCGTGTCCTCGTCGATGCGGCCCATGATGCCGAAATCGACCGGCACGATGTGCCCGGCGCGGTCGACGAAGGCGTTGCCGCCATGCACGTCGGCATGGAAGAAGCCGTCGCGGAACACCTGGTAGAAGAAGGCTTCGGCGCACTTCTTCATGACGATGTCCGGATCGTGCCCGGCCGCGATGATGGCGTCGCGATCGCCGATCGGGATGCCGTCGACCCGCTCCAGCGTCAGCACGCGCTGGGCGGTGCGGTCCCAGTCGATGGCGGGCGTGCGGTAGCCTGGATCGTCGGCGAAGTTCCCGCCCAGCTCCTCGGCCGCCGCCGCCTCCATGCGCAGGTCCATCTCGACCCGCACGACGTCGGCGAAGGCGCTCACCGAATCGACCGGCTTCAGCCGGCGGAAGCGCGGCTGGGTGCGCTCGACCAGCTCGGCCATCCAGTAGAACAGGTCGAGGTCGCGTTCGAAGGCTCTCTCGATGCCGGGCCGCAGCACTTTGACCGCGACGTCGCGGCCATCGGTGGTGACGGCGAAATGCACCTGGGCGATCGAGGCGGCGGCGACCGGTACGTCATCGAAGCTCGCGAACAATGCCGTCACCGGCTGGCCGAGCTCGGCTTCGATGGTGCGCCGGGCTTCGAGGCCGGAAAAGGGCGGCAGGTGGTCCTGCAGGCGGGCGAGGTCGGCCGCGACCGTCTCGCTTAGTACGTCGGCGCGCGTCGACAGCGCCTGGCCGAGCTTGATGAAGGACGGCCCCATCTCCTGCAACGCCGCAGTCAGCCGCTCGCCCGGCCGGCGGGCATCGCGGCGCCGGGCGAACAGGCGCGCCCAGACGATCAGCGGCGGCGCGATGCCGATCGTCTCCAGCGGAAACAGCGCATCGTGCCGCGCGAGGCTCAGCGCCAGGCGCAGCAGGCGCCACGTATTGCGAAGTGCGCGCAGCATCAGCGGAGCGCGGACCTCCAGGTCCGCTCATCATCATGATGCGGACCTGGAGGTCCGCGCTCCAAAAGATGCGTCATATCCGCCAACCGCCGTGCAGCGCCACGACACCCAGGGTCATGTTGCGCCAGGTGACGTTTTCGAAGCCTGCCCCGCGCAGGCGCTGGGCAAGCTCGCGCTGGGGCGGGAAACGCCGGATGCTTTCGTAAAGATAGCGGTAGGACTGGGCGTCGCTGGCGACAACGCGACCCAGCAAGGGCAGGGCGCGGCTGGAATAGGCATCGTAGGCGCGGCCGATCGGCGCCGATGTCACCTTGCTGAACTCCAGGCAATAGAAGCGGCCGCCGGGCTTCAGCACGCGATGCGCCTCACCCAGCGCCTTGTCGATATCGGTGACGTTGCGCAAGCCGAAGGCGATGGTGTAGCCGTCGAACGAACGGGCGGGAAACGGCAGGTTCTCGGCATCGCCCGTCGTCCAGGTGAGCCCTTTCAGCAGCCCGCGATCGGCGGCACGGTCGCGGCCGACCGCCAGCATCGCGGGGTTGATGTCGCAGACCGTTACATCGGGCCGATCGCCACCCCGCTCCATTTGGCGCCGCAGGATGCGGAAGGCGATGTCGCCCGTGCCGCCCGCCACGTCCAGTAGCCTTTCGCCCGGTCGCGGGTTCAGCACGTCCACCAGCGCATTCTTCCAGAGACGATGGACGCCAGCCGACATCAGGTCGTTCATCAGGTCATAGCGCGGCGCCACGCTGTCGAAGACCCGGCGGACAAGACCGGCCTTTTCGGGCGCCGGCACGTCGCGGTCGCCGAAGGACGCCTGCCCGGATGGGGCGGACGCGCTAGGATCGGACGGGTCTGTCATGGGCCGCAACCTAGAGGAATCGCCATGCTGCTGAAAGACCGGGTGATGCTGATCACCAATGTCGAGAAATTCGCCGGTCACGGCACGACACGGGTGGCGCTGGGCCTTGGCGCCACGGTGCTGGCCCACGATCCCTCGTTCGAGGCGCCGAGTGCCCGGCGCAAGTACGAAGCGGAGTTCCCGGGAGCGCACGCCCTGTCGGCGGTCGAGCCCGCGACCCTGGTCGAGCTGGCGCTAAAGCGCCATGGGCACATCGACGCGCTGGTCAACAACGACGCCTACCCCGCCTTGCGCGCGCCGCTTTCCGAGGCGCGGCTGGAAGACTACCGCGCCGCGCTCGAGGCCATGGCGGTGGCGCCGTTCCGGCTGGTGCAGCTCGTGGCGCCGGCGATGCGCAAGCGCAAGTCGGGCCGCATCGTGTTCGTGTCGTCGGCGGCGCCGCTGCGCGGCATCGCCAACTACGCACCCTACGTGTCGGCGCGGGCGGCGGCCAACGGACTTGTCTCCTCGCTCGCCAAGGAGCTGGGACGCGACGGCATCACGGTCAACGCGGTCGGCTCGAACTACGTCGAGAACCCCGACTACTTTCCGCCGGCACTGCTCGCCAACAAGGAGGCGATGGCCAAGATGACGGCGCAGATCCCGCTTGGCCGGCTCGGCACATCGGACGAGCTGGGCGCAGCGGTCTGCTTCCTCTGCTCCGACTCCGCCGGCTTCATCACCGGTCACTTGCTTCCGCATGCGGGCGGATGGGCGTGACGCGGCGGCGCGAGCATGCCACTATGCCGGCAATTAAACGTCGCGCACGGTTGACCGAAGCGCGGCTACCGGGAGGCAACGTCAAGACACGCCGATAGATCCGGCGCGTGCGCCTTTGGTCGATTCGGTCCGAGGACGGCCATGGGAAGGCAGATCGTCCACCGCCTGCTGGTCTCGTTCCCCGCCTTGCTCGGGGTTCTCTTTCTTTGCTTCTGCCTCCTGCAGGTGGTGCCGGCCGATCCGGCCATGATCATCGCCGGACCGGACGCCAGGGCCGAGACCATCGCCGCCATCCGCAACGAACTCGGGCTCGATCGGCCGATTCCCATCCAGTTCGCCGAATATATCGGCCGCGTCCTGCGCGGCGATCTCGGGCGCTCGATCATCTCCAACAAGATGGTGAGCGAGGAACTGGCACTCACCATCGGGCCGACCGTCGAGCTGATGCTGGGCGCCATGCTGATCGCCGTGCCGCTCGGGCTGGCGCTGGGCACGCTGGCGGCAGTCAAGCGCGGCACCACGCTCGACCGCCTGATCATGGCCATCTCGGTGGCGGGCGTCTCCATGCCGGTGTTCTTCATCGGCCTGATCCTGATCCAGTATGTCGGCTTCAAGTGGGCCCTGCTGCCCTTCACCGGCCGCACCGGCCCGGTATGGGATGGCGGCCTGCCGAGCCTGATCCTGCCGGCGGCGACCCTGGGCGTGGTGCTGATCGGCCCGATTGCGCGGCTGACCCGCACCGCGGTGCTTGAGGTGCTGGGCGCGGATTTCGTGCGCACGGCGCGCGCCAAGGGCCTGCGCGAGACGGTGGTGATCGTCCACCACGCGCTGCGCAATGCGCTGATCCCCGTGGTCACCCTGATCGGCCTGCAGGCGGCGTTCCTGCTGGGCGGCGCGGTCGTGACCGAGACGATGTTCTCGTGGCCCGGTGTCGGCCGGCTCGCCGTCGGCGCCATCGTGTCGAGCGATTTCCCGACGGCGCAAGGCGCCATCATGATCCTCGCCATTGCCTTCCTGACCATCAACCTCGTGGTCGACGTGCTGTACGTCTATCTCGATCCCAGGCTGCAGCGGTCATGAGCGTCGAGGTTTTAGGCCCGTCCGCCCATGCCGAGGAGCCGCGCGTGCTCGGCCGCGCGGGCGTGCTGCGACGGCTGGCGCGCGACAAGGTGGCGGTGCTCGCCGCCCTGGCCCTGATCGTGATCGGGCTCGCCGCCGTCTTCGCGCCGGTGGTGGCGCCCTACGACCCCTATCTCACCGACCTCACGAAGGTGATGCGGCCGCCGGGCGGCGAGCATTGGTTCGGCACCGACAACACCGGCCGCGACATCCTGAGCCGCGTCATCTTCGGCACACGCAACACGCTGATGCTGGGCCTGATCGGCGTGCTGATCGGCGGCCTGCTGGGCGGCGTGCTCGGCATCCTGGCGGCCTACTATCCCGGCGCCGACGGCTGGATCATGCGGCTGGTCGACATCATGCTGGCCTTTCCGGCGATCCTGATCGGGCTTGCCGTGGCGGCGGTGGCGGGCGCGGGACTGGGCGCCGTGGTGATCGCGCTGGTCGTGGCGACGGTGCCCGACGTGGCACGGGTGGCGCGCGGCGCGGCGGTCGGCGTCATGGGCCAGGAGTTCATGGAGGCCGGCCGCGCCGTCGGCGTGTCGGACCGCACGCTGATTTGGCGCTACCTGACGCTGAACTGCATCTCCACCATCTTCGTGTTCCTGACCTTGCGGTTCGGCCAGATCATTCTGATCGGCTCGGCGCTGGGCTTTTTGGGCATGGGGGCCCAGCCGCCGACGGCCGAGCTCGGCATGATGGCCGCGCAAGGCCGCGACTTCCTGTTCATGGCGCCGCACATCGCGACCATCCCGAGCTGCGCGATCTTCGTCATCGTGCTGGCCGCCAATCTTTTGGGCGACGCTTTGCGCGACGTCCTCGATCCGAGGTTGCAGACATGATCAGATCGATTCTGGGTGCAGCGTTCGCGTTGAGCATCGCAGGGCCGGCCACGGCGCAGACCCTGAACATGATGCGGTCGATCGACGCGCCGCATTACGACGCCCAACGCACCACCTGGGCGCCGACCGCCGACATCGTGAACATGTTCCAGGACACCCTGGTGGCGCTCGACTGGGACGGCAAGACGGCCATTCCCTATCTGGCCAAGTCGTGGACCGTCAGCCCCGACGGCAAGCTCTACACCTTCAAGCTGCGCGACGACGTGACCTTCTGCAGCGGCAAGAAGTTCACCGCGGAAGACGTGGTCTACAGCTTCAAGCGGCTGAAGGACCCGGACATCAAGGGGCCCTACGCCTGGCGTGCGGGCAATATCAAGGAGCTGCGCGCGCCCGACCCCTACACCGTCGAGTACGAGCTCGCCGAGCCGTTCTCCGAGCTGCTGCTGCAGCTCACCATGTTCACCAACGTGATCCACAACAAGGAAAGCGTCGAGGCGCTCGGCAAGGACTACGGCATCAAGGGCGCCGATGGCACCGGACCGTGGTGCTTCGTGTCGTGGCAGCCACGCACGGAGATCGTGCTCAAACGCCACGACGCCTATCGCTGGGGTCCCTCGATGTACCAGAACAAGGGGCCGGTGAAATTCGAGAAGCTCAGCATTCGAATCGTCCCGGAGGATTCGAGCCGCGTGGCCGCGATGATGTCGGGCGTTTTCGAGTTCACCAACCTCTTCCCGCAACAGTTCACCGCCCAGGCGAAAGCCGCGCCGATGCTGACGGTGCAGCAGGCCAAGCCGAACTTCCAGCTCCTCTATTTCGGCTACAAGATCACCCGGCCCATGGTGTCCGACAAGCGCGTGCGCCAGGCCATGAGCATCGCCATCAACCGCGCCGAGATCGCCAAGGGCATGCTGCTGGGCAACGCCGAGCCTGCTTTCACCATCGTCGACAAGGATGCGCTCGATCACAACCCGCAGACCGCCGGGCTGGTCAAGGAGGACGTCAAGCTCGCGAACCAGCTGCTCGACGAGGCCGGCTGGAAGATGGGCAGCGACGGCATCCGCGAGAAGGACGGCATCAAGCTGGCACCCAAGGTCTACTTCACCGCCAATGCCAACTCGGCCCGGGTGGCCGAGGCCATCCAGGGCTACCTGCGCAAGATCGGCGTCGATTGGCGGCTGCAGGCCTGGGATTCGACCATCGCCGCCGCCAAGATGGCGGAGCAGGATTACGAGATCTGGTCGGTCACCGTGCCTTATCTCTCGGCCGGCGATCTCATGAACATCTACTTC
>WNFG01006217.1_pt1 | contig 13315 bp, 13 predicted proteins | sample 5400431 | NCBI WGS metagenome assembly WNFG01 (sample SAMN13153346, study PRJNA577476) | soil metagenome | isolation source: 120 cm saprolite under Douglas fir tree site 2 hole 3 replicate 2 | place: USA:California | collected 2015-04-18
GGCGAGGGCGTGCGCCTGTGGTACGGGCGCTGGGACTACAAGTACCTGACCGCGGCGGCGCACGGCGCGGCAGGCGCGCTGGTGATCCACACCACCGCCTCGGCCGGGTATCCCTGGCAGGTGCTGTCGGCCTCGGCGGACTCGACGCGCATCGACCTGCCGCCGGGCAGCGAGCACCGGATGCAGTTCCAGGGCTGGGTCACGGACGACGGCGCGAAGAAGCTGGCCGGGCTGGCCAACCTCGACCTCGACAAGCTGCGCGCGGCCGCGCAGCAGAAGTCGTTCCAGCCGGCCCCTCTGGGAGTGCGCACCTCGTTCGAGATGCCCATCGAACGCAAGGTGACCCCGAGCGCGAACGTGGTGGGCCTGCTCCCGGGCACCGACCCGCAGCTCAAGAACGAGGCGGTGGTGTTCACCGCGCACTGGGACCACCTGGGCCGGGACGCGAACGTGCCCCCGGGCAAGGACGGCATCTACAACGGCGCGCTCGACAACGCCTCCGGCTGCGCCCTGAGAAGCGGTCGCTGCTCTTCGTCTTCGTCACCGCGGAGGAGCAGGGCCTGCTCGGCTCGAAGTGGTTCGCGCAGCACCCGGTGGTGCCGACCGGCCGCATCGCCGCCAACATCAACGCGGACAGCGTCAACAAGTGGGGGAGGACCACCGACGTGGCGATGCTCGGGCTGGGCAAGTCCTCGCTCGACGCGGTGGTGCGCGAGGTGGCCGCCGAGCAGGGCCGGACCGTGCACGGCGACCCGTTCCCGGACCGCGGCGCCTTCTACCGCTCGGACCAGTTCGAGCTGGCGCGCGTCGGCGTTCCGGTCGTGTACGCGCGAGGCGGGCCGAGCTTCGTCGGACGCCCGCCGGGATGGGGACAGCAGGTGCAGGAGCAGTACGAGAAGCGCGACTACCACCAGGTGACCGACGAGTACCACGGCGACTGGGACCTCTCCGGCGCGGTGCAGGACGCCCAGCTCGACCTGGTGGTCGGCCTGCGGGTGGCGAACGCCCCGTCGATGCCGCAGTGGACGCCGGGCGACGAGTTCGAGAAGGCGCGCAAGACGGCCGCGCGGTAAGGCGCCAGAGCGCATTCCGCGGCGTCCGCGCTGGAAAAGCTAGCGCCGCCGAATACGGCGGCGACTAGGGCTCCTCGGGGGCGCGGCCCGGCACGTTGGCCTCGATGAAGACACGCAGGAGGTCTTTGTCGACCTCGCCGCGCTTGGCCTCGTCGCCGAGGATGTCGTACGCCTTCTCCTTGGGCACCGCCCGCTTGTAGGGGCGGTCGGAGGCGGTGAGCGCGTCGTAGATGTCGCTGATGGTCATCATCCGCGTCGGCAACGAGATCTCGGGTTCCTTGAGGCTCCGCGGATAGCCGCCGCCGGTCAGCTTCTCGTGGTGTCCGTAGGCGATGTCCGGCACGCGCTTGAGGGTGCGCGTCCAGGGGATCTGCTGCAGGAAGCGGAAGGTGTGGGTGACGTGAGACTCGATCTCGCGCCTCTCGACCTCCGTCAGCGAACCCTTGCGGATGGAGAGCTTCACCACCTCGTCCTCGCGCAGGAAGGGACGCTTCTCGCGCGAGAGGGGGCTCTCATAGGTGAGCCGCGCGATGTCGTCCAGCCGGTCGAAGGTGCCTTCCGGGAGGATGGTCGGCCGGTTGCAGGAGAGGACGAACTCGAACATGCCGGTCAGCTCGCGCCTGCGCGCCTCGAGCTGCGCGTCGATCTCTGTCATCAGCGCCTTGGCCTTCTTCGGCTTCTCCAGGAGCGCCTGCACCTTGCGGCGCTCGGCGTTCAGCTCCTCCTGCGTGAGCAGCGTCTCGAAGCGGCCGCGCAGGATCTCCAACTCGCCGGGCTCCAGCTTGTTCGCCTTGATCAGCACGTTCTCGCGGACGCCGACCTTGCCGAAGTCGTGCAGCAGCGCCGCGTAGCGCAGCTCCTGCCGCTCGTCGTTGGAGAGCTGCGACCCGCGCCACCGCCCCGCCGACGTCGCCGCGCGCGGCAGCGCGTCGGCCAGCCCGACGGAGAGCCGCGCCACCCGGCCGGAGTGACCGGCCGTGGTCGGGTCGCGCGACTCGATCGCCACCACGCTGGCGCGGACGAAGCCCTCGAACAGCTGCTCGATCTCGTGGTGCAGCAGGGTGTTGTTGATGGCCGCCGCCGCCTGCCCGCCCAGCGCCGAGAGCAGCTCCTCGTCCTCCTCGGTGAATCCCCCGTCGACGCGCTTGTTGAGCGCCTGCAGGACGCCGACCACCTCGCCTTCCAGCGACCGCATCGGGACGCAAAGGATGCTCTTCGTGCGGTAGCCGGTCTCCTTGTCGACGCCGGCGTTGAAGCGCGGATCCGCGTAGGCCTCGGGGATGTTCACCGGAACGTTGGTCTGCGCCACCGTCCCGGCGATCCCTTTTCCCATGGGGAACCGGATCTCGCGGGTGCCGACCCCCTGCGCGACCTTGCTCCACAGCTCGTTGCGCTCGCGATCGACGAGGAAGAGCGAGCAGCGATCCGCTTCCACCACGCGGGACGCCGCCTGGACGATCAGCTGGAGCAGGCGATCCAGATCGCGCTCGGCGACCAGGGCCTTCGCGACATCGAGGATGCCGCCGAGCTTCCGGACCCTTTCTTGAAGGCCGTCCACGGCGGGCACTCTACCATCCGCTCGCTCGCCACCGCAGGCCCACACCGGCGCCCGTGCGCCTACCTGCGCGCCGATCCGAGCCCACACTGGCAGTGCAGGCGCCTACACACCGAGGACGCGGCGGGCTTCGTCGAAGCGCTCCGGCGGAGCGTAGAGGCGCGCGAGGTTGGCCGCCTCGGCATAGCGTTCGTAGAGGGGCGTGTACTCGGCGATGGGAACCTCGCCGCGCGGCGAGCGCACCCACAGGGTCGCTTCCCGCCCGTAGGTGGAGAGGACGCCGCGGGACAGCGTGGTGAAGGAGTCGATGCCCGCCTCCGTGAGGCGCGCGCGCTGCTCCTCGAGCTGCGCGGTGGCGCCGCCCTCGAGCGACGGCCCCAGCTCCACCAGCAGGCGGTAGCCGTTCCTGCGCACGATGCGGCGCGCCCAGGGATTGCTGGAGGCGCGCAGCGCGGCGATGAGCGTGACGTCGTCGTGCTGCAGGTACTCGTCGACGTCGGCGGGCAGCCGGTACTCGCCGCCGCTCGTGTCGCAGTAGCGCTGGAGCAGGACCTCGTAGCCCACCGACGCGTAGTGGAAATAGACGGAGAGGAACATGTGGTAGCGCGAGAGCAGGAAGTCCTCGAACGCGAACACCGCCCGGTGCTGCAAGGCGAGGTGGACCTGGCCGTCGCGCTCCACCGATTCCAGGTTCTGCACCAGCCAGTCGAGGTCGAACTTCCCGTAGTTCACGCCGGTGAAGAACGAGTCGCGCTGCAGGTAGTCCATGCGGTCGGCGTCCAGCTCGCCGCTGACGATCTGCCGCAGGATGGGCAAGAGGTCCCGGCCGCCGCTGCGGAACGGATTGCCGCCGGGCGGCGGCAGCTTGAGCGTGTAGTCCTCGTGGTCGGCCTGCCTCCCGGGCGCGCGGCGGCGGCCTTCCTGCGTCCACTCGGGCACGCGCAGCTCGGCGGCCGGAGGCATGATGCGCTCGGTGGCGTGCGAGAGAGGCGCGTGGCCCAGGTCGTGGAACAGCACCGCCAGGCGCAGCGTCTGCCGGAAGCGGTCGCGGTCCGCCGACTGCAGCTCGAGCTTCGGCGCCAGCGCGTCGAACACGCGCGTGGCCACCGCCATCGCCCCCAGCCCGTGCGCATACCGGGTATGGGTCGCCCCGGGAAAGGCCAGGTCGGCGAAGCCGAGCTGCTTCACGTTGCGCAGCCGCTGGAACTGCGGGCTGTCCACCAGCGCTCGCTCGTCCGGGGTGATCTCGATGGCGCCGTGGATGGGGTCGCGGATGTGCACCGGGCGCGAATGTACCAGTCGCCGCCGATAGGGCGGCGCTGATCTTTTTCACAGCGCGCACATTATGACATGTACTCTGGCTAAACTGCCCGCATGCGGATCCGATCTGCCGCTCCCGCGGACCTGCCAGCCCTGGTGGAGCTGTACAACGGCTACGTGGCGACCTCGCCCTGCACCTTCGACGTCGAGCCGTTCCCGGTGGAGGCGCGGCGGCCGTGGCTCGAGCAGTTCGCCACGGCGGGGCGGTACCGGCTGCTGGTCGCCGAGGAGGCGCGGCTGCTCGGGTACGCGGGAAGCCTGCGCTTCCGGGACAAGCGGGCGTACGAGACGTCGATCGAGACCACCGTGTACGTGGCGCCCGACCAGCAGGGCAAGGGCATCGCCACGCGATTGTACTCCGCGCTCTTCGAGGCGCTGCGCGGCGAGGACGTGCACCGGGCGCTGGCGGGCATCACGCTCCCCAACGACGCGTCGATCCGGCTGCACGAGCGGTTCGGGTTCCGGCGCGTGGCGCATTTCACCGAGCAGGGGCGCAAGTTCGGCAAGTACTGGGACGTGTGCTGGATGGAGAAGGCCCTGTGAGAGGCTCCCTGCTGTGCGCGCTGTCCGCGCTCGCCTGCGCCTCGGCTCCGGGACGCCCGCCCGCGGGAGCCGACCTGGTGCTGCGCGGTGGGAAGGTGTTCGTGGCGGCGGGGAAGCTGTCCACCGCCGTCGCGATCCGCGGCGACCGCGTCGCCGCCCTGGGCGACGAGGCCGAACGGATGATCGTCCCCTCGACCCGGGTGGTGGACCTGCGCGGCCGGCTCGTCACGCCCGGCATGAACGACGCGCACTGCCACCTCGGCGCGGGCGGCCTGTCGATGCTGGAGGTGGACCTGCGCGGCGCGTCGTCGCTGCCCGAGATCGAGTCGCGCGTACGCGCCGCCGCGGCGAAGGCGGCGGCGGGAGAGTGGATCACCGGGCGCGGTTGGGACCAGACGCGCCTGCGCGCCTCCGAGCTGGGCCCGGGCGGCTGGCCGACGAAGGAGACGCTCGACCGCGCCTCGCCGCAGCATCCGGTCTACCTGCGCAGGGTGGACGGCCACACCGGGTGGGCCAGCTCCCGTGCGCTGCAGCTCGCGGGCATCGACGCGCGCACCGCCGACCCGCCGGGCGGCGAGATCGTGCGCGACGCGCGCGGTGCGCCCACCGGCATCCTCAAGGAGAAGGCGCAGGAGCTGGTGACCCGGATCGTGCCGCCGCCCGCGCCCGACAAGCTGCGCCGCGGCATCCTCGCCGCGCTCGACCTCGCCGCGCGCACCGGCGTCACCAGCGTGCAGAGCGAGGTCACGCCGGCGGAGCTGGACGTGTACGGCGCGCTGCGCGCCGAGGGACGGCTCACGGTCCGGATCTACGGCTGGCTTCCGCTCACCATGGAGGTCGTGCGTGCGCTGGAGCAGCGCGGCGAGCGGGCCGCTTCCGGCGACGCGTGGGTGCGCACCGGGCTGCTCAAGGCGTACGCCGACGGGACGCTCGGATCGCGCACCGCCTACATGCTGGAGCCCTACTCGGACGACCCGTCGACGCGCGGCATCCAGCGCATCCGGCCGGCGGAGATGGACGCGCTGGTCCTGGCCGCCGATCGCGCCGGACTGCAGGTCGCCGTGCACGCCATCGGCGACGCCGCCAACCGCGAGGTGCTGGACGCCATCGAGCGGGCCGCAGCCGCGACCGGCCGGCGAGGCGCGCGCCACCGCATCGAGCACGCGCAGGTGCTCGACGCCGCGGACATCCCGCGGTTCGCGCGGCTGGGCGCCATCGCCAGCATGCAGCCGACGCACGCCACCAGCGACATGCGCTGGGCGGAGGTCCGCATCGGGCACGCGCGCGCCGAGGAAGGGGCGTACGCCTGGCGCAGGCTGCTCGATGCCTCTGCCCGAGTGGCGTTCGGGACGGATTTCGCCGTCGAGCCGCTCGACCCGGTGGAGGGCCTGTACAGCGCCGTCACCCGGCAGAGCCGCGAGAAGCCCGGGACGCCGCCCGGCGGCTGGCTGCCGTCGCAGCGGCTCTCGATGGAGGAGGCGATCGCGCTGTACACCGCGTCCAGCGCGTACGCGGAGTTCCAGGAGGATGCGAAGGGAACGCTCGAGCCGGGAAAGCTGGCGGACCTGGTGGTGTGGGAGCGCGACCTGCTCACGGTGCCGCCGGAGCAGATCCTGCAGGCGAAGCCGGCGCTGACGGTGGTCGGGGGTGCTGTCGTGTACCAGCAGCCCTGACCTTGCACGGGGCGGCGCGTGTCTGCGACCATGCCGGGATGCAGACACCCGGCACGCCCCTCCCCGCGCCAGTCCTCGAAGCGAGCCCCGGCTTCACCGCCGGCACGGTCCTCTCGCGAGGATTCTCCGTCTGGATCGCCAACCTGCCGCTGTTCTTCGGCGTGAGCTTCGTCTGTTACCTGCCGCTGCTCCTGATCCCTACCGCGGATCCGAAGGATCCCAAGTCCTTCTTCGTGACCACCCTCGGCGCCATCGTGCTGCAGGCGATCATCGGAGCCATCGTGAGCGGCGCGGTCGTGAGGGGCGTGTTCGAGCAGCTCCGGGGCAACCGGGCCAGCTTCGGCGACTCGCTGCGGGTGGCGATCCGAGCGCTGTGGCGCATCCTCGGCGCTACCTTCGGGGCCGCCGTCATCGTGATGCTCTTCTCCCTCCTCTTGGTCGTTCCCGGGATCGTGAAGGCCTGCAGCTACTACGTCGCGATCCCCGCCGCCGTCGTCGAGGGGACCGGCGTGTCTGGGTCGCTGTCCCGTAGCCGGAAGCTGGCCGAGGGCTATCGCTGGCACATCTTTGGAATCCTGTTGGTGGGCGGGCTCCTGGGCATGCTCATCGGCGGCGCTGCAGCCGTCGTGTTTCGGGGCATCTCGGGACCGCTGCAGACGACGCTCGTCAGCGTGGTCCCCAACGCGATCGTCGGCTCGTTGACGGCCGTGTTCTCCGGCGTCGGCTACTACCAGCTGCGCGTCGCCAAGGAAGGCATCGACATCGAGCAGCTGGCGGCGGTGTTCGACTGACTCACCGTCGTGCGGGCGCCTTGCTCTCGCGGCGCTTCCCCAGCAACATGCGGCTCTCCAGCCGCGCGCGCAAAGCCGCGTAGAAGTCGCGTAGGAACCAGTACGGAGGATCCTTGCGCGACGCGTCCCAGCCGATCTTGCGCTGGATGCGCTCGGCGACGGCGGAGAGCGCCTCGCGATTGCTCTCGCCGCCGCCGCGCCGGAGGACCGCCTCGAGCGTCTGCAGCTCGTAGATGCCGTAGACGTCGAGCTGCTCGTCGGTGAACGCGTGGGCCGCCGGAGCAGGGATCGCCGCCCGCCCGACCCTGTGCGCTCCGAGGTCGTCGAGCAAGAGCACGCGCGGGGCGAGGACCACCAGCGTGCCGCCCACCAGATCGCCGGGGCGCAGCCGGTCGGAGTTGAACAACGGCAGGAGCCCCAACGCGACCGCCCACAGCGCAGCCAGCTCCGCCGTCCACGCCGGCGCGCCCGGCCAGACCGTCTGGGGCGCCACCAACAGCGAGATCGGTAGGAAGAACTCCACGTCGCGGAGCAGGTTGCGGGCGATCACCGCCTGCGGGGTCAGTGGGCCGCCGGAAGAATCGATGACGCGGATGCCGAGGAGCCGCTTCCCCGGCGTCATGCCGTGCCAGCGGATCTCGAACCACATGAAGTAGAAGCTGCGGAGGAGGAACGAGGCCAGCAGGATCGCGGCGACCACCAGGTGATCGAACGCATCCCGGCGGAGCAGCATCGTCATGAGCGCGATGCCGAAGGCGACCGAGGCGATGGACACGAACGTCAGGTCGATGAGGAACGCGGCGAGCCGGTCCCCGGCGCCCGCGAGCGTGAAGCGCAGCGGGACGCCCTCGGGGGTGACGAGGTCGCGGTCGCGCCGCGCACCGCCGAAGATCACGCCTCCCTCCTCCCCGCCAGCGTGAAGTACAACGTCCACGCCGCGGCGGTGGAGAGCGCCACCGCGTAGCGGATCGGCGTGGAATGCACGAGCTGCCGGAAGACGCCTTCGATGCAGCCGGCGATCAGGAACATGACCACCGCACCGACCACGACCACGCCGGCCTCGCGGCCGCGCAGCGCCAGGTTACGCAGCCGGGTGTGCCGGCCGGGGAAGACGAGGCTTTCCGCGATCGCCAGGCCGGCGGCGGCGCACAAGAGCATCGCGAGGATCTCGGTCACGCCGTGCGGCAGGATCCATCCCCAGAACTGCAGGGACAGGCCGCGGCCGCCGTACAGCGCGGCGAACGCTCCCAGGACCAGCCCGTTGAGGAAGGTGAGCAGGAACACCGGCACGCCGGCGGCGAAGCCGAGCGCGAAGGCGAGCATGCCGATCCGCGCGTTGTGGCTGAAGAGGAAGCTGGAGAACGCCGCCAGCTGGGCCTCGGCGCCGCCTGCGTCGTGCTCGAGCGCGGCGCGCAGCTCCTCGGTAGTCGCGGACGGATCCCGACCCTGGGCGTACTCGTCGGCGACGAAGGCGTGGAACCGCTCCGGGTCGTCCACCACCTGCACCGCGGCCGTAGCCATTCCCAAGGCCAGGAACAGCGCTGCGAGGCACAGGTGCGCGCGGATGCCGCGGACGGCCCGCGGGAAGCGCGCGGCGGCGAACTGGCGCACCGAATCGCGCAGGTGCTGGCGGACCCCGTAGACGGCGAAGTGGGCGCGAGCGGCGAGCCCGTCGAGATAGTCGACCACGTTGCGGTCGAGCGAGATGGCGCGCGCCACGCTCAAGGACGACAGCGCGGACCGATAGAGCAGCGGCAGGCGCGCGAGCTCCGCGGCGGAGAGGCCGGCGACGCCCCGTTCGTCGGCGCGGGCGAGCAAGTCCTCCAGCTCGCGCCAGCCGCGCTCGCGCTCGCGGCGGAACTCGTAGCTCTTGAGCCGCAGCATCAGACCAGCTCCCGGCGCTTGATCTCGAGGTACCGGTTGAGCAGCTGCACCGACACCGAGGAGGGCGGCGCGTCGATGGTGTGCACGCCCAGCCGGCGGAGGCGCCGCAGGACCAGGTCCCGCTCCCGCGCCAGGTCCTGGGCCACCACCGCGCGGTGCAGGTCGGCGAGCGATCCGGGGCGGCGGTCCGCCAGCTCGTCCAGCCCGGCGTCACGCAGCGCCACGAACAGGACCAGGTGGCGCCGCGAGAGCCTGTCGACGTTCTCCAGCATCAGCTCCGCCCCGATGGTGTCGGTGAACTCGGTGAGCAGCACGACCAGCGAGCGGCGCCGCAGCCGGGTGGCCAACTCGGCGAGGCCGAGCGTGAAGTTCGTCTCGCTGGAGCTGTACTGGAGCGACGCGCTCAGCCGCTGCAGGCGCGGGAACGCCTGCACGTTGCCCTGCGGCTCGGCGAAGCAGCGCACCTTCTCGTCGAATCCGAAGAGCCCCACCCGGTCGCCGGTGCGCAGGCAGAAGTAGGAGAGCAAGAGACCGCTGTTGATGGCGTGGTCCAGGCGCGGGATCCTCGCCAGCGGCTCCCGCATCAGGTGGCCCGTGTCGATGGCGAGCACCACCTGGTGGTTTCGCTCGGCGCGAAACTCCTGGGAAAGCAGCTTGCGGTGACGCGCCGAGGCCTTCCAGTTCATCGCCCGGTGATCGAGGCCCGCTTGGTATTCGCGCAGCGCCTCGAACTCGGAGCCGTCTCCGCTGTAGCGCTCGACCTTGATGCCCGAGAGGAACTGGCGGGCGCCGAAGAAGCGTAGCGCGGTCGCGCGCACGGCGCGCACGTTGGGCGCGACGGCGACGGCGAGGCCGAGCGGGTGGCGCAGCTCGCGCTGGACCAGGCCGAGGGGGCCACGCCAGCGCAGCCAGAGCGCCTGCAGGCGCGCATCGCCTCGCCGCACCGGCAACAGCGGCACTGCGAGCGGGACGCCGGGCGAGACCGCCTGCTCTGCCTGCGGGGCGAAGAGCGGGTCGAGATCGCACAGCGCAAGCGCTCCTCGCCAGGCTTCCGGCGCGGCGACGGAGATCCGCAGCTCGCCCGGATCGTCGCCGATGTAGAGGAGCGGCGGCGCGCTCGCGGAGATGCGCAGCGACCGCGGCGAAACGGCGAGCAGCGCGTCGGCGCCGGCCAGCAGCGCGGCGGAAGCGAGGTACGCGACCCAGACGCGCCACAGCCCCGGCGAGACGAAGGCGGGGAGCAGCGCCACCGCAACCCCCGCGGCGGCGAGCAGGATGGCGGCGCGGGTCGGCCGGATCATCGGGGCGCCGGCACCTGGTCGAGCACCTGCCGCAGCGCGGACTCGGTGGTGGTCCCCTCGATCTCCGCCCCCGGAGCCAGCACCAGTCGGTGGCGAAGCGTCGGCTGCGCGAGTTGCTTCACGTCGTCCGGGATCACGTAGTCGCGGCCCTGCAGCACCGCCCAGGCGCGCGCTGCGGTGGCCAGCATGTTGGCCGCGCGGGGCGAGGCCCCCGCGATGAACTGCGAGCGGCCGCGCGTCTCGCGGACCAGATCGACCACGTAGGAGACCACCTCTTCCGAGAGCCGGATCCCGGCGACGAGGCGCCGCATCTCCAGGAGCTCCTGCGGCCCGGCCACGGTCTCGATGCCGAACTCCTCCAGCGAGGGGAGCGCGGTGCGATGCCCGTGCAAGCGAACCATCTCGCGCTCCTCGTCGCGGCTGGGGTAGTCGACGACCACCTTGAAGAGGAACCGGTCGAGCTGCGCCTCCGGCAGCGGATACGTGCCCTCCTGCTCGATCGGGTTCTGGGTGGCGATGACCAGGAAGCTCGAGCCGAGCCGGTGGGTGCGGCCGTCGATGGTGACGGTGCGCTCCTGCATCGCCTGCAGCAGCGCCGCCTGCGTCTTGGGCGGCGTCCGGTTGATCTCGTCGGCGAGCAGCAGCTCGGTGAAGACGGGCCCCTTGCTGAGGACGAACTGGTTGGTCTGGAAGTTGAACAGGTTGGTGCCGATGACGTCCCCCGGCATCAGGTCGGGCGTGAACTGGATGCGGTTGAAGGAGAGGCGCAGCGCGGCGGCGAAGCCGCGCGCGATGAGCGTCTTCGCCGTCCCCGGCACGCCTTCGAGGAGCACGTGCCCCTCGGACAGCAGCGCGGCGAGCAGCAGGTCGACGACCGCATCCTGTCCGACGACCACGCGCCGCACCTGCTCGCGGACTCCCTGGCAGACGGCCCGGACCTCATTCGGATCCATGCAGCATCCTCGTCCTCCACAGGTGAATGCGCCGCGCCGTCTCCACCAGCGCGGCGGGCGAGCTGGACGCGCGCCCCACCTCGCGACGCAGCGTTTCGATCCCAGGAACGCGGACGCGCGCGGCCACCCGATCCAGCCATGCGTCGAGCGCGCCCCCGCGCAGCTCGCCGGGCGCGTGGAGGGCAGCGGCCACTTCCTGCAGGGAGCTGCGCAGGTAGCGATCCAGCGCATGGGCGGAGTGTCCGCCGAAGCGCAGCAGCTCCGCCATGCTGTCGATCAGCGCCGCTTTTCCCGCGGCGAGCGGCGGATCGGCGGGCAGCGGCGCCCCGAAGCGGCGCATGCCGCCCCACAGCAGGAGGCCGCCCGCGAGGAGCGCCTGCAGGACGGCGAGCGCGAGCGGGAAGCGCAGCAGGGCGCGCCAGGGCCCCTCGTCGTGCGCGCCGCCGTGGAACGACTCGTCGAAACGGACCGGGCCACCCTGGCGGAGGCGCTCGATCAACGCGACCGCCAGGCTGGCGTCGTCGCCGCGCCGCAGCCCGTGGTTGGAGAGCAGGTCGGGGTCGGTGAGCACCAGCAGCTTCCCGCCGGGGGTCGATCTCTCCCCGACCAGCAGCCGGCCGTTGGAGGCGAGGACGGGCTGCAGGTCCTTGCTGACCACCAGCTGCGCGGAGCGCAGGTCAGGCACGCCGTGCAACTCGCCCGACCACGCGCTGCCGGCGATCGACTCGGCGGCGCGCGCCACCTCGCCCTCGATGCCCGCTGCGGCCAGCACTTCGGCCGGAGCCGCCGCGGGCAGCAGCTCCGCGGAAGCGAGGTACCCGCGCCGGGCGGGGTCGGGTTTTCCCGTCCACTTCGGAAGGACGAGCAGCGCGCGGGGCGCGGCCTGCAGCAGCTGCCGGAGGCGGGCGCCTTCGGCGGGACCGCGCTCGTGGCTGAGCGACGGCTCGGCGACGACCAGCGCCGTCCCCGGCTCGGGACGGGAGGCGCCACCCACCACCGCGCGGACGTCCAGGCGGCGCAGCAGCTCGACGAAGGCGCGGTGGCCGAGCGCTCCGCGACCGCGCGCGGTGGGGCGCACCAGGCTGCGCGGCCCCTTGTCCTCGGGAGCGAGGATCGCCAGCAGCAACCCGCCCAGGAGCGACGCCGCCGACAGCGCGACCAGCCCGACGAGCGCTGCGCGCCGGAAGGGCACTGCCGAGGTCAAGCGGCACCTCCCAGCGCGGCGGCGAGGTGGCGGTAGCGATCGGCGCAGAGCCGGTAGTCGTCTTCCGAAGCCGGCTGCCCGCCGAACGTGCACGTCTCCACCGCGCTGACCAGGCCCGCCAGCGCCTCGCGCGCCTGGCCCGGGTAGGAGGCGCGCTCGACGACTTCGCGGCTGGTCCATCCCGGCGCGACGGAGATTCCTCGGGCGCGCAGGAGCTGTTCGAAGGTCCTCAAGAGCAGCACGTGGATCGCTTCCGCGAACCGCCCCTCCCGCGCGAGAGCCTGCGCGTCGCGCAGCGGCGCGTCGGACAGCGCGGGCGCAGGCTCCTCGGCCGGCTCCTCGAGGGCGGGGTCACCGAGCGCGCCGGGGAACAGCCGTTGCGCGACGTAGACCAGGGCCAGCACCGCGCCGACCAGGGCCCCTGCCCAGACCAAGAGGCGCAGCACCTCGGCCAGCGGTCCCAGGTCGAGCAGCAGCTGCTCCGCCGGAAGGCGATCCGGATGCGATGTCGCCGAGTCCACCAGCGGCGCTCCGGCGGGGAGCTCGGTCTGGTACTCGCCGGCGGTGTAGACCTGCTCCACGGCCCGGGCCACGTCCGCTGCAGGCGCGGCGGCGAGCGAGGCGAGCAGGAGCGCAAGCACGCCTGTCATTGTCGCTGATTCCGCCGCGGGCTTGAAGCGGCGGCGAGCCGCCTACCGCGCCGCTCAGAAGGCGAAGCCGAGCCTCATCGACAGAGGCGAGCTCTTCGGGTCCGCGAGGAAGTCGATCGCCTCGACGAGGAAGTCGTACCAGAAATGGATGGCCACCGGCGTGGCCAGCTCGTAGCCGGCTTCGCGGTAGGTCAGGCCCAGATAGCCGCCGAGCACGGTGATGAACGGGACGCCGGCATACAGGTACTTGGCGCGGTCCCGCGCGTCGATGAACGGCAGGTTGCCGGCGTGCAGAAGCCCGAACGCGAGCGAGGAATATGCCCATCCGCGGGTCTCGTCCGTCGCGCGCGCCCAGCCGGACTGGAGCA
>WNFG01007969.1_pt1 | contig 13307 bp, 8 predicted proteins | sample 5400431 | NCBI WGS metagenome assembly WNFG01 (sample SAMN13153346, study PRJNA577476) | soil metagenome | isolation source: 120 cm saprolite under Douglas fir tree site 2 hole 3 replicate 2 | place: USA:California | collected 2015-04-18
GGCTCTGACCAGGAATTCGTAGAGGCTCAATAGGAGAGCGGGTTTCCGTAGAGTGGCAGTTCGGCTAGACTCGGCGGAATGCGCGACAACGAATTTACGAGAATCCTGGATTGGCCGGGTTACCGGGTGTTTCGACACGAAATCGATGAAACCGCCAAGACGCTGCGTTTATGGGTACGGCGGAAGCGGGGGAATCGCAAACTGATCTGTTCGGGATGCGGAAGGAAGTTTAGCGACGCGCATGACTATTACCAGCGCGAGGTACGTGACTTGCCGTGGAGAAAGTATCGGACCACGGTGATCATCGAACTGTACCGGGTGTGCTGTCCCGAGTGTGGGGTAAGGGTCGAGAAGGTACCGCAACTGCCGAGCAAAGCGCCCTTTAGCAAAGACTTTGAGGATGCGGTGGGGTTGGCGTGCGAAAGCGCAGCGGTACGCCAGGTGGCCAGACAGTTCGGACTGGCCGCCAGCACGGTGCGAGCGATCGACCTGCGGTATCTGCAGCGCTGGAGTGCGACGCGCCGCAAGGATCGCTTAGAGCAGATGGGTGTGGACGAGATCTACTTCGGCAAGCAGATGAAGTTCATCACCGTGGTCAGCAACTTGGAGACCGGCGAGCCTTTGTGGTTCGGGCAGGATCGCAAGCAAGAAACGCTCGATGAGTTTTTTCGAACGCAACTGAGTGAAACCCAGCGGAAGCGCATCGAGGCCGCGTGCGTGGATATGTGGCGGCCGTTCAGCAACAGCATTGAACAATGGGCTCCGAACTGCCGCATTGTTTACGACAAGTTTCACGTTCTGCAGCACGCCAACAAGGCCATTGATGAAGTGCGGAGGGCGGAGTTCTTCCGCAAAGGTGGGCGCATGCGCGGTGTAGTGAAGGGCAAACGCTGGCTGCTGTTGACGCGCTGGATGAATCTAGACCACCAAAAACGACAGCAGCTAAACGAGCTGTTCGCCCTCAATCGTCGGGTGATGAAAGCCTACCTTTTAAAGGAAAGCTTGGAGCGGTTGTGGACCTACCGCTATGAGGGAGCCATGGTGCGCTATTTGCAGAGTTGGATCGATCAACTGCGATGGCAACGATTGCTACCCTTTCAAAGACTGGCCCAGATGTTGGCGGATCACCTGGATGGAATCCTGAATTACTGCCGCACCAAAGTACGTTTCGGAATCGTGGAAGCCATCAACGGCAACATCAAAACCCTTCTTAGAAGGGGCCGCGGCTACAAAAATCTCGCCTACCTACTGCTTAAGGCACAGCGCATGCTCACAATTGGATAGCTTTCCTTGCCTGGCGCGTTCGTCAGCGAAGTGCGAAAGTCGTCTGTCATTTTGGACTCCATCGCCAAAGCCACATCACTGATGCTCTTCGTCGATGGCTTCACAAACTCTCCCGCAGCGTTGCGAATTCGCGCCATCGGTAACCCGGAGCCCTCCCCACAACGGAGCTCGGCATAACCGATGGCCCCCGACATCTTGGCGGCGCTGGCCAGCAAATCCTGACATCGACTAAAAGCGGCGCCCACTGGCCACTTTGGCGAAACATCTTTTCCGACCTTGGCTCGGAATTCTGGGCTGAGTTTAGAAAGGAAATCGGAAAAAATGTAGTTCGACGCTTTTCCGTCTGTGCGGTGAAGCACCTTGATCGGCAAATCAGGAAGCTTACCGTCAGGATTCAGTCTGGCAATCTCCGGGTCGCTCCACGAGGTTGTTTTTCCAAGGTAGATATTCGCAAGCACTGGCCCCGAAAGGCGAATGCTTGCCGCGCTACCTGGCACATTGTAAAAGACCGCAATGCCAACCAGCACCGTGGGCAATTCCAGGGCCGCGTACGCTGCCTCTTTCAACTGCTTTTCTGGAATGGGCGCATCACCGCCGCCAAGATCTCCGGCTCCTGAAAGAACATCTTTGGCACTTTCGCTGGTTCCCACCGCGAGGTAGCGAAGCTGCGTTTCAGGGTGCAACTTGTGGTACTCGTCTCCCCATAACACGTACAGCGCCTGCGGCATTGTCGATCCGGTGGTAACCAGCACCATCTGCGTTTGCGCAAGGCCGTCCGCGGATAAAACTGTTAAAGAGATGGCCAGCAGGATGGCGGTCAGGGATAAAAGAAATGCGGCGCAATTTTTCAATGAAGCTTACTCCTTATATCCGGTATCCCAGCCAGTTTGCGGGAGTTCTAAACACCGGCAAGGCTACTGCCGTAAGTCTCTGACTGTAAAGGACAATGAGCGGCCTGAGACATAGGTAACACATCGTACCGGACCCAAAAGAAGTGACGCGCCCGGGGAGATTCGAACTCCCGACCCTCTGCTTAGAAGGCTGTTGACCGCTTTAATCAGAACTTGCCGGAGCGAGCGTAAAGCGAGGGAAAATCAGCAACTTGTGACCAACGGTGACAAACCACTTTCTCCTTTTTCATCACCTTTAGGCACGCGTTTTGCCGGGTTCTTGCGCTCTCTGTTGTGGTCTTTGATTTTGGCATGCCGCCAACGGATCTCCTTTCCACCTTCTTCACGCATGCGCCTTGCCCTTTCGCGCTTCTGATACAACCCTAACTAAGACTTTTCTGAGGAGTCAGCGACATTTCAATGTCGCACGAAAGCATCTCAAGTACTGAATATTTTGGAGCGAACCAAAGAGTGCCCGCTACTTACGCACCCTTCGACCTTCGACTATCTATGAACGGGCGCGACGCATTGAACGTCAATCTCATGGCTTCCGTGCAAATTCGGTCTGCGATCCAACGAGACCAATCGTAACCGCAGTCGCTACTGCCCCGGCGAGTAACTCACCTGCGCTGAGTTCGGACTCTCCCCTACGGAGTTCACCGCCGAGACCACGTAGTAGTAGGTCGTCCCCGCAACCACTGCTGTATCCGTGTAGCTGTTCGTGGTCGGACTCGCAATCACCGTGTACGGCCCGCCATTTACAGTGGCCCGCTTCACGCGGTAGCTGGTCGCACCTGTCGAGGCACCCCAGCTCAATGCGGCATGGTTGTTATCATCGGTGACGGAGAGCCCGGTCGGTGCCGTCGGCAGTGTCCCGCCTCCGGTACTTGGCGTGGCGCTCGCTGGCGCGCTGTTTGCGCTTTCACCGACCGAGTTCACCGCGGAAACCACCTCGTAATACGTCGTGCCGTTCGCAAGCCCCGTGTCGGTGTAACTGGTCACTGTCACAGCCGTGGCGATCGTTGTGTACGGCCCGCCGCTGACGGTTGCTCGCTTCACGTTATAACTCGTCGCACCCGGCGAGGCAGTCCAACTTAGGGATATTTGTCCACTGCCAGCAGTCGCGGTCAAACCGGTCGGTGCGGGCGGTGGCGATACCTGCCAGGAATTGCCGGTCAAGGTAGTCGTAAATGTGCTCGGCGAGTCGTTCTGAAACGGGGTCTGGCCCGCAAGCAGATTCGACACAGTATTGCTCGAAAATGTCCCGGTGCCGGTGACACCCGAGGCGATCCAAATGCCCTGGTTTGCTGGATGGTCGATCGTGTTGTTTGAAACCGTTACATTCTCGTAGGTGGCACCTATCTTAAGGCCTGCGCGGAGGGAATCGCGGATGGTGTTGTTACTGATTGTGGCAACCGTGTAGGCGTTAGGAAAGAAAGAGGCGCTCCCCAGAGAGCCAACGTGGACGCCGTGCCGGTCGGTACCGTTCCAACCACCTCCTCCGATCAAGACATTTCCGTCCACTGTAGCAGACTCCAACGGTTGCCCTGTATCGCCAAAGACGCCAACTTCCATGGCATTGTTTGCTGCCACACCATTCACGAGATTGTTCGACACTTGAACATTCTTTCCGCCAGCGACGCGGATGCCATTAGCCCACCAAGCTGCAACTGATGTGTTGTTTAAAATCTTCGTGCCATCCATTTGAGAGTTGTCGGCATTGGCGCCAGCGTCGGAGTACGTCGCAATCCCGTCGTCGCCACCTCCCCGGACGAAGCAATTTTGCACTGTAAGATTGAGACCCACTTTGTCCGGATTAGGTGTGTTGCCATTATTGAGGTTTATTCCATCAGCCCAGCTATCCGCGACTCGGCTGTCCCGAATTATCCCGTTGCTGCCGCTCAACCATTGAGCGTCGCAATGCTGCACCCAGACCCGCTCGATCAACCAGCCGCCCGCACCGTTGGCACTGATTCCAGAGTCGTCGCCGCCAGCGCCGCCTACTCCTCTATAGATAGCATTGGAATCAATAGAAATGTCTCGTAGCGTCGTGCCCGAGCCCACGGTGATATTGGACCGCCATGGAGTAACGGGCGGCGGTAGCGGAACTTGACGATAAATCATCGAATACCACATTCCAGCGCCGTTCACCGTCACGCCTGTGAAGTTCAATCCGCCGGACGCTAAACTGTTCGTCATGTATTTGCCGGGGGGGGGATCCACACGGACTTCCCCTGGGCGCGCGCATCATTCACACAGTTCTGGATGGCGACCGTCGAATCAGTCGTAAAGTTCGGGTCCGCCCCATAGGCAACGATGGAAAGCGAATTGGCGGGTTGCGTTAGCGCAACAGGAACATTCTCTAGGTCAATGCAATCGATGTCGTAAACCGCTGCCGTATTGGCGGGATCCCTTTGAAGTTTGATTGCGCTCCCGGCTGCTATTGGAGCGCCCGTAATCCGAACCCGATCCTCATTATAGAAGTGGTAGGGCATCCCACCTCCGTTCGGGTCATCGGGGTTCGTTAAGGAGCCCCGGTAGACCCATGATTGCTTGGAACTTAGCGTAATCACTTGACGAAATACTCCGTCCACATACAAGTTTATCGTGGCCGTTATGCCTCCACCGTTTGGAGCATCCGGAATCGACGCACGGATCACGATCGCGTTGGCGGTCACACCGGTGTTATTCACCCATGACACCGAATCACCGTTGTTTCTCAGCTCGACCAAGCTGTGCCCAGATGCTTCTAACTCCAAGGTGGCCACAGTTGGCACCGGCATCCCCGGCGTAGTGGAGCGAATGATGGCACCGCCTCCCCGCGTCCCAGCTTCCGCTTCGAGTGTTACGAACGGCGTCGTCGCCCCAACCGCCGCTCGAGATTCAGTCCCGAGGCCTGCGAGCATTGCCCATCCAACGGCCAATCCGAGGTAACAGAATTGGTGCAACGTTCTCGATTTTATCCTCGGACGCGGAACTGTAATTTGCGCTGCAAGTTTCAAAGTTGATTCGTACATACCTGTGCCTTTCATATGAATTAGTGCGTTTGAATAGGATTACCAAAAGATTTTGGCCGCAAGCTGGATGATTCGCCCTGGGTTGTTGTTGTCCTTGTTGAAGACGCCGAAATTGTAGTTGTAGCTAGCGGCGATCAGGTTTTCGCGCGTGCCCGCCGGATATTGGGGCACCGATCCCACCAAGTACGGGATGGGTCCAGCCAGCGAAAGACCGGTGCGGCTTATCTGCGGTTGGGAGTTGAAGACCTTCACGCTGCTGTTCGGGTTCATGGTGAACCAAGTGTGGTTCAGGGCATTGAAGAACTCCGCGCGGAACTGCACATAGCGGCGACGATCTTCGAAGGGGTAAAAGGATTTGAATACAGACACGTTGAGGCCTGGCCGCCACGGCCCGCGGAGATTGTCCATCGTCCGGGGAGCGTTTCCAATCTGCCCATACGCCGGGCGCGCAAACGCTTCTGGGTTGAAGTACGGTACGTCGTGGGCGTGCTCCCTAGTCCACCGTGGATTGATCAGTGGAACGCCTGGAACGAGACTAGGCCGAAGCGCCAGCCCGTTCGCCTGGGCACCGGGAATCCCATTGGCGTCGCCGAGCAGTGGCGCGAAGGGATACCCGCTGTATAGAGTTCCAACTGCGTTTAAGCTCCAGCTACCTACCAGCACGTTGGTCCACCCGCCGCGGTTCAAGAACAGGTGTCCTTTCCCTAGGGGTAAGTCGGCGTTTAGCGCTAGATTGAATCGGTGACGCGAGTCGTAATTCGATACCGATCGATTGCCTTTACGATTCGCCGGGTCCTGCATAAAAGAATAGCCCCAGTTGAACTGGTTATTGAAGTCGCCCATGCCGTCGGAGCTGTCGTCAATTGATTTGGAGAAGGTGTAATTGAAGCGGAAACCAAGCACTCCCTCAAACCGGCGCTCCAATGCTGCGCTTCCCGCGTGATAGATGGAATTGTTATCGGTAATGCCCAGAACAAAGACATCGCCCAACAATGGATAGGGCCGCATCAGGTCTCGCCTGGCTACGTTGATCGGTTGTCCATTCCTATCTTTGCGCCCGAGAGGATCCGGAATCATCTCGTCCGGGTTGCCGCCCTGATCCAGGAGCGCCGCGAATTGCTCCGGGTCCGGGTTATTGAGATTGAACTTCCCCGAGGGCAGGTGCGTCCCTTTCTGGCCCATGTAGGTGAGCGTCAGCACCAAGCTGTGGCCGAGGTCGTTCTGCGTCGTGAAATTCCAGGTTTGAATGTAAGGCGTTCTGTTAGAGTCTACGAAGGTCATCGTGGTGCTCGGTAGCCGTGGATCCCTGACCAGGCAGCCCAAGCACAACAAACCATTGGCCGGGATCTCCGAGGCTGTGGGATCCGTGAACACTAATGGATTGTTGCGCCCCAGGCTGATCAGATAGTTCGGATCAACGCCTCCCGACTGCGGCCTGGGTACAGTCGCCCCCGTCCTGCCGGTCCATTGAAGGTAGCTGAAGTTTCCCGGATTCCCTGCGGAGAACGCTGGCTGCGGATCGCGTCCGGTTGCGGTCGCGGCAATGTGGCTAATCCCGTAGCCTCCGCGCACCACGAAGGAGTTGCGCTTGTTCCAACGAACGTGAGGAGTCCACGCAAATCCGAACCGCGGTTCGAAATTGAGTTTGTGCGTTGGTTCCAAATAGCGTGACCCACTGGCGTCGCCACTGAATACGTAATTGAACGCGTAGGACGTGCTGCCGTTAGCGTTCTGCACTAGCATGGGATGCTTCAGGTCCAGGCTCGCTTGCCGGTTATACTTTTCGGCGCGCGGACTCACATACTGCCACCGCACACCCAAATTCAACGTCAGACTCGGCCGCACCTTAAAATCGTCCTGAAAGAACGCGGCTACAGTGCGGTAACGGTAGTAGTAAGGAAGGGCATTGCCGGTGACGATGGTCTGCACAGGCACTCCCAGGAGAAACGAGGCGAATCCGTACCCGCCTTGCCCGCCCGGAGTCCTCCCATAACCCGAATTGGTTGTCCCCGTGTTGAACACGTAAATCCCGCAACATGCCTCCAAATTGCGATTCCCGGCAGCGACCACGCTCGATTGCATAAACCGGAGGTCTACTCCGGACGTAATAATGTGACGGCCTAACGCCATCGTTGCATCGTCGGAAGCTTGGTATTGGTGTTCGATGGAATGGATAGGTCCCGTTATGCTTCCAAGATTGACCATTTGGGTGCTGAAGCTCGGGTAGCCAGAATCGGTCGCGCTCGGCAGGCCGAACACATCCCTCGTATAGTTCTTGGCTTTTAGATCGCCCGGAAGCGTCCGGCTATAATCCGAGTAGGTATAGCTGCCCCGGAACTCGTTCACAATGTGCGAAGAGATCACATACGTATCGCTGATGAACCCTTGCCGAGTCACGCTGCGGTCCGAGGGAGGGGATTCCGCCAGGAAATAGTCACGTATAAGCTTATAGCGATCCGACAAGTTCGGGATGTCCGTGTAGCGGGCGCTGATGCGGTTGTTTGAAGAAAAGTTGTGATCGATCTTGATGCTCCAGCGATTGTCCATTCCGGTGACCCCCGATACCCCTAGAAAATTGCGGCCAAAAAAGTCGTAGGGCATGTTGGGTAGTGGAACGTATTCCAGCTGTTTCAGTGCCGCGGGGCTGAGGAACTGGGCGGGGATCACATGCCCCACGCGACTGGGGTCTGGATCATTGGCGCTAAACAGCGGGTACTCGGTGTTCGCGTTTGGCCGATAGAGCTGCTGAAGCTGATTACAGCCGCCCGCACTGCACTCCATCTGCTGGTACAGCAATGGGTTCGTCTGTCCTGGAGCAACCCAGGTGTTACGGAAATCACCCTGTCGCTCTGCCGCGGTGGGTACCCGTTCCAGTTGAGAGGTTTCGTCGCGACGCCGTTTGGCTTCGTAACTCACAAAAAAGAATGTCTTACGCTTGCCGCTGTAGAGCTTGGGAATTACCAATGGACCGCCCAGCGTAACTCCTACTTCATTGCGCCGCAGCGCCGAGGGGAACGGCTGGCCGAAGGTCCGCGCTGTGAACATCGGATTCCTGTTAAACCAAAACGCATCCCCGTGGATTTCGTCGGTCCCGCCCTTACTCACCGTGCTGATAACTCCGCCGCCGATCACGCCGTACTGGGCTGAGAACGTTGAGGTAATGACCCGAAATTCCTGAATGGTATCTGGTGAAAAGGTCACGGTGGCGCGCCCGTAGCCGATGCTGGTGGCGTTCGCCCCGTCGGCCATGATCGAGGTAGTCCCCGCCCGGCCGCCGCTGACCGTAAGCCCGGAACCTGCCGAGGGAATGTTGTAGCTAATACTCGCTTCGTCGGCGCCCATTTCTCCGCTTACGCCCGCTACGGTCAGCGCCAGCTCCAGCGAATTGCGCCCTTGCAGGGGTAGGTCAGATAACTCCTTACCGCTGACCGTGCCTCCGGTCATCGAGCTTTCAGTCTGCAATGACGGGGCCGTCGCGGTTACCTCGACGGCGACCTTTGATTCCTGTGGGGAGAGCACCAGGTCCACGCGCGCGGTCGCGGTAGTATCGAGCTTCAGGGGCGCCGCCATGCTTCTCTTGAAGCCGCTCAGCTCCGCCGTAACAATGTAATTTCCGGGGGGCAGCGAGGGCACGGTATATTCGCCATCGCCGTTGGTCGTCGTGGACCGCTGCACTCCGGTTTCCAGAGACGTCACCAGAACTCTTGCGCCGGGAACGGGGGCTTTCGACGAGTCGGTCACTTGCCCGGAGATAGCGCCGTTGCTTTGCGCCAGCGCCGCCGACGCCGTTAGCGCCAGCATAAATGCCACAAAGAACGACTGGGCAATCCGCATCTGAAATCCTCCTGCCACTTGGCACGACAGGGTGCTCCGGGTGCTCCGGAGAATTTCACATGAAGGCTGATAACTCTTAAGCGAATTCGGGACAACGTTTGAAAGGTGCTGTAACGTAGTGCTAAGTCATTGAAAACGCGGCAGGGAAAAATATTTCGGTCGCCACGGGGGATGTTGGCGACGGCTATCGACATGCTCTCTCTGTGGTACGTGCTCAGTCACCGAGATTGACACCGTAGAGTGGCTGGCGTATGGTGCTGCGCAAGAGAAGTTAAGGTCGCACATTCCGGGGAAAGACGACCGTGCCTAGGCCTTTCAGTGGCGACGACCGGGTAGCCAGGTTCAATTCGCAAGCGCGGGTGCTCTGATGGCAGGGCGGGTTGATGACACCACTCATGCGGCAGCCATTGCCAAGATCAGCCATGCAATCAAGTTCGCGCCCGAGCTTCGCGCACACTTGGCGGAGATCATCAATGGTCCGGCGTTTAAAGGGAGCCACCGGAGTCAGGAATTTCTCAAGCATATTGTCGAACGGGCTTTGCGTGGTGATTTCGACGACCTGAGAGAACGTCAGATCGGTATCAATTTGTTCGGACGGTCTGCCGCCTATGACACTGCTGAAGACGCCATCGTTCGTGTGACCGCCAGCGATGTGCGGAAGCGGTTGTTTCAACATTACGGGCAAGCCGGCCGCGATTCGAGATTCAAGATCGATCTTCCGTCCGGGTCCTACATTCCCGAGTTTCGGTGCCTGTCTCCGGCTTTCTTTAATAGCTCGGAATCCCCGGCCATTGCCGAAAACCACCTTGGTCAGAAGCGTGCCTTCGGTGTCCCTCGTGAGGATGGACCGCCATCCCCGGCCAAATCTCCATCGTGGCGCGCGTTGGGGGTTGCACTGGCAGTTGGAACGCTGGCGCTGGCTGCCGTGATGTGGTGGGGGATGGGACACCGGTTCGGGTTCAAATTGGCGCCTGTCGATAACCTCATTTCCGCTACCTTTCAGGGCAATCCAGGCACGGTGCAGATTATCGTGAGCGATGAGGTATTGGTGTTGGTACAGGTGCTGTCGGGCCACAGGGCGACTCTCGGCGAATACGAGAACTTAACCTATCTAAGCATGCCTGAGTTAGTGCAACGAAAAGGATTGCAGAATTTTTGGGGCAGCCTCTCCACACGTCAAATCACTAATTTGGGCGATCTCCAGAACGCCATGCGCATTGCAGAGAATCTGCGCGCACGCAAATGGAATGTCAACATCCGTCATGCCCGTGAGATCAATGCCCGGGACCTGCGGACTGGAAACTTCATTATCCTGGGAAGCTCCTTCTCCAATCCGTGGGCTGGCCATTTTCAAGTCAAGGACGCCAATTTCCCAATTGAACCTGCGCCGCCAGGCAAGTCGGCGACAATTCTGAACCGCCATCCGTTGGCGGGAGAACCGCCTCGCTTTGAGGTCCAATTGGACGATAAGACTGGCAAGGCTGTCACGTACGCTTCGGTCTCCGTGCTGGAGAATACAGCCCGTACGGCGCGCGTCATGCTGGTGGCTGGATTGTCGATGTCGGCGACGGAGATGGCTGGACAATTCCTATTACAAGACGACTCGGTCTCCACAGCGCGGAGCATGTTGGGACTGCCACCGGCCAGTCCATTGCCGGACTTCGAGATGGTCTTGCGTGTGACCGAATTGAACGAAGTCGGTAACAGCGTAGCGTTCGTAGCTTGCCGCAAAATCACCGATCGGTCCCAGTGAAGATCCAGGCCGCCGTGATTTCTGCGACACAACCCGGTCTCGAACACCATCGTGAAAGTGTAGGGATCATGCGGTCTCGTTACGCCAGATTCATATCAACACCCTAACCGGGCCTGTCATGATTTGGCGGTCAAGCAAACAATTGGGCAAAGCTTATCGGCGCCGCTGCATATCTATTTCCTGGGTTGGGGAAACTCTCGCAGTTCACTTGATGCACCGTGAAGTATGTAGAATCACCCACGTTTTTCATCGCCGGATGATGGAGGCGACGGGCAAGCCCTGGCAGAAATCAAGGCACACTCCGGCTTCGATTACAGCGCGAGCTGGGAACGGCAAAAACTCACCACAGGCTAGTTCGGCGGCGACGCTTCAAGAACCGAACTTCATCGACGACAGGTGGAACGCCCGCCACCGGTGACGTCGCTCAGAAATAGGAAGAACCAAGATTCACCCTCCGATCTCAGGGCACGTGGAGATTTCCTGGACGTCGCGCGAACTGGAGAGCCTCGCAGATCTCGCGTCGCGAGAACCCGCCCACCCTACCGAAACCCTCATCCGGGCAATGAGAGGCTGAGTGGCTGTTATCATCCGTCGTCTCGAAGAGGGGACTCGGAATAACCTGGTGGAGTATCTCACCCGTTAGCTCATGCGTCTGGATCGCAAGCTAGGCCGTCAGTCAGTTACGCCCAAACCAAACAAGCGTTTGAGGCGGTGCCAGAATCTGTGCGACGGCCGCCGCTTCGCCAGCTCACTGGCGAAGTCGGACCAGCGATGCCGTAGGAGAATTGCCGAAGTGAATCGTCCCGACCGGAGCTCTTCCTGGATTTCTGGGGATTTGTTGAATTCGTTCTGCATCTTGGCCAACAAAATGTCTACTTCCAGTCGCGGTGTATCGTAAGAGTCGACTTGAATCGTCAACGGAACACCCATCGTGGCTGGATACCGCTGAGCAATGTGACCGTTGATGACCGCACTGACGCAACTGGCGCGTGTATTACATTGCTATGACAGGACGTGATTCTGAGCGGATACAGAATCGAGTTCAGTTCACGTAAGCAATTGGATCGACAGAAGAAAAAGGAAAAACGCCAGAGTCCTGCTGTCTCCGACCATCTGTCAAAAAAGCAGACGACCGGGGTGAAGCCATGGGTGAAGAATGATCTCGGTTACTCCTTTGGATTGAATGGGATCCAAGGGAAATGGCGCGCCCGGGGAGACTCGAACTCCCGACCCTCTGCTTAGAAGGTACGCATTACAAAACTCTAAGTGCCGCTTCTGGTGTCGCTTACGGGGAAGCGCGTCATTTATCTCGCCCTTGAACTGGACCGAAGTTGGACTGAAACTTTTGGGGTGACCCCCTAAGCTGGCACAGTTTTTTTGGACACAGCTTCCGCTTTCGTAACAGCGTTCTTGCATCTCCTAGCAGGAGAAGGGGTCTGGGGAAGGGGACGGCATTTGAGTCCCCGTCCCCAGCAGCCCTTTAGAAGTCTTTTTGCTGTTCTCTTTGTTCTCAATGAACACCATCGTTGCGCTTCGAGATTCGGCCGAACCTGACGCCTCGATCTGTTGCTCGAACTCTTCGGGAGATCGATAGCCCAGCGCGGAGTGCAAGCGCAGCCGATTGTAATACTGCTCGATGAACTCTTCGATATTCGCTCGCAAATGTTCCAGGTCGTCGTACTTGTTGGCGTAAATTTCTTCCCGCTTCAGTGTCTTCATGAAGCTTTCACAGCTCGCGTTGTCATACGGATTTGCTGGCCGGCTCATGCTCGGAATCACGCGGTTGTTCTCAAGGACTTTCACGTATTCTTCGGAAGCGTATTGCAATCCTCGATCTGAGTGATGCACCAAGCCAGGTTCTGGTTGTCGACTCTCGATGGCTTGCTCCAGCGCCCCGATCGTCAGTCGAATTGCCAAAGTCCGATCCAATGCCCAGCCCACCACTTTCCGAGAGAACCCATCGAGGATCACCGCCAAATAGACAAACTCGGCTTTCAGTCGGATGTAGGTGATGTCGGCCACCCAGAGCTGATTGATGCCCGTCAGTTTCATACGACTGGCTAAGTTGAGATATATCTCCAGCTTGTGATTCGAATTGGTTGTGACCACGAACCGCTCCGGCTGCATCCCCAGCAGGTTATCTTCTCGCATGATCCGCGCCACCCTCTTGTGGTTCACTGGCATGCCCCGGCGGTGCAGCTCCGCCGTAATCCGTCGATAGCCGTAACGGCGGCGATGCTCCAAGGCAATTTGTTGGATCGCAGATCGCACTTCCATCTCTTCCTCAGCAGGTTGCTGTTCCTTCAGCGACCGGTAAAAGCCCCGGCGGCTGACCGGCACCATCTGACACATGCGCTCGATACTTAGGCTGCCTTGCAATGACATCACTTCTCGGATCTGGTCGTGGATGCCATTTCGCCAGAGCCGCTGCTGCGCTGGCGTCGAGCCTCGATTTTTTGCAAGGCACCTTTGAAAAAATCCACCTCCAGGGTCTTCTCTGCTAAAAGCTGCTTCAAGCGATGGATTTCT
>WNFG01004266.1_pt1 | contig 13306 bp, 9 predicted proteins | sample 5400431 | NCBI WGS metagenome assembly WNFG01 (sample SAMN13153346, study PRJNA577476) | soil metagenome | isolation source: 120 cm saprolite under Douglas fir tree site 2 hole 3 replicate 2 | place: USA:California | collected 2015-04-18
TGTGCGCTTTGGTTGCCAACCACATGCGTTTTGGCAATGTGCAGAAGATGAAGGAATCGACTCTGAAGCGCTTCCTGCGTCTCCCGAAGTTCGACGAGCACCTGGCGCTGCATCGGCTGGATTGCATATCCAGCCATCGCGATCTGGCCCTTTATGAGTTTGCCGAAGAAAAACTGAGAACGATGCCCGAGGATCAGATTCGGCCCCGGCCGCTGATCACCGGCGACGATCTGATCGAGGCCGGCTTTACACCCGGCCCGATTTTTAAGGAACTGCTGACCGCCGTGGAAGACGCGCAGCTCGAAGGCGTTATTGCCACGAAGGAGCAGGCGCTGGAGCTGGTAAAAAAGAGCATTGGCCGCGAATAAAAGAAAAAGATTTTAAATTTAAAATTTTAAATTTTAAATTTAAAATCTTGTTCCCGATTCGCGTTGATTCGCGGCCAATTGCCCGCCCCTCGCGCTATAATCAAACGTTCATTCCCGATATCGAGGCTATCGTTTATGGCACCGTCAGTAATCGCGACTATTCCGGCTTTGAAAGAAACGTACACCCAGCTCAAGACCCGCATGGATAAAGCAGTTGAGGACTTCCGCACCAATCTGGCGGCGGCGCGCACCGGACGGGCCTCGGTCCATATGCTCGACATGATTAAGGTGCCTTATTACGGCTCGGAGATGCCCCTGAACCAGGTTGCCAACGTGCACGCTCCCGAGCCGCAATTGCTCACCGTACAGCCCTTCGACCCCAGCATCATGGGAGAAATCGACAAGGCCATTCGCTCCTCCGGCCAGGGGTTGAATCCGCAGAATGACGGCAAGATCATCCGCATCCCGGTGCCTCCGCTGACCGAAGAGCGCCGCAAGGATATGGTCAAACAGCTTCACAAGATCCTCGAAGACCACCGCACCGCTGTCCGCAACATCCGCCGCGACGGCAACGAGGCCATCAAGAAGGCGATGAAGGACAAAAAGATCAGCGAAGACGAGGAGCGCAAGGCCCTCGATGAAATTCAGAAGCTGACCGACGACGAAATCAAGAAGATGGAAGAGATGTCGAAGACCAAAGAGAAAGAGCTGATGACGGTCTAGTCGCGCGAACCCAAAAACCTGCCGCTGATCACGCAGATGAGCGCAGATTTAAAACCATTAAAAAAAGGTTTTTATCTGCGTTCATCAGCGTAATCAGCGGCAAATGTTTTTGGATTTCCTCCAACCATCTATAATGTCCCCATGAAGAAAGTCGTCCGCGCCGCCTGCTCGCATGACTGTCCCGATGCCTGTGGAGTGTTGATCACCGTCGAAGACGGAAAGGCCACGCGCATACAGGGCGATCCCGATCATCTGGTGACCCGCGGCTTTCTTTGCGGCAAGGTCGCCAAATATCTTGATCGGGTCTATTCGCCCGATCGGGTTCTCTATCCCATGCGGCGTACCGCGCCCAAAGGGCAGGGCCAGGGCGGCCCCTCGGACTTCACCCGCATCACCTGGTCGGAAGCGCTCGACGAGATCGCCACGCGCTTTCAAAAAATCTCCGATGAATTCGGCCCCGAGGCCATCCTTCCTTATTCCTATGCCGGCAACATGGCGGTGATCGGCTTCGGCGGCATGGGCCATCGTTTCTTTCATCGTCTCGGCGCTTCCCAGTTGAACCGCACCATCTGCGCCAGCACCGGAGGCGAGGCGCTGATGACCGTCCTCGGCCGCAGGCTGGGCACTGAGCCGGAACAGTTTGCGCGGTCGAAATACATCATTGCCTGGGGCGCGAACATCCACGGCAACAATATCCATTTGTGGCCGTTCATCGAAGAGGCCCGCCGCAATGGCGCGAAGCTGGTGGTGATCGATCCTTATAAGACGCGCACCGCGAAGTGCGCGGATTGGTATCTGCCCATCACCCCGGGCACCGATGTCGCCCTGGCTCTGGCCATGATGCACGTGATCATCAATGAGGGCCTGTACGACGCGGATTATGTGGCAAAAGGCACCCTGGGATTTGAAGAACTGCGCCAGAAGGTGCGGGAATATCCGCCGTCGCGGGTTGCCGCCTTCACGGGAATTGCGGTTGCCGACATCGAAAAGCTGGCCCGCGAATATGCCACGACACCTCCGGCGGTCATTCGTGTGAATTACGGAGTGCAGCGGTCGGAAAACGGCGGCATGGCGGTGCGCGCTATTACGATGCTGCCCTGCATTATCGGCGCGTGGAAGCAGGCGGGCGGCGGGTTGCAGCTTTCAACCGGCGGGTCGTTTACCTTCAATGACCAGGCGCTGGAAAGACCCGATCTGATGATGAAGAGCCCGTTGGGGCGTCCCGCGCGGGTGGTCAATATGTCGGAACTGGGCAAGGCCCTTACCGGCCTGGAGAATCCTCCGATCAAGGCGGTGTTTGTTTACAACTCCAACCCCGCGGTGGTCGCGCCCAATTACAACGATGTGGTGCGCGGGTTCCTGCGGCCCGACCTGTTCACGGTTGTGCATGAGCAGTTCTTTACCGACACCGTAAATTATGCCGACATTCTGCTGCCCGCCACCACGTTCTTCGAACACAAAGATGTCAACAGGGCCTATGGGCATTACTATCTCCAGGTATCGAACCAGGCGATCGATCCCCTGGGCGAGTGCCGGTCCAATGCCGACATGTTCGCCGCGCTGGCTGCCCGCATGGGTTTCACCGAAGACTGTTTCCACCAGAACATCGACGAAATGATCGACGATGCGCTGTGGAGCGGGGCCGCCAACCCATCGGAGTGGATGAAAGGCCTCACCCGCGAGCGCCTCGAAGCCGAAGGCCCTCTGCGCCTGAACCTCGGCGATGGGCCTTTTCTTCCGTTTGCCGAAGGACATTTCCCCACCGCCAGCGGCAAGGCTGAGCTGTACAGCAAAAATCTGGAAGCGCGGGGTCTGGATCCGGTGGCCGATTTCAAGATTCCGACGGAATCCCGCCACAGCGGGCAGGCTGAAAAACTTCCGCTGGAAATGCTCTCGCGCAAGGCCGACAACTTCCTCAACTCCACCTTTGCCAACATTGGTTCGATCCAGAAGATGGAGCAGCCCGATCTGGTGGAAATGGCCCCGCCGGATGCGGCCAGCCGGGGAATCCGGGACGGCGACTGGGTACGGGTTTTTAACGACCGGGGCGAGGTTCGTCTGCGTGCGCGGGTGAATGGCGCGGTACAGGCCGGGGTGGTGGCGACCCGGCTGACCTGGGCGAAATCGTCGCCCGCCGGAAACAGCATCAATGCCCTGACATCAGAAACGCTGACCGACATGGGCGAGGGCCCGACGTTCTACTCCTGTCTGGTCGAAATCGCGAAGGAATTGCCGTGATTGCCAAAATCTTAACCCCATACCCATATTGATTGGCTGAGTTCAGATTTTGGCAATCCCGCGGATTATGACAATTCTTGCGGTTTTCCCGTTATTCTTCAAAATAAAGTCTGCAAGATTTGGAATTTGGAGCGTTCTAAGACTTGAAGTCCGTCTGCCGCAGCGAAATTGGCTGTCCAAAAGTGGTGAAATCGACCGTGCAAGTGGCGCAGGAGCAGTGAGTTCCGTATAATCGGAGTTCTCCCAAACTGTTCTGAGGGTAGTGATATTGCGGTTTCCTAAGGGTAGCTTAAAGCTTATCTCCATGGCCAGGTGTGTGTCGCTGGCCGCGGTTCTCCTCGCGTCCGGCTTCCCGGTGGCGTCCCATGCTTCCGCCCAGACAGGCCAGATCATCGAAGACATTGACGTCAAAGGCAATCGTCGTATCCCCAAAGAGACGATCATGGCCAAGGTCTTCACGCACCGGGGCGACATTTACGAGGAATCCTCGCTGCAGCGCGATCTGCGCTCGGTCTGGAGCACGGGCTACTTCGAGGATGTGCGCGTCGAGCGCGAAGAATCCCCCAAAGGCTGGCGGATTTATTTTTATGTCCGCGAAAAACCCACGATTCGCAGCATCGACTACAAGGGTCTCAGTTCGATTTCGCAGAGCGACGTGCTGGAGCGCTACAAGAAGGCCAAACTGCCGTTGTCGATTGAGAGCTCGTACGATCCGGCCAGGGTGATCAGGGCTGAAGTCGTGCTGAAGCAGCTTCTTTCCGAGCACGGCCGCCAGTTCGCCGTGGTGACCGCGCAGGTCCAGCAGATTCCTCCGGCTTCGGTGGGCATTACCTTCACGATTAAGGAAGGCCCCAAGATCAAGGTCGGCGACATCCGGTTCAAGGGCAACACGCACGTCTCCCGGCGCGAGCTGCGCACGGCAATGAAGAACCTTCATCCCATCGGCATTCCCAAGTCGATCTTCCTGGAAAACCTTTTTGCCCGCACCTTCGACGCCTCGAAACTCGAAGAAGACGCCGAGCGCGTCCGCATCGCTTACCGCGAGCACGGTTATTTCAAGGTCGTTGTGGAAGATCCGAAGACCAACCTGCGCGACAAGACCGGCGGTATGCATATTCCCTTTGTCCAGAAGCCCGGCGGCAAGGTCATGGATATCACCATGGCGCTGGAAGAAGGCGAAAAATACAAGCTGAAGGAAATCAAGTTCAAGGGCAACAAGGCCATTCTCAATACCAATCTGCTGCGGTCTGTGTTTCCCATCAAAGACGGCGACACCTTCGATACCGGCAAGATCCAGAAGGGCCTCGAAAACATGCGCAAGGCCTACGGTGAAATCGGTTACATCAATTTCACTTCGGTGCCGGAAACCATCATCGACGAAGAGCACAAGATGCTGACGCTCGATGTGGACGTCGACGAAGGCAAGCCGTTCTTCGTTCGCCGCATCGAAATTCAGGGCAATACCACCACCCGCGACAAGGTGATCCGCCGCGATCTGCTGGTGCAGGAAGGCCAGGTGTTCAACAGCCGCCTGTGGGAGCTCAGCGTGCTCCGCCTGAACCAGCTGAACTACTTCGACGCGCTCAAGCCGGAAGAAGACACCGAACGCAAGATCGATGAGAAGAACGCCTCGGTCGATCTGACCGTGAAAGTCAGGGAGAAGGGCAAAAACAGCATCGGCCTCACGGGCGGCGTCAGCGGTCTGGCCGGTTCGTTCATCGGCCTGAATTACGAGACCAACAACTTCCTGGGACTGGGCGAGACCCTCACCCTGCAGGGCAATATCGGCAACCGCGAGCGCAGTCTGCTGTTCGGATTCACCGAGCCTTATCTGTTCGACCGCCCCATGCAGCTGGGCTTTACCGTCTACGACCGGCGCTTCGATTTCAACCAGGCGCAGCAGGCTTCCATCGCCAGCGGACAGCAGCTCAATCTGTCACAGGCGGTGCTGAATCAGCTGCAGAACTTCCGCCAGTCGAGCATCGGTTTCACCACGTCCCTCAACTACCTGCTGAAGACCTTCCGCCGCGTGGGCATCAGTTACTCATGGGACGATTCCAGCGTGACGGTATTCAGCGCGGCTTCCCAGACGTTCTTCCAGACCGTCAATTTCCGCAACATCTCCGGTCCGGATTCCCTCAAGGGAATCATCACCAGCAAGATCGTTCCCACCTACGGCTTCAGCACCATCGACAGTCCGGTGCGTCCCTACAAGGGCAAGTCCTTTTTCATCTCTACGGAGATTGCGGGCATCGGCGGAAACGTGAACTTCTACCGGCCGATCGTGGCTTACACGCAGTGGAAGCCGCTGTACCACGGCAACACCTTTGGCATGCATCTGCAGAGCAGCTTCGTGTCGGGCTGGGGCGGGCGCGATGCGCCGCCTTTCGAGCGCTTCTACATGGGTGGCGAGAGCGATCTGCGCGGATTTGACGTGCGCACCGTCTCTCCCTATGTGTTTGTTACCAGCGTACAGAACATCACGCTGCAAAACCCCGATGGCACCTCGGTGCCTTTGGATCCGTCGAATCCGCGGCGCGGCAGCTTCACCGTTCCGCTGCCGGTGACCAACGTGACCTTCCCGGGCGGCGATACCAGCTTTGTGGGCAACTTCGAATATCGCATCCACATTCTCGGCCCGGTAACGCTCGCGCCGTTTGCCGATTTCGGCATGAACTTCGCGCTGCGTCAGGACCAGCTCAAGATCAACTCCGATTCTCTGAATCAGCTGAACACCACCAACTTCGGCTGCCCCACGACGACTCTGGCTTTTCAGTGCGCGGGCGGGCAGAGCCTCAAGTTCAGCGGCGATCTGACCACCGTCCCCGGCACCAACTTTGTGCCGCGCATGTCCACCGGACTTGAGTTGCAGGTGCTGCTGCCGATCGTGCAGGCGCCGTTCCGCATTTACTATGCGTATAACCCCCTGCTGCTCGATTCGACCATTTCATCGCCCAATAAGCTGACCCGCAGCATGTTTCCCGCGGGCGGCGCCGGCGATTTTACTTTCCTGAATGCGATCTCGGCGTTCTCCCCGGATTTCCGGCTGAAAGAGCCGAGGACCACTTTCCGCTTCACCGTGAGCACGACATTCTGATGAAGCAGATGGAAAATACCAGGAGATGAGAAAGTCCGGTGTTTGACCATGCCGGAGACAACACCCTATAATCAAGCGCATTCGTTCCCCCTTCTGCCGATTTTCCGAGTCCCTTGTGAGCGGTTGAATCAGGGCGATTGAGTTTGTAAAAGAGGATTTTTTAAGGAGCTCACTACCCAATGTTTCGAATTTCCAGGATTCACCTTTTTACTCTCGGCTTCGTGCTGAGCACATTCCTTTCCACCGCGGCGATGGCCCAGGGCGCAGCCGCCCCAGCCCCCGCCGGAGGTTCAGCGGCGACGGGAAGCAAAATCGCCATCGTGAACATCCAGGAAGCCATCTTCAACACCAATGAGGGGAAAAAGGAATTCGATGCGCTGCAAACGCGTTACGGCCCCAAGAACAACGAGTTGAAGAGCCAGGGCGAGGAAATTGACAAGTTGAAGACCCAGTTGCAGGCCCAGCAGGACAAGCTGAACGAAGAAGCCCGCGCCACTCAGGTCAAGGCGATTACCGATAAACAGAAAGTCTGGCAGCGCAACGCCGAGGATTTCCAGGCGGAAGTGCAGCAGGCCGAGCAGGACATCATGTCGCGCCTCGGTCAGAAGATGCTGACCGTGCTCGATAAATACGCCAAGAGCAAGGGCTTCGGTCTGGTCATCGATGTCTCCAATCCGCAGACATCCCCGGTCCTCTACGCGCAGCCGGAATCCGTCATCACGAAGGACCTGGTGGACGCGTACAACATCGACAACCCGGCGGTCGCGCCTCCGACTCCCGCAGGCGCAACTCCGGCGAAGCCGCCCGCAAGACCGGCCGTGACGACACCGAAAAAGCCTTCATAGTTCCCGCTGTTTACCAAAGGCCGCCGGTTACCGGCGGCCTTTTTATTTTGCGTTTCAGGACCACTGCGCCTCTCGCCGGTGTCTGTTGTAGATATCGGAGGGCAACATGTTCAACGAAAACCTGATCGAATCTTCACCGGCGCCGCGCAGGCACCGTCACTGGCCCACCTTCGCGGCCTTCGCTATACAGCTTGCCATCGCGGCGGCGCTTCTGGTGATTCCTTTTTTCTATGTCGGGGTCCTGCCTCAGAATGTCCGGCTGACCACCCCGATAACCACCGCGCCGGTGGTTCATGAGACCGTTGCCAGTGCGCCGTCAGGCGGCGGTGGCGGCGGTGGAAGTCCGCTCCCACGCCAGGTAATTCTACTTGCGTCCAACGATTCACAGTCGATTTTGTTGCCTCGTACGCATGAGGAACCCTCATCGGATGGACCGCCAACTATCATTGGAGGCAACGAACGTCGGTTTCCCATTGGCATCGGCGACGGTCCTGGGCCCGGAAACAACGCGCGTCTCGACGATGAGAAGAAACGCATCCGGCGCTCCACGCTCGATGAAGGGCTGCTGGTCAGCAAGATTGTGCCTGAGTATCCGATCATTGCCAAAAGGACCGGAGTGCAGGGCGACGTAAAACTTCATGCGATCATCGCCCGCGACGGCACGATTCAAAGCCTGAGTCTGATCAGCGGTCATCCGCTGCTGGTCGTGGCCGCCATGGATGCGGTGAAACAGTGGAGATATAAGCCGTATGTTCTCAACGGAGAAGCCGTAGAAGTGGAGACGTATATAACCGTCAACTTCAGGAGGACGAACTAAGTTTTCGGCGGACACGGCGGGAGCGGGAGACTGTGGAAAAATCTGTGCAATTCTTAATGGATTTTTAGCTTGCAAAGAGTTTTCAGGCGGTTTTTGCTCCTGCCGGGGTCGTTCATCGGCGTCTTTAAGTCATTGATTCCATGAGGAATCCGGCTGTCAATGAGATTGCACAACAAGCATGGCACAATTAACGGAATCGCCAACCGACCCGCGGGAGATTTGCACATTCGGCAATATGCAACTCTTTCCTTAAGAATGCATCATCACTCTTCGCCGATTTTCAACACCGCGAGAAATGCTTCCTGGGGAATATCGACTTTCCCTATTCTTTTCATACGCTTCTTGCCCTCTTTTTGCTTTTCCAGCAGCTTGCGCTTGCGGCTGATGTCGCCGCCATAGCATTTCGCGAGCACGTTCTTGCGGATGGCATGTACGGTCTCGCGCGCGATGATTTTCGCTCCCACCGAGGCCTGAATGGGAACTTCAAACATTTGCCGGGGAATCAGCTCGCGCATCTTCGAAACCAGGATGCGTCCGCGGTCGTAGGCAAAATCGCGGTGCACGATGATGGAGAGCGCGTCCACGGGGTCGCCCGCCACCAGGATATCCATTTTCACCACCGGAGATTCCCACATGCCGGCCAGGTGATAGTCGAGCGAAGCATAGCCGCGGGAGATGGATTTCAGGCGATCGTAGAAATCGAGCACCACTTCATTGAGCGGAAGCTCGTAGGTGAGCATCACCCGGTTCGCGGTTACATACTCGAATCCCTTTTGTTTGCCGCGCTTGTCTTCCACGAGCTTCAGAATTCCGCCGACGTATTCCTCATTGGTGATGATAGTGGCCAGAATGACGGGCTCTTCCACCTTCGCAATCTCGCTCTGCGAGGGCCAGCGCGAGGGATTGTCGATTTCGATCACCGTGTTATCGGTCTTCGTGATTCTGTAACGCACGCCCGGCGCCGTGGTGATGAGTTCCAGGTCGAACTCGCGCTCCAGCCGTTCCTGGATGATCTCCATGTGCAGCAGACCGAGGAAGCCGCAGCGAAAGCCGAAGCCCAGGGCGGCCGAACTTTCCGGCTCGAAGAAAAACGACGAATCGTTGAGCCGCAGCTTTTCGAGGGCCTCGCGCAGCGCGGTGTGCTGGTGGGCGTCGATCGTATAGAGACCGGCGAAGACCATGGGCTTGATCTCTTCGAAGCCGGGCAGTGCCGCGATCGAGGGCCGGTTATCGTCGGTGATGGTATCGCCGATCTTGCTGTCGGCCACGTTCTTGATGTTGGCGATCATGAAGCCCACTTCACCGGCCACCAGTTCGTTGATGACCACCGGCTTGGGCGTGAGCACACCCAGCCCTTCGACATCGAAGGTCGCACCGTTCGACCACAGCCGGACCCTCATGCCTTTGCGGATGGTTCCGTGAAAGATCCTGGTCAGGATAATCACGCCGCGGTAGGGATCGAACCAGGAATCGAAAATCAGGCCCTGCAACGGCGCGTCGGGACTGCCTTTGGGGGGAGGCAGCCGTTTCACGATGGCTTCCAGCACCTCGGGCATTCCCAGACCGGTCTTGGCGCTCACCAGCAGCGCGTCTTTGGCGTCGAGCCCCACGGAGAGCTCGATCATCTCTTTCACGCGCGGAATGTCGGCGCTGGGCAGATCGATCTTGTTGATGACAGGAATGATTTCGAGATGGTTGTTGATGGCCAGATAGGCGTTGGCCAGAGTCTGGGCTTCCACGCCCTGGGAGGCGTCCACCACCAGCAGCGCGCCTTCGCAGGAAGCGAGCGAGCGCGAAACTTCGTAGGAAAAATCCACGTGGCCGGGAGTATCGATCAGATTGAGCTGATATTCCTCGCCGTCGAGCGCGGTGTATTTCATGCGCACGGCGTGGGCCTTGATGGTGATGCCGCGCTCCCGCTCCAGGTCCATGGCATCCAGCACCTGCTCGTGCATCTCGCGCATCGACAGCGATCCCGTCAGCTCCAGAAGACGGTCTGAGAGCGTGGATTTCCCATGATCGATATGGGCGATAATCGCAAAATTTCGGATGTGTGCGCGGTCCATGAGGATGGGCTGACTCTTTCTATTCTAGCATTAGCGCGGAAAACCAAAATCCACCGCGGAGACGCAGCGGAGCGCAGAGGGGCGCAGGAAAAACCGAAAAGGAACAGGGACCCCTTTTCAGCATTCGTTCCCGCTTTTGTTCTCCCTGCGCCTCTGCGGTGGGTTTTGGGTTTCCGCTAATTGCCAATTGCCATTTGCTATCTGCTGTGTTCCAATCATTTCCCGAAAGGTGGAACGATGCGTAATCGATGGATGCTGCCGCTGATGGTTTTCTTCTCCTGTCTGGCTGTGGGCCAGACCACGCTGTCGAAAGAAGTCATGGAATTTGTTCGGGTGCAGTCGCCGGTGACCGCGCTGGAGCATGTGCGCCTGATTGACGGTACCGGCGCGGCGGCCAAAGCGGACCAGACCATTCTGATCTCGGGCGGTAAAATCGCCGCCATGGGCGCGTCCGGTTCGGTCGCCATTCCTGACGGCGCCAATCGCATGGACTTCACCGGATATTCGGCAATCCCCGGAATGGTCGGCATGCACGAACATCTGTTTTATCCGTTGTTCTATCCGGGTAAGGTGCTTTATCGAAATATGTCCACCAGCTTCCCCCGGCTGTACCTGGCCGCGGGCATGACGACCATCCGCACGGGCGGCAGCATGGAGCCTTACACCGACCTTGAAGTCAAACGAGCGGTGGATGGCGGCCTGGCCGCCGGGCCGAAGATCAACGCCACCGGCCCGTATCTCGAAGGAAAGAACTCGCGGCCCATCGATCTGCATCAGCTCGACGGTCCCGAGGACGCGCGGCGCACGGTGAATTACTGGGCCGAAGAAGGCTCGGAGTCGTTCAAGGTCTACAACTTCCTGAGCCGCGCGGAATTGAAGGCCGTGATCGACGAGGCCCATCGCCATCATCTGAAAGTCACCGGACATCTCTGCTCGATCGGTTTCCGCGAGGCCGCGGAACTCGGCATCGACAACCTCGAGCACGGCCTGACCGTCGATACGGAATTCCTGAGCGGCAAGAAGCCGGATGAATGTCCCAACGCGAACCTCGCGGTGGCCGCCGCCGCGAAGCTTTCCGTCAGCGGCGAAGAGATACAGACCACGATGCGCGCGCTGGTGGATCATCATGTCGCTGTCACTTCCACGCTTCCGGTCTTCGAGCAGTTTGTCGCCGGCCGCCCCAACGTGTCGCAGAAAGCCCTCGATGCGCTGACCGACGCATCCCGTCTTTCCTATCTCACCAACCGCTCCCGTCTCTCGTTGAATCCAAACAGCCCCTGGCCCGAGATGTTCAAGCGGGAGATGGAATTTGAGCGCGCCTTCGTCCAGGCCGGCGGTCTGCTGATTGCCGGCACCGATCCCACCGGGCTGGGCGGAATCATCGCCGGCTTCGGCGATCAGCGCGAAGTCGAATTGCTGGTGGAAGCCGGCTTCACTCCCCTCGAAGCCATCAAAATCCAGTCCCTCAACGGCGCTCAGTTCCTCGGTCTGCAGGACCACATCGGCTCGCTCGCAACAGGTAAACAGGCCGATATCGTGCTGATCAAAGGCGATCCCTCCGCCAACATCAAAGACATCGAGAACGTGGAAGTCGTGTTCAAAGACGGAGTCGGCTACGATTCGAAAAAGCTGATCGATTCGGTGAAGGGACAAGTCGGGAATTGGTGAAGTACATTGGGTAATTGGGTAAATTGGTAATTGTGTAATTTGGGCGGGTTCAACATTCCGTCGTTCATCGACATCGATTACCAAATTACAAAATTACTCAATTGCCAAATCTCAAACGGGCCCAATCGATGAAAAACCCGATCCTCGTCCTTGCTTCCGCCTCGCCGCGACGGCAGGAATTGCTGCGCGCCGACACCATTGTGCTTGTCGATGATGAGATTGACGATGAGATTCTGGGCAAGCCGCTGGACCATGGGGACGCGGTCCGCATGCTCCGGAGCCTCTCAGGGCGCGAGCATCGGGTATTGACGGCTGTGGCCCTGGTGGCCCCCGGAAAGGGCATGGAGATAGAATGCTCGACCACCAGGGTTCATTTCAGAAAACTGAAAGAGGAGGAAATTCAGGAATACATTGCCGGCGGTGAACCCATGGACAAGGCGGGGGCCTATGCCATTCAGGGAGGCGCAGCCAGTTGGGTGACCCGCCTCGACGGAGATTACTCAAACGTGGTTGGATTACCCCTGATGCTTGTGGCAGAGATGTTGCAATACTGCGGGTTTCTGCAATCCTGAAAGAATTTCAGCTTATTTCTTCTCCGGATCCGCGGGCGTGTTGCCTTCTCCGTCTTTCATCGCGCCTTTGAAGTTTCTGATTCCGTCGCCCAGTCCCTTGCCCAGATCGGCCAGCTTGCTGGGGCCGAAGAACAGGATGGCAATGACGAGCAATATCAACAGCTCAGGTACACCAAGTTTTCCGCCGAACATTGTTTTCTCTCCAGGGGGAAATCCTGTTAGACAGGTTTCCGTAAATTTTGGTTGACTGGTTAGGATTGTAGGCCAAATTAATTGCCCAAGTCAAAGAACAGCTGGTCTGCCAGGTTATCAAAATCGATAACCCAAAAACCTGATAAATCATTAATAATCAGCAATTTGCAACATTTCCTGCGCTTCTTCCGCACAGACTCGATGTGACTAAAGTTAAAAATTTCTTATACTTTTAAGAGCAGTCCGGCCAAAACGCTGCATCTGAGGTGCATGTCCCTCAGGACAATCGACTCATTGGCCGAATGGGCACCTTCGCCTAGGCCATCCAGAGTCGGTATACCCAGGGCGGAAGTAAAATTCCCATCCGAGCCTCCGCCGGTCGCAGATTCGCCCAGATCGAGTCCCATCGTCTTTCCAACCTCCTGCGCCACATGAAACAGCCGCACGGTGCCTTCTGTGCGCTCCATGGGCGGCCGGTTGATGCCGCCACTCACTGTGATGCTGCAATCGGGGTTCACGGCCTTCAGTTCGCTGAATTTCCTGGTGAGTTCGGCGGCATCGGCCATGCGGACGACCCGCAGATCCACCTCCACCGAGGCCTCGGCGGCCACCACGTTGCTGCGTGTCCCGCCCTGAATGACACCCGGGTTCACTGTGATGCCGCGCGGCAGGTCGACGAACTTCGCAATCGCAAGAATCTGGTGCGCCAGTTCGATGACG
>WNFG01003392.1_pt1 | contig 13304 bp, 13 predicted proteins | sample 5400431 | NCBI WGS metagenome assembly WNFG01 (sample SAMN13153346, study PRJNA577476) | soil metagenome | isolation source: 120 cm saprolite under Douglas fir tree site 2 hole 3 replicate 2 | place: USA:California | collected 2015-04-18
GGACCGCTCCGACAGCCAGCTCAGTCCAAAGCTTGGGGCTCGATTTCGGGTGGTGGAGGGGCTTACTTTGCGCGCTGCTGGCTACACGGCTTTTCGAGCGCCGACCCTCAATGAGCTCTATCGCCCCTTTCAAGTGGGGACCATCCTGACGGCGGCCAACGATCAGCTTGGTGCTGAAACCCTTCGCGGCGTCGAGGCGGGAATCGAGCTGAATCCGCGGTCGGGTTTGGTCATTCGAGGCAACGGATTCTGGAATGTACTCAATCGACCGATCACGAATGTTACTCTTCCTACTCCGCTGCCCGACGGCTCGCAGCGCATGAGAGAAAACTTGGGACAGGCCCGGATTCGGGGAGTCGAACTGGACGCGGGCTGGCACTTCTTCCAGTCATGGACCGCGGCGCTTTCCTACACCTTCGTGGATTCGAGGGTGACGAGCGCACCCGGCGTCGCGCAACTGGTCGGCAATCGGCTGGCGCAAGATCCGGTGCACCGCGCCAGCGCTTCGCTGACGTTTGATCGGCCAACGGTACTAACCGCGACGGTACAGGCGCGATTTGTCGGCGCTCAGTTCGAGGACGACCTCAACCAGCTGCCCATGCCGGGCTTCTTGATCGTTGACCTGGCCGCGAGCCGGCGCATTGCTTCATCGGTGGAGGTGTACGCAGCGATCGAGAACTTGTTCAATCGACAGTACCTGGTGGGCCGCGCTGGAATTGACACCATTGGCCAGCCCTTTACGGCGCGATTGGGGCTTCGCCTCCATCTGGGAATCTGAGCCGAGCTTGTCGCTAGTGGTTATGGTACGACCGCAGCAATGCTGGCCCCCGAGCCTTTGAAGGAGCAAAACGATGGGTTTACTAGACCGGCTTCTCGGACGAAGTGGATCGCCGCAGCCTGGCTCAGCACAGAACGAGCCTCAGGCAAAGGAATCGACCGATGAGCAAGCGCTTCAGCGGTATCGGTACCTTCTTCGGACCGCACCACCGGAAGCGATTGAGCAAGCTCACGCGGAAGCCTTCGCGCAGCTTACCCCCGAGCAACGCGCGCAAGTGTTGAAGGAGCTAAGTCAACAAGTCCCGCCGAGCGAGCGAGCCGCCGTCCCCACTCAAGCCGATCCACAGAGTCTGGCGCGGATGGCAACTCGCGCCGAGCTCCGGCAGCCCGGCATTCTCGAACGGACGCTCGGCGCCCGAGGCATTGGAGGCGGAACGGGAATGGGAGGCATGGGATTCGGAGGCATGCTTGCGGGAAGTCTTCTGGGCAGCATTGCCGGGACGGTGATCGGCTCCGCGATTGCCCATCAGTTCCTCGGGGGCTTTTCCGGCAGTCCGGAAAGCTTTCACCACGACATGGATACGGCTCACGCGCAGGCAGATACGGACGCGCAGGGCGATTCCACCGACTCGGACGACTCAGCCAACGACTCCGGCGGCGATGACGATGGCAGCGACGATTATGGGAGCGACGACTTCGGCGGAGGTGATTTCGGAGGCGGCGATCTAGGGGACGCCTGACCGGAAGGTACCTCAGAAGCGGACGCGCAAGATCCGATCGTCGTCGGGGTCGACCGTTTCGCTGCGGCCATCTCGATTGCTGGTGCTGAAGTAGAGATACTCGCCCGCGGGATCCATCACGACGTCGCGAATTCGGCCGAACTGCTGGTAGAACAAGATTGCCTCGTCGACGATCTCCGTGCCGCCCGGCATATCGAAGAGGATTCCGTGGACATGCCTCGCATAGAGCGGCGGCGGAGTGAAGGTTGCGCCGAGGGTGCCGAAGTACAGCCACCCGTTGGGATGGAACGCGGCGCCAGCCGGAGCGGCTGTTCCCTCTCCGCCCTCGGAGGCGGGCCGCCAATATCGCACCGGATCGATAAAGCGCGGGTCCGGGGGCACGCACGCGCCGCGACAATAGGGCCAGCCGTAGTTTCCGCCTGCATAAATGATGTTCACCTCGTCATAGGAAGAACCGGGCCACCCACAGTCGCCCGTTGGCCCGTGCTCCGTCGCGTAGAGCTGCCCGGAGCTGTCCCATGCGATGCCCTGTGGATTGCGATGCCCATAGGAATAGATCAGCGGAAAGTCCGGAAACGGATTGTCGTCGGGTGCCGTTCCGTCGAGATTCATTCGCAAAATCTTGCCGTCCAGCGCGGTGAGATCCTGCGCCCCCGCTGCACACCGCGCGGTGCCGGTGGTAATCCAGAGCTTTTGATCAGGCCCGACCTTGATTCGACCCCCATCGTGCACGCTAGCCCCTAGAATCCCGTCCAAAAGGACTTGGTGCTGCACCGCCACGCCGGGGCTTGTCTCCACCAATCTCTGAACCCGATTGACCGCAGCCGAAGGTGGAATTCGATGCGTGTACATCACGTAGAAATAGCCGTTGGTCAGGAAATCGGGATCGACGTCGATTCCCATCAAGCCCCCCCTCCAGTCTCGAACACATCGGAGGTGAGATCGATCTCGGGCGTGGGCTGCAGCCCGTCCTGGTCGATCACCCGAACTCGACCGTGCCGCTCGGTCACGAAGATCCGACCATCGGGCGTAAAGGCGAGGCCCCAAGGAACGACCAGATGGGTAGCAACGACCTCCGGTTGTTGAGCGAGACTTCCCCGTGAAGAAGCCAGGAGGATCAACACCAAAGCAGTTGTTTTCATGAGCGTTCCCCCTGCCACAGTTCTTCTGGCACAGCCGGCCGCAGCCATCAAGGTCTCCGGTCTTGGTCGCCTGACCCACGGGCACGCATGGGACAGTTGGTTCGGGTTTGCCCAAATGTCGCCTGATTGTTGCCAACTTTTGTGGTAGCTGTTCGGCGGAGGGTAGTGCAGGGGCTGGTCGGGCACGACTCGAGGGGAACACACGATGACCGACGACCTGAGTAGCAAGCTCATCACCGGGGTCCTGTGCGCGGGGATGATCGCATGCGGCTCAAAAGGCGTCCGGCATGAACCGCTCCTTGGTGTATCGGCCTCTCTCTACGATGACTTCGCGTCCGGCAGCATCAGCGCGACGAAATGGGGCGAGGGTGAGCGGCAAGCCATCCGGGAGGATCGATCGGCCGTGCTGAGTAGCGCAATCACTAACCTGCGTCCCAACACTGGCTACGGTACGGAGATGGTGGTGATTCCGCCGGAGAGCGGCGTGGTCACGAGCCTCGGGACCGGCATTCAGGTTACGAGCGCCTCACTGAGCGGGGATTCGACGGATCGATCGGGGATTGATCTCTTGTTTCAACCTGCTGCGAATCGGGTTGGGGCCGATCTGACCAACGCGCTCTTCGCTCGGATCATTCTTTCCAGCACCAACGGCGGCCTCGCTCAACGGCAGCTCTTCGAGTGCACGGCACCCGATTGTTCCTCATTTTCCGGGATTGGAACCTCGATGGGAAATTGGCCGCGCGAGGGTCTGCCCATCGTGGACGGTACGACCTACACCATCTCTCTCTCGGTCGATACCGCTACGAAGCATTTCACCTTCTCCATTTCAGGCGGCGATTATTCCGTCCCGAGAAGCGCAACCGTGGATGCGTCGTCAGGGAATCCACCGTTTCCGGTGGATCTGTCGGCCGAGAACTTCGTCAGGGCGCGGTTGTTGTCCCAGGTGAAAGGTGGAGCGGTTGGGGGAGGAAATGGAGAAGTGACCGCCCAGTTCACCAACGTGCTCGTGGGTATGAACAACCAGCCTCCCTCGCTGTTCGACGATTTCAGTACCGGTCCCGATTTCGATCCCAGCAAGTGGACAGTCGGAAGGCAGAGCGTTCAGATCGTGGCGTCCGCATTGGAGTTCGCCTTGAGTAAGGAGGGCTCGGGAACGACCTTGCCGATGGAACTTACGGACCCCAACGTTGCCCTGCTGCAGGCCGATGTGACGATCAGGGAGTGGAGGTTGGCGGGTCAAGGGGTGGTGAATGCCATGATTCAAGGCTCGCTCTACAACGACGGCACGAACGGCTCGGGTCAGTGGCCCGACAACAACCGACGTGGAAGCCAGGTCGGCGATGTGATCGCCACGGTCAGCATGGGGCGATCCCGCGTTCGGTATGAGATTCTTCGATGCGACTCAGCGACCTGCTCCCGGGCAACGGTAATTGAACCTGCCACGACGATCGGAAACGTAACCCTGGGAAGCACCTACACATTGGCGATGGAGTGGGACGCAACTCAGCAGCAAGTCCACTTTCAACTTGATGACCACGAAGTCGTCACTGCCGACCCAGTGGCGGCGGGATATCCTGTCGCGGGCACCCCGAATCGGCCTTTTCGGCGGATCGCAGTGCGCGCGGCGCCAGTGCCCGCCACTGCTCCGTTTAGCGGCTCGATCGTCGCGGCTTTCGACAACATCAAAGCCGAGTGAGCGTCGCCAATTCCAAGAGATTCTCGTCGGGATCATAGATGTAGATAGAGCGGATCGGACCGCTCGCGCCCGTCCTGAGGACGGGTCCCAGGATAATTGGAATCCCGCGATCCGAGAGAATCCTCATCCAGTCCTCCAAAGAACCAGCCACCAGAAAGCAAAGATCCGCCGATCCAGGCGAGGCATGCTTGACGTTGGGATCGAGCACCCGATCGGCGGGGTGAAGATTCAGCTTCTGAGAACCGAAATGAAGGGCTTTGCGCCCATCGCCGAAAGTCACTTCGCGCATCCCTAAGACCTGGGAATAGAACTCAATCGTTTTCGGAAGACTTCGCACCGTCAGCACGAGGTGGTCCAACTGAATGATCCCCCGTCGTAGCCTTCGGCGAGATTGAACCGCGAGAGCGACAATCGCCACCGCCAAGAACACACTTGCGCTTGCGACGAGCTCCAGACGGTTAGCCACTGCCGCCGTCCGGCGCCCCGGCGGGCTGATTTTGTGGGTTGACCCGGCAGATGCAACCGCTGTTCGAGTCGTGCATGGTCACAAGCCCAAACATCTCCATGCCCCAGCTGCTACACAAAGTCTTGCAGTCGGTTACCCCGCTAGCAACGTTGAAGTCGCTGGAAGCGGTGTAGTATCGATTGCAGCCGCCCGCCGCGAGCGAGATCACCAAAAGCAGCACCCGCCTCATCTCCATGCCTGTCTTTCTCACCTGACTATCCTCGCTCGGGCGGGCGAAAACGCAAGCTCCGAGATCGCTGGAGCAAGCTGTACACGGGCAAGGCTTTCGCGGATGCTTCCGGCAGAAAGGAGATTCGCAGATGAGCGAGCCGACGAAGAACCCGGTGGCGCTGATCACCGGTGCAGCACGCGGCATCGGCCGACGAACCGCTGAAGTCTTGGCTGAGAGGGGCTACGCCCTCGTCCTAAACGATTTGGACCCAGCCGATGAGACGGAGAAGGTCGCGCGCAAATTCGAGGTCGATGTGATGCAAGCTCTTGGCGACGTGTCAGTCGAGCGCGACAGCGCCGCGATGGCCGACAAGCTGCTGGCGCGTTATGGCCGGCTCGACGTTCTGGTGAACAACGCCGGCGTCAGTCTGATTGCGCCCGCTCTCGAAACTTCTCCCGAGCAGTGGCGGCGGGTCCTGGAGATCAATCTTACCGGTCCCTTCTTGCTGTGCCGCAAGTTCGGACGAGTCATGTTGGGACAACGAAGCGGCTCGATCGTGAACGTTGCCTCGATTGCCGGACTGGTTGGAATCGCAGATCGTGCGGCATACAACGCCAGCAAGCATGGGCTGATCGGGCTGACCAAGACGTTGGCTGTGGAGTGGGGCGGATTCGGAGTGCGCTGCAATGCGGTCTGCCCAGCGTGGGTGAAGACGGAAATGGATGCGGCGGACCAGGCGCGAGGTACTTACTCAGATGCGGACATTTGCTCCCGCGTTCCGATGGGGAGGTTCGCCAAGCCGGATGATGTCGCCCAGGCGATCGCGTTTCTGGCCGATCCGAAACAGAGCGGGTTTCTGAACGGTCACACCCTGGTGGTCGACGGCGGTTGGATCTCGGACGGGAGTTGGGAAAGTCTACGGCTGCAGCACCGGCCGAAGCAGTAATCTCTGCGACGCTGGCAAATGCGCGCCCTAAAATACGGACTGTTTATCGCCGCGGGCATTGCTGGGTGGGTGATGCACAAGCACTTCGCGGTCAAGCAGAGCGTTTCCCCGTGGGTGGACGCGGTGGTGTTCAATGCGATGGAGTTCATTGGCCTCGCTCTCGGAATCGGGTAGCGATGCGCGCAGCTGGGCGGGCTCACGATTGGCGAAGGAGTAAGGACCGGTATTTCGATTGCGGCTGTCTACGCGGTCGCAGGGTGTGTTTTCTTCGCCGTTTTGTACAGCGCCGTTGGACCCGGGCTCCTGCAATACGCACAGGAGCCGGGGACCGGCGAGCGCTCCGCCTCAGCCGTGTTGGCTGGAGCTTGCAGGCTTGTTCATTGGCGCCCTGCTGAGCGGCCTCGTTTTCTCGCTCCTGCTCTCGGTGCTGATGCGCTCGAAGACGCCGAGTCAGTGAATCAGCCGGTAAATCAACAGGGCGGCACGTTTGCTCTGAAGCGGTAACCGTGCCAGGTCCACCGATTCGCCGAACGCGTGCGAGCCGTTGCCATAAGCACCGAGGCCGTCCAACACATTGGTGAAAGGAGCGACAAACGAGGCATCGCCTGCGCCTCGCTGCAAAGGCTCGAGCGCTTCCATGTCCGGCAATCCGAGCGCTCGGTTTGCGTCGTTCAGCTTTGCAAGAAGCGCGAGATTTCCCGGGCTGGGAGCCATCGGTGGCATCTTGTCGCGGAAGGTGATCTCCGACTTGGTGCCGGGCAAGCTAAGCGCGACGATCGATTGCATTTTCTCCTTCACCCGTGCGAGCTGCTCGGCGGAAAGCGCGCGAATATCCCCAACCGCCAGTCCTTCTCCAGGCACGATGTTTTCCTTGCCCGAGACCGATGCTTCTCCGCTCGGTTCCAGCGTGATGTCCGATCCTGCCACCACCATCCCGGCGCTGTAGGTGAGGTTTGGCTCGCGCAAGCTATCGTGAAACAGTTTGAGAATCCGGCTCAGCTCGAACGCGGCACCATCTCCCAGGAAATCGCTGAAGATTCCGCTCGAATGACCGCCCTTCGCCTGCACTCGCAGCTCCCAACGGGTTGAGCTGCGGCGCGCGACCGTCGCATAGTCCTTCCCCCTTTTGGTGACGCCGGACTCGAACGAGAGCACGGCGTCGCTGTTCTTGCCAGCCTTGATCAGCTCGCCTCGCGACGTCTCCCAAGGCTCGGCGACCGATTCCTCATCGCCGGTCAGAAAGACCGTGATCCTCGCGCCATCCAGCACCCCGGCGCTCCTCAGACCCTTGAGTGCCGAGAGGATGACGACAATTCCGCCCTTCATGTCGGACACGCCCGGGCCGATCGCTCGATTGCCCTCGCGCGCAAACTTCTGGAATGTGCTGGATGGTTCGAAGACGGTGTCCATGTGACCGATCAGCAGGACTCGCTCGCCGCGACTTCCTTTCCGTTCAGCCACGAGCTGCGCCGCACGCTTGACTGCATGCATCGGTATCCAACGAGTGGTGAAACCGAGCGCCTGAAGCTCGCCCTCCAAAAGCTTCCCCACTTGCGCTACCCCGGCCGGGTTGAAAGTTCCTGAATTGATGTTCACCAGCCTTTCGAGCAGCGCCACCGCCTGCGGCGCTTCCTCGTCGATCGATTGAACGACCCTCGCTTCCTCGTTGGACAGCTCCTTGGCGAGCAGGAGGGTCGGGGCAGAAAGGACAGCGAGCGGCAGTAGAAGGCGGCAATTGCGCAAGAACGTCATTCGAACAGGAAGCTACCACCGGACCGGCGGGAGATCGGTAGCTGAAATTCGCTGGGGGAAACGAACCAAGGAATCTATAGTGACCGCCCCTGAAGGTTCGGGCAATTGCGAGCCAATCGAAAAGCAAGCCTCATCATTGTCGCAACGCTGCTGGCGTGCGTTCCCAACCGTCAGATCGCCTACCCAACCGCAGCGGCGACCGGATGCTCTCCAAACGATATTTTCCTGAGCGATATCGTGAGCCGCTCTTCGGAAGAGGATGGCGTGGAGACCTGGAACGCAGAGTGCTTGAGGAGGCACTTCCGGTGCACACGCTCCAAGGGAGTGACAACCTGCCAAGAGATCAGTGCAGCCATGGTGCAGCACACCCCGACGCCATCGACGACCGAGGAAAGCAAGCCGCCGGTGACCGCCGACCTGACTCAGGCGATTTCGCCGCTCATCCACAGTATTTGGGATGCGTATCGCAAGGGAGACGCCGCCACCCACAGTGCTCTGTTGGCCGACGACTACACCGCCGTTCACCCAGACGGCTCGGTGCATCTGCAAAAGCCAACGGCGCAAGAGATCCGGTCAGCTCCAATTGGAGCTTACATACTTTCGGACCTTCGAGTCGTACCGACGAGCTCGGGTACGGCGCTCGCGAATTATCTTGCAACGGTCGAGATTCCCAACGCGCCTAAGCTAGGCAAGTTCGTGGTTGGCGAGGTCTGGGTGAAGCAGGGCGGCCAGTGGAAGTGCCGCTATTACCAAGCGACCCCTCTCAAGTAAGCCCTAAATTCCGAGATAGGCCTTTTGCAGGCTGGAGTTGAAGAGCAAATCCTTGCCTGTTCCCTCGATTACAATTCGCCCGGTCTGAATCACGTATCCACGGTGTGCGATCGCGAGCGCGCGATGAACGTTTTGCTCAACCAGGAGCACGGCGATTCCCGCGGCATTGATCGCCTGAATCGTATCGAGGATTTTCTTCACCAACTTAGGCGCGATGCCCCACGAGGGCTCATCGAGCATCAGCAATTTCGGATTCGCCATCAGGCCACGCCCGATCGCCAGCATTTGCTGCTCGCCGCCGCTCAAGGTGCCGGCCAGTTGCAATCGCCTCCCCTTGAGGACCGGAAAGAGCGCGAATACCCGGTCCAGCGCGAGCTCGATTTGGTGGACATCGCGTCGAGTGTAAGCCCCCAGACGCAAGTTCTTTTCTACGCTGAGCTTGGAAAATAGTCGCCGGCCTTCGGGGACCAAGGTGAGGCCGCTCGTCGCGCGAAGATGTGCCGGTTCGCGCGTGATGTCGCGCGAGTCGAATAGGATCCGACCCGCGGATACGTCCTTCAGTCCCGCCAGGGTGCGCAGGGTCGACGACTTACCGCTGCCGTTGGCTCCTAGCAGCGCGACGATCTCCCCCGCCTGCACCGTGAGGCTGACGTCGTGAACGGCAGGGACTTGATTGTAGCAAATCGCGAGTTTCTCGACCTGGAGCATCATGCTTCTCCCAGGTAGGCCGCGATCACCGCCGGATCCTGGCGAACCTCGGCGGGAGTGCCCTGAGCGATTTTTCGCCCGTAATCGAGCACCACAATCTGATCCGCGATCGGCATGATTCCCTCCATCACATGCTCGACGATCAAACATGCGATCCCGCGCGATTGTATTCTCCCTACCAGTGCCACGGCCTCCTGCACCTCGGCCGGATTGAGGCCCGCCATCATTTCGTCGAGCAGCAAAAGTTTCGGCTCCAACCCGAGTGCACGCGCCACTTCCAAGCGCCGTTGCTCCGCGACCGTCAGGTTTGCCGCGACCACCGATGCGCGTCGCGAAAGGCCGCAGAACTCGAGAGCCTGCATCGCCCGTTCGCGCGCGATCGACAGTCGCTTATCGTGAAGTAACGTCGCCACGGTGACGTTCTCGAGCGCGCTCATCGTGGAAAAGGTGCGCACCAGTTGGAAGGTGCGGGCGACGCCCAGCATCGCCATCTTGTCCGGCGCGGCACCGGTGACCTCTCTCCCGTCGAAAAGTATGTGGCCCTCGCTCGGCGGATAAAAACCGGCGATGCAATTGAAGAGCGTCGTTTTTCCCGCACCGTTCGGACCGATCAGCCCGATGATCTGCGCGGGTGCGATCGCGAAGGTGATGTCCAGGTTCGCGACCAGACCTCCAAAGCGCTTGCCGAGGCCCTGCACCTCCAGCAACGCGCTCATCTTCCGCTCCCGCTTCCCGGCTCGCGCCCGGCCAACCGCTCGCCCCAGGCCTTGATCCCACCCACAATGCCGTTTGGGTAGTAGACCGCAACGACGAGGATGATCAGGCCGTAGAGAATCAGATCCGTGCCACGTCCGCTGCCACCGAAGATTTGGCGGGTGACCTCCTCGATGCTGGTGAGAATCCCAGCCCCGATCACCGGACCGAAGAGGCTCCCTACCCCGCCCAAGATCGAGGCCAGCGCAATTTTGACCGAAAGCGAGGTTGCCATCACCGAAGCAGGATCGATGAACAACTCCTTCTGCGCGTAAAGCGTGCCACCGGCTGCGGTGAGAAAGCTGGAAACCGAGATCGCCACGAGCTTGTAGCGGGTGAGATTCACGCCAACGCTTCGAGCGGCCTCGGGTTCATCCTTGATCGCGCGGAAGTAATGACCGAGAAAACTTCGCTCGATTGTCCGCGCCGCAAGGACCGTTCCGATCAGCAGGCCGAGAGCGATGTAGTAGTACGGCAGCTTGGAAGCATTGAACACGAAGGCCTTCAAGCCCTCCTGCTGCATCGGAAGGGACAGCCCCACCGCGCTACCGACCGACGTCCAGTTGGTGAACACGACTTGAAGAATCTCCGCGACCGCGATCGTGGCAATCGCAAAATAGTGGCCTTTGAGCTTGAAACACGGCCAACCGATCAGCAGGGCGAAGATCATCGCCACCGTCCCACCCGCCACCATTCCTATCCAAGGCGAAACGCCGAATTGAATCAGCAGCAGGGTCGACGTGTACGCCCCGATCCCAAAAAAAGCCGCATGGCCGAACGATACCTGGCCGGCGTATCCTCCGAGAATGTTCCATGCCACGCCGAGCTGCGCGCTCATCATGACCAGGATCAAAAAATTCTGATGGCTGGGATTGGTCACTACCAAAGGCGCGGCGCAAGCGGCGGCGAATACGACGAGGAATGGATTGATCCGTTTGATCACGCCCGCCCCAACAGGCCTTGAGGGCGCAGCAGGACCACCAGCAAGTATAGAAACAGCACCAAGGCTAATTTGAGCTGGGGTCCAATCAGAAACCCGCCGACCACTTCAACCACCCCGACGATGATGCCCGCGAAGAAAGCGCCCGTGACGCTACCGAATCCGCCCAGCGCCACGACCACAAAGGCGATCAGGACGAAATTGGCACCGACTTCCGGAAACACTGGATAGAAAGTCGAAAGCAAGGCGCCCGCAACGCCGGCGCAAGCGGCTCCGATGCCCCAGGCGAGCGTAAACATGCGCTGAGTGGGAATGCCCATCAGTTGGGCCGCCTCGCGATCGGCCGCCGTGGCCTCCAGCGCAGCGCCCACCCGAGTGCGGTTAAGAAACCACCAGATGAACAATGTCGCCCCAATCGCGCCCGCCCCGGCGACGATCTGCGGTAAACCGAACTGCAGCGCGCCCAGGGTCACCGTGCCGGAAACGAGCGAATTCTCGACCGATCGAAAATCCGGCTTCCAGAGAAACTGCGCCAACCCGCGGAACAGAACCATCAATCCAAAAGTGCTGAAAATCTGCGCGAGCATCGAGGCGTGAATGATCCGGCGAATTACCGTCTGGTAGACCGCCGCGCCGACCGCGAATAGCAGCAGCGCCGTAAACGGCAGCGTGAAGATTGGATCCAGCGCATAGAGGGCGAACAGCCAGAAGCTCGCATACATCCCGAGCATCAGAAACTCGCCGTGAGCGAAGTTGACGATGTCCATCACTCCGAAAATCAGGGTGAGCCCCACCGCAACCAGCGCATAGACGAGGCCGATCAAGACTCCCGAGAGCAGCGTTTGCAGCAAAATTTCGACGCTCATGGTGGTGCGAAACCGGGGGCCGCCACGAGCTCTCAGCGCCTGTTCCAGGCGGGCATCGGCCAGATCACCTCCGCACTCGCCAGCTCGAACGGCCAAACGGTCACATATTTGCCGCCCTGGACTTGCACGATGATCCCGGAGCCAAGGGTGTTTTGGCCACTCGGGTCGAATGCAATTCCGCCCCAGGGCATGATCAGCTTGTCGGCGGGGAGGTTGGTTTCGGCGAGCGCCTTTCGGATCGCTTCGGGCTGGGTGGCACCGGCGCGATTGATCGCATCCGCCAGAGTGTAAAGGCCGGTGAACGAGCGAGCGGAATTTCCGGTGAAATTTGTTTTGAATCGCTTGAGATACAGATCATTGACCTGTTTGATCAGCGGATTGCGCGACGTGAGGTCCAGTGCCCAAACCTCCCGCGACAGGACGTAATTGCCGCTTTTCCCCAACGTTCTGAGGAACTCGGTATCGTTGAAGCCCGCGTCGTTCGCCAGGATCGCCTGCGGCGCGAGCCCCAGCTCCTGGTACGTTTTGATCGAAAGGATCGCATCCCCGAGATACGAGGACTGCATCAGTAAGTCCGGATTGGCGGCCTTGAGTCGCTGAACCTCAGATGTGAGCTGGGTGCTTTTCGCTGGATAGATGACCTTCTCGACAATGTCGTAGCCTTGCTCTTTGGCGAGCGCCTCCTCCAGCTTGGTGGTTTCAGTGCCCCACAGCGTATTCTCGTTCATCAAGGCAATGCGTTTTGGCCTGATGCCCTTTCTCTTTTCGAGGGCCTTGAGGAATTCAAAGAAATTACGGACGAAGAGCTCATCATGAGGGGTGGTCCGGAAGAACCATTTGAAGTTTCGTTTGGTGAGCGTCGCCGAGGATGATTCCGGCGTAAGAAAGGGCACCTTGTAGCGCTCTGCCACTTGGCTCGCGGTGGCGGTGACGTTGCTCACGTAACAGCCGATCAGGGCCACCACTTTTTCTTGAGTGATCAAGCGCTCGGCCTCGGTCGCGCCCACCTGAGGATTGTTCTGATGATCGCCGAACACGAGCTTGATTTTCGCGCCCTTGAGATTGGGCAGCCCGGCATGCTCCGCGAGAGGGAGATTCAGCCCCTTGGCGCCGTTGTTGATCATCTCCGCCGCGAGCTCCAGCGCGTTCTTGATCTCCAGCCCGGTCGAAGCGGCAGGGCCGGTCAGCGGGTAGATTGCGCCGATCTTCACTTCCGGCTCCGCCGATCGCGACGTCGTCGCGCCAAGAACGGCAAGAACCACGCTCAACAGTCGTCCCAACCGACACTTCATCGGTCCCTCCGCGGCCGCGCAGCCTCCCTCAGAGCGGTCCCGGCGGCAAGCACCGACGTGAAAATGCCCTTAGGCGAACTGTGGTGAGTTACGTGCCGCGGCGAACTTGGCTTCAGGGGTTCATCGCAACAGCTCGTTCAGTTTTTCGGATGGTGTCCTCCATCCGAGCGTTTGTCGAGGGCGGCCGTTTAGTTCCCGTGCGACGTGGTTGAGGTACGCTGCGCTATGCACGCTGAGGTCCGTT
>WNFG01021683.1_pt1 | contig 13299 bp, 12 predicted proteins | sample 5400431 | NCBI WGS metagenome assembly WNFG01 (sample SAMN13153346, study PRJNA577476) | soil metagenome | isolation source: 120 cm saprolite under Douglas fir tree site 2 hole 3 replicate 2 | place: USA:California | collected 2015-04-18
TCGGGCCAGATTCCTGGTGGACGCCAGTGGGCGCGACGGTCTCATCGCCACGAAGCTCGGACGCCGCGAGCGGATTCCCAACCTCGGGAAGGTCGCGCTCTTCGCGCACTTCCGCGGCGCCGGGCGCCTCCCCGGCCGTGACGAGGGCAATATCTTCATCCACGTTTTCCAGGATGGGTGGTTCTGGTGGATCCCGCTCGCGAACGACCTGACCAGCCTCGGCTGCGTCATGCACGCGCGGACCGTGCGAGGCTGGCCCGGGCAGCTCGACGAGCTCTACGCCGAAATGATCCGCCGGTGTCCGCGCGTCGCCCACCGGTTGGTCGGCGGCGAGCGCGTGACGGAGATCCACCGGGTCGCGAACTTCTCGTACATGAATGGCCCGCTCCTCGGCGACCGGTTCCTCGTCGTGGGCGACGCGATCGCCTTCGTGGACCCGATCTTCTCGATCGGCGTCCACATCGCCATGCAGACGGGCGAGCTGGCTGCCCGGGCGGTGGACCGGGCGCTCGAGGACGGCCGGTTCACGGCCGCGCGGTTCGCGCCCTATCAGCGGACCGTCGAGCGCGGCCTCCGGCCTCTCTTCCGCTTCATCCACAAGTACTACGAGCCCGCGTTTTTCGAGGTGTTCCTGCGGCCGAAGACGCGCTGGGTCCTGGAGGCCGTCCTCAGTGTGCTCTCGGGCGGTGCCTTCATGAAGATAGGGTGGGGGACGCGAGTCGCACTCGCGATGCTCTTCGCCGCCGCGCGCATGAACCTCTGGGTGCGGCGGCGTGCCGGCCGCCCGGTGGAGTCTCGGCTCGAGTGGTGAAGCCCCTGCGGGTGCTTCGCGGGTATCTGTTCACTATCCTCGGCATCGCGATCGGCGTTGCGGGGCTGGTCGCGCTCGGCGCGATGAGTGAGCGCATCGTTCGCTTCATCGAGGGTGGCGACCGCTTCGTGCTCGGTCAGATCTCCGTCGCCGGGCGGGGGATGGGTATGGGGACCGGGTTCACCGCCGGAGGTCTCCTGCCGGCGGCCGCGATCCGCGCCATTGCGGAGGTTCCGGGAGTATCGGGCGTGCAGGCGCAGGTCATGCTGCCGTTGGACCCGTCGGCTTCGCAGTTCATGACGCTCACGCAGGAGCTGATCCTCGGCGTGGACCTCTCGGTCCCGATGCCCAACCGCCATTACCGCACGCTGCCCGTGCGCGCCGGGCGGGCCCTCCGGGAGGGCGACCGGCGCGTCGCCGTGGTCGGGGCCTCATTCGCGGCCTCGCGCGGCCTCGGCGTGGGCGGCCACATCACGCTCGAGGACGAGTCATTCGACGTGATCGGTGTCCTGGACCGGATGCTGACGGCGCCCGATCGCTTCGTCTTGGTGCCGATTGCCGACGCGCGCGCGCAGTGGGTCGCGAAGGATCGTCTCCTCCGGACGGTGCTCGCGTCGGGCGGCGTGGCGCTCACCGCGTCCGACCTCAACACGGGCGCCGCGGTCGGATGGCAAGACGGCAACGACCCGGACGCGGTGGCGCTGCGGATCAGGGACCGTGTGCCCGGCGTCAACGTCCAGCTTCCGAGCGAGTTGAGCCGGCTCCTGCGCTCGTCCACGGCCTTCTTCTCCGCGCTGCTCGCTGGCATCGGCGTCCTCGCCTTCGTCATCGGCGGCCTCTCGCTGGCGAACACGATGGCCGCCGCGGTCTTCGAGCGGATCCGCGACTTCGGCGTCAAGCGTGCGCTCGGCGCCACCGATCTGCAGCTCGGGCGCGAGGTGCTCGCCGAGTCGCTCGCGGTGACGCTGGTGGGTGGCCTCGCCGGTATCGGGTTCGCGCTCGTGCTCGGCTGGGCCATCGACGGTTCTGTCGCGCGGGCGCAGCAGTTGTTCCACTTCTCGCCGCGGCTCCTGGGGGGTGCCCTCGCGTTCTCGATCCTGCTGGGCGCGGCGGCGGCGGCGTACGCCACCGGACGGGTCGTGTCGGTCTCGCCCGCCGAGGCGATCCGCCGGGGTACCTGATGCTGCGGGCGGCGGGCCTCGTGAAGTCGTACCGGGCCCCATCGGGGATGCCGATCCGCGTGCTGGCGGGCGTCGACCTCACGGTGAAGGGGGGCGAGCTCGTCGTCGTCACCGGCCCATCGGGCTCGGGAAAGAGCACGCTGCTGAACGTCCTCGGGCTCCTGGAGGACGGCGACGGCGGCGAGCTGTGGTTCGAAGACACGCGGGTCAGCGCGCTCGGGCGCGCCGCCAGAAGCCAGGCCCGCGGCCGGTATGTCGGCTTTCTGTTCCAGTCGTTCCTGTTGCTCCCGTCGCTCACGGCGCTCGAGAACGTGCTGCTGGCGGCGCGGTACGTCGGGCGCTCGGGCGCGGCGACGCGCCGGCGAGCGCGGGAGCTCTTGGAGGAAGTCGGCGTGGCGGACCGGATGGACCATTTCCCGGCGCAACTCTCCGGGGGCGAGCAGCAGCGCGTCGCCTTCTGCCGCGCGGTCCTGAACGACCCCCCGCTCTTGCTCGCCGACGAGCCGACCGGCAACCTGGACGACGCAAACGGCGCCGTCATCCTCGGCGCCCTCCGCGGGCGGGCGCGCGCCGGCGCCGCGGTCGTCGTCGTGAGTCACCGGCCGGAGGCCGCGGCGGGCGCGAGTGCTTTGTATCGGCTGCGCGGCGGCGTGCTCGAATCGTCGTAGGGGCAGCGCGGGGAGGAGCTCGAATGCTGAAGACCCTGGTCCTGGTCGTGATCGCGGTGCTGATCGGCGGTACCGGCCACGTCATGCTGTCGAAAGGGATGAGGACGGTCGGGGACCTGACCGAGGCGCCGGCGGCGCGCGTCGGAGCCATGATCGTCGGCGCGATCTCGAATCCATGGCTGCTGCTCGGCGTGGCGCTCCAGGCCGCGTTCTTCGTCATGTACCTCACACTGCTCTCGCGCGCTCAGGTGAGCCAGGTGCTGCCGATGACCGCGCTCGACTACGTCGTCGTCGCGCTTCTCGCCCGGCTCGTGCTCGCCGAAGCGGTGACGCCGGCCCGCTGGGCGGGCATCGCGCTGATCGTCGTCGGCGTGTTTCTGGTCTCACGCACTTGAGGAGCCCGGACTGACGGCGCTGCGTCCAGCCGCCCTGGCGGTGCTCGTGGCCGCGCCGCTGCTCTTTGCGGGCCTCGGCGGGGTACCGTTCGACGATCCGGGCGAGGGAATGCACGCGGAGATCGCGCGGGAGCTGACGGTGTCCCGAGACCCGTTCGCCCTCACGCTGAACGGTGTCCGCTATGTGGACAAGCCCCCGCTCCTCTACGTGCTGATCGCCCTCGCGTCCGCGGTCTCGGGCCCGAGCGAGGCGGCGGCGCGCGCCGTGTCCGCCGTCGCCGCCCTCGTCGCCGTCGGCGCCACCGCCTGGCTCGGTGCGCGACTGCTCGGCTGGCGTGGCGGCTTGGTGGCGGGTCTCGCCCTCTTGACCGGCACTGGATTCTTCGCGTACGGCCGCTACGTGCGCCCCGAGACCCTGTTCGTCGCGGCGCTCGCCGGCGGGTTCGCGCTCTGCCTCGTCGGCATCCGCGAGCGACGGCGGGGGCTCTGCGCCGCCGGCCTCGCGGTCTTCGGGTTCGCCGCGCTCGCGAAGGACCCGCTCGGTGCCCTCCTGCCGCCGCTGGCGATCGGCGTGGCCCTCGCCCTGGCCGGGCGCGCGCGGCCCGTCGCCGCGTGGCTGCCGTGGCAGGGCGTCGTCGCGTGCCTGGTCATCGGATTCGGCTGGTGGATCGTCACCGAGCTGGATACTCCCGGCTTCGGCTGGTACACGGCGATCGACAACCACGTGTTGAATGTTGCGCGGGCCCGCCACTTCGCCGACGAAGACGTTCCGTTGACGGCGCTCCAGTTCCTCGCGGTCGCGCTCCTCGGCGCCGGTCCGTGGGTCATCGCCGCTGGCGTCGCGTTGTGGTCCCTCCTGCGCCGGCGGGCGTGGCGCGACCCCGACGAGGTCGCGTGGACGGCGCTGGCGATCTGGGTCTTGGGCGTCCTCGGGATGACGACGCTGTCGCCCTTCCGGTTGTCGCACTACGGCTTGCCGGCCTCTTTCGGGATCGCGCTCCTCGCCGCGCGCGGCTGGGCGCTCGACACGGGCAGGCGTCTGGCACTCGCCCACGCCGGCCTCTTCGCGGCGATCGCTCTGAGCCTGGCGCTGGCCTGGACGAGCGACGGCTCGCGGCTCTATGCGGCCATGATCGACGCGACCGACGCCACCGCGCAGAAGAGCGCTGCCGCCGGGCTGCCCGCGCCGGTTCCACCCTTCGACGACTTCCGGCCGGTGTTCAGGATCAACGCCATCGTGTTCGCGGCGGCCGCCCTCGCGACGGGCGTCACGATCGGTCTGACCCTGAGATCGCCGGAGCGCCGGCGGAGCCTGGTGGTCTCCATCGTCACCCTCACGATGATCGCGTCGCTGCCGTCGGTCGCCGTCGGGCTCGGGCTCGTTGCGAGCCACCGCGCCGTGAGAGATCTCGCCCGGAGCCTGGCGCGGCTCGCTGGTCCCGAGGACATCGTGGCTCACGAGGGACCGATCGAGAATTCCGGCGCCCTGGAATGGTACGCAGGGCGAAGGCCCGTGATCATCGATGGCCGGCGAAGCGTCCTCGGCTTCGGCTCCGAGCGCCCGGAGGCGCGTGACCTCTTCTGGGACACGACCAGGCTCCGGGACGCCTGGGCGAGCGGCCGGCGCGTGTGGGTGGTGAGCGTGCGGAGCCCGGCGCGGAGCGTCGTCGCCGATCTCCCGGCCGCGCGACTGCTCGGAGTGAGCGGCGGGCGCTCCCTGTGGGTGAATGAGATAAGATAGGCGTCGAATGGCCGACTACTTGCGGACGCTGTTTCTGCACCCGCCGTCGTTCCAGGGCTTCGACGGCGGCGCCGGCGCCCGCTACCAGGCGCGTCGAGAGATCCGCTCGTTCTGGTACCCGACGTGGCTGGCGCAGCCCGCGGCGCTCGTGCCCGGGAGCCGCCTCGTCGACGCGCCCCCGGCTGGGCTCACGCTCGACGACGTGCTGCCGCTCGCGCGAGAGTACGATCTGGCCGTGCTCCACACGAGCGCGGCGTCGTTCGCCCACGACGTTCGCGTCGCCGAAGCGCTCAAGCGGGAGAGCCCGCGGCTGCGGATCGGATTCGTCGGCGCGCACGTGGCCGTCCAGCGCGAGCGCGCGCTCGCCGCGTCGCCGGCGATCGAATTCGTCGCGGGCAACGAGTTCGACTTCACCATCCAGGAGATCGCCCAGGGCCGGCCCCTCTCGGCGGTGGCCGGGCTCAGCTACCGCGTGAACGGGCACTGCGAGCGGTCACCGGAGCGTTCGCCGCTCGAGAACATGGACGCGCTGCCGTTCGTCGTGGACGTCTACCATCGCGATCTGACAATTGAGCAGTACTTCATCGGCTACCTGCTGCATCCGTACGTGTCGCTCTACACCGGACGGGGTTGTCGCTCCCGGTGCACCTTCTGTCTCTGGCCCCAGACCGTGGGCGGCCATCGGTACCGCACACGGTCCGTCGAGCACGTCGTCGCCGAGATCGCGCAGGCCAGGCACCACTTCCCGACCGTGAAGGAGTACTTCTTCCGTGCAACGCCAAGGCGAACGTGCCGCGTTCCACCCTCGAGGTTCTCCGGGACAACGGGCTCAGGCTGCTGCTGGTCGGCTACGAGTCCGGCAGCCAGGCGATCCTCAACCAGGTGAAGAAGGGGATCCGCCTCGATGTCGCCCGTGAGTTCACCCGGAACGCCAAGGCGCTCGGGATCAAGATCCACGGCACCTTCATCATGGGACTGCCGGGCGAGACGCGCGAGACGATCGAGGAGACGATCCGCTTCGCCTGCGGGATCGATCCCGACTCGCTCCAGGTCTCACTCGCGGCGCCGTACCCCGGGACGGCCCTCTACCAGGAGGCGCTCGACCACGGCTGGCTCCAGGAGACCGACCTCGTGGACGCCGGGGGCGTGCAGGCCAGCGTGCTCGGCTACCCGCACCTGTCGCGGACGGAGATCTTCGAATCGGTCGAGAGCTTTTACCGGCGCTTTTACTTTCGTCCCCGGAAGATCTTCGGCTTCGTCAGAGAGATGGTGCAGGACGCCGCGCTGTGCCGGCGGCGCCTGGCCGAGGGACGCGAGTTCCTGCGTTTCCTCGCGCGCCGCCACTCGTCCGCGTAGCGCCCCACCCGCCCGCTCGATCCTTGAACTCACGTCAGCTAGCGCCGGGGCGGCAGGGCGGCGGGGGTGTGTGGTAGGGGGCGGCGGGACCCGTTCCCTCCACGCGGCGACGGACGTGGACGGCCCGGATGGAGCCCAGCCGCCCCGGAGTAGCGAACGCGCGCCGCGTGGTCCCGCGCTCCCTACCACACACCCCCGCCGCCCTGCCGCCCCGACCTCGCGCGTGCGTCGGACTCAGTCGTCGTCGAGAAGCTCGCTCACCGTTGCGAAGTCGTAGCCCGCCTCTCGCAACCCGTCGATCATGAGCGGAAGCGCGGCGAGGAGCCGCTCGGGCGCGCCCCGGACTCCTTCCGCGTCGTGCAGGTCCACGATGGCGCCGGGATGGGCCCGGCGCAGGACGTCGCGCGCCTGCTGCGTCGCCGGCGCCGGACGCAGGCGCTCGGGCTGGATCGACCAGAACACGCACCGCTCCCCGTGGCGTCGGAGCGCGCCGAACATCGCCGCGTTGACCATGCCCCAGGGCGGGCGGAAGTGACGGAGAGACCGGCCCGAGGCATCGGAGAGAAAGCGATGGGCGCGGCCGATCTCGGCCTCGGTGCGTCGGGGCCCGCAGAGCCAGAGGCTCCGGTGGGACCAGCCGTGACTGGCGATCTCGTGATCGGCCGCCGCGATCCGGCGCACGGTCTCGGGCGCCTGCGCCGCGCGCTCGCCGACCAGGAAGAAGGAGGCGCGAACCTCGCGCCGGGCCAGGAGCTCGAGGATCCGCTCGCTCCAGATCGGATCCGGGCCGTCGTCGAAGGTGAGCGCGATGCGGCGGCGCGTCGCCGGGCCGCGCCAGACGCAGCCGGGCGTGACCAGGTGTGCGCCCCACGTGTATGCGGCCCAGGCTGCGGCCGCCCCGACCGCGAGCCGCCCGAGAATCATCGCGCCGGGACGCGGCGCTCGAGCACGGCGCTGACGATCCGTCGGGTCGCGTCCGGACGCCGGAGCCGACGCATCCTCGTGCGCAGGTGCTCGAGCAGGTCCGGCTCGCTGAGCGCGTGTTCGAGGAGCGGCGTCAGCTCCGAGCGCATGCGCGCCACGAGCGCGATCCCCGCTCGCGCGGCGAATCGTTCGTTCCGTCGCTCCTGCCCGGGGAGCGAGCCGTACAGGAGGAGCGGGGTCTCGGCCGCCATCGCCTCCGCGAGCGTCATCCCTCCGGCCTTGGTCACGAGCAGGTCCGCCGCGGCCATGAGGCGCCGGACGTCCTCGATATAGCCGAGTGTGCGGATCGCCGTGCCGTCCGTCAGGTGCGCGAGCGCTGTCCGGAGGCCCGCGTCGTGGCCGGTGAGGATGAGCCCCTGGAGTGGCCGGCGCATCGCGCGAAGGACGTGGGCGACGTCGGGAAGACGGCCGACCCCGCCCTGCGAGCCGGCCATCGCGAGGACGACCGGCATCGCAGGCGAGAGTCCCAGAGCCTCGCGCGCCGCGGCCGGGTCGGCGGGCTCGGCAAACTCGGAGCGCACGGGTACGCCGGTCACGACGATGCGCTCTTCCGGAATGCCGCGTGCGATGTACTCGTGACGCACCTCGTCGGCGGCGACGCAGTAGCGGTCGACGTGGGGCGCGATCCACTGGCTGTGCGCGACGAAGTCCGTGACGACCGTGGTATGGGGCGGCACGCGGTTCCCCAGCCGGGCGAGCGACGACATCGCCGCCGCGGGGGTCGCGTGGACCGTGACGACGACGTCGGGCGCCAGCCGATCGAGCAGAGCGGCGAGCCGCTTGGTGCCGAGACGCGTCACCCCGAGCGTCAGGAAGGAGTCGCTCGCCATCCAGTCGCCGAGCGAGTAGCCCGCACCCCACAGGAAGGGCGCCCGCCTCAAGAGCCCGTGATAGAGCGTCCGGCTCGCGCGATCGAAGAGGGGATGGACCAGCTCGCGAAAATGGTCCACGACGGTAACGGCGGTCCGCTCGCGCTCGAAGGCGGCGGCGAGACTGCGGGCGGCGGCGTTGTGGCCCGAACCGTAGCTGGCCGTGAGGATCAGGACGCGCGTCATCGACCTGCCTCATCGTACCTTGTCTCGCGCGCTGGGGCTGGTTAGACTGCACTCGGTTCCTGGACTATGGATAACCCGCTCATACCATCGCCGCAACGCGAAGATCGGGTGAGTCAGGGACCGTCGCCGCGATGGTACGCCCATCCGTACAACCGCGTGGAGCTCTACCGCCTGACGGCGGCGTTGGGCTGGCTGCCGCGTCGGATGCGCCTCGGGCTGGCCCGCCGTGTCGGCCATCTCGCGCTCTCGTTCTTGCCGGGCGAGCGCGCCGTGGTCCAGAAGACCCTGGGTGTCATGACCGGAGCGACCGGCCGGCGGCTCGATGAGCTCACCGTCGAGGTCTTCGGCGAGTTCGCCATGTGCTTCAGCGACCTGATCTCGGCGAGCCGCCGGCCGGCTCGACTCGGCGCGTACGTGGGAGCCATGCGAGGTGTCGAGCGCCTGCAGGGGCTGGACGGAGCGGTGGTCTCGCTTACGGCCCACATCGGCAACTGGGAGCTGGCGGGTCGCATCCTGGCTCAGCGTTCCGCAGGCACGACCCACGTGGTGGTGGCGGTAGAGGAGGCGCGCGTGCTGGAGCGCTGGTTACGTCGCGACGGCGGCGGCGTTCGCTTCGTGCCCCGTTCGCACCCGACGGTCTCGCTGGCCCTGATGGCGGCGCTGCGACGCGGCGAGTCGGTCGCCCTGCAGGGAGACCGCGCGCTCGGCAACCGGGGCGACGTCTCGGTACCGTTCTTCGGGCATCAGGCGCCGTTCCCGATCGGCCCCTTCCAGCTCGCGCGCGCCGCGGCCGTTCCGCTCGTGCCCGCGTTCTGCACGCTCGACGCCAACGGTCGCTATGCCCTCAGAGTGCTGGAGCCCCTGACAATCGTGCGCGGAGGCGAAGAGGACGCCCTTCGGGTCTGGGTGGCCATGCTCGAGCGACTCGTCGCGCAGAAGCCGACACAGTGGTTCAACTTTTTCGACATCTGGAACCCGTTCGGAGCGTGAGCACGTCGAGAGGGCCCGCGAGCCGTCATGGCGGTTAGGGAAATCATCGACGTCGGGGATACCCACGAGATGGCCGGGGCGCTCGCCGAGGTCCTGCCGGCTCGGGTCAGGGCGCCGTTCACCGCCTCGTTCGTTCGCTCCGCTCGCCTGTACGACGAGTTCGTCCATCGTCTCGTGTTCTCGGTGTTCCGCGCGAGCTCTGACGAGATCATGGCCCGCGCCGGCCTCGAGCCCGGGCGCGCGCGCGTGCCGGTCGACTGGATCCTGCGACGACTCGGCCACCGCGGGATCCTCGAGCGGACCGACGGCGCAGGCCGGCCGCGCTTTCGACTTCACGCGGGGGTCCCGGAGCTGGATCCCGGGGCAGTACGTGAAGAGCAGCGACGCGAGGACGCCGCGTGGCTGCCGTCCTATGTCCTGGCCGAGACGGTCGCCCAGGACTATCCGGCGTTCCTGCGCGGCGAGCGCACCGGCGAAGAGATCCTCTTCTCACCGAGCCGCCTGCGGTTGTGGGTGGACTTTTTCTCGAACGCCAACCCCCTCTACGCCGTGAACAATCTCGTCGGCGCTGGCGCGGCGCAGGAATGGATGCCGCCGACTCGGCTCGTCATCGTCGAGCTCGGAGGCGGGCTCGGCAGCGGTGCCGCCGCTCTCCTCGAAGGACTGCGGCGCGAGGGACGGTGGCCGGAGATCGACGAGTACCGCTTCACCGAGCTCGTTCCCGCCTTCCTGCGGCGGGGCCAGCACGCATTACAGGCGCGGTTCCCGGACGCGTCATTCCTGAAGTTCGGGGCACTGGACATGAACCTACCATTCGAAAAGCAGGGGGTCGCGCCCCGGAGCGCGTCACTGGTCTACGCCGTGAACACGCTGCACGTGGCGCGCGACCTCCACTTCACGCTTCGCGAGATCTTCGAAGTGCTGGCGCCGGGCGGCCGTCTCGTCGTCTCCGAGTGCATTCGCACGATACCCGCCCAGGCGATCTACGTCGAGTTCATCTTCAACCTGATGGAGACATTCCGGTCCCCGGTGCTGCACCCGACCTACCGCCCCAACGGTGGGTTTCTCACCCCCGAGCAGTGGCGGGGAGCCATGGACGCGACGGGCTTCGTCGAGATCGCGGTCTTGCCGGACATCGCCGCGATGCGCGCTCGGTTCCCAGACTTCAACGTCGGCGCCGTCGGCGCGACCCGTCCCGCTACTCGAACTTGATGATCCACTTCATCTTGGGGAACTCGGGCGGCTTTCCGTCCAGATCGACGATGCGCAGCGAGCGATCGGGCCCCTCGAGGAGCAGATTGCCGCTGTTATAGGTCATGAACTTCCCCCACGCCTTGGGGATGGTGGCCTCCCTGACCTGCATGGACTGAGCCTGCGCCGGCGCCATCCGGAGCGCGTCGGGCCAGCCGGACTCGGGGAGCCATGGGCGCGCGGCGATCACGACGAGCGCCACGGCGATGACGGTCAGCACGGTCTTGACGTAACGATCGATGGTCATGGGGTGTCCTCCCTGTCGAGGGATGTTACTCGACTCCTACTGGTTCTTGACGCGCATGTCCTCGTAGGACGGCCAGACGGTCATCGGCACGAGGTTGATCGTGTGGTCGGCCATGCGCGGCCCGACGCCCATCAGCGCCCGCAGGTCCATGATCGGCGCGAACATCGCCCGGTCGATGGTCAGCTGCTGGATGCGATGGAGCAGCGCCTCGCGCTTGCGGACATCGCGCTCACCGGACTGCTGCTGAGCCAGGTCGTCGATGTCAGGATACCCGCCGTAGGCGTAGGCTCCCTTGGAGCTGATGAACTCCGCCACGCGGCTGGCCGCGTTGCCGGAGTTCCCCACCGCGGTCATGAACAGCCCGCGGAGCTTCTTCTCGCGCCACGTGGCGTAGAACGCCGCCCGCTCCATCGGCCGCATCTTCATCCGGATCCCCACCGCGTTGAGGTAGTTCAACGAGGCCTCCGCCACCGTGGGGAATCCGGGAATCGCCACGAAGTCCCCGGCGTCGAGCCCGTTGGGATAGCCGGCCTCGGTGAGTAGCTGCTTCGCCTTCTGCGGGTCGTAGGGCGGTGGCTCGACCTGCAGCGCAAAGTCCATGACGCGCGGCACGATGACGCCGGCCGGCGGGCAGAAGCCCAGACAGGCGGCCTCGTTCGTGGTCTTGCGATCGAGCGCGAAGTTGACCGCCTGCCGCAGGCGTTTGTCGTGCCACGGCGACTTCGGGTCCCACTGCTCGGCGAACTCGATCCAGAAGATCGACGCGTGGCGGGTCGACACGAGCTGAAGGCGCGGGTCACGCCTCACTTCCAGGCCCTCGGGGCCATCCAGGGCGACCACAATGTCCGCCTCTCCGGTCTTCAGCATGGCCAGACGCGTGCCCACTTCGGGCACGGATTTCATGACCAGCCGCTTCACGTTGGGCACGCGCCGCCAGTAGCCCGTGTACGCTTCCAGCACCACTTCCACGCCCGGCGTGTGGCTCACGAACTTGTAGGGCCCGGCGCCGATCGGATGCTTCCTGAATCCGTCGTCGCCGACCTGCGTCATGTACTTCTTGGGGACGACGATCCCGGCGCCCGTGGCCGTCGTTCCGTAGAACGTCATGAAGTCCGGCCAGGCCGCGTTCAGGCGAAAGCGCACGATGAGCGGATCGACGATCTCCACCTGTTTGACGCGGGATTGGAACTCCTTGGCGCCCGCCCCCTTGTAGCGCTCGAAGCTGAACTTCACGTCCTCAGCAGTGACGGGGTCGCCGTTGTGGAACTTGAGCCCGCGGCGGAGCTTGAACTCGTACACGAGCCCGTCCGGGCTCTCCGTCCACGACTCCGCCAGGCTCGCGCCCATCTTCTGGTTCGGCATCGGCCGAGCGAGAGCGTCGTGGATGGCGTAGAGCGTGCCGAAGGGCGTGATCTGGGGCGGAGCGGTGGACGGATCGAACCAGGTGGGAGCGATCGTGACGTGCCAGGCGATGATCACCTCTCCGGCCGGCGTCGCCTGACCGGCCGCTTCCTGGATCGAACCGAGCGTGAGGATGGCCGCCGTGAGCAACAGGGCGATACGTGCATACGGGGGCCGCATATTCGGTCTACCTCCCGGGAAGGGATTGTTTTCGGCTGCTCGCGATGCGCCGAGGATAGCATCATTCCCTTGACTTCACTCCGTGCCCATGGGAGTTTCGCCGCACTCGAGGCCGCTGTTTTCCCTTCGTCTAATGTCCGGACAGGGAGGAGAACCTCGATGCCCGCCACCGACCCTCGCCAGACTACTCGCCGCGGCGTAACTCGACGTGATTTCCTCAAGCGCGCAGCCGTAGCCAGCGCCGGGATGACCGCGGTGGCTGTCGGCGCCGGTCGGCAAAGAGCCTCCGCCGCCTCGACGTATCCCGACTGGATCCCGGCGAGCCCCAAGCCGCCGAAGCGGGGCGGGGTCCTTACCCGGGCCTCGGCCTGGGACCCCCCGGTGATCGACCCGCGGCTCACCCAATCGGTCGGGCTGTTCCAGTTCGCCGGGCTCACCAGCAATCGCCTCCTGCGCTATGCGTTTGCCGACGAGGCGACCGGCTACATCGACCTGTCTCTCAAGGGAGACCTCGCCGAGTCCTGGCAGGGGAGCCCCGACCAGCGCGTGTGGACATTCAAGCTGCGCCGGGGCGTCAAGTGGCAGAACGTGCCACCGCTCAACGGGCGCGAGCTGGTCGCGGCCGACGTCAAGTATTGCTACGAGCAGTACGCGAAGGAGGGCGTGCAGTCGTTCACCTTCCAGGAAATCGAGGGCATGGAGACGCCGGACAAGTACACCCTGCGCATCCACCTCAAGTCGCCGAACACGCTGTTCCCGCAGAACGTTGCCGAATCCGTCACGGTAATCTTCTCGCGCGAAGTCCTGGAAGAGGACGGCGACCTCAAAAAGCGGATGATCGGCACGGGCCCGTACATCCTCAAGGAGCATACCCGCAAGGTGCGCGTCGTGCTCCAGCGGAACCCCGATTATTACGATAAGGGCCGCCCCTACTTCGACGAGTACGTCATCCTCTCGACGCCGGACACCGCGACGCGGGTGGCGGCATTCCGCACCGGCCAGAGCGATTTCATCTCGCTGGCGAGCCCCTCCGAGGTGG
>WNFG01003903.1_pt1 | contig 13296 bp, 10 predicted proteins | sample 5400431 | NCBI WGS metagenome assembly WNFG01 (sample SAMN13153346, study PRJNA577476) | soil metagenome | isolation source: 120 cm saprolite under Douglas fir tree site 2 hole 3 replicate 2 | place: USA:California | collected 2015-04-18
TGGTACCAACGCAAGAAATACGGGAAGGCGATCAAGGCTTACGAAAAAGCGATCGCCCTGCACAGCGATATGGCTGTGCTGTACAGCAATCTTGGCTACGCCTATTTCGGCGAAAAAAAATTTGAGGAGGCCATTGCGGCGTTTCGGCAGGCGCTGGCGCTTGATCCGCAGCTCTTCGAGCGCGGCAACTCCCGGACAGGATCGATCCTGCAAGACCGCTCGGTCGGCGACCGCGGACGGTTTTACTTCCTGCTGGCGAAATCGTTCGCCGAAGCGGGTAATCTGGAACGCTGCATCGTGTACCTCCGCAAAGCGAAGGACGAAGGCTACAAGGAGCTTGCCGAGATCGCGAAAGATCCGGCCTTTGCCGCGGTCTTGAAAGATCCGGCGATTCAGGAACTGCTGGCGCCGAAGCCAGCCGAATCCGCTCAGCCCTGACGCTTGGGCATCCGAGAGTTTAGAAGGTCCCGTTCGAATGAGGCGCGCTCCCGCCGATCCGTGGCGGCACAATTCTCTTCTTCAACTGATTCGCATGAGAGCATTGATTTCGTCTCTTGCATCCGGTGAGAATCGCATCGGGAGCCAGCTCTCCAGCCGCTCGCAGCCGATGGCCTCTGTTACAATGCAAGGAGTATGAGGGGAAAAGGATTCAGGGCGCTATCGGTAGCACTTAGCTGCGCGGCCGCGTTCATGTGCGCAACGCTTTCTTCCGGGCAGACACCTTCCGCTTCCCGCACTCCCCCTTCCAATGTCTCCCAGCCGGGCGTTTATCTTGTTTTTCCTTTTGAGAACGCGGGAGCCTCACCGCGGCTGGACTGGCTCGGGGAAGGGTTGGAGGAATTGACCATCCAGCGCCTTTCAGCTGTGGGGCAGCAGGTGTATTCCCACGCGGGCCTGACGGGTGAACTGGAGCGCGCGGGCCTCTCTCCTTCGACCAAATTAAGCCGCGCTTCGATGCTCCGCATCGCGCAGGACCTGGACGCGGATTTCGTGGCCGGGAATCGGGACCTTTGGAATCGCTGATGGAACTGCATACGCGCGTGGTGTGGCGGCTGCTCTCCGCGAACAATCATGCTTACTCGCGGAGCCTGGAGCAGTTCTCGAAGGCGCAGCGGCCGCTGCGTCTGGATGCCTTCGAACACTACACGCGCGGGCTTTTGGCGAACGAAGACGAACCCAGGATTCGCGAGCTGCATGAGGCCGCGCGGCTCGAGCCCGACTGGCCCGAACCGAATTTCGCCCTGGGAGAAACGTATTACGGCAGGAAGGATTACAACGCGGCGCTGGCGTGGTACGCGAAGGTTCCGAAATCACACGACCGCTACGTGGAAGCAGCGTTCGCGATGGGCGTTTGCCGGTTGCAGCTCGATCAGCCGGACCGCGCCGAGGAACTGTTCGTCTCGCTGCAAGAGGCTTTGCGGAAGAACCTGGTGTCCGGAGCGGACCTTCCTGAAACTCTAAATAACCTGGCGCTGGCCCGGGCACGCCAGGGCAAAGCACCGGCGGCGCAGGCGGACCTCCGCCGCGCCATGGATCTCGATCCTGACGAGGACGATTACCCATTCAATCTGGGTGTGCTGGCACTGCGCGGGAATGATTTTCCTGCGGCAGCCGGATTCTTCCAGGAAGCTGCCGAGCGGGCGCCGGATAACGCCGAAAACCGGGCCCTCATGATCTATGCGCTGGAGAAAGCGGGAAAGAAGGCGGAAGCGGACCAAGGGCGCGAATCAGCGGCCGAAGCGCTGGGCCCGAACGCATTGCCCGCGATTAAACTCGATGAAAAAGGCGATGCGCTGTCGCGTCTGGAGCGCCTCAGCATGCAACTGGACACCACGGCTTTGCGATTGGAGATAAAGTTGCCAGACTCTTCCGGAAGCGAGGGAGCGGCGGTGGTGAATTCTGCGGACACGCCGACTGCGCATTTGCGCCATGGACGCCAGGAGCTTTCCGCGGGACGAGTGGACGCGGCGGAAGTTGAATTTCGCGCTATCCTGGCCGCTGATCCGGGCAGCCCGGCGGCGCACAGCGGCCTTGCCGAGATTTACCGCCGGCGTGGAAAGCTGGACGACGCGGTGAAAGAGATTCAAGCTTCCCTGCAGACGCGAGATTCGGCAGTGGTGCGCACTACGCTTGCGCGCGTATACCTGGAACAGAAAAAAACGGATTTGGCGCGCGCAGAAGCGGAACGCGCCCTCAAGCTGGCTCCCAATTATTCGGAGGCGAAGCAATTGCTTGAGCATCTGCAGAAGCAGAAGCCTCCGGGAGGTGCTCAATGAGAGCAAGTGGCGTGATCCCGCAGATATTTTCGCCGCGAATTTTACGAGCATCCGGCCGGCTGTTTCTAGGTGCGCTTTGCATCTCTGCGGTAGTTTTGCTTTTGCCTCACGCGACCGCGGACGAGCATCCGGCCAGCTCCCTCGTTCTGCAGCTCAACCTGGATCGAGAAGTGGAACCGGTGCTGGCAACGTACATCGACGAAGGGCTTGCGGATGCCGCTCGCCGTCATGCCGCTTTAGTGCTCATCACCATGGATACGCCGGGGGGACTGAGTGACTCGATGAAGGACATCATTCAGCACATTCTGGCCTCGCCGGTGCCCGTAGCGGTGTATGTCTCGCCAACGGGGGCGCGCGGCGCCTCCGCCGGATTCTTTATTTTGCTTTCGGCAGACATTGCGGCAATGGCTCTCGGCACGCACACGGGCGCTGCGTCCCCGATTCTTGCAATCGGCGGCTTTCAGATGCAGGTCGATGAAACGATGCGCAGAAAAATCATGAACGACGCGACAGCATTCCTGCGCAGCTATACGGAAAAACGCGGACGTAATCCGTCGCTAGCGGAAACCGCGGTGACGGATGCGAAGGCTTTCACAGAAAGAGAAGCGTTGCAGGGCAAACTCGTCGATCTGGTCGCGGCATCACCGGAAGATCTGCTGCATCAGCTCAGCGGGAGAGCCATCACGCGATTTGACGGCACGCGGCTGACGCTGTCGCTACCCAGTCCGGTGCTGAGCCAGTTCGAACTTTCTGCGCGCCAGAAGTTTCTCGCGCGCATCGTCGAGCCGGACGTATTTTTCGTGCTGTTGATCGTCGGCGTTCTCGGCTTGTATACCGAATTCACGCATCCGGGCGTGATCGCGCCCGGGGTGATCGGGGGTATCTGCGCGGTTCTGGCGCTCTATGCCATGCACATCCTTCCGGTGAATTTTGCAGGCGTGCTGCTGATCTTGCTGGCGCTGGCGCTTTTCATTCTGGAAGCAAAATTTGCGAGCCACGGTATTCTTGGCGTGGGCGGCATCATTGCCATGATGCTTGGCGCGATGTTCTTGATCCGCTCGCCGCTCACGACAGGAGGTGTCAGTCTGGGCGTGGCGGTGGCTGCGACGATTCCGTTCGCGGTCATAACGGTTTTTCTGATGCGCCTGGTGCTGCGCTCGCGGACTTGGAAAACGACTACGGGAAGGGAAGAACTCGTTGGCGCGCAGGGGGTTTCTGTTTCTTCGCTGGCTGCGGGTGCAGAAGGAATGATTCGCGTTCATGGAGAGCTGTGGCGAGCCGTTTCTGATCGTGCCGTGCCGGAGGGAAGACCGGTGCGCGTGGTGAGAATCGAAGGATTGAAGCTCAACGTCGAGCCGGCGGAAGCATCCGCGCCGGAAAACAAGTAGAATTCGTCCACGTTCAGGAGGGCAAAAATGGAGATTGGTCTGGTTGGGACGGCATTGATCGTTGGTGTTTTTTTGATCTGGTTCTGGAATTCGTTGTACATCATTAAAGAATGGGAACGCGGTGTCGTGCTGCGTCTGGGCCGATTGTTGCCGGAGGCCAAAGGGGCGGGGCTGAGACTGGTTTTCTGGCCGATCGAGGCGCTTTATCGCATCAATTTGCGGCTCGAAACTCTGGATGTTCCGCCGCAAGACATCATCACGCGCGATAACGTCTCCGTGAAAGTCAATGCCGTTTGTTACTTTCGAGTCGTGGATGCCAATCTCGCGATGTCCCAGGTGCAGAACTATCAATACGCGACCTCGCAGCTCGCGCAGACCACGCTCCGCAGCATCGTGGGCCAGTTCGAGCTCGACGAAATTCTCTCGCAGCGCGATAAGGTGAATGCCAAGCTGCAAATCATCCTCGATACGGACACCGAGCCTTGGGGCATCAAAGTGTCCAAGGTGGAAGTGAAGCAGGTTGACATTCCGGAGCAGATGCAGCGCGCCATCGCGAAGCAGGCGGAAGCCGAACGCGAGCGACGCGCTAAAGTCATTCATGCGCAAGGTGAATTCGAAGCTTCGCAAAAACTTGCAGACGCCGCCAAAGTTCTCGAAACACAGTCGTCTGCTATCCAGCTCCGCTACCTCCAGACACTCACGGAGATAGGTGTCGAGAAGAACACAACGATTGTTTTCCCCCTGCCCATCGATATCATTAATAGCTGGGTACAAGCGTTAGGGGGGAAGTCAAAGTAAGAATGCCTTCTGGGGGAAAACGCGGGGGCGCCCGAGAGCGCGTCCTCGAAGGACGGCATGTCATCGGCTTGTTCATGCTGATGCTGCTGTTTTCGGGCGTGTTCTTCACGCTAGGTTACGTCATGGGGCGTAACCAGTACGATGGGCAGGTGCGCGCTGCCACGAATCCGCGAGGCTCCTCCGAGGCAGCGATCTCTCCGAGAAACGATGTTGCTCAGAAACATTCGAATAAGAGTTCATCGGCGGAGAAGACGCCTGACACGGCGCCGCCGTCCAGCTCGGATTGGGAGTTTTACCACGCCGGAGATTCCAGCAAAACAGAAGATCACTTGAAGCCGGCGGCCGCGACAGCGGCGACAAAAACCGCGCCGGCCATCGGGAAAGGCGGCGCAGCGAAGACTTCCAACGAGCTGCCGAGAACAAATCTGAACACACGGCCCATTCCGGGCGGTTCGTACATCTTGCAGGTCGCTGCGTCGCGGAAAGAATCCGAAGCGATGGCGCTCGCCGCCAACTTGCAGAAGAGAAAATTCCCGGCGTTCGTTCTGTCGCCCCAAGGGGATAAGTATTATCGCGTGCAGGTGGGACCCTACACCGAGCAGAAAGCCGCAGAAAACGCCAGGAAAGGCTTGTTGACGGCCGGCTTCAAGGCCATCGTAAAACACTGATGCCCGGCCGCGCCTGGCTCGCCTTGCTCCGTCCCCATCCAGAAAAAGAAATGCCGGATTGGCTGCGGCTTTTCCTCGGTGCCATCTCGGGCGCCGCGCTTTCCTTGTCCTTCACAGGTTTTTATGTCAGCGTTTGCTCGTGGGTCTGCGTTGGAATCCTGCTGATTATTGTGTTCGAAGCGCGGCCGCGCGTCGCATTCGGCTGCGGCTTTCTTCACGCCCTGCTGTTTGTCTTTACTTCCGTGCCGTGGATTGCGGAGGTGCTGAGCGTGCACGGAGGCCTCTCGCGAGCAGGCGGGTGGGGCGTTCTGCTGCTTATTGCCAGCGCCTGGGGTATATTGACCGGAACGTTTGCGTGGATCGTGAACCGGTTGTCCCGGCGCAGCGTGATCCTCGCGTGCTTTGGCGCGCCGTTTCTGTGGGTGACGTTCGAATTTGTGCGCGCGCATCTTCCGGAAATCAGTTTTCCCTGGAATCTGCTTGGGTATCCGGCATCGGACAATCTGGGATTGATCCAGGTCACCTCGATTACGGGGATTTACGGGCTTTCTTTTCTGGTCATGGCTGGCAATGCGCTGCTGGCCTGGGCCGAGGCCGCACCAGCGGCCCATCTGAAGAGCCGGCTGACGATATTGGCCTTTGCGGCAGGCCTGCTTCTAGCCCTCATGCTCGCTTCCCCACGACTCGTTCCCGTCCCGCCATCTGCTCAAATAGCCCGGGCGGTACAGTTGAATTTTCCTGAGGCGCCCTCGTACGAAGCGAACTGGTTCGCGGCGCATGCGAATGACCTCGAACAAATCCAGCGCTTGAGCCTCGCGCCCACCGGCAATCATCCCGATCTCCTAGTGTGGCCGGAAGCCCCGGCGCCTTTTTCGTTCCAGGACACGCAATTTGCGAAGCTGGCATCGATCCTGGCGATTCAATTTCAGCGCCCATTCGTTGTAGGGGTGATCGAGTGGAAGCCGCTCGTCGATTCCACGGGGCAGATGGCTCGAACGCGTTTCGTGCCATACAACAGCGCCCTAATGTTCGACGCGCAAGGCCAGCGCGTCTTTTCTTACGACAAAATTCATCTTGTTCCATTTGGCGAATACGAGCCATTTCCACTGATTCATCGCGTGGTGAGCAGCGTCTCCAGCGAAGTGGGCGGCTTTCGAAAGGGCACGAGCTATTCCGTTGCACGTCTCCCCGATGGCCATTCTTTCGCCGTGTTCATTTGCTACGAGGCGATTTATCCGGGAGAAGTGCGCCGCTTTGCCGCCAACGGCGCGCAGCTTTTCTTGAACATTTCGAATGACGGCTGGTTTGGCCGCTCAGCCGCGGCGGAGCAGCATCTCCGGATGGCGCGCGTTCGCGCGGTCGAAAACCACCGCTGGATCGTTCGCGTCACAAACAGCGGGATCACCGCGTCGGTCGACCCCTATGGCCGCATTTTCCGGGCCTTGCCGAGGGATGTCCGCGCTTCCGTGGATTTGCCTTTCGACTTTCGAACGGAGACGACGTCCTACACGCGCTTCGGCGATTGGTTCGCCTGGCTCTGCGTCCTTGTTTCGGCTATTCTGTTGCTGATGAGCTGGAAGCAAGAGAAATAAATGAGGCAGATGAGGTAAAGAAAGCAGAGGGGAAACTTCTGCTAGGACTGGCGATACGAATGATTCTCGAAGACCTGCAACACCGCTACGAAAGCCTGAAGCCCCGCATCACCCTTGTCCGGAGCTATCTTTGACGCCGCGCACCACCAGGAGCGCCTGAAGAGCTTCGAAGCGCGCACCTCTGACCCGAATTTTTGGAGCAATCCGGAAGCCGCACAATCCGTGCTGCGCGACCGCAAACGCTCCGAAGAGCAGATTGCCGCCGATGCGAAACTCACTGCGCTTTCGGGCGACATCGAGACGTACATCAATCTTGCGCAAGAGGAAACCAACGCCGAACAGCGCAACGATCTGCTGAAGGAGCTCGACCGCGAACTGACTACGGCGGAAAATTACGTCGCCGAGCTGGAAACGCGTACGCTTCTGTCCGGGGAAACCGATCACCTCAACGCCATCATGACCATCAAGCCGGGTGCCGGCGGCACCGAGTCGCAGGACTGGGCCTCGATCCTCCTGCGCATGTATCTCCGCTGGGCGGAACGCAAGGGCATGAGCGCGAGTGTCCTCGACGAAACACCGGGCGAAGAAGGGGGCATCAAGTCCGCCACGATCCAGTTTGCGGGCGAAAATGCCTATGGTTTGCTGGCGGGCGAGACCGGTGTGCATCGCCTGGTCCGGATTTCTCCGTTCGACCAGGCGGCGCGCAGGCACACGTCGTTTGCCTCTGTTTTTGTTATTCCGGAGATTGACGACCGAATCGAGGTCAATATTCGCCCCGAGGACCTCAAGCTGGACACGTTCCGTTCAGGCGGCAAGGGCGGACAAAACGTCAACAAGGTGGAAACCGCGGTGCGCATCACGCACCTCCCGACGGGGATCGTCGTCGGCTGCCAGGCGGAACGCAGCCAGCACAAAAACCGCGAGCTCGCCATGAAAATGCTTCGCTCGCGCCTCTACGACCTGGAAATCCAAAAACGCCAGGCGCATACCGACAAGCTCGACGAAAGCAAGATGGACATATCCTTCGGCAGCCAGATTCGCTCCTACGTGATGCAACCCTACCGGCTGATCAAGGACCATCGCACGAAGTTTGAAGTGGGCGACGTCGATCGCGTCCTGGACGGCGACTTGGACCCCTTTATCCGCAACTACCTTTTGGCCAAGAGAATGAAGACGCTGGGCTTGCCGGTCTCGGCCGGTCCGGATGACGACGCGGACGCTGCCTAGTAACTCCCAAAAGAAGCAGATGCTTTCCATTCAGGTCTCAATTCTGACCATTCACCTTGCCTCTAACGCATTTGAATTCAATGCGTTGACTCTCGACTTCTCGAGTGTTAGCTTTGGAACGATACGAGAAGACCGTAACAGCGTGGGGATGTATAGTTGTGGCTTGCTGCCCCCAAACCACGAAGGAGAACTTGTTTTGAGCGAAGCCTTGCGCAACTTTCTGTTTACTTCTGAGTCCGTCACCGAGGGCCACCCCGACAAAATTGCCGACCAGATATCTGACGCAGTTCTCGATGAAGTGATGAGGCAGGACCCTAAGGGGCGCGTGGCCTGCGAGACGCTGGTCACCACCGGCCTTGCAGTGATCGCCGGGGAAATCACTACGAGCGCGACGGTGGATTACGACTCGCTTGTCCGCCAGACCATTCGTGGCGTCGGCTACGACCGCGCCAAGTTCGGCTACGACGGCGACACTTGCGCCGTCATGTGCACGGTGAAGCGGCAGTCTCCGGACATCGCCATGGGCGTCGATACTGGTGGCGCGGGCGACCAAGGCCTGATGTTCGGCTTCGCATGCGATGAAACCGAAGAGTTGATGCCCATGCCCATCCAACTCGCCCACCGCCTCACGCAGCGCCTCGCCGAAGTTCGCAAGTCCAATAAAGTTGATTTCCTTCGCCCCGACGGCAAGTCCCAGGTCACTATCGAATACCGGGATGGCCGGCCCGCACGCGTGGATTGCGTCGTGGTTTCCACGCAGCATAGCGAAAAAGTTTCCAATAGCGATCTCCGCGACGCCGTCATGGAACACGTCATTCGGCCGATCATCCCCGCTTCCATGCTCGATGCCAAGACCAAGACCCATATCAACCCTACTGGGCGCTTTGTGATCGGAGGCCCGATGGGAGATGCCGGTTTGACAGGCCGCAAGATTATCGTGGACAGCTACGGCGGATACAGCCGTCACGGTGGCGGGGCGTTTTCCGGCAAGGATCCCTCGAAGGTGGATCGCTCCGCTTGTTACATGGCGCGATACATTGCAAAGAACATGGTCGCGGCAGGCCTTGCTCGCAAAGCGGAAGTGCAACTGGCGTATGCCATCGGAGTCGCTGAGCCGGTTTCGGTGATGGCCGAGACTTTCGGCACGGCCATGGTTTCCGAAGAAAAAATCACCGCGCTCATCCGCGAGTATTTTGCGTTGACACCCAAGGGCATCATCGAAGCTCTGGATCTCCGCCGGCCAATCTACAAACCTACCGCTGCCTACGGTCACTTCGGCCGCAGCGGCCCCGGATTCACCTGGGAGCGTACTGATCGTGCAGATGCTTTGCGCAAGGCTGCCGGTTTGGACGCCGCGGCACCCGTGGAGGTCGCCGCTCGACGCTAGCGCTTTCGCGTAGCGCCGGCCTTTAATCTGGGGCCTGGGTTTCCTCTTCCGGCGCGAAGTCCTCCGCCGTGCGAAGTTTGAGACAAGGAGCTTGAGTGTGGCTACAGCTGAGCTGAAAAAAGGCGATGTGAAGGATATCGGGCTGGCAGACGCCGGCAAACGCAAGATCGAATGGGCCCATGGGCAGATGCCGGTGCTCGAATCGATCCGGAAGCGCTTTATCAAGGAGCAGCCGCTGAAGGGATTGCGCATCTCCGCGTGCCTGCATGTAACGAGCGAGACCGCGAACCTGATGATCACGCTGCGCGATGGCGGCGCCGACGCCGTGCTTTGCGCTTCGAATCCACTCTCCACACAGGATGAGGTCGCAGCTTCATTGAACCGCGATTACAACATCCCGACCTACGCCATCAAGGGAGAGGATAACGAAACGTATTATTCGCACTTGCGCGCGGCGCTCGAGCACAAACCGCAATTCACAATGGACGACGGCGCCGACCTCGTCACCATGCTTCTGACGAAGCGCTCCGATCTCGTTTCCAACGTCATCGCCGGCACTGAAGAGACCACCACGGGCGTCATCCGCCTCCGCGCGATGGCCAAGGACGGCACGCTCAAATACCCGATCATCGCCGTCAACGACGCGCAGACCAAGCACTTCTTCGACAATCGTTACGGCACGGGGCAATCCACGCTGGACGGAGTGATTCGCGCCACAAACCTGCTTCTTGCCGGCCTCAAGGTGGTCATTGCGGGATACGGCTGGTGCGGGCGCGGCGTGGCGATGCGCGCGAAAGGGCACGGCGCGGACGTAATCGTCACTGAAATCGATCCGGTGAAGGGCATCGAAGCGGCCATGGATGGTTTCCGCGTGATGCCCATGGCGGATGCCGCGAAGGAAGGCGATGTTTTCATCACCGTTACGGGAAACAAGAACGTAATTCGCGGCGAGCACTTCGAAGCCATGAAAAGCGGCGCAGTGGTTTGCAATTCCGGGCACTTCAACGTCGAGATTGACATTCCGGCGCTCGAGAAGATGTCTACCGGCAAGCGCGAAGTGAGGCCACTGGTTCACGAATACTTATTGAAAGGCGGCCGAAAAGTTTATCTTCTGGGCGAAGGCCGATTGGTGAATCTTGCGACTGCCGATGGCCATCCCGCCGCTGTGATGGACATGAGCTTCGCCAACCAGTCGCTCTCCGCGGAGTACCTGCGCCAGAATCATAAGGATCTGAAACCGCAGGTCTACGTCGTTCCCGAGCATCTTGACAAGGAAATCGCCCGGCTCAAGCTGGATTCCATGGGGCACAAGCTCGACAAGCTCACCGCCGAGCAGGAGCACTACCTAGCTTCCTGGCAAGAAGGCACTTAATTCAGCGAGATAGACGTTTCTTGCTTCTTCCTCCCAGGGGCGCAGCGCGCTGCGTCCCTTTTTTCTTGTAAACTTAGTATGCTTTCGCTTGAACGGCCAATTATGTGGGATCTCTGCTCGCACGCCCTCGACATCGCCCGTCTCCGCGGCGCGACATACGCTGACGTTCGCGTCATGCACTTGCGCCAGCGCGACCTGACCACAAAAAATGGTCAGGTCGGCACGCTTGCGCAATCCGAATCGATCGGGCTGGGCATTCGCGTCCTAACGAACGGCGCCTGGGGATTTGCCTCCACTGACCGTCTGACGCGTGAAGGCGTGGCCACCTGCGCTGCGCAGGCCGTCTCCATTGCCAAGGCATCTGCGCTCGCCAAGCGCGACGATGTCGTGCTGGCTCCCGAAGACGCCTACATCGATAGCTGGCAGAGCCCTTTCCGCAAGGACCCTTTCGAAATACCCCTCGAATCCCAGCTCGCTCTGCTTTTGGCGGCCGATTCTGAAATGCGCAAAAACAAAGGCGTGACGCTGACCGAAACCGGGATGCAATTCCGCAAGATCGATTCCTGGTTTGCCTCGAGCATCGGCTCGCGCATTCACCAGCGAAAAGTGATCGGCGGTTGCGGCATAGCCGCAACTTCTTTCCAGGACGGCGAGATCCAAAAGCGCTCTTATCCCAACAGTTTTGGTGGCCAGCACGCCCTGGCAGGCTACGAGCTTGTCGAATCGCTCGACCTTCTAAAACACGCCTCGCGTGTCGGGGAAGAAGCGGCCGCATTGCATTCTGCCGCGCAATGCCCGGAAAAAACCGGCACGTTGATCCTGGGGAGCAGCCAGCTTGGCTTGCAGATTCACGAATCCATCGGCCATCCCATCGAGCTCGATCGCGTGCTCGGCCAGGAAGCCAATTTTGCCGGCACCAGCTTTCTGACGCTCGATCAGCTCAATAAGCTCCGCTATGCGTCAGATATCGTCAATGTTGTCGCCGACGCGCGGCTCGAGCATGGCCCCGGGCTAGGCACTTTTGCTTATGACGACGAGGGCGTCCCCGCGCAGCGCACCGACATCATCAAGGACGGCCAGTTTCGCGGGTATCTCTCGAACCGGGAAACCGCGCATCTTATCGGTTTGAAGCGCTCTTCCGGCACTATGCGCACGGAAAGCTGGAACCGGCTCCCCATCATTCGAATGACTAATGTGAGCCTGATGCCCGGGGCCTGGCCGTTCGACGATTTGATTGCGGACACGGATGACGGCGTCCTGATGGAAACCAACCGTTCCTGGTCGATCGACGACCGCCGGTATCAATTCCAATTTTCCACTGAAATCGGCTGGGAGATCAAAGGCGGCAAGCAAACGCGGATGCTGAAAAATCCCAGCTACAGCGGCATCACCACTGAATTCTGGAATTCGTGCGACGCCATCTGCAAGTTCGATCACTGGACGCTTTGGGGCACGCCTAACTGCGGGAAAGGCCAGCCCATGCAGACTATGGGCACCGGGCATGGCGCGGCAGCTTCGCGCTTTCGAAACGTCCGCATCGGCTCGGCGTTTTCGAAACAATGAAACCCAACCGCAAAACTTCTTCCCGCCGGATGCCGGCCTCAAGGCTGGCATCCTCGACGCTGCTCCCCGAGCGCGGACTCCGCCGCATCATCGATACTGTCCTCCGCCTTGCGAAATCAACCGTTGGCGAAGAAACAGAAGTCCACATTGACGAAACCACAAGTGCTCTGACGCGCTTCGCGAACAATGCCATCCACCAAAACGTCGCCGAAAACGGCCTCACGGTTTCCGTTCGCACCGTCGTGGACGGCCGCACTGCCCGCGCGACCACCAATCGCATTGACGAAGACTCGCTCCGCGCCACGATCGAAGCATCGCTTTCGCTCGCTCACAGCCAGCCGGAAGATCCGCGGCTGCTCCCACTCCCGGGTAAACAACGCTATCGAAGCGTCAACCGCTTCGTAAAACAGACCGCCGCTGTCACGCCGGAAGACCGCGCGCGGGCCATCCGCCGTGCATGCGACCTCGCAGTCAAGAACGGACAGGTTGCCGCAGGAATGTTTTCGAGCGGTCAAAGCCAGTCGGCTATGGGCAGTTCGCGCGGCCTTTTCGCGGCCTATCGCGAGACCCACGCCGAATTTTCTATCACCATGCAGGAACATCCCGCCGCGAGCTGGGCTAAGGCCAACTCAGCCGATGTGCGCGCCTTCGATCCGCAAAAGCTGGCTGCTCGCGCGAGCGAGAAGGCCCATCTCGCCGTCAACGCGAGCGAGCTCTCTCCCGGCCGCTACACAGTTATCCTCGAACCCGCCGCCGTGCTCGATCTCGTCGGCTTCCTTTTCTACGACTTCGCCGCTACCGCGCTGCAAGACAAGCGCTCTTGTCTGAACGATCGCATGGGGACGCAGCTTTTCGGCAAGAACATCAGCATCTACGACGATGTCTATCATCCCCTCCAGATCGGCGCGCATTTCGACGGCGAAGGAATCCCCCGCCAGCGCGTTTTGCTCGTCGATCGCGGCGTCCCCAAGAACCTCGTTTACGCCCGCAGCACCGCCAAGGCCGCGCACGAAAAACCCACCGGC
>WNFG01003495.1_pt1 | contig 13295 bp, 8 predicted proteins | sample 5400431 | NCBI WGS metagenome assembly WNFG01 (sample SAMN13153346, study PRJNA577476) | soil metagenome | isolation source: 120 cm saprolite under Douglas fir tree site 2 hole 3 replicate 2 | place: USA:California | collected 2015-04-18
GTTCGCGGGCGGCTTCGACTGTGAGTTCGTTGACAGGACGGACGCCCAGTGCCGTCCGTTGTTCGAGAAAGACCTTCGCCTGCGGATGTAACCGCGAGGACACCGCCACCGTCTTCTTGTCCAGCATGACCGGCCTATTCAAGACACGAGCCGGGAACGCCTGCCCTGTCTCACGTGTTCGATCCGTGAACTAGAGTAGCGGTATCGTGAGGTCTGGATCGGAGGGGTGCAGAGCTGAGTCTACTGCACTTTGCCGGACTGGCGCCCGGTGTAGATCGTCGCGGTGTGAGCCTCTAGGTCGTGCGCGCAGGCAACCGGATTATCCGGCGTCGCCGATGCCGCCGCATCCTGCGCGGCGTAGGCGAGTTCAGCCGGCTGATCGTAGCGTCGTCTTTGATCTCCCGCAGCAATCGCTCCGCGTAGCGCTGCGCGCTGACGAGGTTCGTCATGGAGAGTAAGACGAAGAACTCCCCGCGTGTTCCCTGGGCTACAATGTCCACCCGGCGAGCGGTGCCGAGCACCAGATCACTAAAACGCTTTTGAACGAGCTCGGCGGTCGTGTCGAGGGCGGTCTCGCCGACCTCGAGGTCCGTGAGCACAAGTTTCAGTAAGGCGAAGGGGACGCCCAACTGCGTGGCGCGTCCGATCTCATCTTTGAGGATCCGGTCGAACTGGTCGCGCGTGAACAGCCGAGCCTCGGGCTTGGCAACGGCGAGCCGCTGCAAGTCCTCCAGCATCGACGCGCGGTCGAGGGCGATTCCGGCCTGACCGGCCACATGCCCTAGCACCGCGACCGAGTGGCGCGCAGGATGCCACGCGGCATTGCCCCCGGCACACAACACGCCGACCAACCGGTTGGCGACGACAATCGGCGTGCAGACCGCACGGGTCCACGCCCCGTCGCCCTCGACATGGATAGTGACGGGGTGGGAGGGGTCGGTGGTGACCCGGCCCGCGGACGCGTACATGACGGGCATGGCATCATGGTCGGCTACGCCCGCCGCATGCGCGAGCACCAGCTCTCCTCCCGCATGTTCAGCCAAGAACACGGCGGCGTAGGGCGCCCGCAGCAACTGTTGGGCCGCCTGGGCCACTGATAGCAGGACCGGGGCTGTCCCTGTGGCACCGGCGAGCTGGCGCGACAGCCCATACGCGAACTCTAACTCCTCCAGCCGCCGCCGCAGCTGTTCGGTGGCTTCGTCCAGCTTGTCATTGAGGCGGCGGTTGAGATTGCCGCGTTCCTGCATCAGGCGCGACTCTCCCGCTAAGATGCTGAAGAAGACCGCCACCACCATGCTGCTTCCGACCAACAGGCCGACCCGCAAGGTGCTCCCGCTCAACGACGGAACGCCGCCTTCGGCGACCGCCCACAGCCACACCACGATCCCTGACACCGCGACCGCCGACAGCACCGAATCCCGCAGGTCCAGCCGGATCGCGGCAGACAGGATCGGCAAATAGAAGAGGAAGAGAAGACTGCTCTGGATGCCGCCTGTATACCATGCCAAGGCGGTGATGGAAAGGATATCAATCGTCAGCAGGAGATCATGGCGAATGTTATGGCGTAGCCGGGGGATGACGAACAAGGCCACGAGAATATAGCCGGCAATCAGGGCCGTCAACCCGATCAGGATCTGTGCGGTATCGGGCGAGACCACGTCCCACCAGAGGAGTGGGAGCAAGGAAAAGAGGATGATCAGGCGGATTACGGAGACCTTCCGCTCGGCGTTGTCTGGCAGACGGATCGTCTTCAGCAGCGCCACGATCCGCGCCACTGCGTCGTTTCCTCGCTTGGCTCGTTGGGTTCGCAACTCGGGCAACACTAGCTCCTTGGGAGGGGCGCCGCTTTATGTCTCATACCTCAAGACGATGGCGCCAAGACGTGAGAGGGACCGAAGCGGCGACCAACTCAGCGGTTCAGGACGCGAGTCGGGGGGCAACCTCTTCGAGACCGAGGAATGCGGCGACCACGTCGGGGTCGAAGTGGGTACCGGATTGCTCACGGATGTGGGCCAGGGCCTTCTCTTTCGACCACGCGGGGCGGTACGGACGATCGGACGTTAGCGCATCGTAGACATCGACAATCGCGAAAATGCGTGCCAGAAGGGGGATCTGCGGCCCGCGAAGTTTCCGGGGGTAGCCGGTGCCATCCCACTTCTCGTGATGGCAGTAAGGGATGTCGAGCGCCTCGCGCAGGTAAGGGATACTCGCCAAGAGTTCAAAGGCATGCACCGGATGTCGTCGCATAATCTCCCACTCCTCCGCGGACAAGGGTCCAGGTTTCAGCAAAATGGAGTCGGGAATTCCCATCTTCCCGATATCGTGCAGGAGCGCTCCCCGGCGGAGGTGGATGAGGAGGTCATCGGGGACACCCATGGCGCGCGCTAGGCGCAGGGTCAGCTCGGTGACCCGGAGCGTGTGGCCTTCTGTCTCTTTGTCGCGAAGGTCCAGCGCTTTGGACCAGCCTTCGATCGTCGCATCGTACGCCATCATCAGATCGAGATTGGCGCGCTGCAGATTGGTGAACAGGTCCGCGTTATCAATGGCAATGGCCGCCTGTCCTGACAGAGCTTCCAAGAATGCCAGCCGCTCGGGCGTCGCAGTGAGCGAGCTGCGCCAAAAGACCTCCAGCACACCGCCGACTTGGCCCTTCGCGATCAGGGGCGCTGCCACGTAGCCGACAAATCCTTCCCCGGAGAGTTTGAGAGACCCCGACACCTCGGTCGGTTCGGCCGCGAGATCTTTAACGACGACGATCTGTCGCTCCAGGGCGGCGCGCCCCGCGGGCCCTTCGCCGAGCCGCGGCGTCGCCGCTTGGTGCGCTTTGCTGCGGAAGCCACGTCCCACGGCGGATCGGAGGGTCTGCATCCGCGCGTCGAACAATAGCACGTTAGCGGCGTCGGCTTTTAGCTGGGTCGTGGCGTGATCGAGGACGACGTTGAGCGTCACGCGGAGGTCGAGGCTCGTGGTGATGGCCACATCGATGTTCCGCAAGGCCTGGAGTTGCTCCAGGCGTGTGGCGGTTTCTTCGAACAGACGGGCGTTTTCGAGGGCGCTCGCCGCCTGGTTGGCAAATGTTTGGAAGAACTCCACGCGCGCGGGACTGAAGAAGTCCGCTGTGCCTCCATAGAGGACGAGCACACCGAAGGGTTTGTCTCGGCTAATTAAGGGAAACGCGGCCGCACAGGTGATCCCCAATTTGACAAGCGCCTCCCGGTTCGGGAGGCCCGTCTCTGAGGGGATGTCCTGGACGACGACCGGGGCGCCTGAGAGCAAGGCACGCCCGCTCGGCCGCTGCGCTCCCACCGGATCATCCCAGCGGGAGTGGAGCGTCTGGAGATACGGGTGCTCATGCGGCCAGCCTGCGAGCAGACGCGTGGTGCCGTCAGGCTCGGCGCGGCCGACCCAGGCCAGCCGGGCCCCAAAGTCTTTGACCGACCTCTCCACGGTGTCGCGCGCCAACTCGTCCAGGTTGAGGTTATGGGCCAGCCTTTGGGCGGTGCTGTAAAGGGCCGTCAGTGTATCGAGCTGACGGGCTATCTGCTCCTCGGCATGTTTATGGGCCGTGATGTCCCGCGCGATGCTCACGATCCCCGCAATCTCCCCGGCGCCATTCCGCAATGGTACTTTGTTCACCAGATGCCACAGCGCATTGCCCGACTGGTCGACCGTGCGGGACTCTTGATTCAGGAGCGCTTTCTTCGTGTCCAAAACCATTTGGTCGTCGGCCAAGTATTGGGCGGCGAGATCCGGAGGGTAGACGTCGCGGACCGTTTTGCCCCTTAGATCGTCGGGGGTGTTTTGGCCCAGGAATTGGGCGTAGGCTTGATTGACGAGTAAGAAGCGACTGTCCCGATCTTTGATACTGATGAAATCGGGCAGCGTGTCGATCATCGTGCGCAACAGGCTACGCTCCCGGGTGAGTTCCTCCTCAGTCTGCCGCCTCTTGTCGCGCAGCCGCTTCGCCTCCAGCGCATGGCTGGCGGCCGCTCCAAGGCGGGTGAGGCGATCCTTCAGGAGGTAGTCGGCCGCTCCCTCCTGAAGAGCGCGGACCGCCACGTCCTCTCCAATGCTGCCGGAGACGATGATCGCCGGGATGTCGAGACCCAGCTCTCTGAGCATCTGCAGGGCCCGCACGGCCGTGAACTGCGGCATGTTGAAATCGGCGAGAATGAGGTCGGGGGGCGGATTGAGGTGGGCGGCAAAATCTCGTTCACTATCGACCCGGTGCCAATCAAAAGAGAACCCGGCCCGCCGGAGTTCGGTGGTCATCAGTTCGGCATCCGCTGCCCGATCTTCGAGAACCAGTACCTGCAGTCGATCCATCGGGACCCTACGCGGCCGGCGGATGATTCAGCAACATCCAGTACAACCCTAACTGCCGGACGGCCTCGGTGAACTGGGCGAAATCCACGGGCTTCACAATGTAACTATTCACACCCAACTGGTAACTCTCTACAATGTCCCGCTCCTCACCCGAGGAGGTGAGTACGACCACGGGGATGGATCGCGTGCGCTGATCGCTCTTGACCCTCTGCAACACCTGGAGCCCGTCGACTTTCGGCAGTTTCAAATCGAGGAGAATCACCCTGGGCGGATCGTCGACGTGGCGCCCGGCGTACACGCCGGCGCCGAAGATAAAGTCCAGCGCTTCCGCGCCGTCGCGGACCACCTTGATATTGTTGGTGATGTTGTTGCGCTTCAGAGCGTGCAACGTCAGTTCCATGTCATGCGGGCTGTCTTCCACCAGCAGGATTTCGACTGCGCGTTCTACGCTAGCCATGAGCTCCTCCTAGAGTGAAGTAGAATGTGGCGCCCCGGTCCACGGCCGCCTCGGCCCAGACCCGCCCCCCATGTCGGCTCACGACGCGGTGGACGATGGCTAGTCCGACGCCGGTGCCGTCATACTCCTCGGACCGGTGCAAACGCTGGAAGACCCCAAAGAGCTTGCCCGCGTACTGCATGTCGAACCCCACGCCGTTGTCGCGCACGTAGTACACGCGCTCGGACTGTGGCCCCCCCACAGACTCAGGCGTTCTCCCTTCCCCGCTCGGCGCCGTGGGGGAGGCGCCTGGGACGGGAGCCAGTTGGTAACCAACTTCCACGGTGGTGTGGGGCCGGTGCCTGGTGAACTTCAGCGCGTTGGAGAGCAGGTTGACAAAGACCTGCTTGAGAAGCGCTGGATCAGCTTGACACTGCGGCAGCTCACCGATGTCGACGGCCACGGACCGCCCGTCGAGCTCCAGGCGCAGGTCGGCCAAGGCCTGACGGGCGATGTCGGCGGGCGACACCCACTGCCGTTTCAGAGGTTGTCGACTCAGTCGCGAAAACGCGAGGAGGTCATCGACCAAACGGCCCATCTGCACGGCGTTCTCACGGATCATCTGCAAATAACGCCGGGCATCCTCCGAAAGGCGGGGAGCATGTTCCTCGATGACGATGCGAGAGAAACCGTCGAGCGCCCGCAGGGGCGCCCGTAGGTCGTGGGAGACAGAGTACGCGAATGCCTCCAATTCCTTGTTGGCGGCTTCCAACTCCGCCAATGCCTTGTGATAATCCAACCGCAGGGCACTCTGCTCTGCGAGAATGGTCAGTAGCGCCAGGTCATCATTGACAAACAAGGAACCCCGCGGAAGGAGGACCACCAGGAGTCCCCACGCCTGTCCTCGCGCCATGACGGGGATCGCGAGCAGCGCGCTGGCACCGACCTTTGCGGCGACTTGCTCGATCTCATCTGACCCCGAGTCAGCGATGCGGAGAGACGCTGGTCGGTGGGCTTGCCACGCCTGAGCGAGCGCACCGTCTCGGGGGGCGAAGGCGACCGACTGCAGCAGAGCGTGATCGGACGCCTGCATCTGAAACCGCTCCTGCCCTTCGTTCCACTGGGCCGCTCCCGTCATGTAGCCTCCGGCGATCCGGCTGGCGGCGGTGCAGAGGGCAGTCAGTGTCTCCGTGCCGTGGGAAGTGAACGGTCGCCCCGCCATCCCCTTGAGGAAATCGTGGAGCTCTGTCAGTTGCCAAAATCGGTGGAGGCCCGCCGGCGGGGCAAAACCCAGATAGTAGAAGAGGACGGCCACAGCCCCCAAGACATCAATCGCCATTTGGACGCTTGTCGCCTGATCCGGGACAGCTACGGGTACACCAGCCACAAGGACCGCGCAGGCGAGCGCGCCGGATCCCGCCGCGACCAGCGTCATCCGTCTGCGAGACACGCCGCCCGAGCCGAGGGCCCCACGCACAAACGCTACTGCGCCGTAAGCCTCGACGAACGCAAAGTAGGTAATCACGATCAGCGTCGCGGCCGGAGCAAGCGGCGGGGAGAAGGCGAGCAGGATGGCCCATGACACCGCCAGCCCGCCTTGTGCGGCGAGGCGCAGAAGCCTTGGTACAGGCCGGAAATGCTCCACCAACCGCAGCAGCAAGTAAGGCTGGGCAACGACGGCGATGGAGCCGATGGTCTGGACCCAACGTGCCAGTGGGCCTGCGAGCGGGGCGAGCTGCGACGAAAGAATGGAGCTGGCCAGCGAGAGCACCATCAGGGCGATGTCTAGGCGAACCCGCTGGCGGTCGCGGAAGAAATCGAAGACCGTCAGGCCGGCAATGACGACTAAGGCTCCCCGGGTGATCAGTTGGAGGAGAATTTCTCCGCTCATTTCGCCCTCCGCGTGAGAGATGCTTCGCTCACCGGTATTGCCCCACAGGATTACGCCCTGCCTGGCACCATTAATGAACAGACGCCGTGGCCCGCCACGCGAGAAGGTGGCTTGAAAGTTGCGCTGTAGATAACTCGTTCACTCTGCGAGGGGATTTTAGACCCTCTCGACGCAACGCGTCTTCGGAATTTATCGGGACTCAATGCGGGGCATTGGGCACCCTCTGAGGGCGGGTTGCTTGAGAGCTATCCGACGTGTGTGCTGCGGGGATGGAGTCTAGTGTCTTGCGGTCCGGCTCAGACCAGACATCGAGCTTCAGTAAGGGCACAATTGGTCTCGATGTTCGTGGCGGCGCGGTCGAGTCCCGAAAGCAAGGCCCTTCTCGCCAGTTCCCTGCTCCCGACACTTCCCCGCGCCGGTTCACGAGCCCATCCCATGCTGAAGTTTGGACGTCACTTCCGGGGCAGATTAGTTTCCCGAGTTCGCAATGTGCTCTGTACGGTTGCACAAATTGACTAATCGTTACGCAGAGCGAGCCGTCATCCCGTCCCGAAAGCGCCATCCTCCTCACGGGTCCGGCGGGAGGAGACCGCGACGGAGCGCATACCGGATCACATCTGTTTGCGTGCGCAGGCCCAGTTTGTGCAGCAGGTTGGCCCGGTGCACTTCCACAGTTCGGGGACTGATGCCCAAACGTTCTGCAATGGCCGCACTGGTGTGGCCTTCGGCGACGAGTTGCAGGATCTCGCGCTCGCGCGGGGTGAGCGCTTCGTGCATGTCCTCACCTGCCGCCGCGCGCTTCGCGTAGGCTTCGATGGCGCGTTCTGAGAGCGGGGGACTGAGGTACCGCCGCCCGGCCGCGACCTCATGCAGCCCGCGGATCAAGTCGGCGAGTTCTACGTCTTTCAGAGCATAGCCCGCCGCTCCATTTTTGAGTGCCTCCAGGACGTGTGCCTCGTCGGCGTAGATAGAAAGGATGATGACACGGGTGTGGGGGGAGATGTTGGCCGCTCGTCGCGTGATTTCCATGCCGCTTAAGCCGGGCATCAGCACATCGAGGATCAGGATAGTGGGTTTGAGGCGTTCCACCAGTGCGATGGTCTCCGGTCCGTCAGTGGCTTCCCCGACGATCCGGAAGGCAGGTTCGGCGTCGAGCAAGGCCCGCAGTCCTTGCCGCACGATGGGATGGTCATCCGCGAGCACGATGGTTGTCGGCATCTCTGAATTTCGGGGCCTGCTACTTGAGGCACACATCGCTGCTAAGCGCTCGTCAACTTTACGTTAAGGTACTTCACAGTATTAGCCCTTGCGGCTCAGCAATTTGGCCACAGCAATTGTCCTAGCGCAATCCCGAGGCGAGGGTGGCAAGACTGCTCACACGACAATTATCAATATGACTCAACAAGAGTGATTCAACTGGAAGAGCCGGGCAGGCCGGACGCCACGGCGAGGCAGACAGGGGAGAGATCGTGATCGTTGTGGACGGCTTGTTGGGTATCGTTCCGCACGCGCACCCCAGAGAATCCAGGGTCGCTTAGGACTTCGGACACTTTGCACTGGCTAAATCTAGTTTGCCGTCGCTCGTCTTGTGCTGCAATACGTAGTTTGCGTAGGCTGCCAGGACGACCCGCCACCGAGGAGAGTGACGCCGGTTATCTTTCCGGGGTGGATTCTGCAGGTTCTGACCCCATCATGTTGACGAATGCTTCCGCGACCTTCGGATCGAAGTGTTTTCCGCTCTCCTCGCGGATATGGGTCAACGCTTGCTCCCTCGACCAGGCAGGGCGGTACGGGCGATCTGAAGTGAGCGCGTCCCAGACGTCGACGACCGCGAAGATTCTTGCCTCCAGCGGGATCTGATCCCCCCGCAACCCTTGAGGGTATCCGCTGCCATCCCACTTCTCGTGGTGCGCGTAGGGAACCGCCAACGCTGGGCGCAAATACTCGACCGGGTGGAGGAGGTCCCGAGCATACTCAGGATGGCGCCGCATGTGGGTCCACTCCTCGGCTGTTAACTTATCCGGCTTGAACAAGATCGCATCGGGAACGCCCATTTTGCCAATGTCGTGGAGGAGAGCGCCTCGCCGCAGGTGCACCACCTGGTCCTCGCGCAGCCCATCGCCCGGGCTAGGCGGACCGTGAGGTCCGTGACCCGCTGGGTGTGTCCTTCGGTCTCCTTATCGCGCAGATCCATGGCCCGCGACCATCCCTCCAGGGTGGTATCGTAGGCGCGGGCAAGATCACGGTTTGATCGTTGCAGGTTCTCAAACAGCGTGGCGTTGTCGACGGCGATCGCCGCCTGGCCGGCCACGGCCTCGAGAAACGCAAGCCATGTCGGATCGGGGTCCAGGGCGGTGCGGTGGTACACTTCCAAGACCCCCAGGACCTGGCCTTTGGCGATGAGCGGCGCTGCAGCATAGGACACGAACTGCTCCTGGGTGACCAGGTGGGTGAGGAAACGCTCGGGAGGGTCTCCAGTCTCCTCCGGGGGCAACGTCGCCTGCGTTTTGCGCAGGTCGGGGATGTGAAGGGTGCGCCGTTCGAAGGCCACTCGGCCTGCGTACTCGTCGCCGAGGCGGAGGCGGGCGCCGCTAATGCGGATATCGCGAAATCCTCTCCCTGCGGCGTACTCGAGGATTTGGGTGGCCGGGCGGAGCAAGAGGATATCCGCTGCATCCACGCGCAACCGAGCGGTCACCTGGTCCAGAATGACGCCTAACGTGATCTTCAGGTCCAAACTGTTCGAGATAGCGAGGTCGATCTTAGACAGGGACTCGACCTGGTCCAGCCGGTCGGTGGTCTCCTCATGCAGTCGCGCGTTTTCCAAAGCCGCCGCAGCTTGGTGGGCGAATGCAGAGAAAAGTTCCACGCGATGGGCAGAAAAGAAGGCGGCGTCATCGCTCAGTACTGCCAGAACCCCGAACGTGTCGTCCCGGCTGATGAGGGGGAAGGATGCGACGCTGGCGATCCGGTAGGGAAGGAGCACATCGCGCCAGGAAGCAAGGCTGGGATCGCCGGCCATGTCGGACACGATCACGGGAAAGCCACTCTGGATCGCACGGCCGCTAGGTCCCTGTTCCTGCAGGGTGGACTCGTCCCACCGCGCCGTGATCTCCTCGAATCGGCCGCCGTCAGCGGGATAATGGGCCAGCCACTTGATTCGGCCATCAGGTAAAGCGCGACCGATCCAGGCTCCCTTGCCCCCAAAGACCTCCACAAAAATCCGGACGATGCGGCGGGCTAGATCGTCGGGATCGAGGCTGAGGGTCAGTTGGCGCGCGCTCGCGTACAGGGCGGTTAGGGTTTGCAGCTGATCCAAAATCTGCAGCTCGGATCTATTTCGTTCCACTTCGCGACGTTGGAGCTCCTCGGCCATCCTGTCGAACGCCTGCGCAAGCTGGCCGAGTTCTCCTTTCCCGTGCGCGACTCCGGACCGCGCGGACAGCTCGCCTTGCCCAACTCGGTGCGCAGCGGACACAAGGGCTTCGATCGGCTTCAGGAATAGCACCCCGAACGCCAGCCAGGCGGCCACCAGACCCAGCAGTGTCAGGCCCGCCACGCTGCGCGTGAGCAGTTCACCCTGTTGGGCGGCGGCGGAGATCGTGGGGATCCCGACACTGGCGTATAACGTCCCCGCCCCCGGGAGGTTGTGCAGTAATGCGACACCGTACAGGCGGAGAATCCCGTCAGGGCCCTGGGTTTCAATGATGCCCTGACTACGAGACTGGATGGCGCGCAGCACCGCGGTTTCCGGGAGAGGGCGACCCGTCCAGCGCTCAGGGTCGGGATATCGGGTGAGCACTACTCCCTCGCGGTCGACCAGAGTCACTACCGCCCCCCGGGGGAGGACCGGGGTAGGCGTCCCCCGGCTTAGGGCCCCCAGATCAAAGGCGGCATACAGCACGGCCCGCACGTCGCCCGCAGTATCAAGGAGCGGATACCCGAAGTTCACGGTGGCCTTCTGGGTGATACGGCCGATCTGGTATTCGCCAACGGCAAATTGGCGCGTGGCGATGACCTGCCGGAAGTACAGGCGATCGCTCAGATTCACCCTGCCCACGGTGGGGAGGGCGCTGCACACAACGAACCCCTGGCGATCAATCACTCCCAGGTTGAGGTAAGTAGGGTACGTGTCGCGATACCAGACCAGCACGTTGCGACAGCCAGGACCGGCCGTCTGGATCTCTGGGAGGCGTGCAATGCTTGCGAGCAAGCGGCGCGTGTCCTTGACGCCATCTGTGTAATCTGTGACGAGGTGGGTGGTGAGGCTTTGGACTTGATCGAGAGCTACTTGGGACAGAGTGCGCTCTTCCTGTTGCTCGAGCACGTTGACGAGGCCGAGAATCGGCAGCAGGATCAAGACCAAGATCACGAAGATGCGAACGCGCAGACCCGCGGCGAGGCCCTCTCGCAGTGTCAGGCCTTGTAGAGCCCTAAGAGAATTTGCCATGCGTAAGCTTTCTGACCGGAATTCGATCAGTCCACTGACGACGCTTGAGGTCGCTGCTGGTCTCGCGAGCGGGCGGGGATCGGAACACGCGCCGGATCACGCAGCACGCGGCGGAGGGGGCGGCGGGGCACCGAAGGGCGACGGGTGACAACGTGTGCCCAGTGGTCCTGTCGGGTCATCTCCTGTGGAGAGTTTTGATGCACTTAACGTTGGAGTTTAGCAGGGTTAAGGTAATCCAGTCCTTGCGGGAGCGCAATCCACTGACGCCAGTTGGTTTGAGGGAAACCTCCGTAGCTTACTAACGGTGCGTCGGATGGGAGCGGGTTCTGTCCGCGGTCCGATGCACTCTTGATTGTCTTTGCGTCGCCGAGCCTACGTGGCATCGCAGGAAGCGGGCTGCGGATGTGCCAAACACCTACAGGCCATGGTCCGCGTGCGAGACGTCCTGACCCTGGGTATCCTGCCTCCTGGGCCACACAATGCCCTCACCGACGTGAGCGGCGTGCGGGTAGGCCACGCGTCGTTGGTGCACGGTGGGCTGCGCACCGGCGTAACCGCCGTGCTCCCCCACACCCGTAACCTCTACCAAGAAAAGGTGACCGCCGCCTGCGCGGTGCTGAACGGGTATGGGAAGTCGGTCGGCCTCATGCAGATCGAAGAGTTGGGGACGGTCGAGACGCCGATCCTCATCACCAGCACCCTCAACGTACCGCGTGTCTCCGACGTACTGATCACATATATGCTGTCCCAGGACGAGCAGATCGGGCTGACGGAGACTGTGAACCCCGTCGTCTTGGAGTGCTTTGACGGCTACCTGAGTGACGCGCGAGCGCGGGCGGTCGGCGAAAGGGAAGTCGTCGAGGCTATCGCCACTGCCTCCGATGGCCCCGTGGCGGAAGGGTGCGTGGGCGCGGGTGTGGGAATGCGCTGCCAGGGCTTTAAGTCAGGTGTTGGCACCTCATCACGGCGGGCAGGCGACACAGGGTTCACCATCGGCGTGCTGGTCGTGCCCAACTTCGGATTTCCAGGGGATCTGGTGATCGCGGGCGTGCCTGTGGGTCGTATGCTTGAGACCGTGGGGCAACCTTCGGAGCGAGGGTCGTGTATCTTCGTGCTTGGCACGGATGCCCCCCTGGCATCAGGCGATCTCCGTCGGCTGGCTTGGCGGTGCTTTCTGGGCATGGCGCGCACCGGAGCCATCAGTGGCCAGACCAGCGGCGATCTTGCCATCGCAGTCTCCACTACCCCCCGGCAGGAGCGGGTGGACCGGACGGTCATGAACGCGCTGTTCCGCGCAGCGGTCGAATCGTGTGAGGAAGCCATTCTTAACGCGCTATTCATGGCAGAGACGACCACGGGCCGAGACGGGCATCTGATGCCCGCTTTGCCGCTGCCCGAGGTGATGATGATTCTGCGACGTCACGGAGTGCAGGTGCGCGGAGTTGGGCAAGAGACCTGATATGAGTTATCGGATGCTGGCCGCGTTTGTGATCCTCGCGGGGATATGCACGGTGCCGGTCGCGGCGACTCCCGTTGTCTTGGTGACTGTGACCCCCGCGGCTTTGGCCCAAGGCGGAGCGGTCGTCGTCACGTTGCGGGGTGCTGCGCCTGACGGGACGCTGCGCGTGCGGTTTGCGAGCCGCACGTGGCCCCTCTATCAAATCTCCGACCGATGGCAAACCTACTTAGGGACGGATCCGAACACATACGCCGGACTGCGGCCGCTGGTGGTGGAGCTCGTGCAGCCCGAGGAGACTCTGGTGCTGGCCCATCGCAGCGTAACCGTCCGCCCAGTGACCTTCCCGCTCCGCCACATCACTTTTGCCCCCAGCACAGCCTCGTTGTTGGATGCGAAGTTAGCGGCCGAAGAGCAGGCCAAGCTGGCCGTCGCGTTGCAAGTCCTGGAGGCCACGCCCTTGTGGACCGGGTCGTTTCTCGTACCGGTGATTGGTCCGATCACCTCCGGGTACGGCGTCTTTAGTTTCTATCAGGGGATCGCCCAAGGGTGGCACCACGGGGTGGACATCGCGGCTCCCGAGGGGCAGGTCGTCTCTGCCGCGAACGCCGGCATCATCCGACTGGCAGAGATGCTTCCCCTAAGCGGCATCACGGTGGTTGTCGACCACGGAATGGGAATCCTCACCTACTACATGCACATGTCGGCGGTCGACGTCGTTCCTGGCCAGCGGGTG
>WNFG01004011.1_pt1 | contig 13295 bp, 11 predicted proteins | sample 5400431 | NCBI WGS metagenome assembly WNFG01 (sample SAMN13153346, study PRJNA577476) | soil metagenome | isolation source: 120 cm saprolite under Douglas fir tree site 2 hole 3 replicate 2 | place: USA:California | collected 2015-04-18
GATGGAGATTGGGGATATTTTTGTTTTGAACAAGGCGGATCGCGAAGGCGCGGACCGACTCGAGCAGCAGCTTCTAGCGATGCTGTCGCTGGTGATGCCGCGGGATGGCTGGCATCCTCCGGTAGTTCGCACGGCAGCCGCGGAGAACAAGGGTATTCAGGAGTTGGCAGAGACGATCGCGAAATTTCAGAAACATTTTGAATCGAGCGGCCAGCGGCAACGAAAACACGTCGAGCATTGGAAGAGCCGTTTGATCGAACTGCTGGAATCCCGTTTGCTTGAGCGGGCCTTGGGCGGGGCTGGCGGAGAGGCGCGGCTTGCGCAGTTGGCGGCAGAGGTTGCGGACCGCAAGAAGGATCCATTTTCCGCGGTGAATGAAATCCTGAAGAAGAGCGGCCTTCACGGCTAGAGGAGAGCAAAAAGATGGCGGGAAAGAAGGCCAGCAAGCCGAAAGGCGCGAAATCCGGTGCCCAGGCGACGATCGGGATCATTGGTGGGAGCGGACTCTATGCGATGAGTGGGTTGACGAACGCGCGCGAGATTCGAGTGAAGACGCCGTTCGGTGAGCCTTCGGATGCCCTCGTGCTTGGTACGCTCGAGGGAAGGCGCGTGGCGTTCTTGGCGCGGCACGGCCGCGGGCATCGCATCCTGCCAGGAGAAATCAATTACCGCGCGAATGTTTACGCGATGAAGCTTTTGGGAGTGGAGCGCATCATCTCGGTGAGCGCGGTCGGTTCGCTGAAGGAAGATTTGCGGCCAGGAGAGTTTCTCGTCCCAGACCAGTTTTTCGACCGTACGAAGAACCGCGCCTCCACTTTTTTTGGAGAGGGAATCGTTGCTCACGTGGCCTTTGCGCATCCGACCTGCGGCCAGTTGTCGGGTGTCCTGGCGGATGGCTGCGTTCATGAAGCTGTCATGGTCCATCGCCGCGGAACGTACGTCTGCATCGAAGGACCGCAATTCTCCACGCTGGCGGAGGCGGAAGTGCACCGGCAGCTTCGCTTCGAAGTGATCGGCATGACCAATGTGACGGAAGCGCGATTGGCGCGCGACGCGGAGATTTGCTACGCGGCCATCGCCATGATCACCGATTTTGACTGCTGGCACCCGGAGCACGAATCCGTGACGGCATCCCAGATTATGGCAACACTGAGTCAAAACGCGGAGAATGCGCAGAAGGTTCTGCGAACCGCGGTTCGAGAGCTGCCTGCGGGCAGGTCGTGCAAATGCGGATCGGCTCTGCAGCACGCGCTGGTGACGGACTTGAAGATTGTCCCCAAGGCGACCAAGAAGCGGCTCGCCGCCATCATCGGAAAATATATTTCTTAGGAGAGCAGAGTGTCCTTACTCGTTGTGGGTTCCGTCGCGTTCGACGCACTGGAAAGTCCTTACGGAAAGGTGGAGCGCGCGCTGGGCGGCGCAGCCACTTATTTCGCCGTGGCGGCGAGTTTTTTTACGCACGTAAACCTCGTTGGAATTGTGGGAGACGACTTCACGGAAGTGGATGCCCGGATTTTTCACGGGCGCACCATCGATATCGACGGGCTGGAACGCGCCACGGGAAAAACGTTTTTCTGGGCCGGGCGGTATTCGGAAAACTTGAATGAGCGCGTAACTCTGATGACGGAACTGAATGTGTTCGCGGAATTCAAACCACGGCTGCCCGAAAAATACCGCAGCTCAAAGTACGTTTTCCTCGCCAACATCGCGCCGGATCTGCAGCGGGACGTGTTGCACCAGGTAAAGAAGCGTCCCAAAATCGCCGCGCTGGATACCATGAACTACTGGATCGAACGTTCGAACGCAGAGCTGCGGGAAACGCTGAAGCACGTGGACATCCTGATGATCAATGATTCGGAGACGCGCGAGCTTTCCAACGAACATAATTTGCTGCGTGCGGCTAAGCACATTTTCAAGATGGGTCCGGCGACGCTGGTTGTGAAGCGCGGAGAATACGGCGCCATGATGGTGGACAAGCGAGGCGTATTCTGCGTCCCGGCATTTCCGCTTGAAGAGCCGCACGACCCAACCGGCGCGGGCGACAGCTTCGCCGGGGGCTTCATGGGCTACCTGGCGGGGAAGGGGGACCAGTCTGACGCTTCGCTCCGCCGCGCCATGGTCTACGGCTCGGTCATGGGGAGCTTTGCCGTCGAAAAATTCGGCTTGGACCGGTTGCGGGACTTGAAGCGCAGTGAGATACACGCTAGGGCACGGCACTTCTTGAAATTGACGCAATGCAAATTGTAAATGGCTAGAATTTCGTTCAGGCGGGCGGTGGGGCTATGCTCTCACTTCACGAAATAATTCTACGGCTTACTGTGGCGGCGGCGCTGGGCGCCATCATCGGCTTGGAACGCGTCGTGCGGCGGCGGCCTGCAGGTGTGCGAACAAGCCTCTTTGTATGCCTAGCTACGGCGCTGTTCACCATTCTCTCCAACGAACTCGCGCACCGGTTCGGAGATTCGAGCGGCACAAGAATCGCTTCCAATATCGTCCAGGGCATTGGTTTTCTTGGTGCGGGCGCCATTCTGCGCGGATCGGGCGGCGTCGTGGGGATGACCACTGCGGCGACGATCTTTGTGGAGGCTGCCATCGGCATGGCTGCCGGTGGAGGTCTTTACGTCGTCGCCGGCTATGCGACGGCGCTGGTGCTCTTTGGCTTGACGGTTATCGGGTGGGCGGAGCAATACTTCAATTTGAAGTGCCGGCTCATGGCGTTCCGGATCACCTCGAGTCAGGCGGAGAGCGTCGCCACGGAAGTGCAGCGCCTGATGGCAGGCAAGAAGATTCCCATGCAACATCTTCGCGTTTCCATGGCGGGGGGCACTTCTATCGTGGAATTCGAGGCGGATGTGTCCCACAAGCAGCAAGAGGAGATTCTCGCGCAGCTCAATCGCCAGGGCGTGATCACCGAGGTGGTCCCCGTCGAGGGCCATCAAGAATGAAGGGAAGCAATCGAGTTCCCCGAAAACCAAAGGCACTGGCTGCCGGTTCGCGGCTGGGAGTGTTCGCGCCGGCCTCTCCCGCTGATTCGGTGGCTATGATTGCGGGGCTGGCGGAGCTGAAGCGGCACGGTTTTCAGGTTGTCGCCAATCAGGACAGTAAGACGGAGGGCTACTTTGCCGGTCCACCGCTGGAGAGGACCAATGGTTTTCTTGGGCCGCTGAATTCCGATCAGGTTGATGGGCTCGTGGCTTTGCGCGGCGGTTACGGATCAAATTACCTTCTGGAATTTGGCCTGGAGAAGAGCCTTGAGAATCTAAAATGCGTGATTGGATTCAGCGACCTCACGACTTTGCAGATTTTCCTGTGGCAACGGTGCAACTGGATCACGTTCTACGGTCCCATGGTTGCCGCAGGGCTCAACGCGGGGCCGGATACACGCAAGGGCTACGATGAGAGTTCCTTTCTTCAAGCGGTGCGCAGAACGGAGAGCGGCTGGAAGCTGCGCCTTAGGGGCGAACCTATCCTGGCGGGGCAATCCCTGGGCAGAGTTTTGGGTGGGTGCATGACTCTCCTGGAGGCCACGATTGGAACTCCGTGGGAATTGGACACCAAGGACTCGATCCTGGTTCTCGAAGATCGCGCCATGAAGCCCTATCAAGTGGACCGCGTCCTAATGCATTTGAAACAAGCGGGAAAGTTTAAAGGCGTTCGCGGGATAGTGCTGGGAGATTTTCCGGAAAGCGAGCCGTCCGTGGCCGGAGCTCCCACCGTACGCGAAGTCTGCGGGCGAATTCTGCGGCCGCTTGGCGTTCCGATCGTCTTCGGCGCTCCGATTGGGCATACGGTACGGCCCATGCTCACGATACCGCTGGGCGTACAGGCGCGGCTGGATGCCGATGGAGAGGGCACGCTCGAATTCCTGGAATCGGCGGTGATGGCGTGATAGAAACAAGACACGTGCATGTGATCGGGATTGGTGGATCGGCGATGGCGCCGCTGGCCGGGATGCTGCGCGAGAGGGGCTTTCGCGTGACGGGCTCGGATTCCGGAGTCTACCCTCCGGCGTCTACTCTGCTCGAAAGTCTCGGAATTTCATTCTTCCATGCTTTTGATGCGGCGCACCTGCAGCCGGCGCCCGACCTGGTGGTGATCGGGAATATCATTGCGCGCGGAAATCCGGAGCTGGAGGAAGTGCTGGACCGCAAGATTCCTTATCGCTCGATGCCGGAGATTCTGGAGGAAGTTTTTCTCCCCGAAAAACATTCCATCGTCGTCAGCGGTACACACGGCAAAACGACGACCACGGCGATGCTTGCCTGGATTTTTCACACCGCGGGGAAACGGCCGAATTTTCTCGTGGGAGGCGTGGCCGAAAACTTTGGCAAGAGTTACGGACTGGGCGGGGGCGAAGAGTTCATCCTGGAAGGAGACGAGTACGAAACTGCTTTTTGGGACCGCGGGCCAAAATTCTTTCACTACCATCCCGATGACCTGATCATCACGTCGCTTGAATACGACCACGCTGACATCTATCCTGATTTTGAGACCTACCAATTGGCTTTCCGCCGTCTGGTGAATCTCGTTTCCCGGCGCGGCCGGGTGGTTATTTGGGGCGATGCGGAAGAATCGGGCATGGCCTTGCCACGCGCGGCAGAAAAGGCTTTTTGCCCGGTGGAAACCTACGGTTTCAATGAAGGGAATGACTGGGTGGCGAGCGACTTCGCCATTGATGGCGAAACCATGCGGTTTCGCGTCGCACATCGCGGCAAGTTGTTTGGAGAATTTGTACTGGTGGCCACGGGACGCCATAACGCATTGAACGCCATGGCGGCATTGATCGTTGCGCAAGGGCGCGGCATCCCGGCTGGGGAGATCTCCAAAGCGCTCGCGACATTTCGCAGCGTGAAGCGTCGCATGGACGTGAAGGGTGAAATCGGAGGAGTATTGGTGGTCGATGATTTCGCGCATCATCCCACGGCGGTGAAGGCGACGATCGAAGCCGCGCGCGGCCGCTGGCCCGGGCGCCGGCTCTGGGCCATTCTCGAACCGCGCTCCAATTCCATGCGCCGCAAAGTGTTTCAGGATGCGTTGCCAAAGTCGCTCGCTCTGGGCGACCGCATCATTCTCGGGGGCGTTTTTCGCGCCCAGCAATTGGGCGCCGAAAATCGCCTGGACCCTGAGACTGTCGCGGAAAGTGTGCGCGCACTCGGCAAGGACGCCCACGTGTTTCCTAGTTCCGACGCCATTGCGGAGTATCTTGGGGCCGAAGCCAAGCCCGGCGATCTCCTGCTCATCATGTCCAATGGCAGCTTTGATGGCCTGTGCGAAAAAGTTCTGAAGAAACTCGGCGCGGCAGGACAACTTGCTGGTGAGGCGAAAACTCGGTGACCTTTACTTCTGCCTGGAGCAGGCTGCTGATCCCTGCTGGCCTTTGCATTTTCCTTATCCTGACCTTCAGCTCTTCCGCCAGGGCAACCATTCAATACACCGTCCTCCTGGATCATCCCGAGAGGCACCTCTTCCACGTGACAATGACCATTCCCGATGTGACGGACGAGGTGATTGTCAGGATGCCCGCGTGGAATGCGCTCTACCAAGTCCGCGACTTCAGCGGTCACGTGCAGCAGGTGGAAGCGTTTGCCGGCCCCAAGAAAGCATTTATCGAAAAAACGGACAAGCAAACATGGCGCATTAAGGGCACGGGAGCGATCAAGATTATTTATGCAACTTATTGGGATGAGGCTGGCCCTTTTGCGTCGCAGCTGAATTCCGAGCACGCGTTCATCAATCCGGCCATGATCCTCCTCTACGTTCCTGAGCGGCGCTCCGAGAATGTGACATTGAGTTTTCCGAATCTTGCCGACAGCTGGAAGGCGGCAACTGCTTCCAGGAGTGGACTCGAAACGGCAAGTGGCGGCCGCGCGTACTTCTTCGAAGCCCCTAACTATGAGGGGCTCGCGGATGGGCCCATCGAGGTGGGCAAGTCCGACGAATTTCAACTGACCGGCATATCGCCAGAGATTCGTGTGGTGATTCACGGGGAAAATTGGAAGAGGAAACAGGTCGAAGAAGACTTGCGGCGAATCTGCAGGTACGAATTGAAGCTCATGAACGGAGCGCCGTTTGAGCACTACACGTTTATTCTCCATTTTGGCAAGGGAGCCGGGGGCGGGGGCATGGAGCACTCCGAATCAACGGCGATAAGTGCCTATACGGATGAATACTTGCCGAATGTCGCGGCGCATGAATTTTTTCACTTGTGGAATGTGAAACGCATCCGTCCCGCGTCGCTCTATCCCGTGGACGATACGAAAGAGCAATACACGCGCGCTCTGTGGTTTGCTGAGGGCGTGACGAATACCTACGCCTCGTACACGCTGGTGCGCAGCGGAATTTGGAGCAAAGAGCAGTTCTACGGGGACCTCAGTGAACAAATCACCGAATTGGAAGGACGCCCTGCAAATCGCTGGCAGAGCGCGGAGCAGTCCAGCCTCGACGCCTGGCTGGAAAAATACCCGCTCTATAATCAGCCGGAACGCAGCGTCTCGTATTACACCAAAGGGCAGGTGTTGGGGGACTTGCTCGACATTTTGATTCGCGACCGCACCAGCAACGAAAAGAGCCTGGACGACGTCCTGCGTTCGCTGAATACGAATTTTGCCAAGCGAGGAAAAACGTATCGGGACAGTCTGGACGTTGAACTGAGCGCGGAGAGCGTCGCCGGCGGCTCGTTCGAGGAGTTTTTCGCAAAATACGTTGCTGGGACAGACGCTTTCCCGTATCAGCAAATACTGGGGCTGGCAGGCTTGGCTCTACGAACCGTGGAGCAACGGAGACCGTCGCTTGGTTTTTTTGTGGAGCACGAACCGAACGGCCCATTCCTCGTGGGCCAGGTCGATTCCGAAGGGCTTGCGGCTATGGCAGGATTGCGAACCGGAGATGTCATCCTCATCTGGAACGGCGGAGAAGTGCCCAGAAGGGCAGATCGCTGGTTGCAGGAGCAAAAAGCCGGAGACTGGCTGAAACTGCGCGTCCGCAGGGAAGACAAGGAAATTGCGATCGAATTCCGGCTCGGCGAGATCAAGGCGATTCTCTACCAAGTCGTCGCGGATGCGCACGCCGGCGAAAAGGCGCGACACATTCGAGAGGGGATGCTTCGCGGGGAGACCAGCGCGGTCGCTGGTCGTTAGGGATGCGACCGCGGCCACGTTTCGCTTGACCGGCGGCGCCGAATTCGAGAAAGTTTGCCAGCCTATGCTCCGGACTCTTTTCATCGGCGTCTTCTTATCGCTGTACATTCTGGTCGTTGGCCCGCCGCTGCTCGTCTATACCTTGATCACTCGAAATCCTGATCCCATTTACTGGGCGGGCGTAAAGGGAGTGATGTTCTTTGTCCGGGCTGTCGGCGTCAGGGTTCGCGTGCACGGCCTCGGGCGTATCCCCGCGGGCGTCTGCCTCTTTGCCGCGAATCATACGAGCTCGGCTGATGCGCCTGCCGTTGTAGGCGCCATCCCTCGCCGGATCGCTATTCTTCTGAAGGAATCCTTGTTCAAGTGGCCTATCGTGGGGCAAGCCTTCTCGTCGGCGCATTTTATCCCCGTTAATCGAAGCGCTCGCGAGTCGGCCATTTCCAGCGTCGAGAAGGCCACGGAAGCTCTCAAAGCCGGCCAATCATTTTTGATCTACCCCGAAGGCACCCGCAGTCCGGATGGCCGCTTGCAGGAGTTTAAAAAAGGCGCGGCGGTCATGGCGATCAAGGCGGGTGTGCCCATTGTTCCGATGGCCTGCTCGGGGGCTCATCGCATCATGGGAAAACGGTCGCTGGTGATTCACCCGGGAGAAATCTCGGTGGAATTTCTAGAACCGATCGACGCTTCCAACTATTCCGTGGAAGAGCGGGACGTCTTGAACGAGCGCGTGCGCATGGCGATGGCTGCGGCCTTGCCACCAGACCAGCGTCCCCTCGATTTTCCGGGCGCTACCGCCGAACCAGCAGCATCTTAATCTGCCGGTCGTGAGCGCCGCCTGTTTTTAACGTGATTTCAGGTTCTCTACTTCCGCTTCCAGCTCGCGAACACGCTTCTGCAATTCAGGCAGCCGATTCAGCGCCGCCATCGTCTTTAGCCATTCACGATTCTCGACCGCGGGATATCCGGAATACAGCGAACGCGGAGGGACGTCATTCGGAACGCCGCTCTGGGCAGTGATCACTGCGCCGTCACCTACGGTCAGGTGGCCGGCGGTACCTACCTGGCCCGCCAGAATGCAGTTGCTGCCGACTTTGGTGGAACCAGCCAGGCCCACCTGCCCGCAAAGCATGGTGTTGGACCCGACCTGCGAGGCGTGGCCAATCAACACGAGATCATCGAGTTTGGTGCCGCGGCCGATCCGGGTTTCGCCAACAGTGGCGCGATCCACGCAGGCGTTCGCTTGCACCTCCACGTCATCTTCGAGGACGGCCGCCCCCGACTGAGCCATCTTGTACCACGTGCCGTCTTTCTGTTTGGCAAAACCGAGCCCATCTCCGCCAATCACCACTCCATTTTGGAAAATCACGCGATTGCCGATGCGGCAGAATTCGCGCACGACGGCGTGCGCATGGGCAAAAAAATCATCGCCGATCTTTGCGCCGCGATAGATGCTTACGAAGCTGTGAAGCATGGCGTTGCGGCCGATTTGGACATCCTCGTCCACGTAGCAGTATGGTCCAATATGGGCCCCCTCGCCGATAAGGGCGCTCTTCGCGATGATCGCCGTCGGATGAATCCCCGGCGCGTAGCGTGGTTGCTGATAAAAAAGCTCGAGGGCATGGGCAAACGCGAGGTAAGGATTTGATGAGCGGAGCGCGGCAAGGGCGGGCATGGAGGACTCTCGGTCCAGGGTAATTCCTTCTTCGATGAGGACTGCCGAGGCGCGCGTCGTCTTCAGCAACGGGAAGTATCGCCGATTCGCCAGAAACGTAATCTGCCCGGCTTCGGCATACTCGATCCCAGCCACCCCGCGAATCTCGATTTCCGCTTGGCCTTCCAATCGGCATCCCAATTTTTGCGCAACTTCAGCAAGTTTCATGAAGGGCTCCTCAATACTTTTTGGGGCTGTCTGCGAGTCTCGCACAGGCCAAAGAGGGAAGTACAGCGGCCCGCCGAGCCTATTCGTTGAAAAGGCGGGGCTGCGAAGCGGCGGCAGCCGGCTTCCGCCGGGCGATGCCTACAACGCCAAGGACAGTTACTTCGGTGAGCGCGGCACGCGGAACAAAGATCCGATCTGTGGAAGAGTTCAAGTCGGGCGACGTGATTTGCAGCCCGTTATCCAGGAGCGACAGCAAATCGTTTGGCACTACGCCTTCCAGGGTTTCTCCGTCGTTGTAACGCAGCTTGACCCACAATCCGTCTAACTTTGGCCGGCTCAGGAAGGCCTTGCGCTCCGGCTCGAAATCGTCGGAGAATTCGCGCACAAAATAGACCGACCGCACTCGATCCAGCGGCACCTCAACGTGTTCCCCCTCTGGCGTCAGCAGGTCGATGGGATCCGCCTGCCCGAGCCGGACAGGGTTCAGGTAGCCGCGCAAGGGCTTCTTGTCCGCGAGCACAACAATGACCTTCTTGTGCGTTGAGGCTGGGGCTCTATTCTTCAAAATGGCGCGTTTCCCGGTCTGGATGCCCAGATTTGCCAATCGGCAAAATGTATGTTATGTTAAGCACGTTTTTCCTGTCAAGTTATTGTTTTCATTAGGGTTAGGGCCCCGGAGCACTGCCCTTTGACCGATAAAAAGCATATCCTCAAATCAGCCTCGATCATCTCCCTAGTAACGGTAGCTAGCCGCATCCTGGGCTACGTCCGCGACCAGCGCATTACCCTCCTCCTTGGGACCACCTTGACGGCGGACTCCTACTTCCTGGCCTATCGCATCCCCAATATATTCCGTCGATTGGTCGCCGAAGGATCCATGACCGCCTCCTTTATTCCGGTTTTTACAACCTATATGAGGGAGAAGTCAAAGGAGGAGCTATGGGAGTTCGCTAACCGCTTGTTCTGGACGATGGCACTGGTGGTGGCGGTCATCACCGTCCTTGGCATGGTCTTTTCCCCCATCGTAGTCCACACCTTCACCTCCAGTTCGGGGAAGAGCGTCTCTTGGGACGAAGCCGTGACGCTGAATCGGATCATCTTCCCGTATCTTTTTTTTATCGCGCTGGCTGCTCTGGCCATGGGCATCCTGAATTGCTTCCATACCTTCGGATTGCCCGCGGCGACGCCGGTCCTCCTGAATTTATCCATCATTATCTTCTCCGTTGGAGCGGTTTGGCATTACTTCAAACAGCCTGCAGTTTCGCTGGCTGTCGGCGTGCTTGTGGGCGGCGTGCTTCAATTCCTTGTTCAAGTTCCGTCGCTCGTGCGGAAAGGGATGCGATTTAGTTTTGGAATATCGTTCACCCATCCCGGTATCCGGAATGTGGCGCGATTGATGATTCCCCGGTTTTTCGGAATTGGGATCGGACAGATCAACTTCTTTGTCGATACGTATTTCGTTCTGGCAAAAGGCATGCCGCAGGGAAGTCTGGCGGCTTTGTCCGTTGCCGACCGCGTCATGGAACTTGTTCTGGGGGGGTACGCCATCGCGGTAGCGACGGCCATCCTGCCCATGATGTCTCACCAGGCGGCGGCCAATGATTTTGAGTCGCTCAAGAAAACGCTCTCGTTTTCCGTTCGCATCGTGGCCTTCATCACCATTCCCGCGGCTCTGGGGCTGATGATTCTGCGCGAACCGATCATCCGCGTGCTCTTCCAGCACGGCCAGTTCGTCGCGGAATCCACTCGCTTGACGGCCCGCGCTCTTCTCTATTACGCGGTCGGGCTTCCCGCTCTGGCGTCGGTCAAACTGATTGTCCCGGCGTTCTACTCCACGCGGGACACCAAGACGCCGGTCATTATCGCTTCCATCTCTCTGGTCCTGAATATCGCGCTGAACGTCATCTTCCTGCAATTCTTCTTCAAACGCGTTCAGAACGGCGGTCCTGCTCTCGCCACCGCCCTCGCTACTTTCTTTGATTTCTTCGCGCTCTTCATTATTTTCCGCCTGCGCTATGGTCCGCTCGGAACCTTGGAAATCTTGCGCTCCTTTTCGAAGGTTTCATTGTGCGCCGGCATTATGGGGGTCGCCTGCTGGTTCGGAAACTACTACACTACGTTCACGATACACGCGCGCTTTCTCGTGCAGCTTCTCGTCTTTGCCGCCTTGATCATAGGCGCGACGGCCCTTTATCTCGCCCTCGCTTGGCTCTTCCGCTGCCATGAAATCGAGGAAGTGTATGGAATTGCCACGCGGCGCGCTGCCGGCGCTGGTGACGGGTACGAGGGAAGCTGATGGAAATTGCCGCAACCATTTCGTCATTCCTGACCTACGTGCGAGTGGAGAAAGGGCTGTCCTCCAATACGGTATCCGCGTATCGTCGCGACCTCCTGAAATTCGATGCCTTCGCCCGCAAGCGCAAGCTTACCCTCGAGGCCATCAGCCGCGACGATCTGGTGGATTTCCTCGCGGGGCTCTATCGTCAGAAGCTGGAGAGTAAGACCGTGGCGCGCCACCTGGTCACCCTGCGCAACTTCTTCCGTTTTGCCCAGATCCACGAGCTGATTCGTGAAGATCCTGCCGTGAATCTCGAATCGCCCAAAATTCGGCGCAATCTGCCGGGCTATCTTCGCCTCGAAGAAGTCGAGCGCGTGCTTAACCAGCCCGACGTGAAAAACTCCATCGGCCTCCGGGACCGCGCCATGCTCGAGGTTTTGTACTCTACCGGCTTGCGCGTATCGGAGCTCATTGGCCTGCGCGTTACCGATCTCGATGCCAAGGTCGGCTGTGTTCGTTGTATCGGCAAAGGCGACAAGGAACGAATTGTTCCCGTTGGCAAAAAGGCGCTGGCTATCGTCGAAAAGTATCTTCGCGATGCCAGGCCAAAGCTGCTCGGCAAAGTGACCGGAAACCCCGCGCTGTTCGTGAATCGCCGCGGCGCGCCGTTGAGCCGCGTCGGCGTCTGGAAGATACTTTCGGCCTATGGACGGCAGGCGGGTATGCGCGTGGCCCTGACGCCGCATATGCTGCGGCACAGCTTTGCCACGCATTTGCTCGAACGCGGCGCGGACCTCCGTTCCGTGCAGCTCATGCTCGGCCATGCGGACATTTCGACCACGCAGATTTACACCCACGTTGTCGAGGAGCGGTTGAAGCAAATTTACAAGGCGCATCACCCGCGTGCATAACGCGGCGGGCCCCGGGTACTCATTGCGGGCGCCTGCGCGGCGGTCAGCGCGGACACCCTGAAGCAGAAGGAGCGCAATGCCAGACTATATGTTTTTGCTGGAAAGCCGGCTCTCGCCGGAACAACGCGCCGTGATGTTGCGCGTGCAGGAACTCTCCGCCGCACTCGGATTCAACCGGCATGTCGAAGTGCTTTTTGCCGGCGACTGCGAAGGCAGCATCTCCGCCGCCCGCGACGACCACTATGTTCGCCCCGGCACGCGTCCCGAGATTCGCTGGTCCACCATCATGGAAGATTTGCGCCGCCGCGATTTCTCCCTCAACGCCATCGCCATTTCGCTGAACCCCGCCTCGCGCGGCTTGCTGCTCGATCCCACCAACGGCCTTTCCGATATTGAACGCGCCGAAGTTCGTGCCCTCACCATTCACAGCTTCACCAACCAGCCCGTCCGTTTGTTGCGCCTGCTGCGCTACGCCGCGCGCATGGGCTTCAAGATTGAACAACGCACTCAGGAATGGTTTGACCTGGCCATCGAGCGCAATCTGCAGGATACCATTACTCCGGAAGATGCCGGCGAGGAGCTTCGCGCCCTCGCCCGCGAGGAGCGGCCTGCCGTCGTGCTGAAGGCCTGGGAGGAACACGACCTTCTTGAGGCCGTCAATCCCGTTCTGGCGAAAAAGCATCCGTCTTATGACGCCATTGGCCGCCTGATGAAAGTGCGCGAGGATCTTTTCACCGCCGGTTTCCGTCCGCGTCTAGCCGCTCCGATGCTTCTTGCTATTCTTGGAAAATTAAAGGACCGCGAATTGGCGAACGTCCTCTCGAAAGCCGGATTCCGCTCGGCCGAAGTGGAGGCTGCGCTGAGTTTTGAGGAAGAAGCGCTGGAGGCCCAGAAAGAGCTCGTGGGGCGAAAAATGAATGCGCCCGTCGACGCTTTCCGGTTCCTTGAAAAAATGCCGCTGGATCAGATCGCCTACCTGATGGCCGAATCCAATAAATCGGCCGCCCTTTCGAAGATTCGCGCCTTTCTGAACAAGTGGCGCCCGATTCGCATCGCTCTTCCGATTGTGGCCACCGAGCTCGAAGCGCTTG
>WNFG01005686.1_pt1 | contig 13292 bp, 18 predicted proteins | sample 5400431 | NCBI WGS metagenome assembly WNFG01 (sample SAMN13153346, study PRJNA577476) | soil metagenome | isolation source: 120 cm saprolite under Douglas fir tree site 2 hole 3 replicate 2 | place: USA:California | collected 2015-04-18
CCCAAAACGGCATCTACGTTCGGGGACGTCGAGAGCAAGCAAGGCTCCGGTCGGAAAAAAGGCTCCGGTCGGAAAAAAAGCCGCGGCGGCAAAGAAACGTAAGCCAGTTCGTGCGGCTCGGACCAATGTCGGAGGCTAGTTCTACTGAGTCAGAAAGTCGCATCCGACGATTGATAGAATCAGCTATTTGGCGAGATTCAGGCTCTGGTGACAGGATGCAGGGATGGGCGGACGAGTTTCGGGTGACAGTGAATCGCGATTTGCGGCTTATGTCGAGGGTCTTTCGACGGTGATCGGACACGCGGATCGAGCGGGCCCGCTGCGGGATTATTGCGTGGGGCTAATGATGCCCGGCGAACGCAAGAGCGTTGAGCCGATGGCGGCGGTTGCTGCATTTTGTTGGTCAGTCGGCGTGGTCGGACACGGAGGTTTTGGCCAAAGTGGGCGAGATGGTGCTGCCGAAGATAGAGCATCACGGAGCGATCGAGGCGTGGATCATCGACGACACTGGTTTTGCCAAGAAAGGAGAACACTCGGTCGGGGTGGCGCGGCAATATTGCGGCCGGCTCGGCAAGACGGACAATTGTCAAGTCGCGGTGTCGTTGTCGCTCGCCAATCATCACGCCAGCCTGCCGGTGGCCTATCAGCTGTATTTGCCGGAAGAATGGAGCAACGATCGCAAACGTTTGCGCAAGGCGGGCGTCCCCGAGGATGTCGGCTTCAAGACCAAGCCCGAGATCGCGCTCGAGCAGATCGCGGCGGCCTGTGCGGCCGGTTTGCCGCGCGGCGTGGTGCTGATGGATGCGGCCTACGGCAACAACAGCGATTTGCGTAGCGAGATCACCGCGCTGGGGTTGACCTACGCCGCCGCCATTCTGTCGAATACCACGGTATGGGCTCCCGGCACGGCGCCGCTGCCGGCCAAGGCATGGTCCGGCCGGGGCCGGCCACCCAAGCGGTTGCGACGTGACGCCGAACATCAACCGATCTCGGTCAAGGAATTGGCGCTTGGCTTGCCCAACCGCGCATGGCGAACCATCGTGTGGCGCCAAGGCAGCGCCGAACCTCTATCTTCTCGCTTTGCCCGCGTGCGAGTTCATGCCGCACGGCGCGATTTTACGCGCAGCAAGAGCCGGCCGGAAGAATGGCTGCTGATCGAGTGGCCCAAAGGCGAACTGGAGCCGACCAAATACTGGCTCTCGACCCTTCCCGAAGACATCGCCTTTCAACGCCTGGTCGAACTCGCCAAACTGCGCTGGCGGATCGAGCGCGACTATCAGGAGCTCAAGCAAGAGGTCGGGCTCGGGCATTTCGAAGGCCGCGGATGGCGCGGCTTTCATCATCACGCCACGCTGTGCATCGCCGCTTACGGCTTCCTGGTCTCCGAGAGGGAGACGATTCCCCCCTCAGGCTCTCGTCCCGCCAGGCCGTTCAAGACACCTGCCGTTCCCAACGGTTACCGACCCAGAGGCTCCGCCGCTACGGACCCAACGACACGTTCCGAACTCGATTGCGACGACCCGGCAACGCCTGATCGTCGCTCTCGTCAAACGACTGCCGAGATGCCCATGCTGCGCAGCCTCAATGCAAAGAAATCGACATCGAAATTTGTGACACAGTAGAACTAGAGCATGATCCGGAAAAGTGGGAACCGGTTTTCCGAAGAGATCATGCTCAAACAAAAAGATGAGATCATGATCCGATTTAATTTAATCGGATCATGATCTAAGGACAGCACGAAATGCGCAAGCTGCTTTTCCAAAGTCTGTTTCGCCGGCCGCTCACCGAGCAGGCGCCATCGTCGGACGATGCCGCGGTGAACGAACTCGCAACAGCCGTCGGCCGCGCGGCGCGGCGGCGGCTCGGCCGAAGTCTCTCCATACGCGAGGTCGACGCCGGCTCCTGCAACGGATGCGAACTCGAAATTCACGCGCTTAACAACGCCTACTACGACGTCGAACGCTTTGGTCTCCGGTTCGTTGCCTCGCCGCGCCATGCCGACGTGTTGATGGTGACGGGTCCCGTGACCAAGAATATGCGCGAAGCGCTGGAGCGTACCTATCATGCGACGCCCAATCCCAAGTGGGTCGTCGCGATCGGGGATTGCGGCCGTGACGGCGGGTGTTTTGCCGGCAGCTACGCGGTTGTCGGCGGCGTTTCCGAGGTGATCCCGGTCGACCTCCACATTCCCGGCTGCCCGCCTACGCCAATCGCGATGCTGAAAGGTATTCTCGCCCTACTGGAGATGGCGGATGCAGCCGCCGTTGCTCCTTGAAATTCGATTCAAGATTGCGGTTGATCCAGGCCGGTGTCATCGCGGCATGCTTGCAATGCCTGGCGATAATGTTGCTAACGCCTATGGTGATCACTTTCGCGCAATCAAGATTGGATGAGCCAGCCTCTCATGCCAATCCGACAAGTTTGAACGTAACTTCATTCTTGCAAATAACATATCTTTTGATTGCGCTAGGACTGGCCTTCACAAACAATCGGTTTGTGGATTCGGCAGCCGCATACAGCCGCGTTGCCTCTCGCCAGATGCATCCTCTGGAGCCAAATCTCGCGGCGAACACTTTGCTAATATGTCTCTGGTTCACGGCGGTCGGACTGGCCGCACTAACGCTCGGGCCGCCACCATCTTTTCTGATTGAGCTTAGGTGGCACTTCGGACCTTTCGAGGCGGCACCAATCATATGGTCCGCGATGACGAGCGTTGGCGTGGCCGCCTTTGGCGCGAATGCTCTAGCCGCCGAGCAAGGGCAGAGGTGAGGTAGCGCCAATCGCGGCGGATCACACAGATCCAGACCGCGTCGTGTCCGCCCCGACTAAAGCTTCGGATCGGAATACCGCTTAGCGCCACAAACCAAGTCGGTCCCAAACGTTCACGAGCGCCTTCACGAGACAATAACGTTCACGAGCGCCTTCACGAGACAATCGATTTGCAGGTCCGTGTGAAGCGGCGACTAATGCGCAACCTTTCCGCGCCTCTTGGCACTGTCGGGTAGTTTATCGGTTGGATGTAGATTGCGTGGTCTTCCAGCAGGAGGGCGCTCGCTTTTTGGCATTGTTCGGAATCGCGAACCATTATTGGCAGAATATGGCTGTCGGTCGGTCGTAGTGGGAGAGCAGCGCCACAAATCAAGCGCTTGAGGCGTGCCGCGTTTTCCTGATGGCGTAAACGTTCGTGATTCGAAGATTTCAGATGACGTATCGCGGCCAGGGCGGCAGCGCACACCGGAGGCGGAAGGGCAGTGGTGAATATAAATCCCGAAGCATACGACCGAACCGCATCGACGAGCCGCGCGCTTCCGGCAATGTAGCCGCCTAGACCGCCATAGGCTTTTGCCAGCGTCCCTTCGATGACGTCGACCAGGCCGGACACTCCGTCTCTCTCAGCAATGCCGGCTCCTGTGGCCCCATACATCCCCACGGCGTGGACTTCGTCGCAATAGGTCATCGCATTATGCCGTTTGGCCAAATCGCAGATCGCGCCGATGGGTGCGAAATCGCCATCCATCGAATAGAGACTCTCGAACAGCACGATCTTGGGGCGGCGCTGGCCCGCGGACGTCAGAAGCTGCTCCAGATGGCCGAGATCATTATGCCGGAACACCTGTTTCACACAGTTGGACTGATTGACACCCTCAATCATCGAGTTGTGGTTCAACTCATCCGAAAGGATCAGGCAATTCGGAATGAGCTTTGCGATCGTTGAAATGCTCGATTGGTTTGCGACATAACCGGACGTAAACACCAGCGCCGCCGGCTTGGCGTGCAAATCGGCGAGTTCCCGTTCCAGCTCCACCAAGGGATGGTTCGTTCCGGCGATGTTGCGGGTGCCGCCAGAACCAGTACCCAAACGAATTGCCGTGTCCACCATCGCCTGGACCACGGCCGCGTTCTGGCTCATGCCGAGGTAGTCGTTCGAACACCAGATAGTCACCTCGCGAGGGCCGCCCGGCGAATGCCAGATGGCGGCGGGCAACCGACAGGCAATTCTCTCGAGGTCCACGAATGTCCGGTACCGGTTCTCTTCCTTGAGGCGGAGGGTGGCACCCCCCGACGGGGTTGACCAATGGCGGGACCGGTGGCCGTTGAGACGTACGTCGAAGGAAACGCGTTGGGATTCCCGAAGGGTCCGGCGTTTTTCGGTTGCGACATTTAACAAGCCCGCCGTCATCGCTCAGATTCGCCGATCGACACGCGTCTCGGTCCGCGTCGTCAGGGACGACCAGTCTCGCGGCTGGACACAGCTATCATCGTTGTTTATATAATTATGAAAGATCGTTACTCATGTCAAATACATCATAATTAACGGGATCGCTTTGTGAAGATTCTCGGTCGATACAAAGGCAAGCTGGGCGAGATCGCAATCTGGGAGAGCGAACGGACCGGCGACCGCCTCTATCGCGAAGGAGAGGTCTTTCAGAGTCAAAGCTCGGCGTCCGGCGAGAGCCGCCTCCCATACGTGAAAATGATGGAAGCATTTTTGGGCGACGCCAAAAATGTACTCCTGCTTGGCTGTGGCGGAGGAAACCTCGCGACGATGCTGGCACGCTCGGGCAAGAGCGTGACCGTCGTCGACCACAATCCGGTCAGCTTCGACCTCGCCAAGCGATTCTTCGGAATGCCGAAGGAAATTTCCTGCTACGTCGCAGATTTCAAGGAATATCTCGCGGCCGAGACGAGCAGCTTCGACGGCATAGCAATTGACGTCGGCGGACCCGGGTTTTGTTACGAAGAACAGTTCGATCCGGCAACCTGTTATTCGATCACGGCACGGCTGAGCCCCGGCGGACGGGGGATTCTGAATATGCTTGTCGCGACAGACTTCGACGCGGCGCCTGACCTGATAGGAAGTGACCTTTCCGATGGTCGCATGAGTTCCTGGATATTCGATCAGCCGGGGCTTCTGAACCGGAACGTGCTCGTCGCCTGCCTGCCGAAGGCACGCCGCGCGGCGAACAAGCGCTATATGACGGAATTTTCCACGACCGCCGGCCAGCTTTGGGCGCTGCGGCGCCCCCGTCGGCCTTCTCACAGCAGCAAACCAGCCGTCATCGAGATTGCATGCGCAGGCTGATCTGCGCCTAGGGAGAAATTAAAATGTTGGAAAAGGGCATCCGCAACCCGGAATATGGCGCAGACAAATTCGGCTTCACGGATCTTCAGGCGGTCAACTGGAATCTGTTGGAGTCGGAACTTTACGAATGCGCGCTCACTAGCGGAGAAGCCCAACTCACGTCCGGGGGCGCGCTCTGCGCTGAGACCGGTGTTCACACCGGCCGCAGTCCCAAGGACAAATATATTGTTTGCGACGACATGACGAAGGAGACCGTGTGGTGGGAAAATAACGGCAAGATGACGCCGGCGCAATTCGCGCGTTTGTACCAGGACTTCATCGCGCACTCGCATGGCAAGACGTTGTACGCCCAGGATCTTCGCGCGGGGGCAGACGCGGAATTCGGTGTGCGAACCCGAGTCTTCACCCAACTCGCCTGGCACTCGCTTTTCATCCGCACGCTGTTGGACCTTTGTTCCAGAGCTCACGATTTACTGCTGCCCGACGTTCAAAGCCGACCCCAAGCGCCACGGCGTTCGCAGCGACACGGTAATCGCTATCGATTTTACCAAGAAGATCGTCCTGATCGGAGGAAGTTCGTATGCCGGCGAGATCAAGAAGGCCGTATTTACGACGATGAACTACTTTCTTCCCGCCCAGGCCGTCATGCCGATGCATTGTTCTGCAAACGTCGGGCCGAAAGGCGACGCGGCGATCTTCTTCGGGCTGTCAGGGACGGGGAAAACGACGCTCTCCGCCGACCCTGGTCGGACGCTGGTCGGTGACGACGAGCATGGATGGGGCCACAAAGGCATCTTCAATTTCGAGGGCGGATGCTATGCCAAGGCAATCAAATTGAGCGCTGAGGCCGAGCCGGCGATATATGCCACTACACAGCGCTTCGGGACCGTACTGGAAAACGTCGTATTCGATCCGGTCACCCGTGTTTGCGACTTCGACGATGGCTCAAAGACGGAAAACACGCGCGCGGCCTATCCGATGCATTTCATTCCCAATGCTTCGAAAAACGGGCGTGCAGGACATCCGAAAAACCTCGTCATGTTGACCGCAGACGCGTTCGGGGTGATGCCGCCCATCGCCAAGCTGACCCCGGCGGAAGCCATGTTTCATTTTTTGTCGGGGTACACCGCCAAGGTCGCCGGAACGGAAAAGGGCGTGATCGAACCGGAAGCTACCTTTTCGACCTGTTTCGGTGCGCCGTTCATGCCCCGTCATCCCTCGGTCTACGGCAACCTGCTGCGCTCGCTGATTGCGAAGCACAACGTGAACTGCTGGCTGGTGAATACAGGCTGGACCGGCGGGAAATATGGCGTCGGACACAGGATGCCCATCAATGTCACCCGTACCCTGTTGACGGCTGCGCTCAACGGCACGCTCAACGATGGCGAATTCTACATCGACAAGCATTTCGGCTTCCGGGTACCTGCAGCCGTCAAGGGTGTCGACAGCCGCATCTTGAAGCCGCGGGAGACGTGGAGTGACAAGGAAGCATTCGACGTCGCCGCCCGCAGGCTTGTGCAGATGTTCCAGGACAATTTCGCCAAATTTGAAAGTGTCGTTCAGGCGGACGTCATGGCCGTCGCAATGTCGGCGTAGGAGCGCGCCCCAGTCTGGCTGATCCGAGAACCCAAAACGTAACCTTGGTGATCGGGCCGATTGTCCGATCACCTTCAGACCTGGACCGACCGAATGTCCGTAAGCGATTCGCATCCGCCTATACGCGTCTGGCCGGCAATCGCTCGCGCGGTATTCGGAAAGTGTCCCGCATGCGGAGGTGCAAAGTTCTTCAAAAGCTATTTGCACCAGGTCGACAGGTGCTCGGTGTGCGGTGAAAGCTTCGGTCAAATCCATGCTGACGATGGGCCAGCGTGATTGACCATCGGCATCATGGGTCACGTCGTGGTGCCGATGGCCTTGTTTACCGAAACGAATTTTCAGTGGCCGCTTTTGGTCAGCATGTCGGTATGGCCGTTGACGGCCTTTGCACTGACAATGACCATACTGCCGCGGGCGAAGGCCCTGTTCATTGCGGCAATCTGGGCGATGAAGGCTCCCGGGTTCGAGTGAGGCACCGAAAGGCGTCGAACTGATTCGTAAAAGGCATCCGTGTCGGATTTGCTTGACGACGAATACAGCGCAAAGGCTCGCTTGATCAGGCTCTTGGGAGTATAACCCGGAAGCGTTTGGCGCCTGATACGCGCACCATAGGGTCCATGAAACATGGCCGAAAGCAAGGACGCGAACTACAACAGTTTCCTGAGGCCAATTCCGCTGCTGGCTGCGGCCAATCTGCTTTTCTTTTGCCTTGAATTTGTATTGGCCGTCGAAGTCCGATCCGTCTCGCTTTTTTCGGACAGCATCGTCTTTCTCGAGGGAGCCTCCGTGAGCGTTCTGATGTCGCCCAAATTGAACTGGAGCGTCCCGGGCCGCGAAGCATTTGCTCGCTTCTCAAGAACAATGCTTCTCATTCCGACCTGCTTCATGTTCTGGATGATTGCGGCGAACTATTTCGGAGCCGAGAGCCCGTCCGCAGCGCCGCTGGCCACAACCGGAGCCGTGCTGCTGCTGGCCAATATCGCCTTTCTCTTCATGCTGAGCCGCGGCATGTTTTCGCATCAGGCAGGGTCGCTCTCCCATATTCGCACTCACGCGATCATGAATACCGGGATCGTCCTGGCCGCTCTGCTGACTTGGGGCTCCGCGACGATGTGGCCGGACGTCCTAGCCGGCCTGGGGATTCTTTACATGAACGGAGACGCGGCCGAGCATGTTTGGCTTGCCGCACGACACCCGTCCACCGGCGTTGCATGACTACATACCGTGCGCATGTTAGCCGCCCTGCAATCACTTGATCGCAAGCGCAGTGAGTCGAATTCACGTCCTGTTCGGTAGCGATCCTCAGCGCGACCGAACATACGACGTATATGCCGGTGTCCACATCTTGCGTTCAATCCTGCGCCTGAACGCAGCTTCGCCAGCGTGGGGAGCGATCCCTTCTTCAATGGCTTTTAAGGCAACCGCTCTGGCAATTTCAAAGGCGACACCCCTCAATGCCGATACGGGCGGCAAAATGTTGCCGTCAGGACGCTCTGTCCTCCTCGAGATTTCCGCCAAGGTCTTGGCGGGCGGCCATGAACACGCCATCGCTGATCCGCGTTGCCCGGGAAGCTATCGCCCCGGGACCGATGCCGAAAAAAATATAGGAATTGTTCACCTGGTCGGTCTTGACCGGCTTGCCATTCCGCTCCATCGGCGGAAATGGGCTACCCACCCCCACGATGGCACGGCCGTCCGTCCAGGCCAAAAGATCGGCGGGAGCCGCCTCGCTGCAAGAAGTCGGATTTGACAGCGGGAAAATCACCGGGCGGCTAGTCCCTGCAGCCATCTTGCGCACAACGCTCTCGCTGAAAGCCCCGCGTTGTCCGGAAACACCGATCAATACGGTGGGCTGCGCGTTTGCGACTGTTTCCAGGAGACTGATATTGCCGCGATGCTCAATCTCCCATCCCGCCACATCTGCGGCGGAGCGAGCGAACGGAAGTTGGCTTGACGACAAGTTTCGCATGCCCTCCAAAAGCAGGCCTTTGACATCGACCATGCAGATGTGCCGCCGGCTCTCGGACAAGACTTCACGCTTTCGCGTGCAACGCCATCTGCAGCTTCTGAACAGCCGCCTGGCCTCAAGCTCGGACAGTCCGGATTCCGTCATTGTGCGGAAAAGCAGGTTGGCAATCCCACAACCCGCCGATCCGGCTCCGAAGATGCATATTCTCTGATTTTGGATGGGGACACCGGTGACATTGAGCGCCGCGAGCAACGTTCCGGTCGCCGCGGCGGCCGTTCCCTGCACATCGTCGTTGAAGGTGCAAAGCTGATTGCGATACCGGTTCAGCAAACGCAGCGCATTGTTCCTGGCAAAATCTTCCCATTGCAGAACCACATGCGGCCATCGTTCGTTGACCGCCGAAACGAACACGTCGACGAACTCGTCATATTGTTCGCCGGTCACCCGAGGATGGCGCCAGCCTACATAGAGCGGATCATTCAGAAGTTCTTCATTGTCAGTTCCAACATCGAGGAAAATCGGAAGCGTGGTCGAAGGATGCAGTCCCGCACAGCTAGTGTAGAGCGCGGTCTTCCCGATCGCGATACCCATGCCGCCCACGCCCTAGTCACCGAGCCCAAGAACACGCTCACCGTCCGTCGCAACGATCACCTCCGCGTCGTCGAAGCGTGAATGGGAAAGAATGCGCTTGATCTGATCCTGAAGCGGTACGCTCAGGAAATATCCTCGCGGCCTGCGGAACAACCGGCTGAACTGCTGCGATCCCGGTCCCACCGTGGGCGTGTAGACGATCGGCAGCATCTCTTCGATGTTGGAGACAAGAAGCCCATAGAACAGCGTCTCAATCGTGTCCTGCAGGTCCCTGAGGAACACATACCGTTCCAGGTCGTTTGGCAGGTTGCGAAGCGCGATGAGGCGCCGCTCAATCTGCTCGTCGAGCATCGAAATGTGTGATGGCAACAGCCCATGCAGATCGAGTTCCAGCCGCTCCTGTTCCGTGAAGGCGGTGCCTTTGTTGAGACTTGGTGTGGTCAGCAGTTCATAGCCGCTTTGGACGACCGGCGATGCCTGATCCACGTCGCTTACTTGTGCGATTTGCGCTTGTTTCATTCGACACCATTCCTGCGGCAAAACCATCCATCATGGTCTGCGACTTGCCACTGAGCGCGGCCCACAAACGTCTTGAAAAATTCCGGCGTCGGCCCGTTTCAAGTTGACGGACGACGGCAAACTCACCTTCAAAGCGGCCTAGGTCTAAGTGCTGCCAGTGTCGGCAGTTGGTGCGCAACCTCGAGAATGGACACATAATTTGCGACGGCTGCGCCGCCCATGTTGTAAATTCCTGCTAACCGGCGGCTTTTCAGTTGCATCCCCTCGGGCGCCTGACCGGTCAACTGCAGCGCGCTGATCACATGCATGGAAACGCCGGTGGCGCCAATCGGATGGCCCTTCGCTTTTAGGCCGCCGGAAAGATTTATCGGCAGCTTGCCGTCTTTCTGGGTCCAGCCTTCCTTGATGGCACGCGCACCCTGGCCTTTTGGCATCAATCCCATAGCTTCGTATTCGATCAATTCGGCGATCGTGAAACAGTCGTGGGTCTCCACGAACGAAAGGTCGGACAGCTTGACATCCGCATCAAGCAGCGCGCGTGTCCATGCGACCGAACATCCCTCGAAATCGATGATATTGCGCTTCGACATGGGCAGGAAATCCTGCGCGTGCGCTATTGCCTTGAAGGAAACCGCCTTTCGCATCGTCCTCGCGGTCTCCGCATCCGTGATGACCGATCTTGCCGAAAACCCCAGCGAAGCCGCCAACGGTATCTCCGTCTTCTGGCAGATAGGAGGCCTTCAATAAATTCTTTCCGACCTCAGGACCGGGTGTTCGGGTCATCTGCTCGACACCGACGACCAGCACCACGCGCGCAGCGCCGGCGCGAATTGCCTTGATAGCCTGATGTACAGCCGCCGATCCCGTTGCGCATGCATTTTCAACGCGCGTGGCCGGCTTGAAGCGCGGTGCGGGATCTGCCTGCCAGACGAGCGATGCGGTAAAGTCCTGCTGGGAGAAACCGGCGTTGAAATGTCCAAGAACAATTTCGTCGACATCGCCGGGGGCGATGCCCGCATCGACCAACGCGTCCGTCGCAACACGAACGATCAGACTTTCGACGGTTTCCTGTTCCAGCTTGCCAAAGGGCGTATGTGCCCAACCTACTATCGATGCGGTCATAGTCATCTCCTGTTTCCAAAAATTCGGGCAGTATTAAACGAATTCTTCCCGGCTTGGGACTGCCCGGGCGCTAAGCCACCAGATCAGATTGCGTGGCGGTGTGAGGCAAGTAAAACGGCTAGTCGTCGACCCGCGGATGAAGCCGGCCTTCCGAAGCCCTGTGATGGTATTGCAACGCGATGAGAAGGCTTTTGAGCCCTCTCAATGGCCAAAGCGTCACAGCCAAGATCAGAGGAATCCAAAGCAGCGCATGGAGCCAGTACGGAGGCTGATATTTGACCTCGGTCACCGATGCTGCCCCGACGACGATAGCACCGGCGATCATGATGACAAAAATGGCAGGTCCGTCTCCCGCGTCTGCAACGGTGAAATCGAGGCCGCACGCATCGCAGTTGGATTTCAACGTCAAGAATCCGTCGAACAACTTTCCCTTGCCGCAGCGCGGACAGCGGCACAGAAGACCCGCGAGGTATGGCGAAGGCGCATTTTCCGGGATCTGCTTGTCTGAAACTTTCATTTTAGCTTGCTGCATGGTCCCGCCTGGGTCCATGCCAATCGGGCTCGCTAGTGCGAGCCAATTTCCGCGAACCGTATCGAAGTCGCGGCCCCTGGAACGTCGACGAGCGCCGTCTCTACGCGCGCCGTCTGCTGGCGGTCAGGATATTCGCCAAGATTGGCCGCGACCGTCAGGCAGAAGAGCGTCCGGCCGTCCCGTCCGCCCAATTGGCATGAGACCGCATGACGTCCTGGAACATGAACGCGATGCGTAACGCGTCCGCCCTGCATGACACGGACGAAAAGCGGTTGCCGAGCAGCCGCGGTCCATACCGCTCCTTCGGAATCTGCGCAGATGCCGAGCGGACTCATCCTCTCAAAATTTGCGAACACTTTTCGATGCAGCAACGTGCCGTCGGCCTCGATTTTGAACGCGAGCAGTCGATTGCCGAGCGTTTCAGCAACCAGCAGTTCATGAGCGCTTGTGATTGCCAATCCGTTCGGATGCGCCATGTTATCCGCGACTGACCGTATTTTTCCGTCGGGCGTCGCCAGAAGAACTTGGGCGGATGCAAAGCAGTCCGGCCCACCCGCGTCCGCGTCAAAGGAAGTCACGTACGCGTTTCCATCCCGGGCTACGGCCAAGTCCCGAAGATAGCCTACTGCGACGTCTGCCATGTCAGCGTGGACTACCGGCTTCGTGGCGCCGAAATTCAGAATCAGTCTCTTGGTCATCGCGGCGACCAACAATTCGCCGTCAGGCAGAAATCCCAAGCCGAACGGCCGGCTGGGCACGTCCGCGACGACCGTAACCTTGCCGTCCAAATCGATGCGGAAGACCTTGCCGGCGCGCGTGTCGGACACCCATAGGGCGCCCATATGCCATCTAGGCGCCTTTAGGCGCCAGAATCCGTCGGCAAGAACACTCGTCTTCAGCGTTTTCATCATCTACGGTCGGGCAATCCATTATTGCTACGACCCCAGTATTCATCGAGCGCGTTCCAGGGTCCGCGACGAAGAAGGCTTGGGTTGCTTTATGTTTTTCATCTTCGGCTTCGTGAGGTGTTCCCTGAGGCGAACGCCTCGACCACCGGCTGAGCTCGCAACTCCTGGATTGATCAGCTCGATTCCCGCGTTCTCCAGGGCCGAAACCAGCTTCATCAGGGAATCGACATTGCCACGGATGACGCCGTCGCTTGCTTCCATGCGTTGAATGGTCGGCACTGAAAGATCCGCCAGCTCGGCCGTTTGCCGTTGATCTATATTCAGGAGCGCGCGGGCGGCCCTGAGTTGATTGGCGGAAATCATGAATTGGCAGCCTCCGATGCGATCCCTATCCGATATATCTACACCGTACGAATTATGGTTTCAAGCATCAATTTAAATGCACAAGATATCAATGCATCTCGGTTTGCCGGAGGGGACCGCGAGACGGGACGTCGGCCGCGGCCGGCGACTTTGGGTACTTGCACCGAATCGTCGGCGTCCTGCGAGAGCTTAACATCGGTAGCCGAATTATTTGGCGCTTTGCACATTACATGATAAGAGATGGCTTATGCATGTTTGTTAATGCGTGGATCTTATTTGGAAGTCCATTGTGCGGTTGTTGGGACGTTATCAGGGCAGGAATGGGAAAATCGACATCGTCGAGTGTTCTTGGGATGGTACGCGCGTGTATTTCGAAGAGGGCATACGGCAAAGTCAGGCGACGCCAAACGGCGAAAGCGTGTTCACCTACGTCAAGCTCATGGACGAACTCCTGTCCCGGTCCGAACACATCCTCGTCCTGGGCTGTGGCGGCGGAAATCTTGCGACACGGCTGTCGCGTCTCGGCAAGAGATTGACCATCGTCGATAGTAACCCGATCAGCTTCGTGCTCGCGCACAGGTATTTCGATCTGCCGGACGAATTGCCCTG
>WNFG01006764.1_pt1 | contig 13285 bp, 16 predicted proteins | sample 5400431 | NCBI WGS metagenome assembly WNFG01 (sample SAMN13153346, study PRJNA577476) | soil metagenome | isolation source: 120 cm saprolite under Douglas fir tree site 2 hole 3 replicate 2 | place: USA:California | collected 2015-04-18
GGTGATTGGAGACTTCGCAGCGCTACTTAGCAGCAGCGGTCTTGAGCAGTGCGGCTGCGCAGGCCTCTGCCACAGCTCGATTGGGGTCCGCTTGCCCCGGGAAGGTCGCCCATCCGGTTTTCATCACGAATTCTGTCTGGTCGTAGGACGAAGTCATCGCCGTGAGTTCGCCGACCTTCTTGGCGCGGCCACGATCGGCCTTCTCCCCTGCGAGACAGACCGGCACCAGCGCGGCAGTGACCGCGGCATCAGCCTGCTTCACCGCCGTCTGGCCCGCCGTGCTGCTCGTCGTCCAGCCTCCCCAACTGAAACCCACGATCATGGTAAGAATGCTACCGATCACAGCGCCCCAGATTCCTGGTTTGAGCGACGCGCGAAGCCCTTGCATAAGGCACCTCCCGGTGCTGAGAAGAATGTGTGGGTAAAGTGTAACGAGGCGCTCCCTGGCTTCGATAGTGGACCAAAGTCCACTACGATCTGATAGATCTACGTGCTCGTCGGAACGGTGGATCAGATGGTCGCCGATTTCGAGGCGCGTCGCGAGCGCTGGGGCATCTACTACATCATGACGCACGAGCCGTTCATGGACGCACTCGCCCGAGTCGTCGCGCGGCTCGTCGGCCGCTAGCCCTTCGGATGGCGTTTGGTGTTTGCCGTCTTCGCCTTGGTGTTGGCGCTCGTCACCATCCCACTCGCCGCCCCTTTCTATCGCAACGCGCCGGGTAAGCGCGCTCACAAGCATCTTCGAGACGTGCTCGCGTGATGCTGCGGAGTAAGTCATAGTGATGACGTCGTGCAGGTGTTTTGGGATGGTGCGTCACGTGGTCTGTTCAGCAACTCGAGGGAGCGAGGACTTGGGTCCAAATCGTAAATCCCGGCTTAGGATCGTCTACGTTCTTGCCGCTAGGGACTCAACAACGGGACTGGCAGCGCGCCAGTTCGGGACACTTGGAAAATGAGTCAGCCCGGTCTGGTCACGGTCAACTACTATCGTTGGCTCTTCGACTACGGCTACTGGGCCCGGGATCGCGTTCTTGCTCAGGTGGCAAAGCTCGATCACGGCGCATACGTGGCTCCCCGTCCACTGGACTATGGAACGATTCGGGGCACACTTGTCCACTGGCTGGCCCGCGATGCTATCTGGCTCGCGAGGTGGCAGGGCAGACCTGATGAACTCATCAACGAAAGCCGCCTGCCGACGTTTGAAGCGTTGCGAGAGCGTTGGGTGCACGAAGAGCACCAGATGCGAGCATTCCTGAACAAGCTGACCGACTCGGATCTTACAGAAACGGTCAGCTACGTGTCTGCAGTAACAAACAAACGATATACGGTTGCCCTGTGGCCCATGATGTCGCATGTGGTGAACCACGGGACGCAGCACCGCAGCGAGGTGGCTCTGGCGCTCACCCAACTGGGCTTGTCACCGGGCGATCTGGACCTGATCGTCTATCTGAATCCGCTCCCCGCACAAATCTAACTGAAGAGTTTCGCGGACGGGTACTTCGCCTGCAGGTCGGGGAGGATGGCCGTGCGGATCACCTTGGGACCGGCGCCGCCCCAATGGCCGATCACGAGCTCCTGGGTCGCCGCCGGGACGGGCAGGACATGCACCTCGAAGGTGAGGCGAGTCGATTTCGGGGGTTGCGGGGCCCCACAACCGCCGAAACCTCCTGAAATTCCGGTTTCGGGCTCGGCGTTTCTGGCCGGGCGAACCCGAGGCAGGGCTCCCTCGATTACCTGGATGCACCCAGAACCAGTTACGACGTTCGGACCTTACTCCCCAGTCCCGCGGCCGGATTGAGTGATGAGTACTGGGTTACTTCTTGCCCGGGTCGTCCTCCGGGTTCACGTACTTGGCGCCCCACGGGCCCACGCCATGCACCTGGATCACCGATTCGCGAGCGCGGTGAGGAGAGAGTACACGTGATGATCAGCCGCGCCCCCTCGTCACACCGATGTGGACATGTGGACTCAGGTCGCCTGGCAGCGCCCGAGCGCGTCACCCATGACGTACGCCGAGCCCAAGGAATAGATCTCGCGTGACCATCTCCGCCACCTCAGCGATCGACCTATCGAGCACCCCGTTGACCAGCAGGGTTGACAGGCCGTGGACGGTGGACCACGCGGTGAGGGCCAGATCCGCGGCCGGCTCCTCTGACCGCACAATCCCGGCGCGCTGGCAATCCGATATGACGCCGACGACCACGTTGAACGTGTCGGTCGAGATCTGCCGTAGGGAGGTGGACGCTGACCGGTCTGCCATCTCGCGACCGAACATGACTCGGAAGTGCGAGGAATGATGTGTGGCGAACGTCACGTAGGCAAGCCCGACCGCGCGGAGGCGTTGCAACGGGCTGTCAGCTAAAACCGCCGCATGAGCCATGGCGGCCATGAGTGAGCGGAATCCTTCCTCGGCCACCGCGGCAAGGATCGCCTCTTTGTTCGCGAAGTGCCGGTAGGGAGCGGTCTGCGAGACCCCCGCGAGGCGGGCGGCTGCCCGCAACGTTAGCGCCTCGGAACCTCGGGACTCCACGATGGCGAGCGCGGCGCTGAGCAGCGCGCGCGAAAGGTCGCCGTGGTGGTATCGCTTCGAGCCCTGGGGCTGACGCGCCCGGCGCCGGGGGTCCGGTAGCGGCTTCTGGCTAGCCTGTCCCACGGCCGGTAGAGTACGTCAGAGATGTTGACAATGTCAACATCTCTGTGTTAGTAGGGGTGCCAAGCGCCCCGACGACGGGCACGGGACGCAAACGGTCCCTAGCGGGAGGTGCCGCATGAAGATCACGCTGTCACTCCTGGCGATCCTCATACTCCTTTGCACGCCGGCTGCAGCCGGCGCTGTCGGCTTCCAACGGGTCACCGTGCCCGATTCGAACGACAAACCGCGGGAGGTCGGGATCTGGTATCCGAGCGAGGCCCCGGCTTCGCCACAGCCACTCGGCCCACATCGTCAGACGGTGGCGCCCGACGGCGACCTCGCCGGACGCCAGCGGCCACTCATCGTAGTCCTGCACGGCGTCCAGGGTTCCTTCGAAAACCACTACGACACGGCCCTCGCGCTCGCCGAGGCCGGATTCGTGGTGGCCGCCATCGCCCAGAGCCAGGAGATCGCTCTGGTTGAGCGGCCGCGCCACGTCGTCCGCGTGCTCGACTACATGCTCGCCACCTGGCCTTACCACGCCGGGCTAGACCCGACGCGCATAGGCATCTTTGGATACTCCGTGGGGGGCTTCACGGCGCTCGTGGTCAGCGGAGGCATCCCAGACTTGAGCAGGATCACCTCCTATTGCGCCGAACATCCCGATCGCGTGTGCGGCATGCTGAAGGAGCGCAACGTCGATACCACTACGCCCGCCTCGGCATGGATCCGTGACGCTCGCATCAAGGCCGCAGTTATCGCCGCGCCGACGCTTGGCTTCACCCTCGGGAAGGAGGCACTCGCGCCTATCAACGTGCCCATACAGCTTTGGCGCGCCGGGAGCGACGAAATCACGCCCCATCCGCGGCATGCTGAGGCGATCTATAACGCGCTTCCGACCAAGCCCGAGTATATCGTCATTCCAGGCGCCGGCCACTTTGCTTTCCTCACCTGCAGCGCGGAAATGGCAAAAAGGGCGCCCGTGATTTGCCAGGACGCGCCGGACTTTGACCGTCAGCCGTTCCACCGAGCGTTCAATGTCGCCGTAGTCGACTTCTTCAAGAAGAAATTGCCGAGCCCATGAGCTCTCGTTTGTAACTAGCAGGACCACAGGACGACGCGACACTCCGATCTGTTCCTCGAAACTTTGTGTCCTCCTCCGATAGAGCATAGAACTCATTGTTCTAGGATCTTCAACCCGACTTGCGTGCCACTGGAGCTCGGCCAGAAGTCGCGGTGCGGAACCAACTCTGCGCTAGCTTAGGATCCTTTGCTCGCTCCACGGAGTCCGACACTAGCGGGGGGAGACCCGGGCCAAGTTGCGCAGGATCGACGGCTGGCGGAGAATGTGGCGCTCAGCAGCAAGCACCGGTGACAGCCAGATGCACCGCACTCGTCTTGCTGCAAGCTCGGACGGACTTGTGTGGTCCTTCGGCAACGGTGAACGGCGAGGAACAGGAGTTACTGAAAGACTTCACTAGGAGACTCACATGGGCGAGATTTCCGTGTACCTTCCCGGCATCATCCTCGCGTATACGACATTTTTTGTCGCGATAGCCAGCCCAGGCCCGAACATCCTCGCGGTGCTCGGGACATCGATGAGTGTGGGGAGAAAGTCGGGCATCGCGCTTGCGCTTGGGGTGGCCGCGGGTTCGTTCTGCTGGGCCATGCTGTCGGTGGTCGGACTCTCGGCGCTTCTGGCATCCTATGCCTCCGCGCTTCGGGTCATCAAGATCGCCGGCGGGTGTTACCTGCTCTGGCTAGCCTATAAGTCATTCCGCTCCGCAGCCTCCAAGCATGACATCGAGGCCCGCACGCTTGCCGGATCAACGCGCAGTCCCATTGGCTACGCGATTCGTGGCCTTACCATTCAGATGACCAATCCCAAGGCCGCGCTTGCGTGGATCGCGATCATGTCACTCGGCCTTCAGGCCGGCGCGCCCCTCTGGGTCCCAGTATCTCTCGTCGTCGGCACCTCCATTCTGTCCGTGATCATCCACTGTGTGTACGCCGTCGCGTTCTCCACGCCTGTCATGGTGCGCCTCTACGCGAAGGCCCGCCGATCGATCCAGGCCACGCTCGGCGCACTCTTCGCGTTTGCTGGACTCAAGCTCCTCACAAGCCGCTCGTAGGCAGTCTGCGGAGCCATCTTTTCGGTCCGACCACGCACCGGACCTGTCGACCATCATTGGGTGTCCTGTTTGCTCTTCTTCAGCGTATATCGAAACTCACAGTGACTGGCGCCTTGCATTATTGTTTGCGTCACGGTGAGCCGCACGTTGGCACCAAAACCTTCTGCATGGAAAAAATCCGCGTCCGCACTACATGTCAGCAAGAATCCTAGTTCCGGTGCACCGATCTTCTTATAGAACTCAGCGTAGCGACATTCAGTGACGTTTAATTCCAGCACGTCCGGTGTTTCCTTGACCACCTTGTATTCCATGGCATCTCCGGCCGCGAACATCTCGAAGGCTGAAGCCACCTTCTCCCCAAGGTTGCGTGAACCCTGGGTCCGCCACCACCTCTCGCCATACTTGCGATACAGGTCTCCGAGCGCCTTTCGGACAATGGCGTTGGCCCGCTCCTCGCCCAGTTCTGCCTGGAGGGCTTTGACAAGCGGAACTAGGACCTGAGCTTGTATCTTGACCTGTTCAATCAGCGGAATGTCCATCGGTCGCCTTCCTTGGTTCTCCCGTGACCTGTACGAACTCTCGGAGAGTGCTTGAACACGATGATGCGCTCGCCGGACTTCAGCGAGCTCGTCGCGAAGCGAGCGTAGCTACTCTTGAGCCGGATGACACGCTTCTTGCCGGCCAACCACGGATCAATGGGACCGAGCCCCTGCGGGCTCTCCTCGGAGCTTTCCAGATCCGGATGAGAGCACGGCGTTTAGCCCGTCGACGAGCTCCTTCTCTTTGCTTGTCACCGCTTGCTTCTCGGCCACGAGACCTTCCAGGGATTTCACGAGCGCGGCGGTCTTGGGTTCGGCCACGTAGGGCTCCCTCTATTTGAAAAATCACCCGAAATGGATTCGATCTAATAACGCGATGCTACACCAATCAAGCTCCGGGGCTGAATTCCCTGTCAGGCTGCTACAACCAGCATGAACTCCCGTGAAATCCTAGGCGCGGCGGAGGTCGAACCGGTCCCGCCGGACGACTCTCGACGAGTTTGTAGCGTTCGCCTTGGGGTTGAAGGTGGGGCCCTCCGGACCGTCCCCAAAACGTCCCCGCGCATCGGGCCGGCAGCAGAGGTGAAGCAGAAGTGACGGAAAAGATTGGTCGGGGTGAGAGGATTTGAACCTCCGACTCCCTGCTCCCAAAGACTGCTCGCCTGTCGGCCCTTCGTGTCCTAACCGAGCCATATTTAAGCCTTTTCGGCTCCGCTCTTCCCCAAGACGTCCCGGTTTCACCCGAAGAATCCCTCGAAAACCGTCCGAAAAACGTCCGAACGAAAACCTAGGGAGACGCGATGCCAGCACCTCATAACGAGGGGCAAGCGCTCGAGCGCGAGCGCAAGGAGTTGCCAGACCAGGTAGCCACCTACCAGCGCGAATCGAGGCCACACCTCCCGAGAACAAGGCACGACGCGAGCGGCTCATGTGGCAGATCCGGCGGGACCAGAAACGGATGGTTGAGATTGACCGTCGGCTGGCCGGAAGCTAGCCGCGGCGATCGCGGCGGGAACCAAATACCCGACGGGGCGGCCTCTCGAAGGGCGGCCCCTCCCCGTCGGGCGAATGCCGGGCGCCTGGCCGTGCACCCGAACTGCCCTTTCCGAACTCGATGATCGGCTTGGCTGCGTATCCTCCAAGGTGGGTTTTTCGCGCCCTGTAACCGCCGGCTCGGCTTACCGTCTCAGTCCACCAGGCACCGCATTGGGTCCGAGCGCCAGGGCTGCTCTCGCACAATCGACGTCGTTCTGCACCGTGGGCGCCCCGCTCACCCCGATCGCCCCGACAATTTCTCCGTCCACCTTAATAGGAAACCCTCCTCCGTACGCCGCCACACGCGCAAGCGTGGGGATGCCGGCCAAGAGCGACGGGTCGCCTTGGATAAAGTTGAAAAAGTCCTGCGTGGAGACGCCGAACAGAGCGGTATACGCCTTATTCTGCGCAATCTCGATGGAAAGGATCGGCGCACCATCCATCCGACTGAATGCCTTGAGATTGCCCCATCATCGAGAATCGCTACGTTCTCGCGAACGCCAATGTCTCTGGCTTTCGCCACCGCTTCATCCACCATTTTCTGCGCCAGCTCCGAAGAAATGCTGTGTTTCCTCACCACGTTAGCCATTGGACTCCTCCTCCACGTGATATGCATTGCGTGTTGATCATCCCGCACGGCGCGCAATCGAGGCGGCCTTCCCTGTCATGCGGAATCATCCGAGATGGTCCGGCAATATGCTGGGCCTGGCTATTCCCTTCAATGCCGGCATCCCCAACGTGACTTCGTGTGAGTCGATTCAGGCGTTCATCCCGCCATCAACGGTAAGATTCGCCCCGGTAATGTACGAGGACTCCGGACCCGCGACAAACGACACCAGCGCGGCAACCTCTTCAACATGCCCATAGCGGTCGAGCGCGGTAACGGCCTTCTGCGGCACCGCCCACTCGCCCGCCGCGGGATTCAAGTCCGTGTCGATCGGACCCGGCTGGATATTGTTGACTGTGATACCCCGGCTCCCCACCTCTCTCGACAACCCCTGACTGAACATCTTGACCGCTCCCTTCGTGGCGGAGTAGGGCACCAGGCCAGGCACCATGACACGCTCACCCACGGACGAGCCGATCATGATGATGCGGCCGTCGCTCTTCATGTGCTTCAGCGCTGCCTGCGTCGCGACGAATGTGCCGCGGACGTTGGTGTCAATCAGGCGGTCGAGCTCCTCCAGCGTGGTCTCCTCGAACGGCTTGGGAATGGCCGTACCGGCATTGTTCACAAGGACGTCGAGCCGGCCGAATGTCGCCACGGTCTTTTCGACCGCGGCTTCGACGGCGTCGGCATCAGTGGCGTCCGCCTGAATTGCGATCGCCTTTCGGCCAGCGCGTTCAATGTCCTTGACGACCGACGCGGCCGCATCGGCTCCTTTCGTGTATGTGATGGCCACGTTCGCTCCGTCCGCAGCCAGACGCTTGGCGATGGCAGCCCCAATGCCGCGCGAGCCGCCCGTAATGAGTGCCACTTTCTCGTTTAGCTCAGACATGGGGACCTCCTTTGCTTTTTGGTGAGCGATTCACCACTCCACTCACTCTCGACTGATCGTGATGCTAACGGGAATTTTGACGCCGAGGCCGGCATGATCAGCCCGCGGTCTTGCCGCCGTCGGCGGTGAGCACTTGACCAGTCACGAATGACGCCTTGTCGGACGCAAGGAACACGATGGCGCGAGCAATCTCGTCCGGCTCGCCCACGCGCCCCAGTGGCACTCCGGTGGCCAGCGCCGCCTTCCTCTCCGCGGTTCCGGTGAAGCGGTCCAGCATGCCGGTCTCTGTCGGACCGGGAGCCACGGCGTTGACGCGTACGCCGAAGCGCGCGGCTTCGAGTGCCGCGGACTTCGTCATGCCTTCGACGGCGTGCTTGCTGGCAACGTAAACGGATGCGCCGGCCCCTCCTTCGTGACCATAGGTCGAGGAGATGTTGACGATGCTGCCGCTCCCTTGAGACTGCATCACGCGCAGTTCATGCTTCATGCTGAGCAGCGTGCCGAGCACGTTGGTGTCGAAGGTGGCGGCGTAGCTGTCCGCGGTCTGCTGCGTCACTGGACCGGGCTGGCCTTCGGTGCCGGCGTTGTTGACCGCTACGTCCAGGCGACCGAAGCGCGCGAGGGTCCGATCGACCAGGTTCCGCACCTCGTCCTCGTGGCGCACATCCGTGCGGAAGAACTCAGCTTCAGTGCCGAGCGCGCGCAGCTCAGTCACGAGTTTCTGGCCGGCTTCCTCGTGGCGACCGGCAACAACGGTGCGATGACCTTCCCGCGCGAAAGCCCGCGCCGCCGCACGCCCGATTCCAGTAAGCGCGCCGGTGATCAAGACAACCGGAGTACCCATATCGCCGCTCCTTTCGCTTTGGCTGACCCTGAGGCCGCCGGATGAAGACCGTTCTCATGCCTTCCGATGGTGAAATCTACGTTTGGGTGGCACCGCGCTCCAATACTTTATAGGCTGGTGCCATACCTTGGAGGCATGGGACGTCTTATGGAGCTACGACATCTCCGCTATTTCGTTGCCGTCGCCGAGGAAGGCAGTCTGACAGTGGCAGCCGAGCGGAGGCTGCACACGTCGCAACCGTCCCTCAGTCGTCAGATCCGGGACCTTGAGTACGAGGTCGGCGCTCAACTGATGATTCGCGGCGCTCGCGGCATCGAGCTGACCGCCGCGGGTCGGGTCTTTCTCGACCATGCACGACTGGCGCTGGCTCAGGTCGAGGCAGCGACGGGCGCGGCACGGCGCGCTGCTCAGCCTGTCAAGCCGTCGTTCGCTCTGGGTTTCCTCACTGGGAAGGAGATAGACTGGCTTCCTGAAGCAATCCGCCTCCTTCGGGACGAGCTTCCCAACATCGAGATCACCATCTCAAGCCAATATTCTCCCGACCTCGCGGATGCCCTTGTTAGAGGCAAGTTAGACGTAGCGTTCCTCCGACCAGAAACACCGGCAACCGATCTGATATTCAAGGTCGTCGCCACGGAACCCATCGTCGTCGTGTTGCCAAGCGATCACCGTCTCGCTTCGCAGGAGGCGATCAGCCCACACGACATCGTGGGCGAGACATTCATTGGCGTGTCGAACACGGCTCCTGTGGGGCGGAGGATCATTGACGATTACTTGAGGCGGTCCGGCGTTGACATCACGCCTGATCACGAGGCGGACCATCTGGCCATGGCGATGTCCTTGGTCGCATCAACGCGGGGCGTAGCGCTGCTACCTGCCTACGCACGGAATCTGCTCCCGTCATCCCTGATCAGCCGTCCCTTGCGAGGGGATGTACCCACAATTGATCTGGTTGTCGGCTACAGCAATCGACGGGGGCGGCCTCTCGAGGGCGGCGCCTCCCCATCGCGCGAATGCCGGGCGCCTGGCCGTGCACCTGGTGAACTCGAGTCTACCCCGCTAGAGCTTCGGCTCCCAGTCCCGCTTTCCAGCTCGATTTATGGAATCAACGCGCTTACTGTGCGTTGAACTATCTGTGGACCAGTTGATTGTGAGAGCGCGCTACCTCTCTTGCGACGCCGGGCCGGTGACCAGATCACGGAGCTGAGTATGACCCCAGAGGCTAGTCCGAAGTGCTGGGATCCGACCGTGCTAGGAGCGCCCCCGATATCGACCCAGTGCTGAGAGCCCACAGCCGAACCCAAAGTCCGCGGCCCGGAGACCGCCCGGCCGCAAGGCGTCGTCGTAGAGCTGCGTCACCGCCCGGGTGACCATGCGGAGGGTGTTGCAGACACACGGAGACGGTCGGTCGCGCGCCGGCCCCCTCGTTACCGTGGCCCCTCGTCGGCCCATGCCGCCATGCTCGCAGCCGCCGCTTGGTCGCGCTTGCTGCTGAATCCAAACCACCTCTACGCGACGTCTCAACCGCAAGAAGGAACGCTACGATGAATCGACGCCGTCCGAGACGATTTACCGGCGTGACACCGCGCCTCGACGGGCGAGCGTCATGAGCGTCGCGGCTCAGATCCTGGGTAACCCTGGGCAACCCGTTGGAATCCAAGGAGTTTCCGGCGATGTCGACCAGGTCGTCGTCTTGCGCAATGGGGCCTCCGTCCGCCTTCGCCCCATCCGCCCCGATGATGCGCCTCGCCTGATGGCCCTGTGTCATCGGTTGAGTCCGCGCACGGTGTTCCAGCGTTTCTTTTCCCCACGTCGACTCCGCGCGGAGGAGGCACACGCCCTGGCCAACGTCGACTATCGCGAGCGGATGGCGATCGTCGCGGAGGTCGAGACGGGGCAGGAGCCCACCCTGATCGGGGTGGCGCGCTACGGCCCTGCCGAGGAAGCGGCCATGGCCGACATCGGTCTGCTCGTAGAGGACGGCTGGCAGGGCCTCGGCCTCGGTTCAATCCTCCTGACGGAGCTCCTCCAGGCAGGAGCGCAGCGCGGCGTCCGGCACTTCAGAGCCGACGTGCTGACGGAGAACTACCGCACGCTGCGCCTGCTGGCTCGGTATACCCACATTATGCAGCGCCCGACGAGCGCCGGCGTCACGAGCATCACCCTCCGCCGTCGTCAGAACTCCGCCGCTGAAGAGTGATGCAATGCGTGACGCCCTATGACAGGAGACTCCCCATGCCCGTCGCCAAGATCCACGTCCTCGAAGGACGATATGACGAGCCTCGTCTCGGCCGGGTCTCGAACGCGGTTCAACAAGGCCTGATCAGCACGTTGGGGATACCGCCGGACGATTTCTTTCAGATCATCCATGTCTTACCGCCGACGCAGTTTCGCCACACGCGGTCGTTCCTCGGACTCAACTATTCGGATGACCTGATTCTATTGGAGATCACGTTCATCGCGGGCCGTCCGAAGGAGAAGCGGCTCGGTCTGCTGAAGGCCGTGAACGACGCCGTCGTCACGGCCGCGAAGATCTCCCCTGACGATCTTCTGATCACGCTCTACGAGACGCCGGGCGAGAACATTTCGTTCGGCCGCGGCCTCGCCCAACGCGCCCACATCTCGGACAAAGAAAAGGTGGAGGCATCGACATGACAACATCGCGTGGGCAACAGATCGTTCTCGCGGCTCGACCGAAGGGCAAGCCCGAGTTGACCGACTTCCAGAGGACACGGCGATCCCGACACCGGCCGCCGTGCAGTTTCTGCTCGAGGTGCAGTACCTCTCCCTCGACCCGTACATGCGCGGCGGCATGAACGAGGGTAAGTCGTATGCCACGCCTCTCGAGATCGGAGAGGTGATGACCGGGGAGAGCGTGGCGCATGTACTCGTTTCGAACAATTCCGCGTATGCCAAAGGTGAAGTCGTCCTCGCGCGAACAGGATGGCGGACGCACGCGCTCTCGGACGGCGCGGGCCTGCGCAAGCTCGATCAGGCCGCGGCGCCGGTCACGACCGGGCTCGGCGTGCTCGGCATGCCGGGGTTCACCGCGTACGGCGGCCTGCGCGTGATCGGCAAGCCGCAGCCCGGAGAAACCGTGGTCGTCGCCGCGGCCAGCGGTCCGGTCGGGTCGCTCGTCGGACAGCTTGCGCAGCTCGCCGGCGCGCGGTCGATCATCGCGCCGCCGATTTTCCGGCGCGACTCGCGGCGGCCTGTCCAGACGGCATCGATGTTTACTTCGAGAACGTCGGCGGCGCCATCTGGGAAACCGTCCTTCCGTTGCTCAACGAGTTTGCACGCGTTCCGGTCTCGGGGCTCATGGCCCAGTACAACGGCGTGCCAGACGGCGACGGCACCGACCGACTACCCGTGACGATGCGGCAGACTCTCTCGAAGCGCCTCACCGTACGCGGCTTCATCAACTACGACTTTGCCGCCGAGCACTATGCCGACTTTCTGCGCGAGGTTGGTGCGGGCATCGCCGCGGGGCGCATTCGCTACCGTGAGGACATCGTCGACGGTCTCGAAGAGGCGCCAGGTGCCTTCATTGGAATGCTGGAGGGGCGTAACTTCGGCAAGCTGATCGTCCGGGTGGCCGCCTAGCCTGCTTATTCATGAACGTGCAGGGATTACCCTCGGTGGTCAACTGTCTAACCGTTGTCGCCGCCGGACTGCTGTCCGCGCTGGGACATGCGGACCCTGAATGCCTCGCTAGGTCGACGTTCGTGGAAATGGTCGATGGGCTGTCGTTGGCGCGTGGCATCCCGCGCAGTCCGACTCGATCCTGACGTGCTCGCGCGATCGCCTAAGGTCACGCGTGGGCATCGATGGGAAAGCGATGAGAACCCGATCGCTGACGCTCAAAGGCGTGGCGATGAGCAGTTGGCTGCGACAACCACCCCACCAGAGCGGAGCCGATGTCGCTCTCGCGCTGCAGTTCGCGCACTTCGGTCGAGCCGGACATCGAGCTCTCAAACGATAGGAGGGGAACATGAAATTTGGAACGATCGGCGCCGGCACTGTCGCGCTCGCATTCGGGCGAGAGGCGCTGGCCAGGGGCCATGAAGTGGTCTTCAGCAGCCGGCGTGGTCCAGACGCACTCGTCGAAAAAGTCGCTGAGCTTGGTCGTGGTGCGTCCGCGGCCTCTGTCGAGGAAGCCGCGAGCCTCGACTATGTGTTGCTCGCCGTGCCTTGGCGAAACGTCGAGTCAGCGTTGAAGAGCCTACCCGCCTGGAACGGCCGGGTGCTCGTCGATGCGACGAATCCTTTCGTGGAGACGAGTCCGAAGCTCGTCCTCGCCAATCTCGGCGGCAAGGGCGCGAGCGAGGTCGTGGCGGCCCTGGCGCCCGGTGCCCGCATCGTCAAGGCGTTCAATTCGATCGTCACCGACCGCTTCAATGAAGGGCCGGTTAAGAACGGAGGACAGCGCGTGATCTTCGTCTCGGGGGACCATCCCGAACCGACCGCATTCATCAAACAGCTCATCGAGAGTTTCGGCTTCACGGCGATCGATCTCGGCGGTCTCGCGACGGGTGGCCGCCTGCAGCAGGCCGGGGGTCCGCTCGCCGGTCGCGACCTCGTCGAATTCGGCCATCACTAAT
>WNFG01003397.1_pt1 | contig 13281 bp, 9 predicted proteins | sample 5400431 | NCBI WGS metagenome assembly WNFG01 (sample SAMN13153346, study PRJNA577476) | soil metagenome | isolation source: 120 cm saprolite under Douglas fir tree site 2 hole 3 replicate 2 | place: USA:California | collected 2015-04-18
CCCGAGTATCGACGAACGGCCGCATCGCCTGGGCCGAGCACACGGGTGGGGAGTGGCATGTGGCCATTGACGGCAAGCCGCTTCCCGCGATCGGCGCGTTCTCTCCGGAGTGGGGTCCGAACGGTGCTTTGTTCGCGGCCGTGGCGGGCCGCGGTTTCATCGACATCGCCAGGCTGAATGGAGAAACGACGTCGTTCCTCACGCGCAGCGCCGGCATGGCGCTCGATCCCGCGCCGTCACCTGACGGCTCGCTCTACTTCATGTCGCTCGATCCCGACGGCTTCGCGGTGCGTCGTCTGACCAATACGTCGACGGTCCCTTCGCCAACGCCAGCCTTCGACCGCTCTCTCGTCCCCGCCATCCCTCCCGCCCCCGCCACGCCCATCGCGCTGCGGGACGAACCGGTGACGCCGCGCTCCTACGGACTCGGCCGGCAGGAGTGGGAACCTATGTTCGGCGGCCAGTACACGCCGTTCGGGAGCACCGCCGAATTCGGCCTCCGCCTCGGCGATGTGGCCGGCCGTCTCGACACCATCTTCCTCGGCGCGATCGGCAGCCATCAACTGCCGCGCGGCGCCGCTATCGCCTCGGCCTGGCGCGGCCTCCCGGTTACGCTCGGCGCTCATCTCTTCGACACGCGCGATGCGCGCGGCCTGGAGCTGCGCGCGACGCGCGACGCGGCGTTCCCTCTGGCCCGGCTCTCCATCAGCGGTGGCGGTCTCCTCGAACAACATCGCAATCGCGCGTTCTTCGATGCGCACGCGATCACGTGGCAGCGCCGGCGCGCCTCCGAACGGATCGACATCACCGCCGACTCCGCGAATCGCATTCAGGCGACGGCCCGTGCCGAGATCCGATCGAGGGGCCTGACCTTTGGTGTCTCACTAACCGATGGCCGCCACCTCACCCTCGGCGGCGCCGCGTCGACCATCGAGCCCGACTCGCTCCTCATCGACCGAATCCTCGATCCCGCGCTCGAACGCGGCTCGTTCACCGCCGCAACCTACCGTGGCGAACGCCTCTCCCTCGGAGCCTCCGGTCTCACCGCCTTCTGGCAACGCCACCACCTCGGTAGCGATGTCGACCTCTTCGGCATCGAGACCAACATCTCCGTCCCGCCGATGCCGCTGGTCAAGACGCCGGCGCTGCAGCTCACTGCCGGTGTCGCGCAGGTGCGCCTTACGCGCAAGACGCGGGGCTGGGTGGCGGTGCGGTGGAAGCCGTAGGGAGAGATACAGACTCCGATTTCAACCGTCGTGGCCGGTTGTGAAAAGCCCTGCCAAGCTCCTGCACAGACAAGAGTGTCTGTGCCACATTTGACCTGCCTCAACCACAGGACCCACCTGTCTCTGTGGGGTGTGCCCGCACCAAGGTCACGCTACATGGCAGAGAGGCGCAAAAGAGCAGGACCGATGTGGCACAGACACTCTTGTCTGTGCCGGAGCTTGGCAGGCCTCTGATTCGGGGCCGCTCAAGTGAGCCGCGCTATCATCCGCCCTCATGATTCACTTCCACAACGGCGACGTTGCCGCATCTCTTGCGCGGCGGGCCGGCGTTCCGGGGCGGCACGTTCCCTTTCGCGAATCGCTGGTCGGCGGGCCGGTGCGGCCGAACCTTCCGATGCATGAGTGGGTGGAGGAGCGCGCGCTCTTCCTCTCCGAGCACTATGGCGAGAAGCTTCTGCGCATCCGCAACGAGCTGCTCGAACAGGAGCTCAATCTCGACAAGGCACGCGAGGAAGAAGAAATCGTCCTCTGGTTCGAGCACGACCTCTTCTGCCTCGTTCACCTTCTCTACCTGTTCTCGCGGCTTTCGAAGGCACGCCGGATCACGCTGATCTGGTCGCCGCAACCGCTCGGGACGCAGTCGGAGGAGGATCTCTTCAACCTCTTCCAGTCGCGTGCGGCGGTCGTGCCGGCCATGTCGGCTGCCGCGGCGCTGGCGTGGCGCGCATTCACCTCCGACGATCCGACCTCGCTGAATCGTTTCCTCGGCGCGGACGTCGCCGACTTCCCTTTCCTTCGCGATGGTTTTCTCCTGCACGCCTCGCGCTTTCCGTCGACGCACAACGGCCTCGGCGAAGTCGAGCGCCGCGCGGTCGAGGCCATCGATGCCGGTTCCACCGACTTCATCTCGCTCTTCACCCGCTTTGATTCGAAACCGCCGCGTTTCGGCTTCGGCGACGGCGAGTTCCTGCGCCACCTCAAGCATCTCTCCAGCGCCGCGGTGCCGGTCATTACGATCATCGGCGAAGAAAAAGCCAATCCGCCCAAAGCGCTCTTCACCATTACGCCCGCGGGCCGGAACGTGATCGACGGTACGGTTGACTTCATCGAGATCAACCTCGGCAACGGAAACCAGGGCGGCTTCTGGCTCGGCGGCGCGCACCTGACGCGCGAGAGGATGTGGCGATGGGACACCGCACTGCGGCAGATCGTGCCGAGCCAGCCTGCCGCCTCGTAAGGTTCGACGCCGGCGACGGCGTTGCGCTGGCGGGCTTGCTGTATGAGCCCGATCGCAACTCGAAGCGCGCCGTGATCTGGCTGCACGGCATGGGCGCCTCGGTATTCGAATCGCGGCGGACGAATCTCCTGGCCGAGGTGTTCGTGGGGAAAGGGATCGCCTTCTTCCCGTTCAACAATCGCGGTTCCGGCATCGTGCGCCGAGCCGGCGACGGCCTCGGCGGGGCCGCCTTCGAGCGGATCCACGACTGCGTCGCCGACATCGACGGCGCCATCCGCGAGCTATGGCGCCGCGGATACCGTGACATCACCCTTGCCGGCCACTCCACCGGCGCCAACAAGATCGCCGTCTACGATCACTATAAGCCGCGCAACCGTGCCAGACGCTACATCCTCATCGCCGGCGGCGACGACACCGGTCTGCTGTACAAACAACTCGGCGCCCGCCGCTTCCGCACGCTGCTGGCGAAGGCCAAAGCGATGCACCGCGGCAACGAGCTCGCGCCGCCTATCGCCGGCTCGATGATGAGCTGGCGCGCGCTCTACGACGTCGCCAACCCGAACGGCGACTACAACGTCTTCCCCTTCTACGAAATCATGCGAGGGACGAAGCTCTCACGCCGTCCGTTCCGATACATCCACGCCATCCGCAAACCGTCGCTCTACATCTACGGCGACCGGGACGAGTTCTCCTTCGGCGACGTCCAGAGCTGCGTAGCCATCCTCGCGCGATACATCAACGATCGTGCGGAGATCGCCGTGTTGAAGGACGCGGATCATGGATTCAGCGGCAGAGAGAGGGAGCTGGGCGGGATGATCGCGGGATGGATCGGGTAAGGCCGGGATGTGGGAGGGCTGACGATCGGCCCTCCCGGTTTTTGCTCGGGGCTCAACGGCCGGCCTGCGGCGCGCTGGCGACGTTGCTTACTCCCGGAACAGTCGGATTGTTCACCGGCGTGCGGAGTGAGCTGGCCGCTCCCGAACCGCTTCCTGGCGGGGTATATGGCGTCGGCATAGGGTTTGGGTTTGGCTTGCTATAACCGCCACCCGACCCGCAACCGATCAGGCCGACGGAGAGTGCCCCGCAGGCTACCAGTGTGAGGAACAGACTACTTCGTTTGCGATCCATGATTTCCTCCGAACTTCACGAGAGGAGCGTTGTTGTACGCTCCCGCCAGTTAATTATTCAAAGTTTGTACCTGGTTTATTTGTACTAAAGGCCGATTACGATGAGGTTGGTCGGCAGGCTGATCGGTGTCTGGATCGCATCTCGGCTTGATCGATGCCGCGCAAGAAGTTATTGTGTGGATTGTGACCCGAAGGCTCGTTCCTTTTCTCCTCATCTTCCTCGCCCTTCCTGCTGCGGCCCTCGGTCGACTACTTCCTTTCGTCCCAGCCATCGTCGCTGCTCGTCGATCCGGGTGCCGCGCTGCGCGAGAGCGTTTTCGTCTTCCCTGTCTGCTGCCGCACGAACGATCCGACGGATGCGGTCGTCACGATTCCCTTGCCGGCCGGCTCGATGAACATCACGGCGCCTGGGCAGCTCGGAGGGTGGACCTGCGACGTGGCAGGGACGACCGTCACCTGCAGGACGCACTTGGCCGCGACGCCGCCATTTCCTGCAATCATCGTCGACTTCAACGTGCCGTCATCGACGGATGGCCTCAGCTACATCGGCCAGGCGACGCTCACGACGACCGTGCCCGACGACAACCCTTCCAACAACAACACCAACATTTACGTGAACGTCAATCATCTCTTTACCGTCACGAACGCGGATGACTTCGGCGCCGGCTCGTTGCGCGACACGATCGCACGCGCCAACGAATCCTGCGATCACAAGATCTCCTGCAAGGTGGTGTTCGCCGGGCCGATGAAAATCGAGCCCCGCTCGCAACTTCCGGCGATTACCGGCTGCGCCCTCACCATCGACGGGGGAGTGGCCACCGATGTCTCGCAGGATCTGGAGCGGCCGGTCGAGATCGCCGGTACGAAGGCAGGTTTCGCAAACGGTCTCGAGCTACGTTCCTTGTGTGGCGTAACGCTGCGCGGACTGACCATCAACGGATTCGGCGCGAACGGTCTCGTTCTGGCGGCACCCAAGCCGCCGTTTCCCTTTAGCGTGGAGAACTTGACCATCGACGGTTGTTTCATCGGCACGGACACGAAGGCACTGGAATCGCGCCCCAACGGGATGCGCGGGATTTCCATCGAGTCGCCGTTCACGATTGCCTCGGTGAGAAACAGCACGATCAGCGGCAACCACTACAGCGGGATCGCGGTGTGGTCTTCCGACCTCGTCAGCATCGCGGGATGCCGCATCGGTGTGGGCCGCGACCTGCGGCCGTTGGGTAACGGCGCGAGCGGTGTGTTTGTAAACGGTGGGAGCGCGTTCATCGACGGTCAAATCGCCTACAACCATGACTTCGGCGTCGCCGTCGGCCGGGACGCCAGCCATGTCAACACCTCGCCCGAGGGGCTTTTCGCAAACGGCGTTCTCGACTACGACTGGGGACTGGACGGTCCCACACGTACCGACCCCGCGGGGCGCATGCCGCCAGCTCCGGCTCTCATCGATGCCGCCTACGACCCCGTTCTCAACAAGACCGTTGTTCATGGCGTTCTGCCAGCCGAGGGACGCCGCGTCGGGAGTTATCAATTCTCCGTGCGGCTGTTCGAGGCGATCTCACACGGTTACGTTGCCCTGCAGCCGCAGACGAATCTCTATCCGCCGCCCGGTGACCTGCCGTTCACGATCTCGGTGGGCGGCGATCAGCGCGGCCGGACGATCGTGGGGCAGACGTTCTTCTACCAGTTTGCGGATGGAGCGCCGCTGGACTCCTCGGAGTTGAGCGCGCCGATCGGGGTGCATCCGTGACCTCGGAGATCAGCGAAGCGGTTGTCGCGCATTAGAATCCGCGCGCTTGTCCTGGCCCATCGAACAAACCGGCATCGGCCGCATCGTCGTTCCGCCGTCGCTGCCGGATGGCTTCGCCCTGTTCTACACGACCATCGATTTCGACGGACGCCTCGATAAGGACTCCGCCGCGCGGCTGATGCACATCGTGCGCGATCGCTTTGGCATCGAGGCCACGCTCTCCACCTGCGTGCAGGTGCATGGTAAGAGTGTCGTGCGGGCAACCAGCGATACGAGATGGCGCGAGTACGATTCGTGCGATGCCCTTTGGTCGTCGCAATCCGGCTCAGCCCTCGGTATCAAGGTCGCGGATTGTCTTCCCATCACCATCGCCGACATGGACCGCGGCGTCATCGCCAACATCCACTCCGGTTGGCGCGGTGCCGTGCAGAAGATTGTTACGGAAGCGGTCGACGCCATCGGGCTGCCAAGTGCCGGCGCGCAGGCCTGGCTCGGGCCATCCATCCGCGTCTGCTGCTTCGAAGTAGGGGAGGAGGTCGTCGACGAGTTTCGCGCGTCGTATTCGAATGCCGAGGCATTCGTCGATCGGAGCAACGCCAAACCGCACATCGACCTACCCGGCCTGACCACGGCGTTGCTCATCGAACATGGCTTCGCGCCGCAACACATTCACGACTCCGGCCTCTGCACGCGATGCGACGGTTCGATCTTCCACTCCTACCGCCGCGAGCGAGGTGGACGCAACCTTGCAATTGCCGCTCATTAGCAAGTGGCTACATTCAACGCACGCCTTCCCCGACGCCGCACCGTTTTTCAGGTGATCTCCATCTCGGTCGCGGTCGTTTTCGTGGCGACCGCGCTCCTGGCGCTCTACGTCTACAAACAGTCGGTCGGCAAGTTCGAGATCCGACGCCTTTCGCTGCCGACGCGCATCTTCACCGACTTCACGCCGCTTCACGGCGGTGTCGTGCTCGGTCCCGATGATCTCGCCGAGAAGCTCAATCGCCTCGGGTACCGTCAGACCGCCGCTCTCTCGCAGAGCGGCGATTACATCCCCGGCCGCGGCCAGATCGACCTTTACACGCGGGCCTTCACCCATCCGAGCGGGCAATATCCGGCGCAGCCGGTGCGTGTCGTCTTCCGCGACGGCGGCATTGCCTCGGTTGTCTCATTGCGTCAGGCTTCGCCGATCGACAACGCCGCGCTCGAGCCCGAGCTGCTTGCCTCGATCCTCAGCGATCAGCTCGAGAACCGGCGTCCTGTCACGCTCGATCAGGTGCCGAAGGTCCTGCAGGACGCCGTCGTCGCCACCGAGGACGTGCGCTTCTGGCACCACCCCGGGGTCGATCCGATCGGACTCCTGCGCGCGGTCTTCCGCAACGTCCGCGCCGGCGGCGTCACCGAGGGCGGCTCCACGCTGACGCAACAGCTCGTGAAGAATTACTACCTCACCAACGAGCGGACCTTCAAACGAAAAGCGACCGAAGCCTTCATGGCGGTGATCCTCGACGCCAAGTTCTCCAAGCGCGAGATCCTCGAGGCCTACCTCAACGACATCTACCTCGGGCGGAACCGTTCCATCTCCATCCTCGGCGTCGGCGAGGCCGCCCGTTTCTATTTCGGCAAACCTGTCTCCGAGCTCAACCTCGCCGAGGCAGCCTTGCTGGCCGGCATGATCCGCAGTCCGAACAACTACTCCCCCTTCACCCGTCCCGACCTCGCGCTCCAGCGCCGCGGCACGGTTCTCGGACTGATGCTCAATCAGAAGAAGATCACGCGCCAGGAGTACGACGCGGCCATGGCCGCAAAGCTGCCGCCGCGGCCGTTCCGCCAGCGCAGCGGCCTGGCGTCGATTCCCTACTACGTCGACCGCGTGCTGCAGGAGATGGCCCGCGACTACGGCATCAAAGACGTCAAAGGACGCGGCCTGCAGATCTACACCGCCATCGACCTCAACGCCCAGGACACCGCCTCGCGGACGATCGAAGCCGGGCTGTCCGCGCTGGAGAAGGGGAGCCGGCGGCTGCGGCGTCCCGGCCAGCCATTGCAGGGCGCGATCATCAATGTCGATGTACCGACCGGCGAGATCCGTGCGCTGATCGGCGGGCGGAACTTCGACATCAATCAGTTCAATCGCGCGCTCAATGCCAAACGGCAGATCGGATCGCTCGTCAAGCCGTTCGTCTACGCTACCGCTTTCGAGCCCAGTCTCTCGAATCAGAACATTACGCCGGCCACGCTGGTCAGCGACACGCGGTTCATCCTCAAGCGCCGCTTCGCCGAGGACTGGTCGCCGCGGAACTACGAAGACGTCTATCACCAGACCGTCACCGTGGCCGAGGCGCTCGAACAGTCGCTCAACTCGGCCTCGGTGCGCATCGGTCTGGCCTGCGGCCTCGATCCGATCGTCCGCACCGCGCACACTCTTGGCGTCGTCTCCGACATCGACTCGAAGAATCCCGCCATGCTCCTCGGCGCGGTCGATCTGTCACCGATCGAGATGGCCGATGCCTACTCCACTATCGCCCGTGTCGGCTCACGCGTGCCGCTCCATGCCGTCAAGTTCGTGACCGACGACCGCAACCGCATCCTCTCCGCCGGCGACGAGATCAAGCCGGTGCAGGTCTTTCCGGCGCGCGACATGTACATCCTTCTCACCGTGATGAAGGGCGTCGTCGACCGGGGCACGGCCGGCGGCGCGCGGGCGATGGGCTTCCGGTTGACCGCCGCCGGCAAAACCGGTACGACGAACGACAAGCGCGACGCCTGGTTCATCGGATTCACCCCGAAGGCGCTGATGCTGACGTGGATCGGGTTCGACGACAACGCTCCCACCGGTCTCTCCGGCGGTACCGGCGCCGTGCCGATCTGGACGCGCTACATGCAGGCCGTTACCGCCGGCCAGCCGAACATCGACTTCGCCTCGCCGGACGGCATCGTAACGGCCCAGATTGACGAGACCAGCGGCGGCCTGGCCGTGCCGGCCTGCCCGCCGAACGTCGTCGTCACCGAGGCGTTCAAGGCCGGGACGCAGCCGATGAATCCCTGTCCCCTGCACAGCCCGCAGGCGCCGCCGGCGCCGGCGCTTGATCAGTTCGGCAATCCGATCGCCCTCGACACCGCCGGCATGCCTGTCGCCCCCGAGTCCGTGACCAGTACACAGCAGCAACTCTCCCCGATCACCCCCGAACCGCCTCCGCCCACGCTGACCGGCGGCTTCTCCAGGACCGAGACCGGGACACCGCCGCCCGCTCAGCCTCCGCCGACTACCACCACGACCCAACCGCCGCCCACCACGACAACTTCGCCGCCGCCACCGAGGTAGGAGCGCGAAGCGCGACGGAGCGCTGGCGTCTCGCCGGCTGGCTCGGCGTGCGTCTCGCCGCCGGGTTACGAGCAGATGTCAGCCCGCATTTCTCACAGTCTGCGTGGACCACTTGCGACTCTCTTAATCGAGAGCCCTTCTCCCCCAGCTGAAAAGCGCTGGGGGAGAAGGGCTCTCGACGAGTAACAGAGTGCCGACGATTCCAGTGTGAGTGTGAGAAATGCGGGTTAGGAGTCTTGCCGGGCGGGCGGGACGCACACCCGGCCAGCCGGCGAGACGCCAGCGCTCCTTCCGCGCTTCGCGCCGGCTTCCGCCGCGGACCGCGCGGCGTTCGCTTAGAATCGCGACCCAATGACACCGCGGCGCGCATGGATCGAGACCGCAATCATTGTGGTCCTCTCTGTTGTGCGCGTCGCGGCGACCCATCGCGTGTTCGCGCAGACCATGGATGAGCCCTGGCATCTGATCGCCGGTTACGACATCCTTAAGCACCACTCGTGGGCGACGGACTACCAACATCCGCCGCTGGCAAAAGTCTTCTTCGCGCTCCCGTTCGTAAATGCGCCCGAGCCGACGGCGACGATCGTCGGCGCCCGCGCCAACGAGATTCTGTGGAACGGCCGATACACCAGCAACCTTGCGCGTATGCGCTTCGGCAATCTCCTTTTCCTCGCCCTCGGCATCATCTTCGTGGCGCGTTGGGCGACGCATCTGCTCTCGCCGGAGGCGGGATTGCTTTCGGCCGCGCTCTTCGCGATGCTCCCTCCCGTTCTGGCACACGGCGGACTGGCCACAACCGACATGGCAGTCGCGGCGATGTTGCCGTTCGCGCTCGATGAGGCCACGCGGCTCGCCGAGCGCCCGTCGTGGCGGCGCGCGGCGATGACCGGCATCGCCCTCGCCGCGGGGGTGCTTTCGAAGTATTCGTTCGTCGTCTTTTTCCCCGCCTCGGCATTCGTGCTGGCGATGCTCTGGGTCCTCCGCCGGAGAAGGGCGTCACCGATCCGTCCGATCTTTCTCATCTGCGCGATTGCCGCGTTGATCATCGCCGCGGCGCTGGTCTGGGCAGGATTCGGATTCAGCTTCGAGCCTCTGATCCGAGGGCTCGCCCAGGTGCGCAATCACAACGCCACCGGCCACCGCAACTTCCTATTCGGGCAAATGAGCTGGGACGGCTGGTGGTACTACTTCCCGGTGGCGCTCTTTTACAAAACGCCGATCCCCTTTTTGCTGCTGGCCTTGACCGGATGCGTCCTGCTTGCGCGCCGGCATCCGGAGGTGCCGCTCATCGCCGCGGCGATCCTCGGCGTGTCGATGACCAGCGACATCAACATCGGCATCCGTCACCTCCTGCCGATTTACGCGCCGCTGGCCATCGCCGCCGCGGCCGCGATTCTGGCCCTGCCGCGCGTTCGCATCGTGTCGGCGGCGCTCGTGGCCTGGCTCTTCGTCAGCGGCGTGGCTGCGCACCCCGACTATCTGCCGTGGTTCAACGCCTTCGCACCGCATCCCGAGACGGTGCTCAATGACAGCAACCTCGATTGGGGGCAGGACGTCCTGCGGCTTGCGCGCTACACGCGCCAGGAGCGCATTCCGGAAATCTCGCTGCTCGTCTTCACCTCGGCCGATCTCGACCGCTTCGGCTTTCCGCCGCATAAGCCTGTCAAAAAGATGGAGAAGATTCACGGCTGGTTCGCCACGAGCGAGCTGGAGATCGCCCTCGACGAGTCGCAAAGCCCGAGGATGAAGAGTTGGATAGACGGCATGATCGCCGGGAGGCAGTACACGCGCATCGGCAAATCGATTCGTCTCTACCATCTCGATTAGAGGCGCAGCGCGAAGCGCGGAAGGAGCGCTGGCGTCTCGCCGGCTGGCCGGGCGCGCGTCCCGCCGCCCGCCCGGCAAGACTCCGAACATTCGCTGGTAACCCTGCGGCGAGACGCCAGCGCTCCGCACCGCGATAGAATCGCGTCGTTGGACTTTCAGTCTTGAACCGGGTGGTGGAGTGAGCCGAGCTCAGCCGAGCGATGAGGCCAAAAACCCCTCCCGGGGGCCTCAAAAGCTACCTAAAAGTGCCCTTTCGTCACTTTTTTTGCATCGGAGGGTAGGGACTGCCGCCTTTCCGTCACTCCTCTGGTAGGAGATGTTGATTGGTGATGGGTAAGCCTGCCGCAAACCGTGCAGTCGAGCGTGTCCGGATCGTTGGATGGAAACCGGCCGCCGGCGCCGGATCGTGCGGGGATCGCCACCACCGCGGGGCTGCGGCGTGGCCGCAGGTAGTTTGTTTTTCTGGAAGATCCGCCAGGCGAGCGTACTTGTGGTGGGCGAACGTGACGCCGAATGTGACGCCGAATGTGACAGACGACCAGTCCGAGGTTCCGACCGCGCATCCCCTCGAGGTGCTCTATCGCGAGCACGAGGGATTGCTCCGCTCGATCGCGCAATACCGCTACCGCGTCCCTCCCTGTGATGCCGAGGCGCTCGTCCACGACATCTTCACCTCGTTCCTGGAACGGCAGCCCGAGGCCTACGACATGAAGGCCTTCCTGATCGGCTCGATCAACAACGCCTGCAAGCACTACTGGCGGAAGCGGCAGAACGAGGAGCCGCTGCTGCCTCATCACGAGTTGACGCCCAACGATGACGAAGCGGCCAAGCTGGAACGCTGGGCGCTCCGTCTCAGCCTCGGCGCCACCCTGGCCCGGCTCGGCGGCAAGTGCAGCGAGACCCTCCGCCGCTATTACCTCCGTGACGAAAGCGCCGAATCGATCGCCCAGGAACTTGACACGTCTCCTGCATACGTATGGCAACTGTTGTCGTCGTGCCGGAAACGCGCACGGCAGATCTATACCGCAATCACACGATCAGGATCATGAGCCACTATACCGAAGACGAACTCTCCGCCTACGCATTGCGTCCCGAGGCAACCGACGACCGGCAATCGGTCGAGCAGCATGTATCCAGTTGCGGCGACTGCCGGGACGCCCTCGACATCATCGAAGCGTTCGACACCGCCCTTCACGACCCCTTGCCGTGGCAAATGGCTGATTCGATGCCGGTCCGCCGCTACGCGCCGCCCGCGCTTCTCGATCAGGCCCGGGCCATCGCCTCCGCCGATGCCTATGCCCGCGATCTGGTAATGCCCCTCGTCGGCTCCGCCATCCGTTTCCGCCAGGCGCGCATCGACCATGACCCGCGCTTCTTCACCCTGGCCGTGATCCGGTTGCTCTGCAAAGTCGCCAACGGGATGCACGAGCGGCAGCCCCAGTTCGGCCTCGTCCTCGCCGACACGGCCCTTAGTATCGCCAGGAAACTCCCGGAACCATTGAAGGCGAGATCGGCCTGGTACGCCGGAACCGCCTGGAAGGAGCGCGCCAACGCCCTTCGTTACGTCGGCCGCTTCAAGGAGGCCGAGGAGGCGCTCGACCGCGCCGAGGCAGCGTTCGAGGGGGATGACCACGTCGAGCCGTTCGATTTGGCCATCGTCGCCTACGTGCGGGCCACGGTCTATAGCAGGATGGAGCGTTTCGATGACGCGATCGTCTGCGCGCGTTCAGCCGCCGCCACGTTCCATATCTATGGGGACACGCGCAGGTACCTCTCAGCGCTTCTTGCGGAGGCGGTAGGCTATTACAGCGCCGATCGCGATCGGGAGGCGGTCGTGATCCTGGAGCGCGTGGCAACGTTCGCGCGCTCGGCGCACGAGCCCGAAATGCTGGCTCGTGCTCTGGCCAACGCCGCAAACTCCTACACCCGTCTTCACGAATACACGAAGGCGGCCGCTTACTACGCCGACGCCATCGCGGTCATCGACGATCTCGACATGCCGACCGAAAGCGCCCGTCTGCACTGGGCCAGGGCCGCACTGCTGCTCGATCGGGGAGATTTCGACGAGGGCCTGGCCGGTCTGGAGCGCGCTCGCGTCCAGCTCAGCCAGCTCGGAATGGCAAACGACTCCGCGCTGGCCACGCTCGACCTCGTGGCCGGGCTGCTGGCCGCCGATCAACCCGAGCGCGTCGCCGGCCTCTGCCGCGGCATTACCTTGACGTTCTCATCGGAGGGAATGACCCGGAGTGCGAAAAAGGCACTGGCCTATCTCGCGGAAGCTATTGCAGGTGGGCAAGTTACGCCCGAAGAAGTCCGCCACGTCCGCGGGTTTCTGGAGCGCCTCCCCGACAGCCCGCACGAAGAATTTCAGCAGATCCAATAAAAAACACTCAGGATTCCGCTGCTCGCGTCACTTTAAGGGCAGGGCGCCCTTCTTGATCCGGTTAAGTACCGATAAGGGGAGGGTTTATGCGGAATCACGTTCGGAAGTCCGTTTTGGGTGTTTTATTGGTCGCGGTCCTGTCGATGACGGTCCCGGCGATGGCAGCGCCACGCGATGTCAAGGCGCCACACGACCTATTTTCACGCATCAAACACGTCATCGCCCGCGTTCTCGATGTCGTCGTCCCCACAGATCCTCCTCCGCCAGGGTGCAAGAACACTCTGCCGCCTGGTTGATCGTCCGGGACGAAGCCGTCCGGGTGGTTGCCCGCTTTTTCAGAGTTCGCGGCAATTTGAATCAGCGCGTTGTCCGGTCGAGAGATGAGAGCGACTCGACGTTTCGCAAC
>WNFG01013989.1_pt1 | contig 13279 bp, 13 predicted proteins | sample 5400431 | NCBI WGS metagenome assembly WNFG01 (sample SAMN13153346, study PRJNA577476) | soil metagenome | isolation source: 120 cm saprolite under Douglas fir tree site 2 hole 3 replicate 2 | place: USA:California | collected 2015-04-18
CCGCATCGAGCCGCCGCCGGGAGTGCCCCGCTCGAATAGTATCGCCGATCCGCACGAGGTCACGATCGAGGACGCGCGCGGCCGTGAATCCGAGTTTACGCTCGACCGCAACGGCTTTACCCTGATCAAGGCGCCGACCGCGGTCGCGGACTTCTATTCGCCCGAAGAGATCAAGCGGGTCTACTACCCGGAAGTCGAGCGCCTGCTGTGCAATACGCTCGGCGCCAGCCGCGTCTTCGTCTTCGACCACAATGTGCGCAACGCCACTCGGCCCGGTATGGCTGTGCCGTCGCGTCAGGTGCACAACGACCACACGGTGAATTCGGCGCCCCGCCGGGTACGCGATCATCTCGGCGATGATGCCGAGGAGCTGCTGAAGCACCGCTTCGGCATCGTCAATGTGTGGCGTCCAGTTCGTGGACCGGTGCTGGATTCGCCGCTCGCGCTCTGCGACGCTCGAAGCTTCACCGATGACGACCTGATCGCCAGCGATCTCGTCTACGCCCATGTGCGCGGCGAGACCTCGCGGGTTGCCTATAATCCGGCGCATCGCTGGCATTATTTCTCGGAAATGCAGACCGACGAGGTGCTGCTCATCCGGGTCCACGATAGTGCCAATGACGGCCGGGCGCGTCTGTCGTTCCACACCTCGTTCGAGAACCCCTTGACCCCCGGCGCGCCGCCGCGGGAAAGCATCGAGGTGCGCACGTTGGTGTTTTTCCCGCCGGCGGCCTGACCCGTCCTTTTGACTGACCGCCTTGCTCCGAGTGTAGCCGGGGCAAGGCGAGGGACGGAGGGAACAGGCCTAGATTGATCTAGGGATTCGTAGATTCTGCAGGGTCCCGGTCGGCATACGCATACGCTGGATGTTTTGGGGATCCCGGCGGCGCCGTGCGAAGCCGATTTGACCCATGCGCGGTTGAATTTCGAGGCCCTGGCGGCTCAATATACTGAGCATTGGATCGCATTACCGGCCGGGTGGTTTGGCGATGGGCGCATGGGGCATCGGTCTCTACTCGGGCGACTTTGCCCAGGACCTCAAGGCCGGAGTTTCCGCAGTTTGCCGGCTGCCGCTCGATGAAGAGGCGCTGGTCGACGCGCTCTGCCAATCCGAATCGGCCGCGGCCACCGATCCGGCGAACGAGGATCACACGATCTTTTGGCTGGTTCTGGCAGACCAGTTCGAGAAGCGCCGCGTCTTCAGCAACCGCGCCCGGCAGACGGCGCTCGACATCATCGATGGCGGGAAGGACGCCGCGATGATGGTGGCGCTCGGCATGAAGCCGGCCGACATCCGAAAGCGCGCGAAAAAGCTCGCCGAATTGCGGGAGCGACTGCTCGCCCAGCCCAAAGCGTCGAGGGAGCGCAAGACGATCAAAGCGCCGGAACCGTATGTTTTCGAGCTGTATGGGGTCTACGCCTACCCGACGCGCGGCGGCCAGCCGCTAAACCCCTACATACCGGCCAAACGCTTTGACCGCGCGGCATGGCACTCCGAGGGGTTCGGGCAGATACTGGTCGTCAATCGCGGGCGCGCGTTCGGATACTTGCCCTGGTATGTCGCAGTCAAAACGACCGAGATCGTGCCTGCCATTCCCGATCGGGCGACGGTTGAAGGCAGCACCCGGTGGGGCAACCCGTTTTACGGAACGTGCAACCCCGTGCATTTCCGCAAGACGGAGCTGAGCGAGGTCGGAGTCTTTGCGCTCGACCCAGCGCGGGTGGACCATTTCTTTCCGCATCTCGCACTGGGAATTGTCCATGCGATCAGTGATATATCGATCGTCGAAAACATCGAGATCGACAAACGCGAACTGCGCCACCATTGGCGCCGTCCCGACGGCAGGTTGGAGCTGATTGTCTATCCCCCGGCGCCGAATTTGATCGAGCTGGCTCAGTCAAGCCCTAGAACATTAGACTGAGCTTGCTCGCATTTTGACGCTGGCGGCAGCACGGCATATCGTCGCTCCATGAGCGACGGCTCCAACTATCTCGATCCGGACCGACCGGACGCCGTGCGGGTCAGCGTCAGCGAGGCGCGGACGCTCGGCGAAGGTGCGCTTGCCCGCATCGGATATGGCGAAGACGACGCCCGCATCGTCACCGACCAGCTGATCGACAACTCGCTCTGCGGATACCGCTTTGCCGGGCTGCCGCGCATCCTCGCGATCGCCGGTGAGGCGAAGACCAAGAACGCTCGCGTCCCCGTCGCTGTCGTACACGAGACACCGGTTTCGGCCCTGGTCGATGGCGGCAACAATGTCGGCTATGTCGCGGTCTATCGCGGCGCCGAGATCGCGATTGCGAAGGCGAAACAGAGCGGCATCGCCGCGGTCGGCGTCTACAACAGCTATTTCAGCGGGCGCAATGCCTATTATCTGGAACGCATTGTCGAAGCCGGATTTGTCGGCTTGCACAGCGCCAGCGGCGCGCCGCACATCGTGCCGCCCGGCGCAACCCGCCCGGCGCTGGGCACCAACCCGATCGCCTTCGGCTTTCCGTCGGTTGACGGGCCGGTCATCTTCGACACCGGCACCGCGTCGTTGATGTGGGGCGAGGTGCTGCTTGCCGCCGAAACCGGCGAAGCGTTGCCGCCAGGCCTCGCCTTCGACGCGGACGGTAACCCCACGGTCGACGGACGCGCCGCCGCTGCGGGTGGCGTCTCCGCCTTTGGTGGGCACAAAGGCTATGGGCTCGCCTTCGCGATCCAGGCCTTGGGTCTCCTCGCCGGCGCGATGATCCCGCGCGGACAAGTGCAGGATTACGGGTTTCTGTTTTTCGTCGTTGACCCCGGCGCCATGCTGCCCGGGAACCCATTTGCGGCGCAGATGTCTCAATTGGTCAAGGCGATCCAGGCGACACCGCGCCGGCCGGGGGTCGCGGAAATCCGTATCCCATCGCAGCGCGCCTTCCGCGAACGCGAGCGCCGCCGCGCCGAAGGCATTCTCGTCGACCGTGCGGTGATTGCTGCCCTTGAAGCGCTATAAGCCTGCGTCTCGTACTCATCGCCCTGGCGCGATGCCGACGCACCTCGACCCATCACGGGAGGAGAACACATGCCCGAAAAATCGATGAAAGAAAAATTGGCTGCCGGCGAACTCGTGCTGTGTATGAACCTGCGCCTCGCGCGTTCGGTCGATATCGCGATGGTCGCCAAGGCCGGCGGCTACGACGCGCTCTATGTCGATATGCAGCACGCGCCCTATTCGATCGAGACGACGGCGACCATCTGCGCCGCCGCGCTCGGGATCGGCATCACCCCGCTGGTGCGGGTGCCGAACCATGAGGCGCAGTGGATGAGCCGGGTGCTCGACGGTGGTGCCCAGGGCGTCATCCTTCCAGATGTCAACACCCAAGCTCAGGCCAAAGCGATCGTCAGCGCGTGCCGTTTTCCACCGCTGGGAAAACGCTCGGTAATGGGATTGGGGCCGGCGCTCGGTTACCGCGCGGTGCCGCTATCCGAGCTGAACCCAAAACTCAATGCGGAGACGGCGGTCATCGTCATGCTCGAGACCGCGGAGGGTATCGAGAATTGCGAGGCCATCGCCGCGGTCGATGGGATCGATGTCCTGTTGATCGGCTCGGGTGACTTGACGACCGATCTCGGCATTCCCGGAGAGGTCGACCATCCGCGTCTGCGCGCTGCTTACGAGCGGGTGGCCGCTGCGTGCCGGACGCACAAGAAGGTGCTGGGAGTCGGCGGTATTCGCCACAACACTGTGCTGCAAGGCGAATTGATCGCGCTCGGAGCGCGGTTCGTGATTGCCGGCACGGACACCAATTACGTGCTGGCTGGTGCGCGTCAAGACACCGCCGCACTCCGCGCGATCAAGATAGACTGAGCCCTGACAGTGGCGATCATCTGCCACCCGCTCTCGGCTAAGGAAGGCCGGCAGATTTCTTATTCGACCCCATCAGCCAGACCCGCGCGGGCGAGAGCGGCAGCTCGTTCGGCTCTGCCCCGAACGATGCCAACGCGCTGGCGACGGCGTTGGCCATAAGCCCACCGACCGGGATAATCGCGCCCTCGCCGGCGCCCTTAACCCCGAGCGGGTTGCTCCGGGAGGGGTGATTCTCAAGGGCAATCGCGCGGATCCTCGGGAAATCGGTTGCCGTCGGGATCAGGTAGTCAGCCAGCGTGCCGGTTAATAGCTGCCCGGTTGCGTCGTAGACGAGGTTCTCCATGAAGGCCCCGCCCAGCCCCTGTACGACGCCGCCGATTGCCTGACCGTGCAACGTCAGCGGGTTGACGATGCGGCCGACATCCTCGACGACCAGATAGTCCAGTAACTCGACGCGGCCCGTTCCGGGGTCGACCGTGACATGCGCCGCCGCCGACCCATAAGAATAGCTCAGCTTGTTGTTGTTCGCGAAAGTGGTGTCGACCCGCAAACCCTCGGCCGCCAGTTCGGCGAACGAGACCGAGCGGCCGTCGCCTATGCGGGCTCGGCCGTCTACCAGCTCGACTTCACCAGCAGAAACGCCGAGTCGAGCGGCAGCAGCGGCCCGGATCTTTTCGAGCAGCGCCTTCGCACCCTCGAAGACTGCGGAGCCGCCGAGGATCGTCGAGCGTGAAGCGAACGCGCCGTACCCCTCCTGAAGATACGGGGTCGAGCCATGGAAGACGCGCACCTGGTCGAGCGGCAGGTCGAGCGTATCGGCAGCGATCTGCGCGATGACCGTCTCGAGGCCCTGCCCGACCGCGGCGGAGCCGACATACACTGAGACCGTGCCGTCCGGCTCGAGGTCGAGCCGCGCCGTCTCCTTCGGACCCGCCCCCGACCCTTCGATGAAACAGGCGACCGCGATGCCGTGATAGCGGCCGTCGATCAGCCGCCCCTGTAGCTCGCGCTTTTCCGCCCAGCCGAACTCGACCAGGCAGCGTTCGAGCGCTTCGCCGTAATCGCCGCTGTCGCATTCGGTATCCACCGCCGGGCCGCCGGGCTCAAGCCGAGCGAGCTTGTAGGGCATCTCGGCGACGCCGATCAGATTGCGCCGGCGCATCTCGGCGCTGTCGATCCCCAGGTCGCCTGCCGCCAACTCGATCAACCGCTCGCAGAAGAAGGATGCCTCGTAGCGGCCGGGCGCGCGATAGGTGCCGGAAGGTGTCTTGTTGGTCAGCAGCGCCGTCGCGGTGATGCGGATGTTCGGCACGCGGTAGGGACCGCTGAAGCATTGTGCGAGGCTGCGCGGCGCGATCAGCCCGTTGGTGCGGACATAGGCACCGAGGTCGATGAAGACCTCGCCGCGCAACCCGAGGATGGTGCCGTCGCGACGGCAGGCGATCTCGATTTCGCAATCCGCCTCGCGCGCATGGTTCATTGCGGTCAGGTGCTCGCGCCGGTCTTCGATCCAGCGGACCGGGCGGCCGACATGCCGGGCGGCAAACGGGATCAGGAAGTCTTCGGGATAGAACTCGCCGCGGGCGCCGAAGCCGCCGCCGACATCGTTTTCGATCAGGTCGACATCGGTGGGAGCGAGCCCGAGCATCGCTGCCAGCGTGTCGCGATTGAAGAACGGCACCTTGGCGGCGCCGAGCACGGTCATTCGCGCCTGGGCCGCATCCCACTCGGCGAGGACGCCCCGCGGCTCCATCGGCAGTGCGGTATAGCGCTGTACCTGGAAGCACTCGCGCCTGATATAAGGGGCCTCGCGAAATGCCGCGTCCGCGTCGCCGGTGACCCCGGTGAAGGTCATTGCGATGTTGGTGCCGCTCTCTTCGAACAACAGGATGCCGTGCTGCGCCGAGGCCCGGCGATCCGCGACCGGCGGCAATTCTTCGATGTCCAGGGCGATCGCCCCGACCCCGTCCTCGGCGAAGGCGCAGCGGGATCGTCGGCACGGCGCCGATCTCCGCCGCCGTGATGACGGCACGCACACCGGCCATGGCGAGCACCGCGGCCGCGTCGAGACCCCGAATACGGCCATGCGCGATCGGGCTGCGCAGGATCGCGGCATGCACCATGCCCTCGCGCCGCAGATCGCCGACAAATTCGCCGCGGCCGCGCAGAAAGCGCAGATCTTCGACCCGCTCGACCGGGCTGCCGATGTAACGGTTGGTCCCGATCATGGCTGGTCGGTCTTGTGGTAAGCGGCGCGTGCTTCGAGCACCGCCTCGATGATCGGGATGTACCCGGTACATCGGCACAAATTGCCCGACAGCACGGAGCGGATGCGGTCGGCGTCGGCGTCCGGTTCCTCGGTCAACAGGGCGTGCGCGGTGGTCAACATGCCGGGCGTGCAGAAGCCGCACTGCAAGGCGTGATGCTTGCGGAAGGCGGTCTGCAACGGGGTCAGGGCATCATCGGCCGAGAGACCCTCGACGGTTACGATAGTGCTGCCTTCGGCCTGAACCGCCAGCATCAGGCAGGACCGGACCGCCTCCCCATCGACAATGACCGTGCACGCGCCGCACACGCCATGTTCGCAACCGAGATGGGTCCCGGTCTGCCGCAACTTATCGCGCAGGCAATCGGCGAGATGCATTCGCGGCTCGACATCGACCGCGACGGATTCGCCGTTAAGCCCAAAATTCACCCGCATCATGCTCTCCGCGTCCGAGCCGCAGCGCGCAGACCGCGCTCGACGAGAGTCTCGACGAGGCCGCGGCGATAGGCGGCACCGGCATGCAAATCGTTCGGCGGATCGACTGCTTGCGCCGCGGTCGCCGCCGCCTCGCGGATCAATCTTTCGGTGACGGCGCGGCCGTTCAGCAATGACTCCACCTCGGTCAGGCGATGCGGATGATCGCAAGCGCCGATGACGCCGACATGAGCGTTGCTCAACCGGCCGCGCTGATCCTCGTCATAGAAGAGGGCGACACCGGCAAGCGCGAAATCGCCCTGTCGCTGAGCGAATTCTCGGAATGCCCAGCGCCGATCCTTGGGCCAGAAAGGCAGGTGCAGCTCCGTGATGATCTCGTCCGGTTGGCGCAGCGTCGATAGCGGCCCGGTGAAGAAATCGCCAGCATGTATCGCCCGTGCCCCGGCGGCGCCGACGAGGGTGATCTCAGCCTCGCAGGTCACGGCGATCCCGGGCAGTTCGGCGGCCGGGTCGGCATGGGCCAGGCTGCCGCCCACGGTGCCGCGGTTGCGGATCTGGTAATGCGCGACGTGGGCGATTGCCTCCTGCAGAAGCGGATGTGCGCTCTCCAACCGCTGATCGTCCTCGATGTCGCGCCAGCGCACCCGGGCGCCGAGACGAACGCCGCCGTCGCCTACGGCAATGTTGCCAAGCCCGGGAACCCTGCGCAGATCGACGAGCATGCTCGGTGTCGCCAGCCGGAAGGCGAGCACTGGCATCAGGCTTTGCCCGCCGGCGATCACGGTCGCCTCGGGGTCTGACGCGAGCAGGTCGATTGCTTCCCGGAGCGTCGCGGGGGTCTGGTACTCGAAGGGAGCGGGTTTCATCCCTTGCCTCGCAAGCCAAGACCAATAAAGTCAGCTCGTGCGCCGATTGTGCCGGCGCCCAGACGGTGGCACGCGCGTTGCGATGTCGCAACTGGTCCGGGCGCTCTCATGGTCGGGCAGCTTCGTGCTTCAGCACCATATCTGCCGCCTTTTCGCCAATCATGATCGAAGGCGCGTTGGTATTGCCCGATGTGAGTGTCGGCATGATCGAAGCGTCTGCGACCCGCAGCCCTTCGATGCCATGGACGCGAAGCTGCGCGTCGACGACCGCCATTGCATCGGAGCCCATCTTGCAGGTCCCGACCGGGTGGTAAGTCGTTTCCGCCGCCTTTTTGACCCAGTCCAGTATTTCGTCGTCGGTGGTCCTGTCTACGCCGGGGGCGACCTCGGTTACCTGAAACGGAGCCATCGCGGGTGCGGTCATGATCGAGCAAGCGATGCGGACGGCGCGCACGGTCAGTTCCGCATCGGGCGGGGATGACAGGAAGTTGAAGTTGATTGCGGGCGGCCGGTGCGGATCGGCCGCGGTGATGTGGATGTGCCCTTTGCTTTCCGGACGCATCGGATGGGCGTACAAGGTCACCCCGGACTGGCGGGAAATCCTCGGCCCTTTGGGTCCGGGTTCGGTCAGCATCGGGATCAAGCCGAGCATCAGGTCGGGCGCTTCGAGGCCCTCGCGCGAACAGACGAAGGCGCGCATCGGCGCTCCGACCATGGCGAGCATGCCCTTCCGGAAGACCGCGTAACGCAACGCCTGATGGGCGAGACCGAGGCCGCGTCCGCGGTCGTTGAAAGTGATGCCCTTCTTGCCGATCAGCCAGCGCGTGCGCGGCACGTAATGGTCGCGCAGGTTCTCGCCGACGCCGGGCAGCGCGTGACGCACCTCGATGCCGAGATTGCGCAGGCGGTCGGGCTGGCCGATACCGGACAACTCCAGCAGTTGCGGCGAGTTGATCGTACCGGCGCTGACCACGACTTCGCAGGTCGCCGCGGCCTCGCGCTCATCCTCGCCGACGGAATAGCGGACGCTGGCGCAGCGCTTGCCGTCGAGGACGAGGGCCCGGGTCAACGCGCCAGTCTCGATACGCAGGTTATGGCGGTTGCGGATCGGGTCGAGGTAGCAGCGAGCCGTGCTCATCCGGCGGCCGGCGGCGATGGTCGCCTGGCTCATCGCGATGCCTTCCTGGCTGGCGCCGTTGTAATCCCGGTTGTGCGGGATCCCGACCTCTGCCGCGGCCTTGATTATCGTCGCAAAAATCGGGTCGTGCGGCTCCGGATTGGTGACGCGCAGCGGGCCTCCCCGGCCGCGGAAGGCGTCATCGCCGCCGCCCTCGTAGGCTTCCATCCGCCTGAAGAAGGGCAGGACGTCTTCGTAGCTCCAGCCCGGGTTGCCCATCTGCGCCCAGGTGTCGAAATCCTGCGCCTGGCCGCGCACGAAGGCCATGCCGTTGATCGCGCTGGAGCCGCCGAGCAATTTGCCGCGCGGCACCGGGAGGCGGCGGCCATTGGTGTTTGCCTCGGGCTCCGACGAGTAGAGCCAGTTGGCCGCTGGGTTCTTGATCAGCCGGGCCATACCGACCGGAATGAAGGACCACGGGTGGCTGGCCGCACCCGCTTCCAGCAGCAGCACCTTGGTGCGTGGGTCCGCGGAAAGCCGGTTCGCCACCGCCGCGCCAGCCGATCCGGCGCCGACGACGATGTAATCGTAGGTCTGCATATCACTTGCTCTCCTGCCGACCCGCGTCAGACCGCGATCGCCGGTTTTAATACAGTCGTGCCGTGGAGAAACAGCTGCGCCTCGGCCGTTGCGCCATCCCGCCACCGTGCAGCATGAGCGCTGGCGCAGGTGGCGCGCAACCGCCCGCTCCCGCATGACGCTCATGCCGCGGCGGCGGCAAGGGAGCGCGGCCATCTCGGCCGCGTGCGGGCTCTCGGCGAAGCGAAGCTTCGCCTGACGCCGACAGCGCAAGCAAAGCTTGCGCGAGAGGCGGGACGCCCGCGGTCCAGATTGCTTCGCTGCGCTCGCAATGACAATTTGGATCGGGATACCGGACTAGGAGGGAGGAGCGGGAGATGAGCGACACACAACGCGTGGCGATCGTGACCGGCGCGGCCGGCGGCATCGGCCGGGCGCTGGTTGGCGGTCTGCTGGGCGCCGGGCTGCGCGTCGCGGCGGTCGATCGGGCCGCCGGCGGGCTCGCCGAGTTGGCAGACCATGCCCGCGAGCGGCAGCAGGGCGCCAAGCATCGCGACGATGCCGATCGAGCCGCCCCGGCGGGGTTGAGGGGCGCCACAAACCCTCTCCCGCATTGTCGGCGGGTGTGGATGTCGTCGGGCGCGTTCAAATTTGCGGGCGCGGTGCCGGCGGCAAGCCGTGCTGACGGATCAGGTCGTCGAGCATCCAATCGCGGTGCGGGGGGCGCTGGTGCCGATACGGATCTATGAGGTTGAGGTCGATAGCTGATTGCGCCACCGCAAATCCCTTCCCCCCGGGATTACGGTGGGGATTACGGTGAAAGTCCACCCAATTTACTTGGGACCGAATAGAATGGACTGTCACCGTAATCCACCGCAATCCAAGCAAACAGGACGTGGACGATCTACTCGTCTTCTCGCCAGTGGCCCCAACATTCGTGGCGTAACCGCTCACGAATTGCATGAAACCGGGTGCCTATTTGATCGCGCTCCCATGGCGGCGCAAATTGCATGCGGTAGCGGATTTCGTGCAGGCGTTCGCGCATACGCTGGCAATGCTCGCGACGACCTTCCCATTCCTGGCCATAGCCGGGGCCCTGGCCATAGCCGGGGCCGCCCTGCCAACCCGGCCATTGAACGTCTACGACGTGGCGGTCGACGCCGGATTCCATTTTCAATGCGCCGGCATCAGCTGCGTTCGACAACGCAGCCACGCCGAGAACACCAGCAGCAAGAACGGCTACGAAACGAGCCATGACGCTCCCCTCACCTAGACCCACACGGCAAGAACGGGTCGAGCGTGGCACGCATTCCGGGCCATCTTGCCAGGTCGTTCTCGGCCTCGACGCGGCAAGCGCGTGGCGGTGTGGGGCAAGGCGGGGCGTGGATTGGTTACTGGGTTGGTGTGGCGGCGGGTGCTTGCGTGGTTGCGGGCGCTGCGGGAGGTTTCGTCGCGCGAGCGTAGCGGTGAGAACGACGATAGTTGTGCGAGTGATACGCGTGGCCGTAATACCGATAGGCGCACGGGTACGGATAAACCGGCCACCCGTAGTTCGGACACGGGGTGTATGCCGATGGGGGCGGCCCGATGCCGATGCCGATCCCGCCCCCGAAATCCCAGCCCAGGTAAGGCTGCGCGTTGGCCGGTGCGAGGGGGATGGCCAGCGTGCCGAGCGCCGCCGTGGCGACCGCGAGTGCGGCCAGTTTCCCAGCTCGTCGGGCGCGGATCTTGGCCGACATGGTGTTCTCCTCGCGTTGCGCGTGGTTCCCAGCGTTCGCGTCGCTAACAGGTTGGCGCGGGCAAACGTTCCACGCGAGTAGGTCACCCTCCCGACAGCGCCTCAGCCGCGGTCAAAATCGGATTTCGCACGCAAATGCTGGATGGCGAGGCAAGCGCGAGCACTGTCATAGCGGCGATATCGATCGTTAATCGAATTCGGATTCGATATAGCTTTGCTCGGGCAATTGGGAAGGACTGCGGTGCTCAGCATCGAAATCGCGCGCGAGGAAGACGGCCGCTGGATCGGCGCGGTTCCGGAATTGGCGGGCGTGCTGGCTTACGGCGCAACCGAAAACGAAGCTCGGGCCAAAACGATGGCGCTTGCATTGCGCGTGATCGCCGATCGGGTTGAGCACAACGAGCCGGTCCCCTTTAACCCTCGTGATCTCTTTGCCCCCGCCGCATGAATGGCTGGCCGGCCACCAAGGCGGGCCGGGTATTGCGGGTGCTGTTTCGTATCGGCTGAGCGAGCGACCCCCTCGGTTCGACGATAAAATTGCCACAATTCTATGTGTTTAATCTACGTCCTAGCAATACCAAGTGTCGCATCGAGCCGCGGCTGAGGAATGAATGTCGGACACGCAATCTTTCGATCAGCAACGTCGCCGGTGTCGCGCTGCAGCGAATAGGCAGCGAAAGTCTGGTGCAGATCCGCTGCAAAAAACCGGGCGGCATCGCGCGGCGCCGAACCCACCGTCGCCGATATATGAAGGAATTCATGGTCTTACAGTCTCACAATCCGGTCGACCCAACCTCTGCGCGAGAGATTCGCTGCAAATTCCTTGCAAATAGCAGCGGGAGCAGCGTCCATGATCCCAACCGCAAGTTGAGCCCGGGGTCAGCGATTGCGTCGCTCGGTCCGCGATGACAGTGTTTGCCGGTGCACGAGACGGGAGGAAAGGGCATGAGCGAGACACAACGGGTCGCGATCGTGACCGGCGCGGCCGGCGGCATCGGCCGGGCGCTGGTCGGCGGTCTGCTGGGCGCGGGGCTGCGCGTCGCGGCGGTCGATCGGGCGGCCGACGGGCTGGCCGCACTGGCGGACAGCGCCCGCGAGCGGCAGCAGGGCGCCAATCTGATGACGATCGAGGCCGATCTCGCCCGCGACGAGGCGGCCGCCGAGATCGTGGCGGCTTCCCGCGCCCGGTTCGGCACGATCGACATCCTCGTCAACAATGCCGGGGTCGGGCAGGCGACGATCCGCACCGACAACCGGCAGAACCCGATCAGGTTCTGGGAGGTGACGCCGGAGCAGTGGAGGCACTTCGTCGCGGTCCACAACAACGCGCCGATGGCGCTGTCGCGCGCGGTCGTTCACGACATGATGCGCCAGGGCTGGGGCCGCATCGTCAATGTGACGACGAGCCTCGGTACGATGATCCGCGACGGCTCGCCGACCTACGGGCCCTCAAAGGCCGCGCTCGAGGCATTTTCCGCGATCATGGCAAAAGATCTCGCCGGCACCGGGGTCACGGTCAACGTTCTGGTGCCGGGCGGGGTCACCAATACCGGCATGGTGCCGCTCGCGGCGGGATACGACCGGGAGGAAATGATCCAGCCCGCGTCGGACGCGGCCGCCCAGGTCACCGGGCGCCGCTTTCTGGCGGTGCATTGGGATCCGGCGCTGCCGCCGGCCGAGGCGGCGGAGAAGGCCGGCGCGCCCATTGCCTGGACCAGCATCGCGACGATGCCGATCGAGCCGCCCCGGCGCAGCTGAACGTTGCGGCAACCCCTCTCGCGCGATGCGGGAGAGGGATTTTCGTCAGACCGACGGGCGGCTGCGGACGTCGTCGGGCACCTTGCGCGACAGGAACTTCCCGTCGGTGAGGGCGCCCTTGAGGGCGCCGTTCTCGACGACGATCTTGCCGCGCAGCATTGTGAGGCTCGGCCAGGCGGCGAGGTCGCGCCCCTCCCACGGCGAATAATCGGCTTCGTGCATCTCGGCGGCGCGTACGATGTGGCGCTTCCTTGTGTCGAGCAGCACGATGTCGGCGTCGGAGCCGACCGCGAGCGCGCCCTTCCGCGGGTATAGCCCCATGATTTTCGCCGCGTTGGTCGAAACCAGCCCGACGAAATCGGAGAGGCCGTAGCCGCGCTTCTCGACCGTCTCGGTGTAGATCAGTGACACCCGCGGCTCGACCCCGGCATTGCCGCCGGTCGTGTCGTCGATGCGCCGCCCCTGCAATTTGAGGCGCAGCGGACAGCAGATCTCGTCGGTCGCCACGGTCTGGATCGCGCCGTGATCGGTCGCCGCCCACAGCGCGTCGTGGTCCTCCTGGAATTTGAGCGAGGGATAGGTGTGATAGATCTGCCCGTTGGGGCGTTTGTAGTCCTCGGCGGTGTACATCAGGTACTGGTGCAGGGTCTCGCCGTAGATCGGGACGCCCTTGGCACG
>WNFG01003399.1_pt1 | contig 13278 bp, 7 predicted proteins | sample 5400431 | NCBI WGS metagenome assembly WNFG01 (sample SAMN13153346, study PRJNA577476) | soil metagenome | isolation source: 120 cm saprolite under Douglas fir tree site 2 hole 3 replicate 2 | place: USA:California | collected 2015-04-18
TGAGCGCAAAATCTCCCTGGCCTCCTCCTCCATCGAACGTCCGTGATGGGCAGCTCGGACCCTCAACCGGGTTTTGGTTTTCTCGTCAAGTTGTCGAATCGTTAATGTCGCCATGCTGTCAATGCTATCATTGCTAGCCACGGATGCAAAGCGGCCTAGGGTTCAGGTTTTTTCCCGTGACTCGGGAACAATCGTACGACCTGAAAAGTCCCGGAAAAACGCGACACCCGAATGTCAAATCTTAGCCAACCGGATTTCTCGCTCAGGTGGCCGTTCGGATCGCTACACTCAGACAGATTGCAACGTTGGCGGAGGCGTGAATCAGCCACGGGCCGCTTATCGAACCGGATTTGATCCGCACCCAACCCAGAAAGAGCGAACCTGCGAAGACGACAGGCAGAATACCCCACATCTCCGGCATAATTCGGAGGCAAGTAGGTGGGGGACAAGGAAGATGAGGGCCTGCCCCAGGCTTGCCCAGAGGGGGGAGAAGCGGCGCGAGAGGCCACCCGCAATCAGACCCCGAAAAAAGAGTTCTTCCGGGAGCCCAGTTTTGACGAATCCGTAGAGGAGCGCCATCAGAACAGAGGGTCCGCTAAGGCCGAGGCCTCGAAACGCTTGTTGTGGAGACCCATCCCGAACGAACGGGCCCACAGGGGGTGGCCAAATAACGAGAATTGCGACAACGGCGAGCGCGAAAGCCAGACTGTACCCAAGGTAGCGGCCCGGGCCGAGTCGAAGCCCCGCTCGCTGCGCAATCTCAGCGAACCCGCGTTTGTGGCGACCCTTCTGATAGGCGAAGTAGAGGAGGAACGGAAGGCCGGCGATAACCAGGAGATTCACCACGGCCGAGATAGCAGCGTTCGCGATCAAGTTGGTTTTCACCACTTCTCTCAGGCAAGTGTCGTGTTTCCCCGCCTGATTTTTAGGCAGGTTATCAGACTCCATATTAGCGAGCGCATGCTCGGCAACTCTTCCCTAACCCGGTTGCGGGAAGAGTCGGCTCGTGACTCCGGGAACGGACCGTTAAAAGGGTTCCCGCATTGGCCACAGGCTGCCAACAAGCTTAAGATTAGGAAACGCACGCGATCAACAATCAACCCTCAAACTCATCCAAGTAAGAAATAAAGAAAAAGGAGGATCTCAATGCCATACGTGAATGTCGGGAAAGAAAACTCCACGGACATCGAACTTTACTACGAAGATCATGGAGCCGGGGACGCGGTGGTGCTCATCCACGGATACCCGCTGAGCGGTGCTTCCTGGGAGAAGCAGATCCCGGTGCTTCTGGCTAGCGGTCACCGTGTCATCACCTATGACCGCAGAGGGTTCGGCAAGTCCAGCCAGCCAACAACGGGCTACAACTACGACACCTTTGCCGAGGACCTGCACAAGCTCGTGACACACCTCAAACTACGTAATTTCACTCTGGTCGGTTTCTCGATGGGTGGAGGTGAAGTGGCGCGCTACTTGGGCAAATACGGATCGAAGGGGGTAAGCAAAGCGGTGTTCCTCTCGTCGGTTCCGCCGTTCCTGCTCAAGAAGCCGGACAATCCCGAGGGCGTGGATAGCGCTGTCTTCGATGGCATCCAGAAAGCCGTCGTCGCAGATCGCTACGCGTTCTTCACCGAGTTTTTCAAGAATTTCTACAACACAGACCTACTTTTGGCTAAGCGCGTCAGCGAACAGGCGGTTCAGGCTAGCTGGAACGTTGCCGCGGGCGCCTCTGCCACGGCAAGTCTTGCTTGTGTTCCAACCTGGCATGAAGATTTCCGCGAGGATCTCAAGCGCGTCGACGTACCCACCCTAGTCGTTCACGGGGACGCAGACCGGATTCTACCGATTACTGCATCCGGACAGCGGACGGCTAAGCTCATCAAGGGAGCCCGTCTGTTCGTGGTGAAGGATGGGCCGCATTGCATAACTTGGACACATGCGGACGAAGTGAATCGTGAACTGGTGGACTTCCTGGGAAAAGGTATTGCGAAACATGCAACCTCAACCCCGAGAACGGAAGCCGTCGCCTAAAACCATTTTTCAAATTGTTGCTTCACCGGAGGGTGCCGTCTAGGAAACGGCACCCATCTTGCGTCAGAGAATCTCGGACATGCACGCCTCACACGGCCGCAGTGTGTGGGACCTGAATATCTCCACCGTATTGTCGATAGCTGATGTCACTTCCATTTCGCCATAGAGCGCCAACCACGGTGGCCCGGCCTTCACGCTCACCGTCAATGGGGGAGGCTTTGATTCAACGTCTGTCGTGCGCTGGCACAACAGCGCATTGACCACGAGGTTCGTCAGCACGACCCAGCTTAGTGCAGCTGTGCCGGCCGCCGATATCACCAATCCCGGAACGGCCACGGTCACGGTATTTGCTCATCCACGAACACGGTCTCCAACGGCGTGGCCTTCACCATCAAGTAAGTTTGAACTTCTGTACGCGGTTGCGATTCGCGAGGGCAGACGCCGACCGCCCCCGACCGCCCCCGACACACTGACGCAACTGGTCAGACTTTTGATACATTCTCCCTGAATCGGCAGCATGGGCCATCCGACTTAGGTTTTCCGAACCTTACGTTTTGTCCGCCGCGAAAAGAAGGTCAACGTGGGTTGAACTTTCATACCTTTCAAATCCCAAATGTTTTGGGAGGGACGGCGACACGTCATCTGATCCGCGACGAACCCGACATTTCACTCGCCTTCCTGCTCACGGGCGTCAATGTCAACGACTCTGAGCGATCCCTCTCACAGATCGATGCGATCGCCAGTATCGGGGGGCAGAGCACGAACATTCCAGCAAAAGCTGCTTACCTTCACGCGGGACTGTTCCAGGTGGTTGCCACTCAGCGGTCATCAAGGACTTTCATTGGTCGCATCGAAACATTGCCTTTGACAACTTAGAAACCGTCGTTGAGTATGCACAGCACTGGTTGAGGCTGTGTACGCCCTTGTAGAGCTAGTCCGGACCTGTTGCGGCTCCGGGCTGGGTAGTTGTCTCTAAAAATTTTAAGGCCGGGGTTGGCGGCGAAAGCCGTCGGCGCACACGTGTCTTCTCCGCAAGGGCCCCCAAGGCAAGCTTAGGTTCGAGACTCCAGGAGGCAGGTGATATGAGTTACAGGCTTAGTGCAAAGAACTCGGTTTTGGATTTGCGGGTGGTATTGATCGGGACATTTCCATTTCGCTTCCCTCTTTTTCTTCTGCTTCTCTTTCTGCTTCTCTTGGTCTCACTCGCGGTGATCAGCCATGCACAAACGGCAACAACATCGCTTCGCGGCGATGTGACCGACTCCTCGGGAGCGCTGATTCAGGCCGTCGCCGTTACCCTCACCGAGAGCGCAATCGGGTTTACGCAAACCCACCAGACCAACGAGAAGGGTGAGTACAGTTTTCAGCAGATTCCGCCGGGATCATACCAGATCAAAATCAGTGCGCCGGGTTTCAGTGAACGGACAGAAAAGGCCCAGCTGCTGGTAAATCAGCCTGCAACCATCAATATCACGCTGACGGTGGGCAGCAGTATCACGACGGTCGAAGTGATCTCAGACACTACGGCGCTCAATGCGACCGATGCGACGATTGGTACGCCGTTCAACCAGAGTGAGATCCAGAGCCTGCCTTTCCAGGGAAATAACGTGTTTTCCCTGCTGTCGCTGCAGGCAGGCGTGCTGTCGCTGGGAGATCAGTCGACGGACACGATGAATTCTGACAGCCGCGCCGGTGCGATCAACGGCGCGCGCTCGGACCAAAGCAACCTGACACTCGACGGCATCGACAACAACACGCAGACCCTGGGGTACGCCTTTTACGGAGTTCTGCGGCCAACCCGCGATTCTGTGGACGAGTTCCGCGTGGTGACGAGCAGTTCGAATGCTGACTCCGGCCGCTCTTCCGGGGCGCAGGTCTCCGTGGTCACGCGCAGCGGCACCAACAGGATTCACGGCAGCGCGTACGAGTATTACCGGCCGACGAATACGGTTGCGAACGACTGGTTCAACAAACAGGCGGAGGCGCAGAACGGCAAGCCTAACGTACCTGGCAAGTATCTCCGCAACACCTTTGGAGGTTCGATCGGAGGCCCCATAGTGAAGGACAAGCTCTTCTACTTTGCCAGTTACGAAGCCGACAAGATTGCGCAAAACCAGCAAGTCATCGCCGAGGTTCCCACGGGGACTCCAACAAACCCAGGGCTGCGGCAGGGATACCTGACATACGTGGTGGATGCCGCAGGTAACACAGCCACACTGACTCCGGCAACGATAGCCAAGATGGACCCACACTGCAGCGGCGAAGGAACGTGTCCGCTTGGTCCTGGCGTCGATCCGGCGGCGCTACAATATTTTGCAACGCTCCCGCAGGCGAATGGAAATCTTCTGGGCGATGGCTATAACTTCGGGTCGTACACGTTTTCCTCGCCAGCTCCGCAATCGAATATAACGAACCTTGTGAAGCTCGACTATAACGCCAACGCCAAGCAGAGGCTTTTCGCGCGCGGCAATCTGGAAAGCGACAACTTAACCGGCGTGGTGACGTATCCGGGCTTGAGTCCCAGCACAAGCAACCACAGCAACAACAAGGGACTTGCGATTGGGCATACCTGGGCGATTACCAACAACCTCGTCAACAACCTGCGTTACGGATACATCCGTCAGGGATTTGCGAATCGCGGCGCGCTGCACGGAGACTTTGTTAATTTCGCGAATATTAACCCTTCGACGGCTCAGACATTCGATCTCGTCGTCAATATTCCTGTGCACAATGTGGTGGACGATGTGAGTTGGAGCAGACACAACCATACGGTTCAGGGGGGATTCAATTATCGGCTGGTCCATAACAGTTTCCAGAGCGATGCGACCGTCTTCAACAATGCGCAGGTGCAGTACTACAGTTTGGGCATGGGTTCGATCGCGAATACGGGTCAGGACCTCGATCCCTCGGCCTTTACAAACACGTTAGGAACTCCAGCGGTGTACGGCGGTTTCGATAGTGCTTACAGCAATGCGATTGCGGCGGTGGCCGGCATCATCCCGGTTGCAACGGAGAACTTCAACTACAAGTCCTCGGGCAACCGCCTCAGTCCTGTGGGGCACGGCCTACCACTCAGCCGCGACTATAAGTCGAACGAGTTGGAGTTTTATCTACAAGACAGTTGGAAAGCAACGCGCAACCTGACAATCACGTATGGATTGCGCTACACAAGTCTACAAACGCCCTATGACGTGAATGGCCAGGAAGTCGCGCCCACCATCAGCCTGGATAGCTGGTTCCGCACCCGTGGCAGCAGCATGATGCAGGGGATTACCGACCAGCCGCCGATCTCGTTTTCAGCCGCCGGCCACGGCAACAATGCTCCGGGCATGTGGGCCAAGGACAAGAAAGACTTTGCTCCACGGTTCGCCATTGCTTACTCTCCGATGCACGCGCCTGGATTCCTCGGAACACTCTTTGGCGAAGGTACCACGTCGATCCGCGCCGGCTTTGGTATCTATTACGATCACTTCGGCGAGGGCATCGTCAACACGTTCGACACGAACGGCGCGTATGGGCTGTCGTCGCGGGTAAACAGCCCGATCAATCTAACCACGGACCAGGCGCCGCGCTTCGCCTCGACCAGTTCGGTACCGACCCAAATTATTCCTCCGGTGGCGCCGGAGAAGACGTTCCCGGTTACTCCGGCCAACATCGAGTCCCTGTCGTGGAGCGTCGACAACCGGATCAAAACACCGTACGCGGAAGCGTTTGACTTTTCGATCCAGCGGCAAGTGGCAAGTACCTGGACGATGGAAGCGGCCTATGTCGGACGTCTGGGGAAGAGATTGCTGCAGAATCTCGACCTGGCGACTCCACTCGATCTGGTTGACCCGAAGAGCGGGATGGACTATTTCAAGGCAGCCGGACTGATGTCTGCGGCGGCTGTCGCGGGAGTTACCTCTATTCCGGCCATTCCATACTTTGAAAACATGTTTCCGAACGTTACTGGCAATGGCCTGACCGCCACGCAGAACATCTACCAGGATTTGTGGGGTTCCAGTATCGTTGGGAATGAGACGTTTCCCCTTTATAGCCTTGACACCGGATCCTTCTATCTTCCTGGCTCTTCTGGTTCGGCTTTCGCGCCGGGGCCACTGAATCGGTTCTTTACCCCCCAGTATTCTTCGCTGTACGCATGGGCCTCGGTGGGAACGAGCAGCTATCATTCGATGCAACTCTCCTTGCGCCACGCCATGGCCCATGGGCTGCAATTTCAGTTCAACTACGTGCTCGGCAAGTCGATTGATCTGGGATCGGACTCCGAACGCACCGACTACAACAAAGGTCAAAACTTCAGCAGTATTGTGAACGCCTGGAACATCAAGGGAAACCGCGGAGTTTCGGACTTCGATACGAAGCACGCAATTACGGGCAACTTCAATTACATGTTGCCGTTCGGAAGAGGAGCAACTTTTGCCTCGACTTCCAATCGTGTGATGAATGCGCTGGTCGGAGGATGGGATCTTGCTGGTTTGACACATTGGACGAGCGGGCTCCCGTTCTCGGGTGTTGACGGCGCAGGTTGGGGCACAGACTGGGCTACGCAGAGCTTTGCGTTGGTCACGGGAAAGGTTGCTTCCGGCGGCCACCACATCATCGGGGGCGTGCCGAACGCGTTTCCCAACCCGACGGCCGCCTTGGCCAACATCACCGCTCCATTTGCCGGCGTCACCGGTCAAAGAAATGTTTTTCGCGGCGATGGCTACTTCTCCATTGATGGCAGTCTCACGAAAGTGTTCCGAATCACTGAAGGGCAGGCGGTGAAGTTCCAATGGGATGTCTTTAACGCAACGAATGCCGTCCGCTTCGATCCCCACAGCGTCCAGAACAACCCGTTCAGCGCGAGCAGCTTTGGGGTCTATAGCAAGCAACTCGTCGAGGCCAGGAGGATGCAACTCTCCTTTCGGTACAGCTTCTGATTGTCCGCTCGAATAGAATTGGCACGCAGCTAAACAATAGGTGCGAGCCAGCTTGCTCTCGAGCGCTTGTATTGCTCTATTTCAGCCGCATTCATCCATTCCATGATTGAGGTCAGTATGTCGAGAATTTTTCCGCGTGCAGCCAGATTGGCAATTGCATTGTGTCTATCCTCCTGCTGCGCCTTGGCTCAGCTTCCGCAGCCGGATGGAGGCACCATTGAGCCAGGAGTGCTGCCTGCGCGCTGGTTCTCGCAAGGATCGAAGTGCATGGAGATCCCGGAGTGGCAGGTGCATGAGTACAATCCAAATCTTTATCTCTTGCGGCAGTCGCCGTGTACCGACTTCGAGAAGCCTTTCATTTTTCTTTTCTTCGGTAAAGACAAAGCGTTGCTGATGGATACGGGATCGAGAAATGGAAATCTCGCTCCCACGCTTCGCCGGACGGTGAAGAATTGGCTGGCCCGCAACGGGCGCGAGAGCATTCCCTTGATCGTGGTGCACTCGCATCCGCACGATGACCACATCGCAGGCGATGCGGAGGTGCAAGCCATGCATGACCCGGCGATTCCGGTCGAGTTTGTTTCTGCCGACCTGGAGCCGACCAAGCGCTTCTGGGGAATCGAACACTGGCCAACCGACATCGCTCACGTAGATCTGGGTGGCCGCGTGATCGACATGGTGCCAATACCGGGGCACAGCGCGGTGTCCGTGGCGTTATATGACCGAAACACGGCTTTGCTGCTGGCTGGGGATAGCCTCTATCCGGGACGCTTGTACGTTCGGGACTTTGCTGCCTTTCAGACCAGCACCGAGCGGTTGGTGCGGTTCACCGAGGGTAAGCCCGTAGCCCACATCCTGGGCAATCACATCGAGCAGACCAGTACGCCGTTTCTGGACTATCCGGTCGGGACGATGTACCAACCGAACGAGCATGAGCTGGCGCTGTCGCGCGGGTCGTTGCTCGAACTTGAGGATGCGCTGTTGTCGATGCATGGAAACGCCAAGCGGCTGGCACTCCGGGACTTTACGGTGTGGCCAGTCGGTCCCGATTTCATGATACCGGCAGAGAAGAAAAAATTCGAGCAGCATCAAATCGAAGAGAAGCAGAAGATGTGGGACCACACGCCTCAGTAGGGACGTGGCCCCGGGGCCACGCACGGCGTGCACGTGCACCTTTCTCCGATGAATACTCCTATGAGGATCCAGGCGAATCATTCACGAGAGGCGGCATGGATATTGGCGCGAACAGTGCTCGCGGTGATTTGTTGGCTGATGCTGGCCGCGGTTGATGGTCGCCCGGCAGCAGTGGAGAAACCGGCGGGCAAAACCGTCTATGATTACTCGCTGGTCACCTTCGACAATAAAGACGTGCCGCTTTCCATGTTCCAGGGGAAAGTTCTGGTGATCGTGAATCTTGCCAGTCAATCGGTTTTTGGTAATCAGATCGTTTTGTTAGACGAACTCCAAAAAACCTACAAAGAAAAGGGACTGGTCGTCATCGGTATCCCCTGTAACGATTTTGGCGCGCAAGAACCGGGAAGCAATGCGGAGACTCAAAAGATATACAACAACGACCTTCACCTGAGCTTTCCGGTATTTGCGCGGGTGTCCGTCCGGGGTAAGGATCAAGCTGCTCTGTACGAATTTCTCACCAGCGACACAAAAGGATCGACAGGGGGCGACGTTCACTGGAGTTACACGAAATTTGTCGTCGACCGTACGGGCAAGGTAGTGGCCCGGTTCGAGCCCCACGTAACTCCCAATTCGCCGCAACTCCGGGTGACGCTCGAAGACGTTCTCGCGGGCAAGTTCAAGCCCTCGGCACAAAACAGTGAGGGCGAAGACCAGAAGAAGGAAACCAGGGACCGCGACGAAGGTCCAGATCGCTGATCACGGCTGTTTGGGATTCAGCCGCCAGACGGTACCGTGGGCAAGGTCAGAGAGCCAGATGGATCCATGCCCCAGTCGGATGCTGTCGCCGCCGTCTCCGGTCCACTGCTGGACTACAGTATCGGTCGCCGGGTCAATCCGGGACATCGGGATTCGGAAAACGGTGGCCCAGACCGACCCGTCTCCGAAGGCAATTTCTCCACCCCTGCCCGGGATACCCACCGCGATAGTCGCCACGAGTTTGTTGGTCTTCGTATCAACGCGAGAGATCGTGCCGTCTCCTTGATTAAGAGCCCACACCGAGCCTGCGCCCACAGTCAGAAAACGCGGCTGCGGTCCAATCGGGATGGAAGCGACAACTCGGTTCGATTGCGGGTCGATGCGGGTCAGCCGGTTGTGCTCGGTGGACGTGATCCAGACGGCGCCATCGGCAAAGGCAGGAGCATAGGAGCCGGAGGGTATGACGATTCTGGCAATGACTTTGTTCGCTTGCGGATCGACGCGTGCGAGAACACCCTTGTTGTCGGTAGCCATCCAGACGCTGCCGGCTCCCACGGCGATCCCGCCTTCGGAATCGGCTGGGCCTGCGGGAATCTCCGCTTGAATTTTCCCGGTCTCGTAATCTACCCGAACCAAGCTATGCGCCCCGCAGCTCGGGACCCATATGCTGCCGAATCCAGCCGCCAGTCCGGAGCAGGGCTTAAGAACGGTAACGACTGCGCCTGCCCGATTCGTGGTCGGGTCCAACCGCACGACGTGATTGACGTTGGAACTGGTCACCCAGACGGCGTCTTCGGTGACGACCATCCAGTCGGGCTCTCCCTCCACGGCGAAGGTTGCCTGCGGATGTAAGTCGGCCATCGATCGACGGACGCCGGGCGTGGTTACGCCGGGACGCGGAGGATCCGATTCCGCCGTCTGTCCCTGTCCTAATCCACACAGAAGGAAAGTTGCGATCCAGAGGAGAACGAAGTCGCGAGAACAGAAAGTATGGCTTGGTTCCCTCGGGTCTGGCGAGCCTTGTGGCATGAGCACGGAATGGCGCGTAGCCGTAGCTACGCATGCAGTCATATCACAGGTGGAGCTAATTGCGACTCGTCATTGCGATTCATCATTGCGATACGACGTAGAAAGGAAACAGCATCTGCTTCTTGCATCGAAACGATAAAGGAAAATCAATTGCTTCTCTGAACGATCCTCGACAATATGTGCACTACGGTTTTCGCGCCGGAGGCGGCTACAGATCTGAGTCAAGGGTCGGGTGGGTGGTCCTGCGTAGGGAGTCACCGCCGGTCTTCAAGCCGCGAGCTGACACGATGAAATCAACCCTGCTGAGTGCCGGTACGCTGTTGCTGGTTTGTGCTTTGTCGCCCAGGTTGGCGGGCGTGCTGTTTGCCTCCGACAACATAGCGACACCGAGCGCAGGCCAACAATTCTTCAAAGACAAAGTTCGGCCGATTCTCACCGAGAAGTGTTATCAGTGCCACACCGACTCTCCCCTGAGCCACCTCCGCGTCGACTCGCGCGCCGCGCTGCTCGAGGGTGGTCGCAGGGGTCCAGCGATTGTGCCCGGCGACCCCGAAAGAAGCCTACTCATTGAAGCCGTCCGGCAAACCGGCGATCTGAAGATGCCCAAGAACGGCAAGCTCGACGAGCAGCAAATCGCGGATTTGGTGGCATGGGTGCAAATGGGTGCGCCCTGGGATCCGAACGAACATGCCGAGCCCATCTCTGCTGTGCTCATCGCTGCGGCCGCGGGTTCTTCGGTCGGCGAAGATTTCTTTGAGACCAAGGTGCGGCCCATCTTCGCGAATATCTGTTCCAACTGCCACGGCGACACGGCTACCTCGGGCTTGCGTGTGTATTCTCGCGAAACGCTGTTACAGGGCGGACGCAGGGGGCCGGCAATTGTTCCCAACGACCCCGAAAAAAGCCTACTGATTCAGGCGGTCCGGCAGAGCGGCGAGTTGAAAATGCCGAAGGGCGGAAGGCTGACGCCCGAGGAAGTGCAGAACCTAACCGAATGGGTGAGAATGGGCGCTCCCTGGCCACAGTCAAAACCCCTTCTTGCCGGGGCCGGCGGTGCTCCATTCAAAATCTCCCATGAACAGCGATCTTTCTGGTCGTTCCAGCCTATCAAAATGCCGGCCCCACCCCCGGTGAAAGATGGGCGTTGGGCGAAAACAGAAATTGATCGGTTTGTGCTGGCGAAGCTGGAAGCTCAGGGGATTGCGCCGGCGCCCGCTGCGGACCGTCGGACCCTGATTCGCCGGGCTACGTTCGATCTCACGGGGCTGCCGCCGACACCGCAGGAGATCGACGCCTTTGAGAAGGACAAATCCCGCCATGCCTTCGAGAAGGTGGTGGACCGGCTGCTGGCGTCGCCCCGATACGGAGAGCGGTGGGGCCGGCACTGGCTGGACGTTGCCCGCTACGCCGAAGATGACGTGCGCGGCCTTGATCCCAAAGGCCGGGGGTACATGCCGTTCCATGGCGCGTACGTGTACCGTGACTGGGTCATCAAAGCCTTCAACGACGATCTTCCGTACGACAAGTTTTTGCGCTTGCAACTGGCCGGCGATCTTAGCGGCGAAACCAATCTTGGTGATGCGCTTCCAGCCACCGCGTTCCTGGGTGGCGGCCCTTGGCTATGGGACCAAGCGGAGCCGGTGCAGGGGCGAGCGGATGAGCGCAACGAACGCATCGATGCGGTCTCGCGCGGCTTGTTGGGCCTCACCGTAGCCTGCGCCCGCTGTCACAATCATAAGTACGACCCGATTTCCCAGAAAGATTACTACGCGTTGGCCGGCGTTTTCGCGAGCTCTACCTACAAGGAGTATCCGCTGGCCTCGGATGCACAAGTGGCGGCGTGGCACGAAAAAGAACAACGCTTCTTCGACCTCAACGAAGAGCTGGAGAATTTTACGAAAGCTGAGACAGAACAGCTGGCTAGCATTCTTGCCACCCAAACATCGCAGTACATGGTTGCGGCCTGGCGGGTTACCGGCAAACTGAAGGCCACCGTGGCGGAGGCCGCCAATCACGACCACGTCGACCCAGAAATGCTCGATCGCTGGGTGAAGTTCCTGGCCCAGCCACCTAAGTCTTATCCGTTTCTGAAGGACTGGCAGGCCATGATTGCGGCGGGCGGCGAGGAAGAAGATGAAGCCAAGGCCTTGGCCGACGCCTTCCAAGATCTGGTCCTGCAGGTGGAAACCGCCCAACGGGCAATCCAAGAACAAAACGAGGTCATCAAAGCGAAAGCCGATGTGAAGAAGCGCTCCCGGCGGGATGCGCTTCCGAACGAATTTGAGACCGACGATCAGTTCTGCCCCGGATGCAGCCTCGAGTTGAAGACTCTGCCTACCGAACGAGCGAGCCTATGGTTTGAGCTGTTCATGCGTTCGGTGGCTTCGGACGACGAGAAGCCTGTGCCGGGCCTCTTTGTGTTTGTCGGTTGGGGGCTGAAGCGAAGGCTGAATGCTGAGTGGAGAGAGTACATCACCAGTCTGGAGCATCAGGCGGAGACGCTTAAGAAATCGCTGGAGCCGCACTATCCGTTCGTGCATGGACTGAGTGATAAGCCCACGCCGGTTAACATCCGAGTGAACCTGCGCGGCAATCCCCATAGCCTTGGAGAGGAAGTGCCGCGCAGGTTCCTGACAGTTTTGAGTCCAGAACCGGCGCCGCCGTTTTCCGAAGGCAGCGGGCGCCTGCAGTTGGCAAATGACATCGTCGACAGTGCAATCGCGACCCGGGTATTCGTCAACCGCGTTTGGAAGTGGCATTTTGGAAGCGGGATCGTGGGCACTCCGGACAACTTCGGGTTTGCGGGAGAGAGGCCATCCAATCCGCAATTGCTGGAATATATTGCGGCCCGTTTTCAGTCAAACGGATTATCCCTAAAGAAACTGCAGCGCGAGATTATGTTGTCTGCGGTGTACCAGACGAGTCCCCAGGAATCCAAGGAAGCGCTCGAAAAAGACGGCAGCAACCGCTACTATTCGCACTTCAACCGCCAGCGCCTGGACGCCGAATCGATTCGCGACTCCATTCTGTTCGTGGCCGGCGACCTCGATCTGAAACAGGTGGGTGGGCCCTCCCAAGACTTTAGCCCGGAGAATGCGCGCCGGACAGTCTATTGCAAAGTCAGCAGGTTCCGTCTGAATGATTATTTGCAGGTATTTGACTTCCCCAACCCGAGCTTCACGGCGGAGCAACGCTTCTCGACCAACGTTCCTTTGCAACGGTTGTATTTCATGAACAACGAGTTCGTTTACATGCAGGCCGGAAAGCTGGCAGAGCGCGTACTCACCCAGCCGAACGAAACCGCCCGCATCGCCGAAGCGTATCGATTGCTGTATGGAAGGGCACCGACCGCAAAGGAAATGGAAGTGGGATTGCGCTTCTTGCAAACCACACCAGAAAAGTCGGGCAA
>WNFG01009367.1_pt1 | contig 13278 bp, 11 predicted proteins | sample 5400431 | NCBI WGS metagenome assembly WNFG01 (sample SAMN13153346, study PRJNA577476) | soil metagenome | isolation source: 120 cm saprolite under Douglas fir tree site 2 hole 3 replicate 2 | place: USA:California | collected 2015-04-18
GAGCAGCTGGGTGCTGTGGTCACAGACGCCATTGCCCCGATGGAGCGGCGGTGCTCGAATCAGGCACAGTTCGCTGCCTTGAAAGATATCCTCGGAAGGTTGACGGCGTCAGGGCCGTCCGCAGCCTACCGGTACACCCTGATCGTCACCACGGATGAGATCCCCAATGCGTTCGCGGCGCCGGGCGGCTTCGTAGTGGTGACCCGGGGTCTGCTCCGCCTGAGCGATCGTCCCGAAGAAGTCGCTGGCGTCATGGCCCACGAAATTCAACATATCGTGCACCGCCACGGCACGAAGTTGCTAGTCCGCGAACTCTCTCTGCAAGCGCTGGTGAGCCTAGCAGCCGGGGATCTCCGGGGACTTCGGTCCACGCTGGACGCGGCCCGCAGTCTGGGTGGTCTGCGGTACCGCCGTGCCGATGAGATGCTTGCGGATCACGACGCGATCGGTCTGCTGGCGACGTCGCAAATCGATCCGCGCGGTTTGCAGTTGTTCTTCGAGAAGATGAAGCAGTCGCCGGCGATTCAGCTCCCGGTCTACTTGTCGACCCATCCCCCACTTGAGGAGCGCATCGCCGCCGTGAGCCGCCTCGTTGCATCGACCCCGGCCCAACCCATCCCTCTGTTGCCGGACTACCCCTGGACCGAGATCACGCAGATCTGCCAGTAAAAAGGGCGTCCCGGAGCTCCTTCCCGAAGGAGTTATAGTCCCCGGTGAGCTAAACACCCCTATTGCCAATCCACATATAGAGCCGAGCGTCCAAACTGACCGAGGGCACGGCGGCTGCTCCACGGTCTTCCTTTGACTCGTCATGCTCTTCTGAAATGAACGCCACTGGGGGAGTCAGGTTGACCGAAAGTCTATTCTGTTGACCTGCCCGAAGATTCTTGCTAGATGGCAGAGGTTAGCCGGTCACATGAAAGAAAGTACATCGAGTGAAGAAAGGGGATTGCAGATGAGAACGCGACGCCTTGTCTCGCTGATGATTCCCGTCTTCGTAGCGCTCTCCTCCGGAGCCTGGCCCGCCTCGGCCAGCCTGGATCCGGGGGTGGGCAACATTCCGCAGGGGACGCAGAGCGACACCACCTACGCAGATAGCTTCGCGGCCAACCACGTCACGAACGTCGACGCAACGACGGGGCAGGTCAGCTGCTACCGCCCCGAGGTGGAATACTTGGTCAACAACGGACCGAACGACGGGTACAGCGGTGAGTCGCTGTGCTCTCGTGCCACGACCGGCGAGGACACGGGGGCTGGCGGTCCCTATCCGACGCAGGTCGGCAGCAATCCCGGTTACCCTGCCCCCAGCCCCAAACTGGTCAAGGACCACTCCGAATCGGACATCCGGGTCGACCCGACAAACCCGAAGCACCTGATCGGCTCGGTCAAGTGGATCGTGAGCCCCGAGGGCTACAACCACGTCCTCGGCTTTTACGAGTCCTTCGACGGCGGCATGACATGGCCGATCCAGGGACATATCCCCGGCTACGAGGGCTGGACCGACAACACCGACCCGGTCGGAGCCTTCGACGGGTTTGGCAACTTCTACGAGCTCATCCTGCCCTACCAGTTCTTCTACAACAGCGATGGGTCACACAACTTCACCGTGGGTACGGTCCAGGAGCCCAACCCGGTCGTTCCGGCCGAGGTGATCTCGATCGCGGTCCGGCCCCATGGTTCCTCCACAGCCAGCCAGTGGATCACCACCCACGACGGCCATCCGGACTACGTGGCGACCTATGACAGCAAGGGCAACGAACCGGACAAACAGTGGATCACGATCGACACCAACCCGCATAGCCCGCACTACAACCGGGTCTACGCGATGTGGGTCGACTTCCACACCCTGACACCGGTGCCCTACGTGTCGTTCGCGGACGCGAACGCGGACGGGACCCACACCGACTGGTCGCCGCCGCAGGTGCTGCCTGTGACTCCGCATCACCCCCAGGGCGTGACCTACCTACTGCCGCACGTGGACCCGACCGGCGCCGTCTACACCACCCTTACCAACTTCAACCCCAAAAAGGGCTTCTGCTGCGTCTCGATCTTCGTCGACAAGTCGACCGACGGGGGTGTGACCTGGTCGGTGGTCGGGACGGCGGTCGCCAGCGCGACGCCGCCGCCGCTGATCTATCCCAACACTACCTTCCGGGATGGGATTGAGAATACGTTCGCTGTCGGAAATCAGCTCGACACCCAAGGCTTCTACCCGCTGTACGTGGCCTACGAGGACTTCAGCGCGGGTGTCGACAACGTGCTGCTGACAGCCTCCTACGACGGGGGCGCGACCTGGTCGAGCCCGATCCAGGTCAACGACAACCTGAGTCCGGTGGACGAGTTCCAGCCGAACCTGGCAGTCGCCGCGAACGGGACGGTGAGCGTCAACTTTTACGACCGGCGTCTCGCCTGCCCGGTCGCCGGAACGCTAGAGGCGGCCAACGCGGGGCTGGCGCGGGATCAGGTGAACCCGCACTACAGCGGAGCCCTGCCGCCCTACGGCGCGACCAACTACTGCGTCAACGCCAGCATCCAGTTCTATGGCCCTATGCTCAACCCGAAGGGCCACAACATCCGGCTCACGGCGCACACCTGGGATCCCCAGCTCAACGCCCCGCACCCCGCGAATGCTTTCAACAACGGCTACACTTTCATCGGCGACTACTTCGGCAACGACATCGGCCCGGGCGAGCACGGTAACTACATCGACTACTCGACCTTCACTAGCACCTATAACGATGGCACTAACCCGGAAAACCGGCAGCAACAGGTGGTGGCCGCGGTGGCTGTACCGTAGCCGACTGACAGACGGAATCAGCCGCAGGCGTTCGGCGGCTAGCTTGTGTCGCGGATCGGCGCCACCGGGCCCTGGTGGCGCCGAATCAGATCCACCTATCAGGTGACGGGCGAAGGACCCGCCGATCTGTTCCTCTGTTGTCGTACTATCCCTGGGCCGAGATCACGCAGGTCTGCCAATGAGAGACGTTCGGGCGTCCCTCACGCCGCGGTGAGCCAGTAACTCAGTCTTCAATCCCCATCACTGAAGTAGACGCCGATACAGCCGTTCGGGCAGCTGAAGCTGCCGGTGGTGCTGCCCGGCGGCAGCGGCACGAAGACATGGTTATTTGCTCGATTCGCCGCGACCGAGTGAACGCCGCGCGACCCCGTGGGGACGGTGCCGAGCAGCATATTCGTCGCGGCGTCGATAATGCCCAGGACCGGCCCCGGCGTATTGTTTCGCGCGGCCAGATAGTAATTGCCATCACCCGGGTTGAACCAGACCTGGTCGGAGCCACCCACCAGCGTGGTCGAAGCCACGATCGCGCCCGTCCGCGCATTCACGACCAGCGTTTCCTGCGTCTGGCACCCGACGATGAGGTGCTGGTGAGGTGTGAGAGCCAGGCCCCCGCCCTCACAGGTGCCGATATGGAGCTTATTCGTGACTGTCCTCGTCCGGGGATCGATCTGCGCAATGTAGCTATCGCCACCGGTGTTGGGAACGTTTAAGTAGAACCGGCGGGTCGCCGGATCCCAGACCGACTGCTCCAGACCGTTGTCCGCATCGGCAAACACGAGCGTCCCGAGGACCGTACGGGTGTCGGTCGAGATGAAGGTCAGGTAAGGGGGGGTGTCGGCGTCGTTTGCCACCACCAGGATGTGATCATCCGGATCAAAAGCCATCTCGTCGGCGCGCGCCTGGCCGCCCGTGGAGATGGTGGCCACAATCTCAGGTGGAGTGGCCTTGAGGTCGATGACCTTAACGGTGCTGCACGGCGGGGCGGAGCACACTGGATTGTTACTCGGCCCGTCACCCACCCACAGCTCATGGAGGCTGTGGATGACGAGGATCCCGTTGGGACCCGAGGTGTCATTGTTCCCCGAGAAGCCGACAAAGTGACCGTGGGCCAGCGTCTGGACGAAAGTGTCAGTTCGCGCATCGATGACGTCGATCTGCTTGTTGGTCCGATCGGCTAGGTAGTAGGTCTGGGACGGTTCATCGACCCAGCTGATATCGAACCTTTGCACTTTTTCGCTGTTGGGCAACTTGATTACGGCTTTCAGCCCGAAGTTCTTGACGCTGTCCGCGTCGCCAGCGCGGCCTGGTCCGGCACTAACGAGAAAGGCAGTGATGACAAGAACCACACACAGTGCGAGAGAGCAATTCCGCATCATGGCAAAACCTCCCCCAAGGCTAGAATGACTGTGGCACTAATCGCCCTATTGTGTGCACACCCGGACGTTTTGGCTTGTTCTCGTGGTGCGTGCTATATCCTGCACACCGCACGTCGTTCCCATGGACACGCAAGAGACGGCGACCCACGCAACGTCCGTCGTGTGGAACCCGTCGGGCGACGCTGCGGCGAGGGACGAATGGGCCCCAGCGTCCGGAGAGGACCGGAAAAATTGCCGCTGTCCTGGCGGAGACGAACCAAGAAACCACAGTGTTGCGAGGCCCAAGCGTTAGGCGTGGGTTCCCTTTTGTTAGAATCAATGTTACTCGGCGATTGCAACCAAGGGGCCCGCGGTTTCTAGCAAGCCCTGATGCTCTTCAAACAACATCACCTCTACGCAATTACTCTCGAATGCCCTAATTGAGGTATTTTTGGACGAGAATGTTGCCCGGCCCGAAGTGTACCACCCACCTCGATCTACCTGACACGGGAATCGTAAAGGAAGCTAGCGAGCCACGATCAATCCGCAATGCGCCCAGCCTCGACGCTGAGCCGATAGCATCCGCCTGAATGCCCTTGCGGGGCACACTCCGCATGCGTCAGGAAAGCAGAGACTTACGAGGCATGATGACGCCGGTGGTAATGCGTGAGCGGCTTGCGATGTGCAACAAATCTGACCCAAGTCAGCTGGGGGTGGTTCCCTACTTCACCCCGATCTTTTTCGCGACTGTGGGGTTGAGCGCGTAGACGCCCACGACCTCGCCTCTGGCGACCACATGGCCCTGCATGGCCTTTAACACATCGGGGCCGGTGAACTTCCCTGAGAGTCCAAGGTGCGGCACGTTCAGCGCGTACACCGCGAAGTGGTAATGGTGGGGAATCGCATCGTTCCACGGCGGACACGGACCGTCATAGCCACCATAATCTCCTGCCATCTGGGCATCCCCGGCAAACCAGTTGGTGTAGTCGTTCACTCCGCGAACCCCGGCCCCAGTGGCCAAGGCGGTTACATCGGCCGGAATGTCTACGAGAATCCAGTGGTAGAAGGAGACGCGTTTCAGGCTGGCGGGTACGACCCTGCCCTCCTTATTCACGTTCTCCCCTGAGGATGGGACGTCGGGATCGAACATCACGATCGCGTAGGACGCAGTTCCCGCCGGCCCTTTCGACCACTGGATCGCCGGGCTCTTGTTGGGACCCAACGCCACGTGTCCTGTCCTGGCCGGGATACAAAATGCGAAGTCGCGTGGGATCGCCTTGCCCGGTGTGATCCCACGCACGGTCACTTTGAGAGACGGTACTCCTGCCGCAGTCACCATCGTCTCCCCCGCCCAGAGCACTAGACTAGAAAGGGTCAACAGGGCCACGAACTGCAACTTCCAGATCCTTTGCCGCAACATCGCCGACTCTCCTCCTCCAAGAGAACCGTTCGTTCGTGCAGCCTGAGCACCAGATCCTGGTACAACGCGTCCGGTGAGTAATTTCCTACGCTCAGTACTTCACGGCACGAGCCCCAATCCCCGCTCTCGGTACCGGGCCCAGGCGTTTTGCCCGACGTCGTGTTGGTTTTTGCTAGAATGAGTCCTGCGGGGCCCGTAGCTCAGTGGACAGAGCAGGGGACTCCTAAGCCCCTGGTCGGGGGTTCGATTCCCTCCGGGCCCGCCAACCCGCATCAGGACTGCGTTTTCGCAATTTCGGCTCCTCCAGAATCCCTACAAAAAGCCCCTGCTCACCCGCTCCGGGAGGCCATGCAAGCGTTTGTGCTGACGAAGCAGGTCGCGGGCTGCACGTCCACCACGCTGAAGGCGTACCGCGCTGGTGGCTGAATCAGCTTGCAGCCTCCACCAGCGAGCCCGCTGCTCTGACGGTGCGCAGCTTCTTTGCCAGCCTCCAGTCGCGGGGACTGTCTGCGAGCCGCCAGCACCAGGCCTACCGCTCGCTCAAGACGTTCTTCCGCTGGTGCGTCTAGACCGAGACACTCCGCACCGACCCGCTGCGTAGCTTCTCCATGCGCACGCCGAAGACGCCGCCCCAGGTCCCTACCGACGACGAGCTGCGTGCCGTGCTCACCGCCTGTCTTGACACTCTCCGGCTGCGCGAAGGCATGGGGCTCGATGAAGTCCGTCGCTGTTGGGCTATGAGAGCCTGAACACGACGCTACTCGTCCTCGTCGGCACGGACCTGCAGCGAGCGCCCCGGAAGGGGTCGGCCATCGAGCGCTTGCGGCTGGAGTGATCCTAAGGTGAACGAGCCGGATGCGAAGTTCAGGAGGGGGGACAAGGTGTTCTTCGGCCCCGCGGGCCGGCTTAAAGCAAATCACATCCCGCTGCTTGCGCCTTGGGGACCTGCAGCGGCGTGACGAACGCTTCCCGGATCCGGACATTCGGCCCGGTGGCCAGGACGGCCAACAAGCATGGCCTAATTTGGTCCCGAGCCTGCACCGGCCGGCACTTGTGCGTCTCACCCTCACGGGTCCCTCGGGGTAGGGCTCAGGCTAAACTGCTCGAGGATCCGGTGCGCGAGCGCGACGAGCGCCGCCACGGGGAGCAGTGATAGCGTGAGCGCCGCCGCGGCGTTGGACCATTCCAGTTCGCGCTCATACGTGTAGAAGTCGCTTAGAGCCACCGGGATGGTCTTGACGTGATTCAGGGTAAGCGCCGTGGGCACCAGGAAGAGGTTCCAGTCGAGCACAAATACCAGCACGGCTGTGGCGGCGAGCCCCGGCGCCGCAGCGGGCAGGACGACCTTCCACACGATCTGGAAGAGCCGCGCGCCCTCCAGCCGTGCGATCTCCTCCAGCGACCTCGGCACCTGCTCCAGGTACCCATAGAGGATGTAAACTGCAAGCGGGGCGTACACTGCTGCTGATGCCAGGGCGACCCCGGCAAACGTGTCGCGGAGATGCAACTCGCGGGTGAAGTCGCTGAGCGGGATCACGTACGCCATCGCCGGCAGGCTGGCAAGGACCAGAAAGCTCTGTACTACCGCGCGTGTGCCCCTGAAGCGCCACCGCGCTAGGCTGTATGCGGCGAGGAAGGCGGTCCCAACCGTCAAGAGCGTGGCCGTGATCGACACGATGAGGCTCGTCGCGTACACTCGCGGGAAGCCGGGCACTTGGGTCATGACCTCCGCATAACTCTGTGCCGATGGCGGGAGCGTCCACGCGGGGGGCCATCCATTCGCCTCAGGTTTGATCTCAAACGAGGCCAGGAGAGTCCAGATGAGCGGAACAATCAGCGCGAAGAGAACCACGCCCAGGAGCACCCGTCGGCCCCAGGCGTCTCTCCGCCGTTGAGCCCGCCAGCCGGCAGAGCGTTCCCTCATCGCTCCGCCGTGGGGCGTACCAGAGCCAGGTACCCGAGTCCCAGGGGGATGGTGGCCACGACGATCAGCCAGGCCGACGCCACACCGAACGGCCAGTTATACGCGCGGAACGCCTGCTGGAAGCTGTAGAGAGCTGGCGTCAGAGTCTCGGACCCCGGGCCGCCCCCCGTCAGCACGAGTACGCTGTCAAACGTGCCAAGCGTGTCACCGAGGAGCAGCAGGGTAACCGTGAAGAGGAGCGGCCGCAGCGGGGGAAAGAGAATGTGGCGGATCCGGCTTCCGAGGGGGATGCCGTCGAGCATCGCGTGTTCCCACTGATCAGGCGGGACGGCCAGGACCCCCGGCAAGAGCAGGAAACTGGCCAGAGGGGCCTTCCGCCAGATCTCTGTCGCGATCACAGCCGCGAGTGCCCACCTGGGAAGGGCGAGCGGCGAAGGCATCGGCGGCTGTTGGAACCACGCCGCCGCATAGTTCAGCATCCCTACCGGTCCGTACAGAAAGTGCCACATCACGCCCACGGCGATCGGGCTCAGCAGCCAGGGGATGAGGAGGACGATCCGCACGAGCCCCCGGCCGCGGAATGGGACGCGAAGCGCGTAGGCGACCGCAAAACCGATCCCCAGCTCCAGAGGCACGGCGACCAGAGCGACGATCGCGATATTGCGAAAGGCGAGGCGGACCTCATCATTCCCCAGCACCGCCGCGTAGTTCCGAAGGCCGACAAGGGTGAGGTGCACCTGCGCGGGACCATAGTCCGTGAAGCTGGAGGCGAACCCGAACACCGCGGGCCAGAACAGAAACGGCAGCAAGAGAGCCGCGAGGGGAGCGAGCAGCAGGATGTGCTGGCGCGTCGTCATGCGGACCCTTTATGCCTCCCAGTGTTCTCCAACGTGGACAGGAACGCCTCCGGGGTCGTCGAACACTTTTTGTCGCTTCCCTCCACCACGTCGATGCTTGGTTTGGAGGTGAGAGCGCCTGCACTCGGGCTCCGGCACGGGCGTTCCAGGCAACATTACCGATCGTGATCGCAGGAAGAGGAGGCAGACGATGGATCGGAGACGGCGCGCACGAAGGGTTCTTGGAAGTCTACTTGTTCTGGCCCTCGCTCTGAGCACAGGGTCTTTGATAACGCTGGCGGCGAGGGCGGCCATGCAGACACCGCAGGAGCTCCACGTTATCCAGTGGGACTTCCCGCCCAAGTTTAGCAATGTGACCGTGAACGTTGTCGGCGACGCCGGCCACAACCTGGCGCCCTACGAGTTCTGGAAGGATCATTTTCCCAAGGCCGGCATCACAGTCAAGATTATCGAGGTTCCGTTCGAGGGCGTGTATGAGAAGGAGAAGACCGAGTTTGTGGCAGGCTCCGGCGCCTTCGACGTTGTCACGTTCTTCCCAGCGTACATCGGTGACTTTGCCAGCAACGGGTACCTGGAGCCGCTGGACGAGTACATGAAGAAGCAGCCGGACAGCGTGTGGAACCCCCACCAGGAGGACGTGCTACCGCCGTTCCGCGAGCTGTACAACAAGTGGGCCGGGAAGACCTACGCGCTGACCATCGACGGTGACGCGCACTTGATGATCTACCGGAAGGACCTCTTCACGAACGCGGCCGAGAAGGCGGCGTTCAAGGCCAAGTACGGCAAGGAGCTAATGCCGCCGGAGACCTGGGAGGATTGGTTGCAGATCGGTGCGTTCTTCACACGCAAGAAGGGTGAGAAGCTGGCCGGCGAGACCCTTAAGCGCGATTTCTACGGCTCGGCGGAGTTCGCCAAGCGGGGGTTCTCGTTCGCCTGGTTCGTCGATCGCTGGGCGGCGAGCGGCGATCTCTACTTCGACGAGAACATGAAACCGCAGATCAACTCTCCTGCAGCCGTCAAGGCGCTGCAGAACTTCGTGGACAGCCTGAAGAATGCTCCGCCCGACGTACGGGCGTACGGCTACGATGAGCTGCGGGACGCGCTTTTGAAGGGCAACGTCGCCATGGTCGTGCAGTGGACCGACGTGCCCAAGAAGGGTGCCAATCCGGCAGAATCGCAGGTCGTCGGTAAGCTGGACTATGGCCGCGTCCCCGGGTGGCGCATCGGGGGCAAGGTCGTCCACCGGGCAATGATGCCGGTGGGCCGCGTGGTGGCGGTGGCGTCGTCCAGCAAGAACAAGCTGGCCGCGTACTGGGTGGCCAAGCACATCGCCTACGATATGAGCCTGGAGGATGTCTCCACGGCGTTCACCGGGCTAGACGTCAACCGCGGCGTGCACTTTAGTCATCCGGAAGCGTACGTCGACTTCAAGAGCAAGGCTGAGGCGGCTGCCTACTTGGACCGCGTGAAGGAGGCGCTGGGGGACGGCTATCCCGAGATCTTCATCCCGGGCGCGGCGCAGTACGAGGATGCGCTGGACCTGCACGTGAACAAGGCCCTGGCGGGGCAGGAGACGCCCAAACAGGCTCTGGACGCCGTGGTGCAGGAATGGAACGCGATCACCGATCGCCTCGGCCGACAGAAGCAGATCGACCTGTGGCATCAGGCCCTCAATAGTTACAGGGTCGCGGGACTGATCAAGTAACCGCGGAAGCAGGGATAGGGGAGGGGCGGCGGTGACCGTTCCTCCCCTGCGCTGCGAGGCCTCCGGGAGATGGGGACGAGAGTCGGCCGGGACGTGCTGGCGCCTCAGCCGGCGGGACGGGTCGCGCGGCGGTTCAGGCTGACCCCCGTGCTGATGGTGCTGCCGGCGGTTGTTGTGCTCTTGGCGATCACCGTCTTCCCTCTGGTTTCCACGCTCCGCCTGACCGTGATGTCGTGGGAACTCACCACCGGGTTCCCGCCGCAGTTTGTGGGACTCCAGAACTTCGCGAGGGCGTTCTTTCACGACCCCCGGTTCTGGAACGCGATGATGAACACCGGCATCCTGGTCGTCGTGGGCGTCGGGCTCCAGACCCTGATCGGGATGGGACTCGCCCTGGAGTTGCATCAGCTGGGCCGTCTCCGCACGTTCGTCCTCTCGCTGTTCTTGATCCCCGTGATGATCGCTCCGGTCATCGCCGGCTTCCAGTTCCGGATGATCTACAATGATCAGTTCGGCCCGCTGAACTACCTCCTGGACCAGTTCACTGGAGGCCGCTTCCACGGGTACGCCTGGCTCGCCGACCCGCGCGTGGCGCTGGCGGCGGTGATGTTCACCGACGTCTGGCAGTGGACGCCGTTCATGACGCTGGTCGTGCTGGCCGGGCTCCAGGCGATCCCGGCTGAACTCCTGGAAGCCGCCGAGGTTGACGGCGCCACCGGTCCCCAGACCCTCTGGCGCGTCATGCTTCCACTCTTGCTCCCGGTGATCGTCATCGGCGTCCTCGTGCGGTTCATGGACACCTTCAAGCTCTTCGACATCGTGTACCAACTGACCGCGGGCGGACCGGGGAATGTGACTGAGACGATCGCCTACTACACGTACCTGGAAGGGTTCAAATTCTTCAGCCTGGGCTACACGTCGGCGCTGGCGTTCATCCAGCTCGTGGTCATCACGGTCGTCGCCCAGGTCTTCCTCCGGTACCAGAAGCGCGTGAGGGCGGGGATGGCGACTTGAGGAGACGCCCGCCCGGTCGCCGGTTGCTGACCTTGGTGATCCTCATCGCGGCCCTCGCCGTCTTCTTGTTTCCGGTCGCGTGGATGTTCCTGACCTCGTTTAAGAGCAACCCGGAGTTTTTCGCCTATCCGCCCGTGTTCATCCCGAAGTCGTTCGCCCTCACCAACTACGTGAATGCCATGCCCTTCCCGCCCGACGGCCGCGGTGGGATACAGGGTGTTCGGGACAGCCTGATCATCTCGGTCGGCTCGATGGTGGCCTCCGTGCTGGTGGGCGCCCCGGCCGCCTACTCCTTCGCGCGGTTCCGCACGGGGGGCGAGAACCTCTCGTTCTGGGTTCTATCCACGCGCATGTTCCCGCCTGTGGCGTCGGCGTTACCGCTATTCTTGGTGTTCAAGGCGCTGCACCTCCTCGATACCCACTGGGCCCTGATCCTGGCGAACACGATCTTCAACCTGCCGTTTGTCATCTGGCTGCTCAAAGGGTTTTTTGAGGACCTGCCCGTGGAGTTGGAGGAGGCCGCGGTGATCGATGGCACGACTATCTTCGGGGCGTTCCGGCGCATCGCCCTGCCTCTCGTTGCGCCAGGCCTGGTCGTCACCGCGCTGTTCTCGTTCATCTTCACGTGGAACGAGTTTATGTTCGCGCTGTTGTTCACCCGCCGGGATGTGCGCACGCTGACGATTATCGTGCCGAGCCTCGTGGGCGGGCACGAGATCCTGTGGGGCCAGGTCGCCGCGGTGGGGGTCGTGGCGATCATCCCCAACGTCCTCCTCGCCCTGCTCTTGCAGCGCTTCCTGGTCCGCGGCCTGACGCTGGGGGCGGTCAAGGGCTGACGTAGAACGGCCCGTGAAGTCCTGATGTCGGGGCGTGCTGTGCGGGAGCGCCGCGGTGGATTGCTGGCCGACAGGAGGGGGCTCGATGGTGAAGCTGGTCGCCTTTCTCAAGCGCAAGCCGGGGATGAGCAGGGAGCAGTTTGCCCGGCGCTGGGTCGAGTCGCACGCGAAAATGGCCGCGCAGCTGCCGGGACTGCGCGGGTACCGCATCAACATCGCCACCGCGTTCCAGCCGGAGGGGACCGGTCCCGAACCGATCTACGATGGGACTGCGGAGCTGTGGTGGGACAGCATCGACGCGATGGAGGCGGCGTTCGCGACAGACCTGGGGCAGCGCGCTGGCGCCGATGCTGATGAGTTTGCCGCGGTCCGCATCCACCTGTATATGACTGAGCACGTGATCGTCAAGGGCCCATGACGCCGGGCGGTCCGATGAACGCCGGCCCAAAGATCTGCGTCGTCGGGTCGTCCAACATCGACCTGATCTCCCGCGTTCCCCGCCTCCCCAGGCTGGGCGAGACCCTCGTGGGGCACTCCTTCCACCTGGGCTACGGCGGCAAGGGAGCCAACCAGGCGGTGATGGCGGCGAAGCTCGGCGCGCGGGTGACCATGGTCACACGGGTCGGGCGGGACGTCTTTGGCGAGGGGACGCTGCGAAACTACAGGGAGCAGGGTATCGACACCACCTACCTGCGGTTCGACGACGAACGTTTTTCCGGCGTGGCTCCAATCTTCGTGGACGACTCCGCGCAAAACGTGATCGTCATTATCCCGGGGGCGAATCTGGGGTTATCCCCTGCTGACGTGCAGGACGCCGGCCCGGCTCTCCGTGCTGCGGACGTGGTGGTCTGCCAGCTCGAGGTGCCGGTAGAGACGACGCTCGAGGCGTTCCGGATCGCCAAATCCGCGGATGTGCGGACTATCCTCAACCCCGCCCCGGCGGCGCCATTGCCGGACGAGCTGCTGCGTCTTACGGATCTGTGCGTGCCGAACGAACCGGAAGCCGAGACGCTCACCGGACTTGCCGTGAGAACCGGTGAGGAGGTCGAAGCGGCGGCCCGGGCCCTCAGGCTGCGCGGCCCGCGGGCGGTGATCATCACCCTGGGGGAGCGGGGCGCTCTGTTCGCGGACGCAGGGATGGTGGAGTACGTCCCGCCGATCCGGGTCAACGCGGTGGACCCCACCGGCGCCGGTGACGCGTTCATCGGGAGCCTGGCCGTCTTCTGGGCGGAGGGGCTGTTAGTTCGGGAAGCGATTCGGCGGGCCAATGCGGTGGCGGCGTTTTCAGTGACACGCATCGGCACACAGGTGTCGTTTCCTACACGGTCTGCCTCCGATGCGTTTCTCGCGCAGCAGGGGATCGTCTAGGT
>WNFG01009985.1_pt1 | contig 13278 bp, 12 predicted proteins | sample 5400431 | NCBI WGS metagenome assembly WNFG01 (sample SAMN13153346, study PRJNA577476) | soil metagenome | isolation source: 120 cm saprolite under Douglas fir tree site 2 hole 3 replicate 2 | place: USA:California | collected 2015-04-18
CAATCCTATGTGCTGATTTCCAGCTCTTTCTTCAACTGTTTCGCCGCAGCACCAGGCAGCCTGCCAGCATGTCGTGCAGCGCCTGCTTTTTCTCGGTGAAAGCGGCCATCAAGTATCCGAGCCCGATGCCGAAGGACACGAGATTGGTGACGATCTTGCCGAAGTGCCTTCCTGTGGCGCGGCCAAAGCTCACGCGGTGTCCGGCCATATCCGTCACTACCAGACCCAGCGCCTTCTTCCCAAGAGTAGCCTGCCACTCCGAGCTTTCCATCAGCGCGTGGTACAGCCACGTCAAGACCAGGCTGGCCGTGGCAAGAAGAAAGACGAAACCGACTAGCATGAAGATGCCGGCATCATTTATTTCTTCGTCAGGATGGAACTTTCCGATGAATCCGCCCAAGCCAGTCAGAAAAATCAGCGGAATCAATATCAAGGCGACGCCCAAGCCCAGCACCACGTTGTCGATGAGCCACGCCAAAAAACGCAGCCAGAACCCTGCGTATTCCACCACGCGGGCCACAGCGGTATAAACGGGAACGGCCGCCACACCTCCTGCCACGGGGGCCGCAAGCGGCGCCCCTATCATTGGCGCACGCGGCGACGCAGCGGCAACCGCGAAGGCTTGTCCGCAATTTGGGCAAAACGCTGAACCATCCGCCATCACTCCGCCACATTTGGAACAGTACACAGGGTCTCCTCGAATTATTTTCTGGCTGCGGTGCGAGCTTACAAATCGCAGCCAAATCCTACTTTCAAGCTGGGTTAGGGTCAACCCTCACTGAACAGAATGGGGTGGCAAGAATTTCATAGCACTAGTACTAGGTCATTGTTCGCGACCATTGGCCTTAATCCAGCGCATCACATTGATTTAGCAGGCTTTATCAGGAGCTGTGTAAATACACATCGTTTTGGTTCAATTCGTGCCTTTTGCTAGTCAGGTCACCTATAATTCTTTGCTTGAAGCCGCCGGCACCCAGCCTCTCGCGGCCTTTCCCATGTACTCCCGTCGAGGGTGCAGATGCGAACGACACTGAAGATTGTCCTGCCCTTGATCGTGAGCGTCGCCGTCGTGTCCTTGCTTTTTGCCGCCTATCAGGTACGCACAGAAAGACGTCTCCTTCGCAACGACCTTTCGCATCGCGCGGAAACTCAGGGGGCAAACCTTCAGGAAAGCATCGAACCGCTGCTCGACGGGCCGGGTGAAAGAAATTTGCAAAGGCTTGTCGAACGCTTCAGCCAGCGCGAACATCTGAAGGGTGTGGTCGTTCACGACGCCGCCGGCGGCACTCTCGCCATCACCTCGGGGCTTGCGCCGATTTTCCGAGCCCGCACAGAAGCGGCCATCCGTGCCGCAAAACAAAATGCCGGGGTTGGCAAATTTCTGTCTGCCGATCAATTTCCTTTCAACGATCTGCTGCAGCAGATTCCTATGCACGTCTTTGCTTTGCCGCTTCACCGCGACGGCGAAATCGCGGGGAGTGTCGCTCTCTTTCACGACACCAGTTACATCGACGCGCAGGTCTCCCGCACGCTTCGCGATTCCCTGCTCAATGCCTTCGTCCAAACACTTCTGATCACCGGGCTCGCCCTGGTATTGGTCCGCTGGACCTTCACGGGACCGCTGACGCGCACGGCTAATTGGCTGCGAACGCTTCGCACGGGTCAGCCCAACGTGGGGCCGGTCCTTTCGAAAGGCGAAATCCTTGACCAACTGCATCATGAAGTCACGCACCTGGCCAATGATCTAAACACTGCGCGAGCGGTCGCGGAAGAAGAGGCGCGGCTGCGCGATTCGAACGCTTCGCTATGGACAGCAGAGCGGCTTCGGGTCAGTTTCCGCAGCAAGCTTCAGGCAAAGCCGCTGTTTGTGGTTTCGAATCGCGAACCCTATATGCACGTTTTCAACGAAAAGGACAAGTCGATTCAGATGATTGTGCCCGCGAGCGGCGTGGTCACGGCACTCGAACCTGTCCTGCGGGCATGCAACGGAACCTGGATTGCCAATGGTTCCGGCAGCGCCGACCGCGAGGTCGTGGATGCCCGCGATCACCTTCGCGTTCCACCGGATCATCCGAGTTATACGCTGCGGCGCGTGTGGCTGAGCGACGAGGAAGACAGAGGTTATTACGAAGGTTTTTCGAATGAAGGCCTGTGGCCGCTCGCGCACATCGCGCACACGCGTCCGGTTTTTCGTCCCGACGACTGGCTTCAGTATCAAAAAATCAATCGGCGCTTTGCCGACGCCGTTCTGCAGGAACTGGAGGGCACCGAATCGCCCATCCTTCTGCTGCAGGATTATCACTTTGCGCTGCTGCCGCGGATGGTCAAGGATGCGCGGCCCGACGCCCGAGTGGCGATTTTCTGGCATATTCCCTGGCCGAACGCGGAAGTTTTCGGGATCTGTCCCTGGCAGCGCGAGCTTATCGATGGTCTTCTTGGCGCTGATCTCATCGGCTTTCACATCCAATCGCACTGCAACAATTTCCTGGAAACGGTGGATCGCGCGCTCGAAGCGCTTACGGAGTGGGACCGCTTCGCCGTAAACCGCCAGGGCCACATCACGCGGGTGCGGCCTTATCCCATCAGCGTGGCCTTTCCGGAGAACTCGCATGCGGCGAGCGAATGGCGCAATTCGGGCCAAGAACGCGCTGCCCTCTGCGCGGAGATGCAAATTGAGGCCTCGCTCCTTGGCGTGGGTGTCGATCGCGTTGACTACACCAAGGGAATCCTCGAACGCTTTCGCGCTCTGGAGCGCTTTTTCGAGTTGAACCCGGCGTACCAGCAGCGATTCACGTTCGTGCAAATCGGCGCGCCCAGCCGCACGGACATCGAGCGCTACAAAACATTCCTCGACGAGGTCAGCGTGGAAGCCGAACGCATCAACGCGCGCTTCCAGACGCCGCGCTGGAAACCCATCGTGTTTCGCAAGAAGCACCACTCCCACGAAGAGATAGCGCGCTTTTACAACGCTTCCTCTTTTTGCATGGTGACTTCGCTGCACGATGGAATGAACCTGGTGGCCAAGGAATACGTGGCTTCGCGCGAGGACGAACGCGGAGTGCTGATTCTCAGCACATTTGCAGGCGCGGCGCACGAACTCTCGGATGCGCTGCTGGTCAATCCTTACGACATCGCGCAACTCTCCGAGTCTATTCATCGGGCGCTGGAGATGCCCGAAGAGGAACAGGCCAGGCGAATGCAGCGAATGCGGCACACCGTGCGGGAGCACAATGTTTACCGCTGGGCGGCAAATCTCCTGTCCGATCTTACGGAGATTCGCGTGGACCTGCCGGAGCGCGCCGAGGCGCACCAGGCATCGTGAGCCGGCCAAATCGAGTCAGGTCTCTTGTTTTGCGGCGCTGTGGAAACGCCGTGGCAAATTGAAGAATAGAAGAGGTTTTTCGCATGAACACGGCGGAAACTCCGTTCGAATTCGTTACCGTTTCCTATCTCACGCGAATCGGCAACCAATCGGCCGGCAATCTTGCTGAGTTGCTGACGGGACTGGAGCACTGCAGCGACGCGTCCATTTTTCATCACACGTTCCAGACCCTGGGCAGCCACCACTTTCTGACGGAAGGTTTTTCGAACGATTTTGCCCAATGGGTGCTTTCGGACACCAACCGGAACGATCTCGCCGAGCAACTTGCCGTGCTCGACGTTCGCGATTACGTTTCCATCGCCGCGCTGCGCAGTGATTTGTGCCGCGTGGTTAGCGACTATTGCGTTGCCTACCCGCACTTTGCGAGCCAGTCCGCGCTGGAGAGACTCTATTTTTGCGAAAGCGTGGAAGTCACCGCTCCGGTCGGCCGCAGCGCCCGGACGCTGGATGAATTTCGCGACGGGATCGCGCGTCTTAGCCATTCGGGTTTCTATTTTCATTTCATTTCTTCGCGGCTGAGGCTGCAGCTGCAAACCAACGATTTCTCGCACTGGCTGGCCGACGGGCTGGGTTTGCGAACGTTGGCTGAGAGCGTAAACCACATCGATATCTACACGAACACGTTGGACAGCGCGCGCGCCAAACTGCTCCGGCTTATTGATCGCGAAAGGAGAAAAGCATGAGTGAGGCCCTGGCCCTCGGTCGCATTCCGCTGGATGACTATGCCGAATTGCTTGGCGCAGGTGAAATCGAGGAACTGCGCGCCCTGGCCAAACCGCTGCGCGGGCGTAGCATCCAGATGGTCAATTCGACAGCCGTTGGCGGCGGCGTGGCGGAAATTCTCACTCGCCTGGTGCCCCTGGCCGAGGAGCTGGACCTCAAGATCAAATGGGAGGTCATGAGCGGCGGCGAGGATTTTTTTGAGGTAACCAAGGCGTTTCACAACGCGTTGCACGGGGCGCCGTACCATGCCAGTCAAAAAGACTTTGATATTTTTCTAGCTTATAACCAGTCGAATCGCGAAAAGCTGCCCCTGGATGCGGAGTTTGTAGTGATCCACGACCCGCAGCCGGCGGCGCTCCTCGAGGCTCGCAAGCCCGGCGCGAATCATTGGGTCTGGCGCTGCCACATCGATCTTTCGCATCCCAACCGGACGGTCTGGGATTTTCTTGAACAATTTGTTTCGAAATATGACGGCGCAATGTTTTCTTCGCCCGAATTCTCACGGCAGCTCCCCATCCCACAGTATCTCTTTTACCCGGCCATCGATCCGCTATCAGAAAAGAATTGTGAACTGGACCAGGAATTCATCGCGCAAGTGCTGGCCCGCTACCGCATTGATCCGCTGCGCACCATCCTCACGCAAATATCGCGGTTCGACCGCTTGAAGGATCCCGTTGGCGTGATCCGCGCCTACCGTATCGTGAAGCGATATTTCGATTGCCAGCTGGTCCTTGCGGGGGGCAGCGCCTCTGATGATCCCGAAGGCGCAGTGGTGCTAAAAGAAGTCTTGCGAGAAGCAGACGGCGACCCCGACATCAAAGTGCTGGAACTGCCGGCATGGGCGCCGCTGGAGGTGAACGCCTTGCAGCGCGCATCGACAATCGTGATCCAGAAAAGCTTGCGCGAGGGATTCGGGCTCACGGTCTCGGAAGCGCTGTGGAAAAAAAAACCAGTCGTGGCCTCTGCCGTGGGCGGGATTCCCATCCAGATCATTCACAAGCACACCGGATTGCTGGCGCATTCGGTGGAAGGCGCGGCGTATCAGATTCGTTTTTTGCTGTCGCATCCGGAGATCGCGGTCAAGTTGGGAGAGCACGGGCACGAGCACGTGAAAGAAAATTTTCTCATCACACAAAAACTGAAACGGTATCTGACACTCTTTCTGACTCTGGCACGGGGATCTTGAGAATCCGCTAAACGCCGGGGCAACTTTGCTTTGCAATCTCTCATCCAAGTAGCAGAAGCAGACCTCCAGCCGGCACCCGTCCCTGCTTTTTGCATTCCTACTATTCCGTCCAAGGAGAACACTAATGAAGCGTGTCGCACTTCTATTACTTCTCGCAGTTGCGTTGACGCCGCTGGCGTCGGCGCTGGCGGGACTCGGAGCGCGCGTGGGCTACAAGGTGTTCTCTCACGTAATGCTTGAAGGCGAGATGAATTACGATTTCAATCAGGCTTTCACCGACCACTGCGTGGCCACCGGCTGCACGGTCACGGTGGCAAACAGCAATCTCAAAGTGCTTCACGGGCTGTTTGGGCCAAAAATCATAGGCGGCCATGGGGCGATTCGGCCATTCATCACCCTCAAGGGCGGCTTTGTTAATTTCCGGCTGGATCCGCGGCCGGCTACTTTCGGAACCTTTACGGACTCCGTAGACAACCTGCGCGCAAACAACGTCAGTGGCGCGGTTTACCCGGCCGCTGGTGTGGAAGGGCATCTCGGACCGGTTGGCCTGCGACTGGAGGCCGGCGACGAAATTTATTTCGCCGGAGGCACACACCATAATGCGCGGGTAGCCTTCGGCCCGTTCCTCCGATTCTAAAGCTCGCGGCGCGATGTCAAGCGTTTAGCAGCAGAGTGGAGGGCGGCCTCCACTCTGTTTCTTTTTCACCTTGCACGATGAATCGCAATCTTCTCCTGAAGCTACTCAGTTGCGGCGAGCGGCCCGCGCGAAGCGCCGCCTAAACGTTCGCGATGCTGGCGAAGGAGGAACTGGTCGGTCATGCCGGCAATGTAATCGCAAACGATGACGTGCCGCGGTTCCATTTGCGCAAGCTCTTCATAAGAAGCCGGCATTGATCCCTTGCGCCCTAAGTAGTACAGGAAGAGTTCTTTCAGACACTTCACGGAGAAATCGCGATCCTCGACGATCGTAACGTGATTGTAGATATGCGCGAAAAGAAAGCGCTTCAGCTCGCGATTCCGCGCAGCCGCTGCATCGCTGAATCCGGCGAGGCGCTTTGGCGCCTGGCGAATGTCTTCCACGGATGAGGCATTGGAGGCCAGGACACGCTGTTGCGTAGCTTCGATGAGATCGGTAGCCAGCGCATCGAGAACGCGCTTGAGGGCTTCGTTGAATATGAGTTTTTCGCGCGCGCCAGGATGCGCGGAATCGACCTGAGTGTAGGCTTCGCCAAAGAATGCCACTTCTTTGCGCAATACGGCGAGATCGAGGAGTTCGGCCTCGCGCGCATCGTCGATGTCCGCGGTATTGTAAGCAATTTCATCGACCCAATCGATGAGCTGCGCTTCGAGTGGCGGACGCAAATCAAGAAGATATTCGGCCAGTTGCGGAAATTCCGCAGCAGAGTAATCACGCGAGTGCTTGATGATGCCTTCGCGAACTTCAAACGTTAGATTCAGGCCGGGAAAGTCGAGATAGCGCTGCTCAAACTGTTCGACGATGCGCAGCGCATGCAGATTGTGATTGAAACGCCCGCCGTGTGCGCGCATCAACTCATCGAGTTTGCGCTCGCCGGCATGGCCGAATGGAGGATGGCCGATGTCGTGAACGAGCGCGAGCGCTTCAGCAAGCTCGGCGTTCAATCCCAGCGCTGAGGCGACGGTGCGGGCAATCTGCGCGACCTCGAGCGTGTGGGTCAGCCGATTGCGGAAATGGTCCGAGTAGCGCGTGGTGAAGACTTGCGTCTTGGCTTCAAGGCGGCGGAAAGCGCGGGAATGGATGATGCGATCACGATCACGGGCGTAGGCACTGCGGTAAGGATGGGGCGGCTCCGGGTAGCGCCGACCGCGGGAGTGTTCCACGGGCATCGCCCAGGGAGCGGGATGAGGAACTGGTTCGATGGGCCGCTCCGTCATGTTGGAGATGGTCCGCCCGCACTCTCAGGCGCGGAGCGGATCAGGATTTCGGAGAAAGAGCATCCAGGCCGCGATCCGCTTGATCGGCAATGGTAGTGTCCGGGAATTCTTTCTTGATCTGCTGATAGATGCTGGCGGCTTCTTTCGGGTTTGAATTGCGAAGAACGCCGGCAAGTTCCAGCAGCGCCAGCGGCCGCGGCACAAGAGCGCTCTGCTTGTCCGCCAAAGCGCGAAAGATTCTGACGGCATCATCGGGCTTGCCGGTACGTGAGTAAATGGTGGCCATCTGATACTGCGCCATGGCCGCGAGCTCTTTGTCGCCGCCTCCGCTGATCTTCTTCAGTTCCTCAAGGGCCTGATTGTGGCGCTCGAGGCTCTCGAGACAAAGCGCGGAGTAGTAGCGCGCAAGTTTTCCGGGATTCGTGCTGGGATATTTGTCGGCTACCTTGGAGAACTTTTGCATGGCATCCTGGGCGCGCGCGGACTCATCGGGATAGAACGGCTCGCTGGGATCGGCGGGGTCGGGAACCGCGGCGATGCGGCCCTGGTAGGCTTTCATGGCAGTATCGAAGTCGGCGGACGCCGCGACAGTCTGGCGATCGATGTAGAATCGCCAGCCGCCATAACCGAGGGCCGCCACCAGAGCAACGATCACGACAATGAGCGTGAATTGCCCGTGAGAAATGACGGCTTCGGCGCCGTGCTCGATGGTTTCCTTAATTCTGTCGTGCTTCAGTTCTTTGCGCGAAATATGATCGGACACACAGGCTCTCCTGATTGGTCTCGAACCTGCAATCGTAACATAAGATGCGATCGCCAGCGGGTTCGCAGCGCAGGCCGCGGGCGGGGCGGCGCAGATTAACTGTTCCGACCGGCAAATGTTTGGGGCGCAACTTAGGGCCTCGGATGGTGTTAATTTTGAAGTATGCAGACGGCTTGTATTCATTGTGGCGCGGAACATTTGCTGAAGGACGGGCAGTTCGGCGGTCACCCGAAAGTGCAGTTCAAATGTTCGAAGTGCGGGAAGACCACCATCGTGGAGATCAAACGGCGGGTGGATTCCACGGTGGTCATGTCGCCGCTTCCTTCGTTTGCAAGGGCCAACGCCTCGAGTTCGAACCTGCACCTGCCGCCGCCCGATCCGGGAATCCGGCTGCCCGAAAAAGGGAAGGTGGTGCTCAGCATTCTGTCGGGCCCAGCGAAAGGCGAGAAGCACACGCTCGGCAAGCCGCGCGTCACGCTGGGGCGCAAAGGCGCGGACATTCCGCTGAATGATCCAGAGATTTCGAGGCATCACTGCTTGCTGGAAGTGCGAGACACATACATCAATCTCAAGGATCTGGATTCCACCAACGGCACCTTCTTCGACGAAGAACGTGTGCGCGCGGCCATGCTGCGGGATGGTACTGAATTCCGAATCGGTGGCAGCGTGATCCGTGTGAATTTCCACCTGAAGTAGTCCGGCTTCGCTCTTCCGCCAGGCGGTTCCATCCGTGCTTCCATTCGCAAGATTGGCTTTGTGAGATACTAACGCCGATTTCACAATGGTCCGGGGTCCGATGAATCGCATCTCCGCCTGCCTGATTACATTCAATGAGGAACACAACCTGCCGCGAGCGTTGAGTTCGCTCGCGGGAATTGCCGATGAAATCGTGGTTGTGGACTCCGGGAGCTCGGACCGCACCGGGGAAATTGCGAAGGCGGCCGGCGTTTCCTTCTTTGAACGGGCTTTCACCAACCACGCCGATCAAAAGAACTATGCGGCCTCATGCGCAGGGAACGATTGGATATTTCTGCTGGATGCCGACGAAGAGCTGAGCGGCGAACTGCGCAGCTCCTTGCTGGAGTGGAAGCAGCGCACGCCGGCATTCGCAGTTTACGAAACGGCACGCCTTACCTGGTATCTCGGAGCGTGGATTCGTCATTCGCGATGGTATCCGGACTTTCAGCGGAGGCTCTACCGAAGAGACAAAGCTAGTTTCTCCGGAATGATCCATTCAGCCCTGCGTTTCGAGGGAAAGGCAGGCCAGTTGAAGGGAAACTTGCTGCACTACACGACCCGGACACTCGCGGAGCACGAAGACAAAATCGAGGGCTATACCACGGTCATTGCCGGGGAGATGTTTTCCCAGGGCAGACGAAACTGGAGAGCCGCCATGTGGCTGGCAGCGCCGTGGAGCTGGTTTCAGAATTACGTGATGTATCTCGGGTTTCTGGACGGCTATCGCGGATGGCTGATCTCGCGGTTGGCGGCGCGTGGGACGTGGCTGAAATTCAAAAAGCTCGGGAAGCTCATCGAGGCGGAGCGCCGCGCAGGCGGAGCTCGGACGCGATGAGGTTACTCTACGTGGATCTGGAGCGGGAATGGCGCGGAGGGCAAAGCCAGGCATTGCTGACGCTCCGTGGATTGCAGGAGCGCGGACATGAGGTCGAGCTGCTGGGGGCGCGCGATTCACCACTTGCGAATGGAGCCGCAGAAGCTGGAGTCACCGTTCATCAGGTTCCACGACTCGGTTTGCGCGGATGGGCCGCCCGTGCAATACGCACCTTGATCGCTACGAGGCGATTCGAACTTGTTCATCTTAATGAGCCGCACGCGTTGACTGCGGCATGGCTGGCGGGGGCTCACGCGCATCTTCCGTTGTTGCTCTCACGCCGAATTGGATTTCCGCTTCGGAAAAATGCGGTGTCACAGGCTCGATACCGGGCCGTGGAACGATTTGTCGCCAACAGTACAGAGGTGGCACGCAGCCTGCTTGATTCGGGCATCGCTGAAGAGCGAATTTCAATCGTGAATGAGGGTGTGGAAATCTTTCCATTGCGAACGCTGGAACAGCGAAGCAGCGCGCGGAAGCACTGGGGCGTGCGAGAAGGCAAATTCTTGTTCGGATGCGTCAGCGTTTTTGTGCCGGAGAAAGGACAGCGACACTTGATTGAAGCACTTGCTCTGGTAAGAGCGCTGCATCCCGACGTGCGGCTGCTGCTCGCTGGAGACGGCCCCTGCCGCGCGGAACTGGAGGCGCTTGCAAAGCGCCTTGGGCAGGCAAAAGCGGTGCTTTTTCCAGGGTTCGTAAAGGAAGTTGCTCAAGTGTACGCGGCGCTTGACGCCTTTGCATTTCCCTCGGAGTTTGAGGGCCTGGGAACCGCATTGCAAGCAGCGATGGCCGCGGGCCTGCCTTGTATTTCGACAAAGCGTGGGGCGCTCGGCGAAGTTGTGGATAGCGAACGGACGGCACTGGTTGCCGAACCCAGCGGCAAGGAGTTTGCCGCCCTGATGTTGCGACTGATCAATGATGAAGGGCTTCGAAGGAAGCTCAGCGATGCAGGCCGCCGCGAGGTGGAGCAGCGTTTTTCGGCAGGCCGCATGGTCGAAAACACGCTCTGCGTTTACGAGGACGTTCTCAAGAAAAGACGAACGGCGTGAGAATAATGGAATCGGAGCTGCCGCCTGAACCGTGCTTTAAAAAGGTTGAAGCGCTCAGCAGATTTATAGGATCCGCTGAGCGCTTCAGACTTTCTTGTAACTTTTGCACCAGTTTTCTGTCTTCTCTTTTTGTTCCAGGCGTTTCCCTCCTATCCGCTCGCCGTTTTACGTCAAGCTATCTTGGGAATTGAACAACCCATCGCCCCTTTGGCTCGAGGAACTCCACGCCGATGGCAAAGCCTTCGCCTTGCAATGGCTGGCAGTAAGCAACACGACCCGAGGAGCGAAACTCACCAGTGCGCGAGGCCAAAACCAGAGGTTCGCCTTGTTCCCAGCGGCGCACACTGACGACGCGCGCGCCGCGCGCACTCACATTCTCAGTAAAAGTCGATTCCGAGCCAGGCGCCTCGCGATGCCCGTCAATCAGAACGGGAATTTCCATCGGGATGCGACGTTCGACTCTGTGAAACGTAAATCTCTTCGCGTGAGGCATGGTTTTACTCATCCTCACAGGCACGCGGCGATGCGCGTGAGATTTTGAACGCTGCTCCTGCCATGGTGCTTCATGGCATAGAGGGCGCGGTCAGCAGCGCCAAGAAGTCTTTCCGGCGTGTCGCCATCTTCCGGGAAAGCCGCGACTCCGGCGCTGACAGAAAGCGTGGGGTGCTCCGGCTCAGCGGAGAGACGCTCGCGGATTCGAGAGACGACGCGAGACGCGACGTCCTTGCCGGCTTCCGGGAGGACCAGCGCGAATTCGTCGCCGCCGTATCGCGCGGCGGTGTCAATCGCCCGCGAATGATTGCGCAAAATCTTGGAGATACGCACCAGGGCGCGGCTGCCGGTCAGATGGCCGTACTGGTCGTTGATGGTCTTGAGGCCGTCCATGTCAAGAAGCACGACGCTGAAGGGCCGCTGTGTGCGGCGCGAACGGTCAAGCTCCGCTTCGAGAACGCTGATGAGGCGACGGTAATTCGACAACCCCGTGAGTGGATCGGTGACAGCCATCGAGCGCACTTGCTCGAAAAGCCGAGCCTGATCCAGCAGCGCGCCGGAAAGCATGACGACGTAGCTGAACGTCTTGGTCAATTCCGAAAGAAAAAAGGGACCGTCGAAGAGCTGCCGCGAAAATGCCGCTGATAAGTGGCAGATGACATTGAGCGAAGCCACGACAAGGAGAGAGTGATCAAAAAGGCTGGCAGCGCCTTTCTTGTCTCTGCCGTTCTTGAGGCGCTGACGAAAACAGACCGCCGCAATCAAGAACAGCGCGGCAGGGAGCAAATCCCAGGGACGAGACAGCAGGTTGGCAGCATGCGCTACGGGCGCGGCGGGCGCGGCAAGAAACGCGGCGCTCGTCATGTAGGCGGCCAAGGCAACGACAAGCAGACCGGCTGCGGTTTCCTTGCTGGGCTGCCGGGCCGTGGGCATGTAGCGCTCGACTGCGACAGCAGCGAGCAATAGGACGGCAAGCAATGTCCTGCTCACCATCCAACCCATAGGAATGGGCGAGAGGGCAAAGGCTCCGGAGTTGAGCGAATCGTTCAGGCCAAAGCACCCGACAGTCTCAATGATTCCTGAGAGGACAAACCCAAACGCGAGAATCAACGCTGTCCGGTCGTGGGTGCCGCGGAAGCGAACCAGCGCATTGGCGGCATAGCAAAAGCTGACGAGTGTGCCCCCAACTTCCAGATACAGATAGCTTTGCGGCGAGCTTGCTGCGCTGATTTGCCGCAGGTAGAAGAGGACGGCAAAAAACAGGACGAGAGACATCGCACCGGAGGCGGCGAAAACGCGCCTATGGACCATCTGCGAAGAGACCGAGTTTCGGTCACCGCGGACAAAACCGATGATCTTGCCCCAAACACCCACAACATCCCCCCAATTGCCGAAGAAAAACTGCCAACTAGCGAGGAGTGCAAGTTTGTGCCCTTTTCCGGCTGGAAATGTGTTTGCCGTAACCATCTGAAATTAAATAACTTATAGATGCGTGTCAGCAGAGAGAAAACCGCTTGGGACACTGCGAGACATGGCGATCCCGACAATCTCGTAGATTAGGACGTTATCATTTTTGTTTCGTTAGAGTTACCGGTCGGAAGGCTAGTATCAGGCAGGTACTCGGGACTGTCTCAGCTTGAGACAGTCTCAACATTTGAAACAGCTCGTTGCAGCTTCGTTGAAGCATCTCTTACAGCTTAGGTTTTGGCGGGGGCAACTCCCGAGCAGCCACAAGGTCAGCGAATCCACAGGTCTTGTGCGAGCCATCACAAAAGGGCTTGTTGGCCGAGTGCCCGCAACGGCAGAGCCCGATCGTGGTCCGTCCCGCCAAGCCAAAGGGCTTACCTTCGGGGTCAAATATCTCGAACTCGCCTTCCACCCGGATAGATCCGTTGTGATTGATTGTTATTTTCGTGGCCGCCACTTTTTCCCCCGGACAACAGAAAGTATGCCCATACTCCCGCGCAGCCACAAGCACAAAGGACAACCGCCATCAGGCGGTCGGGGCGCTGTAGTCACGCAACAGAGGTCTATTAATACAAATCAGTACTTCGGAACGGACGGATCAACCTCGTCAGCCCAGGCAAGGATGCCGCCTTTCAAGTTGAGGATTTTGCGGAAGCCGGCTTTGCGCAAGAAGTCCACGGCCTCGGCGGA
>WNFG01012062.1_pt1 | contig 13276 bp, 9 predicted proteins | sample 5400431 | NCBI WGS metagenome assembly WNFG01 (sample SAMN13153346, study PRJNA577476) | soil metagenome | isolation source: 120 cm saprolite under Douglas fir tree site 2 hole 3 replicate 2 | place: USA:California | collected 2015-04-18
GGTCGGCCTCCTCTTTGGCGCGAGTGAGTAATTCCAACCGAGTCCTTTCGGTGACGTCACGCGCCGCGGCGAAGACCACCTCTTCGGTCCCGAGCTCGACCAGCCGTTCCGAGAAGTCCGCCGCGGCGATCGTCCCATCCGGTTTCACAATCGCGACGTTGTAGGCTTCGAGTCGCCGATCGACCTCCAGGCGTTTGAAGCGTTCCCGTTCTGCGAGGGCGCTATCGGGGTTGAGAAAGTCGGTAAAGTGACGACCCACCAACTCAGCGCGTGAGCGGCCGTACAAATCCTCGGCGCGCTGATTCGCCTCGACGATCACCCCCTTCTTCGAGAGAAGCAGGATCGTATCGTTGGCGTTCTCCATCAGGGTGCGATAGCGCGCGTCGGTGGCGGCCCATTGCGAAATGCTTCGGCTCAGCCCGACCGACTGTCCAATCTGCGCGGCGATCGTACGAGCGAACGCGACCCAATGCTCCGCGTCGATCAATCGGTCCGTTGCTCCCAACAGCAGCGCTCCTACCCGTCTACCCTGAGACACCAACGGTACCAGCAAGGAGGAGGCGATTTGGGTATGGGTTTTCAGTTCCTCGGCCACCGCCGCGAAGTCCGGGCTGGAGGGAATCTTCGATACCTCTCCAGTGGCCAGGATTCGCTGGAGCGCACTTTGGAAGTGGGGCAAAGATTTAAGGTGCTCCTGCTCTGCATCGCTGAATTTCGAGCCCGCGATGAGTCGCAACTCGTCCTGCGAGTTGGTGAGAAAAATCGCCCCCTTGCAGATCTCGCTCACGTCGAGCACCATTGCCAAAGCGTCGCTCAGCGCGCGCTCGATGTCCTGGCTGGTGGTCAACGCATCCGAGAGCGAGGCGCTTACCGATAAGAGCAGCGACTGCAGGGCGCAACGTTGGCGCAGACCGAGATTGAGCGTGGCCTGACGTTCGAGCTGCGAGATCGCCCGATGGAGAAATTCGTCCTGTGGAGGAGCCGATGGATCCCCGATGACCGGCGGAGGCCCCTGGTCTAGGCTCTTCAAGAGTTGCTGAAGCTCGTTCTTCATCCCCGGGGAGCGGGCAACCAGCGAATTGGCGCCGATGTTCTGCGCCAGCTGTTGATCCCCGCGCTCGAGGAATGAGCTGATCAGCACCAACGGTATTTTTGCGGTGCTTGGGTCCGCCCGGATTGCCTGACAGAGCTCGATCCCATCCATCTCCGGCATGATCATGTCGGTGAGGATTCCATCGGGAATCTGCTGGCGTGCGAGCTTGAACGCCTCCGCTCCATTAACTGCGGTGGACACCTCGAATCCGGCGTCAATCAACTGGCGACGGCCCGCCCTCAATTGGGCAGGACTGTCGTCGACCAGGAGAATCCGCCGCTTCGGACCTGATTTCGGTCCATTCAATTTAAGTGTCGGCAAATAGGCCGCGACCACCTGATTCAACAACGAGGGCTCGATCGGCTTGGTCAATACCTGGTTGAAGTCAGCGCATTCAAACAGCCTTTCTTCAAGCTCCAATGCGAAGCCAGTCAAAGCAATCATCGGGACTTCGCTCGCGCCCGGAACACTGCGCAACTCCCGCACGAGCGAGAGGCCGTCAACATCGGGCAACCTGAGATCTTGGAGCACCAGATCGGGGCGCTGCTCCACGAATAGCCGCCGCGCGGTGGCACCGGCGATCCGGAGCATCTTGCGCGTCAAATCTTGGTCCTCGACGACCATGACCTTGCGGGTAGGGTTCACGGAACCAAACCTTTGCCAAATCGATGCCGGGCCATTGCGCACTGAGTCCCACTCCGTTTGCCCTGCCAAATGCGCGTAACCGCTTGATAGAACGACTGCGGGCGCTCAAAGCCCGGTGGGGATCCCTGACCTGCCGTCCACGCCCTGGCGCGAGCGCCACCCAGTATGGCGCCGGCTCCAGGGTGTCCGCAGTACAAGCCGATCACACTCCCGTGGGCTCCAGACTGTATCGCTTGATTTTGACGTGAAGGGTCTTGTAGTCGACCTTCAAAAGCCGCGCGGCTCGGCTCTTGTTCCCCCGGCTGGCTCGCAAGGCTTCGACGATTGCCTGTTTCTCCGCGGCAGAACTGGCGCTGTCAGAGATTTCTTTGAGGGAGGAACCCATCGGAACCGCGACTTCGGCGGTGATCGAAGGGCTCGCCGTTCGCTTCATTCCGACGTGCCGAATATCGTTCACCTCGATCATCGATCCGGACGCTTGGAGCACCGCTTGGCGTACTAAATTTCGCAACTCCCGGACGTTGCCTGGCCAGTTATGGTTGACCAGGATCTCCGCGGCGGCGTCGGAGATGCCTTGCACCGGCCGTCGCAACTCCACGCTGGCTTCCTCCTGAAAACGCCGCGCCAACGGTAGGATGTCGTCGCGCCGCTCTCGAAGCGGGGGTAGCACGATGATGAATTCGGCTAGCCGATAGTAAAGATCCTGCCGAAATCTCCCAGCGCTCACTTGGCTATCCAATGCTTCGTTGGCGGCGGCGATGAAGCGGATGTCCATCGGAAAGCTGCGCGTACCTCCGAGCGGCTGCACGTGCCGTTCTTGGATCACCCGAAGAAGCTTGGCTTGAGTTCCAACCGGCAGGTTGGCCACTTCATCCAGAAACATGCTGCCGCCTTCGGCCGTCTGAAAATAGCCCTCCTTGCGCCGGTCGGCGCCGCTGAAGGCTCCCTTCTCGTACCCGAAGAGCTCCGACTCGAGGAGGTTTTCGGGAATCGCGCCGCAATCGATCGCCACAAATGGTTTGGCGGAGCGGCTGCTCTGTTGATGAATCGCGCGGGCAACGAGTTCCTTACCGGTGCCGGTCTCGCCCTGGATCAACACCGTCAGGCTCGAGCCGGCGACTTGCTGGATTTGATGAACGATTCCCCGGATCGCTTGACCGGAAGTATTGAAGCGGCCCAACGAGCTGGCCGCGTCCAATTGTCGGCGGAGATCCTGAACCTCTCCCATCAGCTGCTGCCGCTCCAAGGCGCGCCGGACGGTGAGTACCAGCTTGTCGTTGTTGATCGGGCGCGCCAAGAAGTCATACGCGCCAAGTTTGATCGCCTGCACCGCATCGGGCAGATCCCCGTGAGCGGTAAGAAGGATCACCGGAAGTTGAGGAGCAACCTCTTTGGCCTTGCGCAGCACTTCCAGCCCGTCCATTCCCGGCATGCGAAGATCCAGCAACAGCACCGAGGGCACCTCGGCGGCGATTTCTTTCAGGGCCTCCTCACCACTTTCTGAGAGGCGAATCTGAAACCCCTGTGATTCAAAGACGGCCGCGAGAAGGCGCCGATTCATCAGGTTGTCGTCGGTGATCAGGATCTTGGCCGCGCTCTTCTCGGGCAAGGCCGCGGCCTTCGCAGGTTGCGCGTCTGGCATCTAATTCAAGCTTTGCGGACTATGATAGGCTTGTCCAGTGGCGGCTGGATCGGCCGCCGCTGCCTACCATCTCGAGTACCGCGGACGCATTTCAATGAGCCTCTTGCGTTGTGTGACAACCGAGTTGAACTGCGCGAAACGGAGGACCTCCCACTACTTTGCAGTGCGGATCGCGATTCGCGCGGAGATTGGCTGATGGCCGGCGAGCCGATTCTGATCGTCGACGACAACCAGGCCAACCTGAAACTGGCCCGGGTCGTCCTGTCCACCGAAGGCTATCTGGTGCAAACTGCGACGGATGCTGCGGAAGCGTTGAAGGTTCTGGAGAAATTTACTCCGCAGCTGATCTTGATGGACATCCAGTTACCCGGCAGCAACGGCCTCGAGCTAACCCAGAAGCTCAAATCCGATCCGCGCTGGCGCTCGGTAGTGATCATCGCCTTCACTGCCTACGCAATGAAGGGAGACGAGGAGAAGGCGAAGGCGGCGGGGTGCGATGGCTACCTCACCAAGCCGATCAGCATCAAGACGCTGGGAAAAGTGGTCGGCGATTATTTGAGAGGTGGCCAGAGACCGAGCAACGGTGATCGCAGGTGAGCGTGGATAGCCCACCCGCTGAGACGAAGGTTCGACAGTCGGAGGATCCTCCCCACCTGTTCGAGCGCCTCGAGACCTACGCTCTTTTGATGCTCGACCCCCAGGGAACAATCGTGAGTTGGAACCGAGGCGCGGAATCGATCAAGGGCGATGGAGCCGACGCGATTCTGGGAAAGCATTTTTCGATCTTCTACCTTCCGGAACAGGTTCGCAGCGGTTGTCCGGAACGGGACCTGGCGATCGCTTCCGATCATGGAACAGCGGAGCGCGAGGACTGGCGTCTACGCAGGGACGGGACGCGTTACTGGGCGAGCTTAGTGCTGATCGCGATGCGCGATGCGAACGGGAAACTGCAGGGGTTTGCTGAAATCATCCGCGATCTCACCGAGCGAAAACAGGCTGAAGATCGACTCCGCCAGAGCGAGGAGCGGTATCGACAGATCAGCATCAAACTTGAAGAGCAGTACCTGCGGCTTCACGAGACAAATCGGATGAAGGATCAATTCCTCGCCAACATGTCTCATGAGCTGCGCACACCCCTCAACGCTGTGATTGGGTTTGCAGAGCTGATGGTGAGCGGTCGAGTGGGTCCGCTCGCGCAGAACCATTGCGAATACATCAACGACATTCTCAGCAGCGCCCGGCAACTTCTGAGTTTGATCAACGACATCCTCGACCTTTCGAAGGTCGAGTCCGGCAAGATGAAGTTTCACCCCGAGCCGACCAATTTGGCGGGGCTGATCGGAGAGGTGACCGAAAGCCTTCGGGCGATGGCATCGGAGAAGGCAATGCAGCTGACCGTTGCGGTCGATCCCAGCCTAGATGAAATCGTGATCGACCAAGTCAAGTTAAAGCAGATTCTGTACAACTATCTCTCCAACGCGATCAAATTCACCCCTAGGGGCGGTCAGGTCAGCCTGCGGGCAATTGCCGATGAGGGCGAAACTTTCCGGCTGGAGGTCGAAGACAACGGGATCGGGATCCGGGCAGAGGACCTGGCTCGCCTGTTCCTGGCGTTCGAGCAGCTGCAAACCGGCCCGTCCAAGGGGTACGCGGGCACAGGCCTGGGACTCGCTCTCACCAAGCGGTTGGTCGAGGCGCAAGGGGGGACGGTCGGCGTTCGCAGCGAGCCGGGAGTCGGAAGCACGTTTTGGGCAAATCTGCCGCGTCGGGCGCTGCCCACCGCTGAAGGAAAAGCGTCTTTGCTCTGATCAAGAGCGATTGCGACCGCGCTTTGCGCGAGCCGTGAATCGGACTAACGGGCAACTGGATGGTCGCGCTCCCGTAGATCGGCCGGATACGCCAGTATCGCCGTCAGCTCTTGCGCGGCCGTGATCAAGTCAGCGAGTTTCGCCTTCGCCTCGCTCAAATCCCCGCGCCGACATGACTCTTCCAGCCCTTTAGCAAGCGCCGCGGCTCTGTGGGCCCTGAGCATCATCAGCGCGCCCTTCATCGCGTGAGCCGCCTCGGCAACCCCCAATGCGTTCGCGTTCTCCACCTCCCAAAGGAGGGTGTTGAGCATCTTGGGAGCGCCATCCAGATAGAGTTGGATTATCTCCCGCACCACCTGCTCGTCTCCATCCAAGCTCGCGAGTAGCTCCTCGCGGTCGTAAGCCTTCTGGACGCTGGCGACCGATTGCATCGTCACTCCCTAGCCGTTGTTGAGTTTCGTCGTCCAAGACGCGTGCAAGGCCTCTGCCACGTGTGAGCTCGAACAAAAATGCCCTCCTAGTCGGCGATGGCGTTCACCTGAATCCCTAGTCCGGCACGAGCCACCCTGGTCGCAGCGCCATAACTAGTGTGAGCAGCGGCGGTTGGCGACTTGTGAAGGTTAGCGGCGCACATTGCTGGCGTGCTCGGCGTTCGATGGTTCCCCGCATCCCTCGCAATCTTGGCCTTGTGATCCCCGTGTGCTCTTCAGTCGGCGTTGTTCCGAGCGATGCCGCTCAGCGCTCGAGCACGGCAAGCGACTGAAGCTCGCAATTTTCGCGGCCCTCTGCAGGTCGCAGCATGACTCGACTGAGTCGCTCCGCGGCCTCGAACCGATAGCTCACCATGCGAGCTCCCCGCTCGATCGCGCCTCTGGGTACGTCCCACGAGCCGAAGCGTCGGGCCATCCGGCGATCGGAGCCAATAGATCAAGTCAACGCGTTGAACTGGGGGAAAAGTCAACGAGAGCGGGGCTTGACCACATGCATTCCAGCGGCTGGGAACGAACGAGGAAGAAATGGGAAGCGCGCGTCTCGTTTCGTTGCGGTACAGCCAGAAGGTAACGTCTCCCCTCTGGAAGGCGGGTGTTTCCGCCCGCTCGAGAAACTCTCCGCGCTCACTGACCCAATGATCGGGGTGGTCGATTGGTCCAAAGCGCTCGGACCAGTAGGGCGAAATGAAAAGCTCCGTCGATTGATGGATCGCGGAGCTGGTCCATGGAGTGCGTTGCCAGTCTTCCTCGATGGGAACAGGTATGACTCGCTTCGGAACCGCCAACCCGGCAAAGACGTAGCTGCCCCAGTAACCCCCCAGCACCACGGGGTTGGCGCGATTCGCAAGCCAGTTCGCTGCCTCTTTTAAATCCTGATAGGCCGGGTTCGGTTTCGCAGATGGAAGTGCTAATCCGACGGCCAAGGCCAAAGCTCCGGTCAGTCCGATTGACAAGGCGCGCGAAGCTAAGATGGACACCTGCACCTGCGGGACGAGCGCGGCGAACGTCGCCACGGCCCCGAGACCACCGAACAAGTGAACCAAGACGAGATAGCGTTGGTTATGGTCGTTATGTCGAACGTGGGAGAGTGCCGCGCTGCTACAGAAAGTCAGCACGCAAATCATTGCGCAGCCGATCGCCAGCGCCCGCCAGTTGTCCTTCGGAACTGCCAACGCTTTGGGTCGCGTCAGCCGGGCAATCCAGCTCGCGAGGAACAACGCTCCAGCCAGAGTGCTCGCGAGATGCAAAACCCACAACGGCGACTCGGTAAAAACGCTCCACAAGGCACTGGCGTTTTCTAAGAGGTGGCCTCGGTCGAGCCGAATTGCCGTTACGTAGCGGGTGTGAAATTTCAGGCTCGTGTACTGGTAGAACCAGCGGCGGAGTCCGGCCTCGACAGCGAGTCCGAACACGGTTGGAATCAGCAGGAGAAGCAGGCGTTTCCAGCGCACTTTGTCTGGAGCCGTCTGCAAATGGGCGTATCCCCATTCCACGCCCGCGAGCAGCGCCAAAATGACCCCGCTCAATGGCGAGCTCCAAGTAGCCAGCAAGCTGCCTAGGCACGCGCTCGCGAACCACCATTCGGAGCAGTGGCTCAACGACAACCGGCGAAGGAACCACCAGGTCCAGATCAAGGCTGGCGCTTGCCATCCGTAGACTCCCTCGATAGTGAACAGGTCGAGCTGCAGAACTCGATCGAGTAGAAGGATCCCCAGATAGACCGGTACGATGAAATCACGCTTGCCGGCCAGCGCGCGCAGCGGCCATGCCGCGCTGAAAGTAAATAAGATCAGCCACGCAGAAAGCCGCTCTGGAGACCAAGCGAAGTGCATCGCGCGCCCAATCCATTGAGCGAAGAGGAACGGCCATGCGCCAAAACGATCCTGGCCGAGATAGTAGATACAAAAAGGAGTGTCGCAAGGACCATGCGCCATCAGCAATGGAATCGCGCAATCAGAGGTGTAGAGCCGCAGCAGGGTTGAATCCGGCCGAAATAGGCGGATCGCCGGCCACAGGAGAAACACCCAAGCCAGGCCGGCGACGCACAGACCGAAAACACTCAAGGTCCTCGCTGCATCGGTGGAATGATGCCGATCGGCGCTCCACCAATTCCGCAGATGCTTGTCCAGGGCTATAGCGCCACGCCTCCAGCCCAGCGCCCAATCAGTGCCGTAATCGCCATCGCCAAGCCCCCGCCAACCGTTACTCTCAAGGCAGCCCGACCCGCGGGTGCTCCGCCAAGCCTTCCGCCAATGGCGCCAAGCGTGGCCAATAGGACGATTGCGGTCGCCGCGGTAATTGGAATCCGAAGACCGGCGGGAGCGAAGATCATCACGAGCAGTCCAGGCAACGCTCCCAAACCAAAGCTGAGCGCAGATACCAAGGCAGCTTGGATCGGGCGGGCCCGCGTTATCTCAGAGATCCCGAGTTCGTCCCTGAGGTGGGAGCCCAGCGGATCGACCCGCATCAATTCCTTGGCAACGGTCCGCGCAAGCTCTCGCCCCAGCCCTCGACGAACATAGATGCCGGCCAGCTCGTCCAGCTCCATTTCTGGCGAGGACGCTTGCTCCTGGCGCTCTCTCTCGGTGTCGGCTTTTTCGGCATCACGCTGCGAGCTGACCGAAACGTATTCGCCGGCCGCCATCGACATTGCTCCCGAGACCAGGCCCGCGAGACCTGCGAGGATGGTAGCACCTCGGGAGGCGGACGAAGCGGCAACCCCAATCATCAGGCTTGACGCGGAAACAATTCCATCGTCCGCGCCAAGGATTGCGGCGCGGAGCCATCCAATCCTGTCGCTTCGGTGAATCTCTCTGTGAAAGCGCAAGCCTTCTCTCCCTGGAAAGCGACTTCTCCTATCCTGAGCCTCAGAGCAATGGCAACTGACGTGCACGGCGCGGTCGTCGGCGCCCCTGCATCGCTTCGAAAAGTTCCGCCGAGACAGTGCCGAGAAAGGGACAGAAACCATTTTCGTAGATTTGCCCGTGACGCGACCGTTTCGTTGCAGCGGTCAGAATCAGCTGTCGTTGAGCCCGGGTCATGCCCACGTACAGCAAACGCCGCTCCTCCTCGGTATTGACCGACCGCGCACGCTTAGCCCGCAATGGGATCAATCCGTCCTCGCAGCCTGCGATGAAGACCAATGGAAACTCGAGGCCCTTCGCTGCGTGCAACGTCAGCAACGCGACCTTCTGCGGTTCCAGGCCAAGGTCGTTCTCATGCATCTGCGCGATCGCTCCGAGAAAGCCGGCGATATCAGTTCCAAATGGAACGGCGAGCGTTGCGAGCAAATCGGTTGCCGATCGTTGGTCCGGATCCGTCCTGCCGATGGTGCCCAGTCTCTCGATGATTTCCGCCGTCGGCTGCGGACCGATGTATGGCGCCAAATGCGCCAGCCGTTCGGGAATCGCCGTGTGGTCGCTGGTTCGCCTGACCAGGCAATCCAAGTCAGAAAGTAACTCTGCAACGAACGGTCGGGCGGTGAGCGGATCGACGCCGACGCGTTGAAATGGAATTCCTGCTCGGTCGAGCGCGAGGCCGATCGCGTCCGCCTGCGCCGAGGTACGGAACAGAACTGCGATCTCATGAAATGACAACGGGTTCTCGTTCGTGCCGTCGGATCGTCCCGAATCGAGCGAGTAGAGGCTGGTTCCCCCTACCGCGCGCTCGATTTCGCACGCGATCAACTCCGCCTCGTCGATTTCGGTGGCACATGACCACCGTTGAATCGGAAGCCCGGGAGCAGCCAATGCTTCGAGGTGGCTCGGATCACGACCTGGGCTCTGGGCAATGACCTCAAGGGCTGCGCGGACGATAGTGGCTGTGCTGCGATAGTTTTGGGTCAGCCTGAGCACCGTGGCCGGCGCGTAGTCTTCCGCAAAACGATTGAAGTACTCGGGGTCGGATCCGCGAAAGCCATAGATCGACTGGTCCGGATCTCCGACCACGCATAGATCGGAGGCCGGACCGGCAGGCGCCAGCAGCCGCACCAAGCGGTATTGAGCCGCATTGATATCCTGATACTCGTCCACGAACAGATAGCGACAACCTGTCCGCGCGTCGGCCAACGCTGTGTCGCAGCGTTCCAACAGCAAAGTGCTGCGGAGTATCAGATCATCAAAATCGATTGCCCCCTGCTGCTCGAGGATCCTCTGATACGCCAAATAGGCCTCGCCAATCTCAGCATCCGCGTCCGCCGGGGAGCGCAGCTGTGTTTTGTGCCACGAAATCCGCTCGCCCATCCACACTAGCCGGTTACGGAGTCTTGCCTCTTCTGCGGCGCCCTTGAGGACTTGCTGTCGCCGGGCATCATCCAGAACGGTAAAGTCCGCGCGAAGTCCGGCTGGCTTCGGGAACTTGCGAAGCAATTCCAGCCCCAAAGCATGGAAGGTCATCGCCTGGACGCGCCGACCGTCGTCTCCGAGGAGCGCAATCAGCCGTTCACGAAGCTCCGCCGCCGCCTTTCGGGTGAAGGTGATTGTCAGGATTGAGGTAGGCGGCACTCCACGGTCCTGGACTAGGGCGGCAATTCGATGGGTCAGTGCGCGCGTCTTTCCAGTCCCAGGCCCAGCAATCACCGCGAGAGATCCATTCCCGTGTTCCACCACTTTTCGTTGATCGGGATTGAGGCCAATCGTGCTGGATCGGAGGGGGTGCGCTGGGCTTGCCAGGGTAATCGGGTCACAAGCGTCGAAATTGGTGGTTCGACGCTCAGCGCTTGCCAGCGCAAAGGAAAAAGTCCCCTGGTTCAGCAACCTCCGGCGCTCCTCGGGTTCGAAGACGCGAATCACACCGTACTCGCCGTCGTAACCTGGCTGAACGTGGATCTCGCCGCTGCGCATTCTGCGCAGCGCTTCTGCGAGCAACGGAGGGCCTTCGCACGCCACCTGCTCGAGCGGGGACTCGGTCAGCAAAGTCAACTCCGGACCCACCCTTTGGAGCAACCGTTGGTAGGCGCGCCGCACCCCCACCGTGCTGGGTCCTGCGTCGACCACCTCGCCGATCAGCTCGTTTAGTGGGACCAGGTTGTGGAAAGGCTTCGCATCGGGGGGTCGAAAGCCGCTGGGGCGGTCGGCAAGTTGCAGCACCCGACTCATCACTCCCCCGGTTACGCGCTTTCCGCACTTCGGGCAGACTCCCTGGGCAACTTGGGCTTGTTCTGGCGCCAGCACGACGCCGCATTTTCGGTGTCCATCGAAATGGTACTTCCCTTCCTCGGGAAAGAATTCCACCGTTCCGAGGAAGCCTTCGCGAGCATGTTGCAGGGCAGATCGGATTGCGAAATAGGACAGTTCGCAATCGAATAAATTCGCTTCCCGGCCAAGTTTTTCCGGCGAATGCGCATCCGAGTTCGAAACCAGCGCCAAGCCATCGAGCTGCGAGAGTCGCCAGTTCATGGGCGGATCCGAAGAGAGACCGGTCTCCGCAGCAAAAATGTGCTCCGTCAAATCCGCATAGCAATCCGCGATCTGGTCGAATCCGGACTGGGCGCCGAGCGCGGAGAACCACGGCGTCCAGATGTGGGCAGGAATCAGGAAAGCATCCGGGGACGCCTCGAGCACGATTTCCAGCAAGTCCCTGGAATCAATTCCCAAGATTGGACGTCCGTCGGACTCGATGTTCCCGATTCGCGACAACTGGGTCGCAATCTTCGCCGCCACCTCGAAGGTCGGCGCATAGACCAGGTTGTGAACTTTTCGAACTCGGTCCGCGCGCTTGTAGATGCTGCTGATCTCAACCGACAGCATGAAGCGGACCGCTCTTCGGCATGCGGAGGGAATCTGATCGTCGAGAGCCCTGGCGATTTCCGGACGAAGCGTGAACAGGCCGGATTCCGCTGGCAACAGTTTCTCGCGCAACTCCGAAAACCACTTCGGATGGGTGAAATCACCCGTTCCCACCACCCCGATGCCTTTGAGCTGCGACCAGCGATAGAGCTGCTCGAGGTTGAGGTCTTTGCTGGTGGCTCTCGAAAGGTAAGAGTGGATGTGAAGATCAGCGACAAATCGCATTCGAGGGGGTTCCCCCCATCCCCGCGGATCGAAGACGCACCAAGGTCGGAGTCATACCCTTCGACGCTGACGAGCATCAGGTGGAAAGCCCCGGACAGCGGCCGCCACCCCCATCGCATGAGTCAGAAAATGTTGATGAACCGGTAGTGATGAAAATCCGCGTACAGTCGCAACCCGAAGACCACCAACACGACCGCGGCCAGAAAATACGGCAACTGTCGCCGGTGCTTCTCGATCAGTTGCCGCACCTCGGGGAAGCGGTTCCAGAGAATCTCGGCGCCAACCAGTTGGGTCAACGAATAGAGAGGGAAGATGTATCGAGCCGCCCGGCGAGTCATGATCGAGACCAGCAGAATGTAAATGCTGCCCGACCACCCGACGAGTCTGGCCCCGCGATAGCGAATTCTTCTCTGCCAGCTCAGGTAGGCGCCATAGGCGGCAAGGAGCGACCCCGGAAGCGCGAACCAAATGAGATTGCCGACGTAATAGAGGGGGTTCCAGAACCTGCGCCAGGGGCCAAGGCGCTCGGCACCCGCGACGTATTCCAGCTGGGTGGAAAGGTAGCTTTGAAAAAAATTCTCCCCGGTCAAACGACGGAACGCGAGCTCCTGGCCGACGGCGATCAGTAGGATCGCCCCCAATGCCGCGAGAAAAAAGAGCACGTCACCACTGCGGCGCTCACTCAGCCACCACCAAGTAAGCGCGACTGGAAAGACGATCAACCCGAGGATTCCCTTGATCGCGAATACGAAGCTCAGCGACAGCACCAGTCCGATCCCGAAGGCCCTTCCTCGCGGGAGCTCAGTGACGCAGTAGAGCGCTCCCAGGAAACCTGCGGTCCAGGCATTCTCGTGGTTGAAACGGAGCAGGTACTGCACTCCCAGCGGGGAGACCAGATAAAGGAGCACCGCTAGCCACCCCGGGCCTTGTCCGGAAAGGCGCGTAGCTAGCAGGAATAGAACATAGAGGGAGAGGAAGAAGTAGACCAGATTCATCAGCAGGGCGGCTTGGTTCAGGCCAATGCGATACAGCCACGCAGCCGGCCAAAAAAAGAAGGGTAAGTGCTCGACAAATAGTCCCTGCTTGGCGCGACCCGCGGGCCACAGAGGAGCAGCCCACTGCGAGAACGGCTGATCTTTGAGAGACCTCGAAATGGCCTCGTAAAGGGTGGAGTCTGCGTCCCGGAGCGGGTAGTGGAGCGCGCTCAGCGACTCGTAAACGAGCACGATGCAGAGCACCCAGGCTCCAACGGCAATCAAGCGTCCGAGGATCGACCGCGATCCCGTCGGCGAATCTGTCGGCTTCAAGCTGTAGCGCTTTTAGCGCAAGGTTCTGTCCATCGGGGCCGCTTCAATTGTGCGATTCCATCCGGTTGCTCGGTTCCGCCTTTACCTTTGCACTCGCTTGACCGAAGAAGATGTCACTCGCCACAGCGGCGGCATTCTCGGGAGGGCAACCCATGGCCGAAGAGAAGTTCAATGAAAAAGAGGCGATTGGGATTCTGAATGAGATTCTGGAATTGGAATTGGCTGGGGTGGTGCGCTACCTGCATTATTCGCTGATGGTCTTTGGGCACGCTCGGATCC
>WNFG01014477.1_pt1 | contig 13274 bp, 8 predicted proteins | sample 5400431 | NCBI WGS metagenome assembly WNFG01 (sample SAMN13153346, study PRJNA577476) | soil metagenome | isolation source: 120 cm saprolite under Douglas fir tree site 2 hole 3 replicate 2 | place: USA:California | collected 2015-04-18
TATACTCTTTCACACCGCCAGGCGTAGAGACAATTACAAGATCACCTACCTTGTGGCCCAGCAGCGCTCTACCCACGGGAGATTCATTGGAGATGAGCCCGGCACTTGGTTTCGCTTCAAATGCACCAACAATCGAATAGCGATACTCGCGACTGTCGGCGGTGCGAAGCCGGGCAATAGAGCCAAGTGAGACGACATCGCCCACCAGTTTGGAAATAGTCTTTGCGGTAGCCAATAACTGCTCCAATTCCATGATGCGTCCTTCGAGACGTGCCTGCTCGTTCTTGGCATCTTCGTAAGCTGCGTTGTCGACGACGTCGCCTGAATCCTTCGCATCGTGAAGGTATTGAGCAACCTCCGCTCGCTTGACGGTGCGTAGGAACTCTAGTTGAGCGATTGCACTCTGTCGTCCTTCATTCGTAAGGAATACATCCTGTGTTTCCATCTCTGCTTCCCTTCTTATCTGGTAGGGTTTCCACGCCCGCCAGGTCTAGCTCACCCATCCTCGATGATAGGTGCTCACCTGGCAGGATACTCTACATTCCCCCAGGTGATAGTAACTACTTCTCCTGAATGACGACGGAGTAACAGCTCCCCGTTATCATTCACATCTTCAGCAACACCGCTGATTTTCGAATCTCCTTGTTGCACCGAGATAGTGCGACCAAGTGTTGATAATTGACCTCTCCATCGCTCCCGAATCAACCGGGAAGCGGGTTCAGAAATTCCTCGGCCCGAAGTGGATTCCTGTTGCAACGCGAGATAGCTTTTCTCAACGTGTAGCAACATTCGAGCAATAAATACTTCACGGCTTACTTCATGACCATACACTGTCTCAAGGGTTGTGGCAGTTGTAATGAGTGATGCCTGCCCCACATAGTACTCGATCTTATTCCGACCGGCAACGGACTGCGTCCTAACTTCGTTCAGCCGGTCGGAAAGGTAGTGCTCTGACAGCTCCTCCAGCTCCTCGACACGCCCATTGACATTCACGCCAATTCCAAGCACAGCAACCAGGCGGCCGGCAAGATCATGGCTGGTTTCAATCAGGATGCCAGCTACCTTGCGCTCTCCGATGAGCACATCATTCGGCCATTTAATAGTTGCATGAATATGACACGTTTCAGCAATAGAGTCAACCACAGCCAGTGAAGCTAGCATGACCAGCAGGTGAGGAGGGAAAAGAGGCCGGAGCAATATGGATGAGAGCACATTGCGTCCAGGCACGTCTACCCATCGACGGCCCTGCCTACCCCTACCAGCAGTTTGATTATCAGTAAGCACCACCGACCCTTCTTCTGGCCGATCATGAGCCAGTTGCAAAGCCAATGTATTTGTTGATTCTACGGTTGGAAGATAGAGTAAACGATCTCCAATCCCGAAAAACTGTGTTTCTAAATGGCGTTTCAGCGCCTCAATATCAAGTGGAGTAACGCTTTGTATTTCTCATCCCACTTCTATCCGGCTCAAATCCAATGAAGTAGCTGATTATCGATGCAGAAAAACCAATCTGAGCAAACCTCTAATAAAAAGATGTGATTTTAAGCGCAATGAGTCAGGTTGCCCAATGACCGATTATGTGGATAAAAACCCCAGAGCAATAGCATGCTTGATTTTGCCATCACTCTGGGGATGCGCTGCACAGGTAGTTCTTTCAATCCCAAATGAGAAAAGATTCCACCTACCAGCGAGCTTGAACCGGCACTAGCGCCGGTCACCTCTCATCTGGAAGGTGTAGGAAATGACCTCGCTGCCTGTGCAGCGATGACTTTGGTCCATTACACACCACCTCCTTTCATTGCGTTTATTGTACCTTGCAATTTGGAGACTGTCAAGCTTTTTCTGAAAATTCGCAGGCCTGGATGAGGATAACACGTCTCAAGAAGCCCCTCGACAGAGACCAACAAGCAGGAAAAATCATCCGAATCGCTTTTTGTTGCGTAGTAGTTGACGATGATGAACTTCTGGACTACACTAATAGTAAGTGAAGAAAGGAGTTTGCCCTCATGGCTATTGAACGCACAGCGCATCCCTACATTATTCGCGATTCTGCTCTCTATGAGGGCGAGCCTATCATCGAGGGAACGAAGACAGGCGTGCGACACGTCATTCTTTTGTTTCAATCGGGCAAAGACCCCGAGGAAATAGCCAACATTCATCGCCTTTCTCTAGCACAGGTATATGATGCCCTCAGCTACTATTATGACAACGATGCTGAGATTGAACATTACATTCATAACGAGTCATGAGGAGCTGGCTAGCACGGCACACGTGCTTTGCTAGCAAAAGGAATATGGTATCAATGGCCTCCTGGTTGCCTCCTCTTTAGTTGTGCCTGTTGCTGTATACTCCTGCTGTCAGTACCTTCCCAGTATTACAGACTGTGTCCGATGTGCTTGCACTCCCCCAGTAAAATTTTAGTATGGAAGTTGCCATTAGATGACTACAAAGAGTACAACAACTGGTTTCAAACGATCTTAAAAGCCAGGAAGCCCGCGTTCGTCGTCATCGATGAACGCGGGCTCTTTGGGGAAGGGCAAGGATGAGAGCTACCCGCCTAACTACCGGCTCCTTTTGAAGCAGGGTAGGAGCATGTTTATTCCGGTCATCTCTATGACGCAAGAAGTCGCGCATATTCCCAGGCAGACAACAGGGCAGACTTCGCACCTCATACGGTTTCACCTGATGAACGATGATGATATCTTGGCGAGTGCAAGGCTTCTTGGTGTCCCACAGTATCAAAAGCGGGTAGAGCCACCTTTGCCTGATGAGTTCTGCTACAGGCGAGTGGACTTGCCCAGGGCAATCTACAGCTTTGATAACTACCAGCAAATTTTCAGGGTAGCGTAAGGAAAAGAAACATGACAGCGGGAGAGGAACTGTTACTCTTGATGTTTATAGGAGCGGTCGGTATCTGGTGCGGGATCGGCGTTGCCTTAAAGAATGCGGCAATGGCGTGGCTTGCGCTCCTTGTCCTAGCGGTCGTGATTGCGTTTGTCTATTTTGTCGTGCTGCATGGCGGTTTAACAATCACAATCTGGCACAGTTGAGGCCTGACAAGCCCATCGAAGCATGGTGGCAAAAATAACCATAAAGCCCCCTAAGAAGCCGGACTAAAACAACACTGCCCTTCCTTGCAATCACCCACGACTAAATACTATACTATGTATAGTAGGTAGCAAGAATGAAGGTATATGGTGGATAGAGGTGATCGCTCCTACATTGCTCCAGTTCATAATCAACGCCAAGGCATTTCTCTCTCACGTCGACTGTTACGTTGTTTCTTACGTGTATACCTTTGTAGGAAGTGGTTTTAAATGGGTCTTGCCAACGACGCTGCGAACCTTGCAATGGGTCTTGCCAACGACGCTGCGAACCTTGCAATGGGTCTTGCCAACGACGCTGCGCGTCTACGGACTGCGTCCGTCAGGCAAGACCACAGGAAGTGTCTACGGACTGCGTCCGTCAGCCAGGACCACAGGAAGTGTCTACGGACTGCGTCCGTCAGGCAAGACCTGCGTCCGTCAGGCAAGACCAGAGGAAGTGCATCTGACCGGATGACCAAAGGAGGATTATGCATATGCAGCAGTATACTGATCTGCTCATTGATGCCCTCCTGGATGAGGGCTTTACAGTGGAAGAGGCCAGCAAGCTGATTCAACTTCGCGAACAGTATGATGAGCAACAAGCTACTCGGATAACGAACTACCACCGTTTTGTACGCTGGCTTGTCGAGCAGGGCCGATTGAGTGATTGGTAGAGAGGCTGACTTGCAGCGCTCTTAGTCTATGTTGTAGAATGGGGACGGCGTGGCGTCTGTCGCGCCGTCCCCCTTTTTGCTTTGCATACGACTATTGAAGGAGGCCTCCATGAAAGCGGTTGTTATGGCCGGAGGCGAAGGGTCAAGGCTACGACCATTGACGATTCGGCGTCCCAAGCCGATGGTTCCCATTGCTGGGAAACCCGTTATGGAACATATCCTCAATCTACTTAAACGTCACGGTATTACAGAGGTGGTTGTCACCGTTCAATATTTGGCAAGCAGCATCGAAGACTATTTTGGCAATGGTTCGCAATTTGGCATGCACATTACCTACTCACGCGAGGATGTTCCGCTGGGTACAGCAGGCAGCGTAAAGAACGCCGAAGAGCAATTAACAGAGCCTTTCCTGGTAATCAGTGGCGATGCGTTGACCGATTATAACCTGACCGATATCATCAAGTATCACCAGGATAAGAAGGCGCTGGCGACCCTGACACTGGCGCATGTGCCTAATCCGCTGGAATACGGGGTGATTATCACCAACGAAGAAGGCCATATTACCCAGTTCCTGGAGAAACCAAGCTGGGGCGAGGTCTTCAGCGATACGATCAATACAGGAATTTATGTCCTGGAACCGCAGATCCTCTCGTACTTTGAGAAGAATGTACAGTATGACTTCAGCCAGGAACTCTTCCCATACATGCTGAAAAAAGGTGACCCGATCTACGGATATATTGCCAATGGATACTGGACCGATGTAGGCAATTTGAGTGAGTATATGCGCGCGAATGCTGATGCACTGCAGGGTCGTGCCGAGCTTGAGATTCCCGCGAAGAACATCGGTGGAAACATCTGGTGCGAAGAAGGGGTTCAGATCGATGAGGAGGCTCAGTTGTTTGGTCCTGTTTACCTGGCACATGATTGCCAGATCAAAGCAGGGAGCATTATTCATGGGCCTAGTATTATCGGTTCTTACACGATCGTCGATGAACGGGCGCAGGTAGATCGCAGTATCGTGTGGAATAACTCCTTTATAGGCGAGCGAGCAGAGTTACGTGGAGCGATTGTTGGTTCTTCAACCAGCATTAAAAGCAAGGCTGTGATGTTTGAAGGCTCGGTCATCGGCGATAACTCGACTGTCCAGGAAGGTGCGATTGTCCAACCCAATGTCAAAATCTGGCCGGATAAAGAAATCGAAGCCGGGGCGGTGGTTAATTCGAGCATTATCTGGGGATCACAGGGGAAGCGCAGCTTATTCAGTCGCTTCGGGGTCACAGGCATGGTAAACGTCGATCTCACGCCCGAATTTGCCGCCAAGCTGGGCGCAGCGTATGGGGCTATCCTGTCCAAAGGTTCGACCGTCTGTATCAACCGTGACTCATCACATCGCACCTCACGCATGATCAAACGTGCTGTGATTGCAGGTCTTCCTTCTGCCGGTGTTAACGTGTATGACATCAACCAGGTACCGATTCCTGTGGCACGCTACTTTATTCGCAACACCGACGCTACTGGCGGCGTGCATGTGCGTCTTTCACCCTACGACGCGCGCGTGGTCGATATCAAGTTCTTCGACCAGTACGGCCTGGATATTAATAAGACTACCGAGCGCAAAATCGAGAATTTGTTCTTCCGTGAAGATTTCCGGCGGGTGTACCTGAATGACCTGGGAGCGATTGAAGTCCTGGAGGACTCCGATGTGGTCAGCCCGTACCTCGATGGATTTATGAAAGCGGTCGATACCCCACTGGTGCGACGACGTAAGTTCCGGTTGGTGGTGGACTATGCAAATGGCAGCACTATACAATTGCTGCCCGGCATCTTCAACCGCCTGGGCTGCGAGGTGATTGTCCTCAATACCACCAGTACGGAGGAATCGCGCTTCTCCCGCTCAACGGAGGAGCTGGAGAAAGATATACAGCGCCTTGCAACGATCACCTCCACCCTGGATAATGACATGGGAATACGCATTGACCCGGGCGGAGAACGCATTTCGGTGGTAGATGATCGTGGCCGCATCCTGGACGGCATGAAGATGCTGGCGGTGATGACCGACCTGCTCCTGCGGAAAAGCCCGGGTGGGACAGTTGCGGCTCCCGTTTCTGCCCCAAGCGCGCTGCAACACATCGCGAAACGTTACGATGGAAATATCCTGCATACAAAAGTGCTTGCGTACGCCCTGATGACGGCAGCAGGGCGTGAGGGTGTCGTATTGGTAGGTGATGGCGCGGGCGGCTTTGTTTTCCCCGTTCTGCAACCCGCATTTGATGGGATGTTCGCTATCGCAAAGTTGCTCGAACTGCTGGCTACTTTCGACATGCGTCTTTCACAGGTGGTAGATGACCTGCCGGCCTATTTCATGAGTCAGACGGTGGTGAACTGCCCCTGGGAACACAAGGGTAAAGTGATGCGCATCCTCAGCGAACAATACCGCGAACGCCGCGCTAAACCCATTGACGGGATTAAAATCGATCTCGGCAAGGAGTGGGTGCTGGTGCTGCCAGACGCCGACCGACCGCTTTTCCACGTGGTGGCGGAATCGGTCTCGAATGAGCAGGCTCAGGCCCTGGCGGAAAAGTACGCGCGCGTTGTCAGCGGATTGCAGCAGTAGTTTTGCATAGTGATCTTGAGTTGAGGCGGGTTGATATGGCGAAGAGAGGGAATGTTTGCTTGCCTCCCTCTCCTCGCAGCATACCACGTCCTATGATTCTGAGCTTACCTCTATGACAGCGGTACCCCAGTCGGTCAATTTGTCGACGGTCTGGCTAGACCTGGGTGGCATATATTCCGTCGCCAGCCAGAAGTTGTTGGTGTCAGGGTCTAAAATCGCCCAGGAATAATCGCCCCAGCGAGTAGCAGCAGGATCGTAAAAGGTCGTTCCATGCAGAGCTATATGGATGGCGCCGAACGAATTCCGCCCTTCTTGCAATGCTGTATACACAGCGCTGGGGAAGTAGTTTGAACCGGAAAGGGTCATGACAATGGCGGCTGTGCCTTGGGACCTGAAACCAGGCTGCGCCTGCGCGTGTGGTGGTATCGTTAAGAATAGTCACCGTGGTATCGAGTGCTCCCCACAGATCACCATTGATGAACCGCACCTGTTGCAAACGATCATCGCCAGCATCAAGCAGGCTACTCGCGCCCTTCTGGATAGCGCCTGGCGGTATTGCATAAGCCTCAGAGGTAATGACCAGGCTGGACAAGGTAGGAATTTTGCCCTGTGATACGGCCTGCTCATTGGTGATAGCCCAGACGCCGAGACGATTGTCGCCGGTTCCATTTGGATCAAGCGAGTTCATGAAGTACTCTGCATTGGAGGGGCCGGTGGTGATCGCAGGCTGGACGGAAGCGGCAATTGCGCCACCAATGCTGAGGTTGCCGAAATGCACGAAGTGGATGTGCTGAGCCAGGGACACAAGATCCGATTTGGAGATGGCATAAATCTGCGCGCCATTAAATTGCGGCCCAAGAATAGAAAACTCGTTGGTGCTGATATAGACGTTCTCCTGGTCGATGCCCAGCAGCGGTTGATCGCCGAAGCAAGGGCAGCCCAGGCCTTTCTGGTCGGTTCCGTTGATGTGGTAGACCGTCCAGGTAGTGGTGGGATCGCCGGACGTATTCACCGCCAGGTCGGTGCGCGCGCCTGTGAAAGGGGCGTTAATGAAGACGATGATGGCGAACCAGGTATTGGTTGATTTATCAAAGTAGCAACGCGGGTCGCTGGTAAACTGTTTCAGTCCTTCGTCAAAAAGCACATTGACGTTGAACGGACCAGCGACTACAGAGCCATCGGTGTGGTAGATCGTGAAGGCCGAGTTGACGGGCTCTACGACGAAACCGTTGCCAACACACAAACCCTGGTCGGGAGGCTCAAACTGAGCCCCGAAATTCGTAACGGCGCTGTCCCGGCTGCTGACGCCGTTGAATTTCGTGATCAGCGATTTTGTCTGATCAGTAATGGGTGACGAGGTTATGGGTTGTACTCCACTGAGGCCTGGAGCTTTCACCGAATGAATTGGACGCGGGCCTCTGGGGAAAGAACCGCCAGCCGCGAGCGACAGATTTGTGGGCACATTTCTAAGATTAACCGTGCCCGCCGGCGTTAGAGTGCCTGGCGTGGCACTATATTGCGCATTCGAAGCATGTGTAGCGGTTCCGCGAAATACTAATCCACTGAGCATGAATGCAGTGATGATAGTAACGATAGCGAGAAGCGAGAGCAGGCCGCCCACCTTCGAGCGAGTAGAGAAGCGCATACATTGGCCTCACTTTCAAATCAAAAATACACCGGATTTTGCCGAAGAAAGTTTCAATCCCTCAAGCGGGCAGCGGCCTATTCAGCCTTTGACACCCTTTAGTTCGCGTGGCGTTGAAACTGATCAGCGACGCTGGTGCAATTATGGAGGACAAAGAGCACTAGAGGCAAGGTGGAAACAGTTGTAGTTTGGTTGTGATCCGGTTATGATCAAGCCACATCTGTTAATATTTCTCTGGCTTCCAGCTTCGTATCGTTGTTTGCCAAGAAGGGGGCAGGGGATCAGGGCGACCACAAGGGTTCGCCCCTACTATACATTTCTGCACAAATGTACTAAAATGAAGCTGCTGGCAAGGTAGTGCAATATGCTAAGATGTTCTCCAGGCGAAATTTACCCTCGATGGTTTTTAGCCAGCCGGATCAGTAATAGAGGTACGCATGTCTACAATCAAACTCGTGATTAGTGACCTCCATCTTGCCGACGGTCATCCTATTCTCGAAGGTTTCGGTGATACACAACAGGCTGCCCTGGAAGGGTTAGTCAATGCTGCTTCCAGCGATGGGCCACTTGGCGATGCAGAAGATGTTGAACTGATTATTAATGGCGACTGCTTCGATTTCCTGGCAGTTCCGCCCTATACCGCTGATGGCACTACTAATGTCGTCACGGCCTTAGGAAAACTGGAGAAAATTGTATCCGTCCATCGCGCCTTCTTTGAGACGCTGTCGTACTTTATTTCATCACCTGGCCGGCATGTTACGTTTTTAACAGGGAATCACGATATCGAGCTCATTTTCGAGGAAGTGCAGGCGGGCATCCTCGCGGCTATCTATGGTACACAGAGCCAGGGACAGCGGGTGAATTTCTGCCACACACCTTTTTATCGCCCGTTGAAGGATGTCTATATCGAGCATGGCAATCAGTACGATTTCTGGAATCATGCAGGCGATACCTGGGACGAACAGGGGCAGCCTCTCCAGCCAAAACCTGGCGTCATTACGCTGCCGGTAGGCACGCAGTATTTTCAACGCGCCTCCCATCCTATCAGCGTGCAGTATCCTTACTTTGATCATTTCGAACCAGCGATGGATACTATAAGCCAGATAGCGCTGCTTTGTCTACTGAATCCCGAGCTCGTGATAAAAACAGGACAACGCTGCATGGAATTACTCTCATACCCACGCAAAGCTCTGCCGAGCCTGAAACCTGGGGAAGAACACATTCCTGCCAGGTTGTTTGCACACGCCGTGCTGGACTTCGCAACCTTTCAACAAGATATGTTTGCACGCAAACCCACCTGGGTCGAGCCAGACGGGCAAGAGCAATCACTGGATAGCGCGATGATAGAGTTCACCCGCCTGTGCAACGCATTGGAACTTCCACTGCTTGAAGCGGTCAAAAACGTCTGCGCACCCAGGGTTTACCAGATGGGCGAGAGTGTGGCAAGCGGGATGCTGCATGTGTTACGCAGCGACCCTACACTACGCTATGCTATCGCCGGGCACACGCACGTGGAGCGGGTTGATGCCATCAACAACGGGTCGCAGGTCTATTTCAATATAGGAACCTGGACAACTCGCTGCGCACTGCCCGGAGCGGGTGAGATGACAGTCGACCTGGTAACATGGTTACGCCAGCCGGATTGGAGCGCTATTCCTCTACGGGATGTGACACGCTTAACATTTGCCTTCATTTCTGCCGAAGAGGGTGCATCATCTGACGCCAGTTTATGTTCATGGGAAGGTGGGGCGAAAGGTAGTTACCAGATCCTGGTACAAGGAGTAAGAAGGGATCAGCTATGACAGATGAACAGACAGGGCAAACAAAACGCAAAACATTCGTGTTAATTGATGGACATGCCATAATCCACCGTGCCTTTCATGCAGTGCCCGAGGACCTGGCAACGAGTAAAGGGGAGGTGGTCAATGCAACTTTTGGCTTTACCTCGATACTCATTAAAGCGCTGACGGACCCGAACATGAAACCCGATTACCTGGCTGTCACCTTTGATCGACCTACGCCGACGTTCCGCCATCGAGAGTTTGCAGCATATAAAGCGCATCGACCCACCCTTCCCGATATCATGCGGCCCCAATTTGCACGCATCCGCGAAGTGGTTGAAGCCTTTAACATTCCCATTTATGAAAAAGACGGCTTTGAGGCCGACGATGTGCTGGGAACTCTCTCAGTGCAAGCTACCCAGCAGGGAGTCGATACGCTCATCCTCACGGGCGATATGGATACGCTGCAGCTTGTCAATGAGCATGTGCGGGTACTGGTGGCGAAACGCGGTATCAGCGAGACGATAGAGTATAACGAGGCAGCAGTCATCAACCGCTACGGTTTACCTCCCGATAAATTGCCCGACTTCAAAGGGCTGGTCGGCGATAAATCGGACAATATCCCCGGCGTTCCTGGGATTGGCGAAAAGACCGCTACTAAATTGCTTGTCGAATACGGGGACCTTGAGGGTGTTCTCGCACACCTGGATGACTTAACGCCGAAAGAGCAACGCCTGCTGCGCGAAAATAGCGAACAGGGCCGCCTGAGTAAGCACCTGGCTACGATTGTGCTGGATGTGCCGGTTCAACTGGACCTGGAAGCCAGCCGTGTAGGGCAAATCAACCGGGACAGGGTGCTAGCACTGTTTCGCGAACTGGAATTTCGCACACTGGTCGATAGGATTCCTGGCGGAACAAGCGCCACGTCTTCAGCCGAGAAGAAGCAACCCGAGCCAGTAGCACAGCAGGAAGAAGATTTGTTGATAGCGCCACCGGTCGGCGTTGTCTCCATCATGTCACCCCCGGTGCCGCCTTCGGTGGTCGATGTAACGATACCACAATTTGCTACGAGCAATCCACGAGCCGATGGCGGAACGTCGGCGCAGGATGGGAAGGGAAGCCAGCACATTGATGCTGAGGCTGGGGTTACGCAACCCAGCCTCTTTGGGACATTAGAGCCGGCCACTGAAGTCGTGCGCAAGCTGCGCCTGCCCAGCACCGCACAGAGCGAACCCCTGTTTATGGATGAGACGGATTCCTACAAGACCAATACCATGATTGTCAACACAGAGGAAGCATTGCGGGTACTCGTCAAAAGCCTGCGCGACGCCGGTAGCTTTGCACTCGACACCGAGAGCACCTCCGGTGATCCCTGGCACGCGGAGCTGGTTGGCATTTCGCTTTCGATGGCAGCGGGGGAGGCGTATTATATCCCGGTTGGACATATCCAGACCGTTGATGGCCAAGAGGCCGGGGTCCAGTTGCCGCTAGCATTTGTATTGGATAAGCTACGTCCTGTACTCGAAGATGGGTCGATACGTAAGTACATGCACAATGCGAAGTATGATATGCTGCTGCTGTATCGTTCAGGTGTTACGCTGCACGGCCTGGCTTTTGATACGATGGTGGGAGCTTATCTCATCGATCCGGGCAGGCGCGGCCTTGGACTGAAAGACCAGATTTTCCAGCGACTGGGCCACGTGATGACACCCATCTCTCAACTGATCGGCTCAGGCAGCAAAATGATCAGCATGGCACAGGTACCTATACATCTCGCAGCGGATTATGCCGGGGCAGATGCCGATATGACGCTGCGCCTGGTCGAGCCAATTATGAACGAACTGCGCCGCTATAGTTTGCTAGATTTGTACTACCATATCGAACTGCCGCTCTTGCCGGTGCTGATGAAAATGGAACTACACGGCGTGGCATTGGACGGCGATTTCCTGCGCATTTTGGATGAGAAGCTGAGCGACCAGATCGGTACGCTTGAAAAAGAGATCTATGATTCTGTCGGTCACCACTTTAACATCAATTCCACCAGGCAATTAGGCGATATCCTCTTTGGTGAGTTGAAACTCCCGGCGGGCAAGAAAAACAAAACCGGTTACTCGGTGAGCGCAGATGTAATCGAGAGCCTGCGCGGAAAACATCCGGTAGTCGATCACTTACTGGAATATCGCCAGTTGACCAAGCTGAAATCAACTTATGTTGACGGACTGCTGTCGCAGATGGACCCGGTCACAGGGCGTGTACATACGACCTTTAGCCAGACAACCGCGTCCAGCGGGCGATTGTCGTCGAGCAACCCCAACCTGCAAAATATTCCCGTGCGTACCGAGGTTGGACGGCAGATCCGGCATGCGTTCATCGCTGACCCCAGCTACGTCTTGCTCACTGCCGACTATTCGCAGTTCGAGTTGCGTATCCTGGCGCATATCACGCACGAACCACGCCTGGTGGAGGCATTCGGCAAGGGCGAGGACATCCACACCATCACGGCAGCTTCGCTATTCGGTATTCCTGTGCCGGATGTGACGAAAGATCAACGGCGACTGGCTAAAACGGTAGTGTACGCTGTGCTTTACGGGCAATCGGCCTTTGGCCTGGCCCAGATCACGGGCATGAGCAATAACGATGCGGCGGAGTTCATTAAACGCTATCACGAGACCTTCCCACACATCAAAGACTACGTTGATAGCACGCTCCATCAAGCACGCAAACAGGGTTACGTGAATACGCTCTTCGGCAGGAAGCGCTTCTTCCCTGATATGCATGGATTGCCTTTTAATGAACGGCAGGCGCTCGAACGCGAAGCAATCAACATGCCCATCCAGGGTGGCAACGCCGACCTGATTAAGATTGCGATGATCCGCATACAGCACGCTATTGAGGAGAAGCGGCTAAAAACGCGCATGATTCTACAGGTGCATGACGAACTGGTCTTCGAGGTGCCTGTAGAAGAGCTTGAGCGCGCGAAAGTCCTGGTGAAGAGGTTGATGGAAGGTGTGTACGCTCTAGATGTGCCTATCAAGGTCGAGGTCAAGGTAGGGAGGAACTGGTACGAAGCTGAGCCGATGGAGTAGCGTTCGCCAAATCGCTCTGATGAATGTTGACGACCGAATGGGGTCCTGTAGGGACAAGGGGCGGATGTGGGGCAGGGTGGGGGCCTGGTGCTTGTCCTGGTGGCAACGCGATCCAGTGGGGACTGCGTGGAGCACAAAGGTCGCACCCCAATGAGGACAAGCACCAGGCCCCCTCATCCACTCCACCCCGCCCCTTGTCCCTACAGGACCCTGGGCCGCAAGCACCTCACTGGATATGATTATCCTATTCGGTCGTCAACATTCATTAGGGAGAACGAACAAGAAAGAACAGGTTAGTACCATGACAGAGTACGATCCAAAACAGGTCATCATTGATTACCTGAGCCTTCCTGAAGGAGAAATTATAAGTCAACCTGATCCCGATACC
>WNFG01003405.1_pt1 | contig 13270 bp, 15 predicted proteins | sample 5400431 | NCBI WGS metagenome assembly WNFG01 (sample SAMN13153346, study PRJNA577476) | soil metagenome | isolation source: 120 cm saprolite under Douglas fir tree site 2 hole 3 replicate 2 | place: USA:California | collected 2015-04-18
CTGCTGTCGATCTGCATCTTCGTGCTCGTCGGATATCACCGCCGGATTCCGATCTCCAATGAGGCCAGCCTGAAGTACTTTCTGATGGGCGCGTTTGCCACAGGTTTCATCCTGTACGGGACGGCGTTGTTCTATGGCGCGACACGCTCGACGAACTTCGACGAGATGGCGCGCGCATTTGCCACTGCCGATGCCCACGCTCCGCTGTTGAGCATCGCCTTCGTCCTCTTGATGTCCGGCCTCGGATTCAAGCTCGCAGTCGCGCCGTTCCACGGCTGGGCGCCCGATGTCTATCAGGGCGCGCCGTCGCCGGTGGCCGGATGGCTGTCCGTGGCGCCGAAGGCGGCCACGCTGATCGTGCTCATCCGTCTATTCGTGGCGCTGACACCACTCCTGCAGCACGCGTACTGGATGAAGATGGTCGCCGCGCTGTCGATTCTGTCGATGATCATCGGCAACGCCGTGGCCATCGCCCAGCGCGACCTGAAGCGGATGCTTGCCTACTCCGGTATCGCCCACGTCGGCTACATGCTGATCGCCCTCCTCTCACTGCGCGATGAGTCGGTGGCCGCCATCAGCGTCTACGTCATCACCTACGCCCTGATGAACATCGGCGCCTTCGGCGTCGTCTCGATGCTGGCAAAGAACCAGAACGATCCGCAGACGCTCGACGACATCGCCGGCCTCGGCTTCCGCCGCCCGTTCTACGGCCTGGCCCTGACTATCTGCATGTTCTCGCTTTCCGGCCTCCCCCCCACCGCCGGCTTCATCGCCAAGTTCTACATCTTCAAGACCGCCGTCGACTCCGGACACATGACCATCGCCTTCATCGGCATCCTGACCAGCATCGTCTCGGTTTATTACTACCTGCGGGTGGTCTATTTTCTCTACATGAAGGAAGGGGAGTCGGGAGCTGGGGGTCGGGAGTCGGAGGCCACCGCCCACTCCCATGGTTTGTCCACCATCTCCGACCCCCGACTCCCGATCCCCGACACCCTCGACGCAGACATCTTCGGCACGGGAGCACTCCTGATCTCACTCATCGGCATCTTCGCCATCGGCCTCTTTCCCACACCTCTTTTCATCGCGGCCGGAGCCGCTGCGCGCGCGCTCCTGCCGTAGTCCCGACTCATGTCGAACGACCGGCTGAACCACAACGAACGCGAAACGATCTCGGAGATGACCACCGGCAGGTTGTCGGTCTACCTTCGCTGTCTCACGTTCCTCGAATCCTGCGGCCAGATGACCGTCTCCTCGGCGGAGCTGGCCGAGCGCTTCCACCTCAACTCCGCGCAGATCCGCAAAGACCTGGCCTGCTTCGGAGAGTTCGGCACGCGCGGCGTCGGTTACAACGTGTCGCGCCTGAAGGACCACCTCGTCCGCGAGCTCGGTCTCGACCGCACCCGACGCGTTCTCATCGCCGGCGCCGGCAACCTCGGCATGGCCCTGGCCGATTACGGCGGCTTCAATGACCATGGCTTCAAGATCGCCGCGCTCGTCGACAACGACCCCACGAAAATCGGACGCCGCTCCCGCAGCGGCATCGAAGTCCTGGCGTGGGAGGATCTCCCCACCATCGTGCGCGATCAGCAGGTCGACATCGGTATCGTCGCCGTCAACGCCGAATCCGCCCAGACCGTCTACGACGCCTTCGCCGACGTCGGCCTCAACGCCGTCCTCAATTTCGCTCCCATCCAGCTCCGCTCCCGCCCCGGCGTAAAGGTCAAATCCGTCGACCTCCGCATCAACCTGGAGTCGCTCTCGTTCTATTTGAAGAATGTGGAGGATGGGGGGTAGTCACCAGGGAGACACAGCGCGGCGTAGCCGCAACCAAAACCTGGATGCAGGCAAGGGCATCGCAAGCACGGCCCCCTCATCCGCCTTCGGCACCTTCTCCCCCAGCTGAAAAGCGCTGGGGGAGAAGGACTCTCGATGTTAAATCTTCTTTTCGCGCGCAGAAACCGCTGACTAGTAGTACAGAGGTCCCAGAGGCTCTTTGTTTTCCCTGTACCTCTGTACTAACCCTTGGTTTCTGCGCGTGACGCGAAGATTTCGCAAACGTGACGTCGCGCCGAAAAGAGCTCGCACCTTCCTAACGTCGAGAGTCCTTCTCCCCTAGCGTTTTTCAGCTGGGGGAGAAGGTGCCGAAGGCGGATGAGGGGGCCGTGCTTGCCATGCCCTTGGCGGCATCCCCGTGTTGGTTCAGATACCTACCCCCCACTAACCGCCGGAAGGATGATGATCTCCGCTCCGCTTCGGATCGGCGCACCCAATCCGCCGAGGTCGCGGAAACTGTCGCCGTCGATGAAGATGTTGATATGAGGGCGGACCTCGCCGAGCTCGGTGACGATGCGGTCGTGAACCTTGGGATAGTCATCGCCTAGGAGAGCGAGCGCCTCGGATACGGAGCCGGCTGAGCCGTCGACGCGAATCTCCGCGCGGCCACCGGCGATCTCGCGCAACGGTCCCGGGATCACGAAGACGAACGGCATCACGCCTTCTTCCCGGAGAGCGCCACGCGGGCCGCCTTCACCGAAACCACCGGCGGAAGACCGTCGACCACTTCCTCCCAGCTCTTCCCCTCGTCGGACGAGCCGAAGAGCTTTCCGCTCCTCGTACCGAAGTAGACGCCCACCGGATCGAGCGAATCGACGGCCATGGCATCGCGGAGGACCGTCTCATATGCCTCCTTCTGCGGCAGCCCCTTCGACAGCGCTTTCCAACGCCCGCCGGCATTGCGCGTCCGGTAAACGCGTAGTTTCCCCTCGGGGGTGCAGCGGAACCCGTCGGATTCGAGCGGGACGATCCATGCGCAGTCGGGATCCTCGGGATGGATGGCCATGGCGAAGCCGAAGTCGGAGGGAACGCCGTCGGCGATGTCGGTCCAGCTCTCACCGCAGTCGTCGCTGCGATAAAGGCCCCAGTGGTTCTGCAGAAACATCCGCTCCGGCTGCTGCTTCGACTGCACGACCTTGTGAACGCACTGTCCGAACTCCGGATACTTCTCCGGGAGGAAATCGGCGCGCACGCCTTTGTTCGACGGCCGCCAGGTCGCGCCGCCATCCTCGGTCACATACATGCCCGCCGTCGACACGGCGATGCGAATCTTTTTCGGGTTGGCGGGATCGAGAAGGATCGTGTGCAGGCACATCCCACCGCCGCCGGGCTGCCATTTCGGTCTCTGCGGATGATTCCAGAGACCTTCGACCAACGCCCACGACTTGCCGGAATCGGTCGACTTGAAGAGGGCCGCCGGCTCGACGCCGCAGTAGAGTGTGTTTCGCTCCGTCTCCCGGCCGGGGCTTATCTGCCAGATGTTCTTCAGCGCCGCTTCCGATCCTTCGGGAAACTTGACATTCGCCACTTCCGGATCCGTCCAGCTCTCGCCGAAGTCGTCGCTCGATCGGAGGAGCGCTCCCCAGTGCATGCTCTGCGGGCCGGCCCAGATGCGGTGCCGGTTGCCGCGGCCGTCATAGGCCATGGCATAGACCGCGCTGCCGGGAAAATACGGACCTCCCATATCCCACTTTCCGCGCTTCCTGTTCGCGCGAAAGATGAACGCGCCTTTCATCGTCCCGACGAGCAAAAGGACGTCGCCGTTACGGGGGGTGACGTGGTGGATGACGGGCATCTGTTTCTCCTGTCGATCAGCGTTGCCTGAGGCGGGAATTGTATCGCTGTCGGGGTATCCTGCCGTCATGGATGTCATCCTCTTCGGCGCGACCGGCATGGTCGGACAAGGCGTGCTCCGGGAGTGCCTTCTCGACCCTGACGTACATCGGGTCCTCTCGATCGGACGCAGCCCAGCCGGACAGCAACACCCGAAACTTCGCGAGATCGTACGCGACAATCTGTTCGACTTCACGGACATCGCCTCAGACCTCTCCAGCTACGATGCCTGCTTCTTCTGCCTCGGCGTCTCCGCGGCCGGCAAAACCGAGGACGAGTACCGGCGCGTGACCTATGACATCACCCTGGCCGCGGCGATGATTCTGGCAAAGATCAATCCGGGAATGACGTTCATCTACGTGTCCGGAAGCGGCACGGACAGCACCGAACGCGGCCGCACCATGTGGGCGCGCGTCAAGGGAAGCACGGAGAACGCGCTGCTCCGCCTCCCGTTCAAAGCGGCCTACATGTTCCGCCCCGCGGGCATTCAGCCGATGCACGGCGAAACGTCAAAGACCCGTCTCTATCGCGTGTTCTATGTGATCGCGCGGCCACTGATGCCTCTGCTGAAGCGTCTCCTGCCAAAGTACATGTCCACGACCGAACAGATCGGCCGGGCAATGATCTCCGTGGCGCGGAACGGCGCGCCGAAGACGATCCTGGAGACGGAAGACATCAATCAGTTGTGATCGCTCAAAACACCTCGCCGATCCAGAACTCCGTGCGGAACTTGCCATAGACGTTGCGAAGATCCGTTCGCTTGGCAAAGTCCCAGTGAAGCTCGAGGCCGAGCATGTTCAGGGAGAGGCCGTAGCCGACGGAAGCAAGACCATCTACGAGCCGGCGATTCTTCCAGAACGTGTATTGCTGACCTGGCAGCTTTGCCCCGCCGATATCAAAGAAAAGATTCGCGCGGATGCCGGTGAAGGTAACGACCGGCGTCGCAAGCACGTCGATCAGCGGAAAGCGCAGCTCGACGTTCGCATACGCGGCGGTCGTGCCGACGACCGAACGGAAATCGTAGCCGCGCAACGTGTTCAAGCCGCCGAAATAGTAGAAGTTCGGGAAATCGCCACGCGAGTAGCCGACGAACAGGCGCGTCGCCAGGAGCGAGCGCGACGTGATCGGAAGATACTGCCGGGCATCGAGCGTATAGTCGTTCGTCAGCAAGGACCCACCGCTGCCGCCGATGCTGTTGGCGGTGTTACGGTGAAGGTTTGGCGCAAAAAGAACCCCGACGTCATAGCGATGTCCGGAGATCGGGCCGAACTCCTTGAAGCTCGCCGTATCACCGCTGAAATTGGCCGTGACAAGCGGGAAATTGTCGCGGCGATTGATGAAAAAGATGTTGCCGAAACTATCCAGGAATGGATAGTTCACGTCGCGCGCCTCATAGCCGAGGCCGGCATCGACGCGGTGATAGCGGTCGAAGGGATGACTGATGAGACCGATCGCGCCGGACTCGCGATAGAGCTGATGCCTGTCGAGCGTGAAGTCCGCCGACAAGGTCGAATAGAAGGCCCGGCTGTCGAAGACGCGGAAACCCCAGTTCGTGCGGTTGTGGAGATCGAGATAAAGGAAATCGAAGTTCGAGAACGAGGACACCGAGTCGAGCGAGGCGATGAATCGCCGGTCGCCGAGCATGTCGCTCATGTAGATGACGGAGCGCGAAACGATGAGATTCTCCGACGTCACGCCGGCATTGACCTCGACGTCGTCGATGAAGAGCTTGAACCCGCCGGGCTTCTCGATCTTCTCCGGATCGATCGTCACTTCCACCGGCGGCTGGAAGAGCGTGCGGGCCGATGTCAGCAGCGGCGCCGACGGAAGCGTGGTCTTCTCCGCCGCATGCAGAGGCTTGTCGGTGGTCGTCGAGTAGAGCCGCCAGTGGCGCTTGTAGTACGAGGCGTAGACCATCCGCTCCCGATTGTTGGTACCGGTGAAGACGACCGGCGTAAAACAACCGCCCACGACGTCCGTGTACTGGAGGACGTCGCCGCTGGTCAGGTTGAGCGAATAGATGTTGTAGGCGGCGTACTTGGTCATGTCGGCCGGGGGCGTGGCGCCCTCCGGTTTTGCCTTCGCCTCGGCGTTCTGAAGAATCTGCGCGGCCTGCTCCATATTGCGGCCGGTCTGCTTGTCCGAGGCGAAGAAAATCCGCTTCCCGTCGGGAGAGAACCAGGCGTCGATATCGTTCCACTCACCGGTCGTGATCTGGTATCGCTCGTCGTAATTCGCGAGATTCAGCTTGAAAAGATGGGCATAACCATTGACGACCGACGAATAGACGAGCCATTTGCCGTCAGGTGAGAAAACAGGTGCGCCGTCGAAGAATTTGTCATTCGTGACGTTCTTGATCGCTCCGCTGGCGATGTCGTAAAAATAAATGTCAGGGACGTTGCCCTTGAACGCGGCAAAGGCGATGGTCTTCCCATCCGGTGAGTAGGTGGGTGAGAGCTGCTGCTCGAAATCCATCTTCACCGACCGCTCGATGGCGCCGGTGAGGGCATTGATCAGCAGAAGGTTGCGGCCACGTTCTTTCTTCGCGAACAGGGCGATCTGATCACCGCTCGGTGAGAAGGCCAGATCACGGCCCATGACCGGCCCGACCGTAAACATCTGGGCAATGGCGTATTCGTATTTCGTCGTGTAGCCGCCCGTCAGATTGCGGAGCAGCCGCCGCTCGGGGATGTTGTAGAGAATGACGTCGACACTTTCCTTATAGGTTGCATACGACGCGAGAAGATCGCCGGAAGGCGACGGCACCGGCGATATATCTTCGCTGGCGATATCCGGCCCGATCCGGAACGGGTCGCCGTACTCCTGCGGTTCACCCTTGGCGATGAGGGCCGGCAGGTATTGCTTGCGAAGCCAGGTCCGGAACTGCGAGTCGAACTCATCGGGCTTGAGATCGAAAGCTCGCTTGAGGGCCTTGTCGATGGAATTGCCGAGGGTGTTGCGATACTCGTAAATGAAATCGCGCAGACCTTCCCACCCGTACTTCTGCTGGATGTATTGGAAGACGGCGTGGCCGAACCGATAGGCGAAGTATCCGCCGCCCTGTGCGTGCGAAATGGCCGGCACCTGATCATTGACCACGGCGTCGCGCAGGACCATCCGGTCTTTCGAGTCCTCGTCGTTCCCCATGAACGAGGCCAGCCCTTCCATCAACCAGGTCGGCGGATTCGACGTCACCTCTTTCCCGAGCTTGCCCTGGAAGAGGATTTCGTACTCGAAGATGTGCGTGAGCTCGTGCTGGATGAGCTGTAGCAGTTTCTCGTCCGTGGTGTCGATGGGGATGACCATCCTGTTTCGCGTTGGCTCCGCGAACGCGCCAACGCCCTCGGGGATGAAATTGAGGTCGACGTTCGTCTGCTCAAATGCCGAGTGCGTGGCGTAATAGATGATCGGGATCTTCTTGGAGATCTGGAAATTGAACTTCCGCGAGAGGTCGTCGTAGGCGCTCTCGGCCATGTCGACGACTTTCTCCAGCGCCGGCTTTTCCTCATCGTAGAAATAGATGTCGAAATGCGTGGCGTGGTAGATGTTCCAATGGAACTTGTCGTAGACGATCTTGTTCTGACCGAACGGAAATGCGCTCGGTGCGAACAGAATGGAGACGAAAAACAGCAGAGCGATCGTTCGCTTCAATTGAGCCTCCATGACGGGTGTCGGGTGTCGGGTGTCGGACGTCGGGTGTCGGAGCGGGCTGGTTTCGCTCATGCTCCGACATCCGACCCCCGACTCCCGGCCCCTTACTCCGTAAACACGTATCTCGTAGCCGAGGTCTCCTGGGGCACGAAAATACCAACGAGCTGAGTCTCCATGGACCGGAGATTCTCGAACAACCCGAGGATCTCGTCGTAATTGCGTTGATCGAACTCTTTGAAATCGCGGAAATTGTCTTCGAGCACTTTCTCGCCGGTGTCGGCATTGAAGACGGCGATGTCGATATCGAAGACGAAACCGGTGGTCTCGATGAGCACCTGCCGGTAATACGTCCTGCCGTCCGCCGGTGAGACATACTCCTCGGTTTTGTATCCGGACTTGTCGTTGACGTCGAAATCGACGATACCGGAGACGATGTAGTCCGCGCCGGTCTTCGCCCCCAGGCTCTTCCAGTAGTCGCGATTCGCCTCGAGGGCTTTCATGTCGGTACCGGGCAGACGGGTCTGCGGCACGTCGACGAGGCGCAGCTTCGTATTCTTGGTCAACTGCTTCTTCAGGTAGCGCTGAAACTCCGCCTGCACGTCCACCTTCGACGCGCGGTCGTTCTTCTTTTCGCGGTTGGCGATGACGAAGGGAGCGATGGCGATCTTCTCGTCGCCGGTGATGGAGAGCTTCGGCTTGAGCGGAAGCTTCAGTTTGACCTCCGTCACCCCGGCGAACGACGTGAGCGGCAGGAGTACGGCGAAGACGACGATGGCGATACGCTTCATGCGGCACCTCCCGGCAGAGTTGGCGGTGGCGTGGGCGGCGGTGATGGCTGCGTGGGTGGCTGCGGTTTCGGGCGATCGCTCGGCGGCGCGCCCGGCGGGCTCACGGCAGAGGGCGGCGGCACCTCAGAGCCCACGGGCCGATCGGGCTGACCATTGCTGGTAACTGTCCCCCCCTGAGCGCCAGGCACCGGCCCTTTAGGGGGCTGGGCAGCCGCGTTCGACGCCGGCTGCTGCCTCTTGCGGTTGCGCGAGAGGAACTCGACGAAGCGGCTGTAGTTCTTCTGAATGTAGGGATTCGTACGATCGAGCTTCAGCGCCTCGAGGTATTCCTTGCGCGCCTTCTCGAAGTCCCCGTTGGCCTCGTAGGCGACGGCGAGATTGTTGTGCGCCTGGGCGTCACCGGGATTGATCTCGATCGCGCGCTCGAAGCGGAACATCGCTTCGCGCCAGAGATTCATCCGCGCCATCTGCACACCGAAGTTGTCCTGCGACGCCGGTCGCGACAGATCGGACTGATGAGAACAGCCGATCGCCAGCAACAGCGCGATGAACAGAGTCCCGAGGCGAAGCATCCCTTTCATCGTCGATCTCCTTCCGGGGGCGGCAGGCGATGGAGTTCGGACTTTACCGGACACGGAAGGGAGATTACCATTGTCGCGGCGGCGTCCCACACGCATCGCTCCCTCCCGCGGCACCAACACGCCCATGCCCGAAGTCCCGCTCCGCGATCGTTTGATCGCGTATGCCCTGTTACCGCTCTCACCTGCCCGCATCCGTCTCCTCATCAAAGCCTTCGACCCGCTCGCGACGATCTGCAATGCATCCCCCGCCATATTGCGGCAGGTGCTAAGTATCGATGGACCTGATGCCGCCGAGCCATGGCGGAACGATGAACTTCGCAGGCAGGTCGACACCCTGCGCGACTCCACCGTCACGCTGGCCGATGACGAGTACCCGTCGCTGCTCAGGCAACTCGTCGATCCGCCGCTGGCTCTCTTCTATCGCGGCAATCTCGCCTTGGCGCAAAAACCGGCGCTGGCGATGGTCGGCTCGCGCCGCGCCTCGCCGTACGCGCTCAGCGTCGCGGCGCAGCTCGGCCGCGAGCTCGTCTCGGCCGGGTTGGCCATCGTCTCCGGCCTTGCCCTCGGCGTCGACGCGGCGGCGCATCAAGCCACCCTCGATGCCTCCGGCGAGACGATCGCCGTCCTCGGCACGGGTATCGATATCGTCTATCCGCGCTCGAACCGGCGCCTCTTCCGCACCATCGAAGAGCGCGGGCTGATCCTCACCGAGTTTCCGCCGGGCACGCCGCCGTTCCGCTACAACTTCCCGATCCGCAATCGGATCATCAGTGGCATCACGCTGGGGACCGTGATCATCGAGGCGAACGGCCGTAGCGGCTCGCTGATCACGGCGCGAACCGCCCTGGAACAGAACCGTGAGGTCTACGCCGTCCCCGGATCGATCTTCTCGCCGGGATCGGAGGGAACGCACCGACTGATCCAATCCGGAGCAAAGCTGGTCCACACCACCGACGACATCCTCAACGAACTGCAAGGCGATTGGAAAGTTCCGGCCGCTGCACCGGTACAACCCGAATCACCGCTGCGCGAAGTGCTCGAGGTCTTCCGTCGCGAGCAGGGGACGCATATCGATACCGCCGCCGAAACTCTCGGCTGGTCTGTTGCGGTGCTCTCCGAGCCCGTTCTGCAACTCGAGCTCGGCGGCTGGCTCAAGGCGCTGCCGGGAGGCCGCTATGTGCGTGTCCGGTAGGCGCTCCGAGGTAGAATTCCGTCATGAGCAAACGCAAACCGAGGTTCAATCTGGATCCGGAAACCGGCGAAATGGTGGAAATCGACGAAGAGCTCGATGCTGCTCTCCAGGAAGCGATCGCTCAGGCAGACCGCGGCGAGGGGATTCCCCTCGAGGTCTTTCTGAAACGCTGGGAGAAGCAGCGGCTCTCCCGATCGACATAACCCCGCAGGCCCAACTGCAACTCGATATCGCCGACGCGTGGTGGCAAGTGAACCGGATCGCCGCTCCCAACGCGATCGACGACGACTTCCGGTCGATGTCGGCAATACTCGCCAGCACTCCCGGGATTGGCCGGCGCGCCACGAACACGAAGACGCGAAACGTCCGTCAGGTCTTTCTACGCCGGGTAGGATTCGTCATCTATTACCGCGTAATCGGCTCGCCGCCACGGCTGGAGATCCTTGCCTTCTGGCATTCTAGACGCGGGAAAGGGCCGCCGATCTAGGCGGCCCCCCCTCCTCACTCGTACCGCAACGCCTGAATCGGATTCAGCGCCGCCGCCTTTCTAGCCGGGTAGTAGCCGAAGAACACGCCCACCGCGCCGGAGAAGCCGATAGCGATCAGCATCACGATCGGGGAGATGACGGTCTCCCATCCCGAGAAGTGGCCGAGGACCTCGGCGCCCGTGCGCCTCGACCGCATCGACATCCTCCTCCGCGCCTCCGGCGGCGATTACGCGCGGCTGAAAAATGGCACCGAGCTGCCGCTGAGCCGCACGCGGCGGGAGCAGTTGGAACAGGTGATGGGAAAGGGATAGTCTTCCGAGACCGACAGCGCGATTGGAATGCGTTTGTTGCTCAGGAGCTCCCTTTTGGCCATTCATGCCTTCCTTTTGGCGCTGTTGCCACTCGTCGCGGCTGAACCACTCGCGGCCTCCACTCCCTGTTCTGTATTCAGCGCAAGCTTGAAGAGCACATATGGGTTTCGCCCATCAAAGCTCGACGAAGCGGCGTCGGCCGCAAAGGCCAAAGAGATGGACGCCATCTGGAAGGCGGTCGAGCAGGATCCCTCCACACTGGCCCCCTGTCTCAAAGAGGCGCTTGCGCAACCGACCGAGGACACGTGGTTTCTCTTTGACGGAAGCCAGCTACTGGTCACCGTGGATCACTCGCGCGAGGCCAAGTTGCGGCTCCTGGATGCCCTCGGGCGCGTTTCTCTCGACGACGTCGATCTTCGCTCCTGGGTGGCAAGCGTGTCGGCGATGGGACTGGAAGGATTCGATACATCGGGGCTGGGGAAGCGGTGGCTTGCCTATCCGAACGCGAGTTATTTTCTTCCCGAGCACGCCTATCAGGTTGACCGCGAAAACGGAGCCATGTTCATCTTCGGTACGCTCGATGAACAGTTCGCCACCCCGGCACTGGCCGCGCTCTGCCGGACATCCACTGGTGCCACGAAGAACATCATCGTCTCACTCCTGATGAGGCAGGCCACACCGGAGTCGCTACGCACGATCACGCAACTCGATCCCAGCGGGCTGTCACCCGAAGTCATCGCCAGCCGCAAGGCACTCCTCGAAGGTCCCACATTGATTTCTCCGCGGAATCCCCCGCGCACGACTCGCTCCGAGTTCCTGGCCGCATTCACATCGTTCCTGGCCGGCGACCCGGCGCCGTTCGATAAACTTATCGAAGCCGTTCCGGACGGCGAACGCGACCTGGTCGCGGTGAGCACCCCCGCCGACTTGGAGATCATCCGCAAGGTCCGCCGGCGCTACATCGCCGCCAACAACCAGCACGCCATCGAGTACTACAACCAGTTCACCCAGATCCTGATGACGCTCGTTTGGAAGAAGGAGTTAGTCTCACACTAGGACGCGGTGTAGTAGATATGTAGCGCGGGCTATCGCCCCGCAGCCCAACGCGATTGACGCAAGCCCTGGCCGGATGCGCGCGAAGGCGCGCTCCACAATCCAGCCCCGCGCTCGGCGCAGCGCGAGCGCGGGGTACGTGGGTGTCGCCAATTTGCCGGCCGCGGAGGCGGCCGGGACAACGCCCCTCAATTCGCACCGGAAGCGCGATTTGCCAACTGGTGTAGCGGCCGCCTCCGCGGCCGCATTTCACATTCCGACCGAGCCCCGCGCTCGCGCTGCGCCGAGCGCGGGGCTGAATTGTGCGTGCGCGCCTCCGCGCGCAACCGTCCTCCATAAGGCGCTCATGGACGGCTTCTCCGGAACCAGGGCGTGGAGAAATCTACGCGCCTCCGCGTAACGGAAATCACGTCGACGTGTGCGGTCCGATCTCGACGCCGCACCGGCTGCATGCGATGGTCACCACTCGGAGGTGCCTCATGTGTCTCGGAGCTCCTGGCCAGATTGTCCGGTTCATCGATGAAACAGTCGTCGAATGTGATTTCTGGGGCATGACTCGCGAAGTGCAGATCGATCTGCTCGAAGGGGAGCTCACCGTCGGCGACTACGTCCTCGAACATGAAGGCCGCGCCGTACGCCGCATCGACGATGCCCTCATCGCCGACACGCTCGCACTGTACGAGATCATTCTCACGGAAGCGGGTGAAGATCCGATTGCGACGGAAGCGCATTGCGCGATGGTGTGATCTCTGCCGCTTGGGCTTGACCTCACCGCATCCTCGGTTCATCATCCATGGTCGCCACGCAGGAGTCGCGACCATGCCCCGAAAACTCACGATTACAGTCGAAGAAGGCGTTTACGACGGCCTGCACGAAGTCATCGGCCGGCAACGTATCAGCCAGTTCATCGAAGACTTGGTGCGCGCTCACGTGATCCGTCCTGAACTTTCGGAAGCCTATCGGCTCATGGCCGCTGATGAAACCAAGGAAGCTGAGGCTCGGGATTGGGCCGAGGGCACCTGCCGCGATGTCGCTGATGAAGCGCGGTGAGGTCTGGTGGGTTAGTTTCGACCCATCTGTGGGCGGCGAGATTCAGAAACGCGTTCCCCTCACGAGAAATGTCGACCGCCTCTACCCCAGCGAGGCATACGTCACACTGAATGGCCAGCAGCGCAAGGCCATGGCTGACCAGCTCACCACAGTCAGCAAACAGCGCCTCCAGACTCTGACTGGCACTCTCGCCACTCCGGATCCAGAGCGCGTGGCAACGCCATTCTGCTGCAGTTGGCCCTCCCGTAGACCGTTAACGGGTGCGTCGCTGATCGATTTGGTGGTGGATGCTTCGGTCACGTTCAAGGGCTCGTTCCTGACTCAGTCGAGGGAGGAACCTCGATGGCCCTAGTAGCTCGTCAGTTTTGAATCTCTGGGTAGAGTTTGTGGAGCTTGATACGCGCCTGGTCGATGGTGAAACGCCACCGAATATGCACTTGATCTTCGTTGCGCGGCGCTTCCCAGGCCGCGACTTCACTCGTTAATT
>WNFG01004661.1_pt1 | contig 13268 bp, 4 predicted proteins | sample 5400431 | NCBI WGS metagenome assembly WNFG01 (sample SAMN13153346, study PRJNA577476) | soil metagenome | isolation source: 120 cm saprolite under Douglas fir tree site 2 hole 3 replicate 2 | place: USA:California | collected 2015-04-18
GGCGCACCAAAGCTCCTGCCCTCGAAGACCGTCCCGTCCTCCAGGGCGAGCATTGCATGATTCAATTCGGATTGTCCTCCAAGGGGTGTAACTAATATTGAAACACGCCGGGGACAGTATACTCAATCACCCATTTTGGTGGGGCAGACGATCGATTTTTGTCGTCTGCCGCCAGTCACTCGGTCATGGCCATTGACTGGGCTTCCTGAAAGCCCTTCTCGTCACTCGCTGCGAAGTTTGCCGACCCACTTGGCTGCTCCTCCCTTTAGTTCGGGATGATCCTTGTCCTTCCAAGAGCCGGCAGCAGCTTTCAGGGCCTTTAGTTGGCGCAGCCTCATAAGCTCGTGTTCAGCCGCTTCGGTTAGGACGCTGCTGCGTTGGCGGCTACACACAATCGCGCCAATGTCTTTAACGAGCTGTTCGGATAGGACTACGCGTGTGCGCTTGCTCATGAGACCATTTGCATGATAACAGGATGTGTGATTAGCGTCATTCCCGCGATCTGGAATTGGTGGTTGAGTATACTGTCCCCACATCTCCAACCTTGACTCGGACTCGAGTAGCACTTCCGTCCCCTCGCTCGAAGACCAACTGATACTCGCCCAGGAAGCCCGCTGGTGGCTGCCAGTAGAACACCCCGTCCTTCAACGTTGACCCGATCGGCAGACGCCGTTGTTCGCCCGCAACGAGCAGTCGCCCGCTCACGGCTCCAACCTGCAGTTCAACACGCCCGAGTTGATCGATTTCGACCGGCGTTTGCTCCGCGGCTTCCGCATCCAAGCTATCCTCTGGCTCCGCGCCAGCCCCACCCCCATTGTTTTGCACGTTGAAGAACCGGCTGCCGATTCCGTCCCCATGCCCCACGTTGTCAAACACCGTCCAGGAAATTGTGTGGACTCCGTTGGCGAGCTTGGTGGTGTCGATGTAGAAAAATCCCACCGCTCCATTGCTATTCGCATGACCGGGGAACAAGTTTGCGATGTCAGACCGGAACTGATTGTAAGTCGGATGCCCCACCGCCACGCTATCCACGTAAACCGTGATGGTCGACCCATCGAATGGAATCACGTTCGGGTTCTGCGTCAGCGCCCAGCCGAAATTAATATACGCGCTGCCCGAAGCCGTTCCACCCTGACCCGGCGTGTCAATGGTGCCGAAAGGTTTTGTGGCGTGGGCATTATCCACATTGATGGTGCGGGTTCCCAAATCGAGAATCGTGCCGGATTTGTTGTGCGCGATGGCGTGCAGATAGTATGGGCCGTTGCCCGGTCCGCCGGCGCCGCCATTATTGTTGGGCAGGAAGTTGGTGAGCAGAAGATAGCCCCAACCGGCGCGATAATTCAGCGGCGCCGCCGGATTCAACCCCTCCACATCGGGCCGCGCATCCGCAACAAACACCACGTCGCCGATGTAAACCAGGCCGTTCGATCCGGTCGCTTCCCCTGCTATGGGCTCGCGCCAAATATCGACCTTGGTCACTTCCACCGAATCCAACGCCCAACCGGTGACAGCGATCGCGCCAGCCACGCCAGTTAAGTTGTTGGTTGGTGTATCAAAGCTGCCGAAGGGCGCGCCGGGAATAACGGACGTGACGTTGACTTGAATCTGCGGCGATCCCGACGCGCCAGGAGAGCTCACCGTAACAACACCGCCAGGACCTGCGCTGGCTGTAACTTGAAACGCCCCGCTGCCAATCCCCGAACTGGGAGACACGCTGATGTTCGGCTGATTGGAAGAAGCGGACCAGCTTACTCCCGCCGCAATGTTGACGCGAACGGTTTGCGGCGAGGTGACGATGCCGTTCGCGGTTCCGAAATTAAGCTTCGAGTGATCCACAGTGAGCGTCGAGAACCCGCTGAAGCTGCCAGTCGCCGACCGCGGGGCGGTCATAGCGATGGATTGTGGATTCGTCGAACCAGTCAGATCGCCTGAGAACCCCGTGAACGTGAAACCGGCGGTCGCCGCTGCGGTAACTTGCACGGACGTACCGTTGGCGTAATAGCCGTCGCCGGAGGGCGGATTCGCTGTAAGGGATCCCCCGCCGCTGGGTGAGGCGGACAGCGCCAACAAATACTGCGTTGTGAAATTGGCCGTGTACAGCACTGTCGCGTTCGTGACCGTAACCGTGTGGGAAATTGCGCCGCCATCGCTCCAGTTCGCCCAAGCGTAGCGCGTGCCGGCGGTCCCATTTTGTGGGCTATTCACGGCCAGCGTATGGACCGAGCCTAGCGCCCAACTGAAATTGTGCGTGCCGGTGTACGCGACGCCATCCACCGTAAAGCTGAGCCCTGGCGGGTTGGTGGATACTACGGCTCCACTGAGCGCGGTGAAGTTTCCAGCCACTGAGCGAGGCGCGCTCATCACCACCGATTGTGGATTCGAGGCGCCAGTCAATGCGCCCGAAAAACTTCCGAACTGATACCCGGAATTCGCCGTTGCGGTCAACTGCACCGAAGTGCCGCTGTTGTAGAATCCATCCGCCGAGGACGGGTTGGCAGCCACCGTGCCGCCACTGCCGGGCGATGCTGACAACGTCAACGAATACTGGGTTGTGAAATTTGCAGTGTAAGTGGTTGGCGAACTCGGGGCCATGATCGTGTGGGAAACTGCACCGCCGTCGCTCCAGTTTGTCCAAGCGTAGCGGGTACCAGCCGTGCCATTTTGTGGGCTACTCACGGCCACGGTGTGCATTGAGCCGGCTATCCAACTGAAATTCTGCGCGCTGGTGAACGAGGCGCCATCCACCGTGAAACCGAGTCCTGGCGGGTTAGTAGACACCACAACTCCAGTGAGTGGGTTGAAGCTGGCAGTCACCGAACGCGGCGCGCTAATCACGACAGATTGTGGATTCGACGTGCCAGTCAAGTCGCCCGAAAAACTTCCAAACTGATAGCCGGAATTCGCCGTCGCGGTTAACTGCACCGAAGTGCCGTTTGAATAGTAGCCGTCGGCGGAAGATGGATTTGCAGCTAGCGATCCTGCGCCACCGGGCGAAACAGTGAGGTTCAAGAGGTAGTGGGTGGTGAAGTTCGCGGTGTAAGTGGTAGACGAACTCGCCGTGATCGTGTGGGAAATTGCTCCGCCATCGCTCCAGTTCGACCATGCGGAGCGCATGCCAGTTGCTCCGTTCTGAGGACTGAGGATAGCGATTGTGTGGCCGGACCCTTGCGCCCAGTTGAACGTTTGCGGAGCGGTGAAGGGCTGGCCGTCAACGTTGATCGACAGACCGGATGGATTCGTCGTCACGGTGGTCTGCACATTGAAAGTTGCCGTCACTGAACGCGGTGCGCTCATTACCACCGCTTGCGGATTTGTAGACCCCGTCAAATCCCCCGAAAAATTCGCGAACTGGAAGCCTGCGCTCGGCGTCGCGGTCAATTGCACGGAGCCACCGGTATTGTAGTATCCATCCGGCGACGTCGGACTGGCAGCCAGGGTTCCGCCGCCACTCGGCGCAGCGGTGAGCGTCAGCAAGTACTGCGTATTGAAGGTCGAAGTATAAGTGGTGGCAGTCGCCGTAACGCTGTGCGAGATTGCTCCGCCATCGCTCCAGTTCGCCCACACGTAGTGCGTACCAACCGGTCCATTCAGTAGGCTACTGACGGAGACGGGATGAGTTGATCCTTGCGCCCAATTGAAAGTCTGTGGCGCCGTGAAAGGCTGCCCGTCGACGGTGATGGCCAAGCCTGACGGATTAGTGGCGATGGTCGTTTGCACATTGAAGTTCGCCGTCACCGAGCGCGGCGCGCTCATCACCACCGACTGCGGATTCGCCGAGCCCGTCAGATCGCCCGAGAAGTTTGCGAACTGATAGCCGGCGTTGTTCGTACCTGTCACTTGCACCGATGTCCCGCTGGCGTAGTAGCCGTCACTGGACGACGGATTCGCACCAACGCTTCCCCCAGCGCCTGGCGAAGCGGCCAGCGTCAGCAGATACTGTGTGCTGAAGTTGGCGGTGTAGGGAGCCGAGGCGGCCGCGATGACATTGTGCGAAATCGCGCCGCCATCGCTCCAACTCGACCACGCATAGTGCGTCCCGGCAGGTCCATTTTGCGGACTCGCGACGTTAATGCTGTGGCTCGATCCCGGCATCCAGCTAAACGTCTGGGGAGCAACTAAAGTCGTGCCGTCCACAACAATGCTGAGACCTGCCGGGCTAGTGGTCACGGTGGCCGCCACGTTAAAGTTTCCGCTAACCGATCGCGGTGCGCTCATGACCACCGATTGTGGATTGGCCGTGCCGGTCAGATCACCCGAGAAGTTGACGAACTGATATCCCGCGTTGGCAGTTGCAGTCACTTGCACCGAAGTGCCACTGGCGTAGTAGCCGTCAGGCGAAGTTGGAAGGGCCGATAATGTTCCACCCGCGCCCGGCGACGCCGCAAGCGTCAATAAATACTGCGTTGTGAAATTCGCTGTGTAGGTAGTAGGTGTGCCTGCCGTGATGACGCTGTGCGAAATTGCGCCGGCGTCGCTCCAATTCAACCAGGCATAATGTGTGCCTACGGCGCCATTCTGCGGGGTAGTGACCGCAACTGTGTGACTCGATCCTTGAGCCCAAAAGAAAGTCTGCGGTGTGGTGAATGGCTGCCCGTCGACCGTGAAGGCCAATCCGGAAGGATTCGTCGTCACCATCGTCTGCACGTTGAAGCTTGCCGCCACTGAGCGTGGCGCGCTCATCACCAGCGATTGCGGATTCGTTGCTCCCGACAGATCGCCCGAGAAGTTTGAGAACTGATAAAACCCATTTGGGTTGGAGGTCGCGGTTACCTGCACCGATGTCCCCGCTGCGTAATATCCGTCACTGGACGTCGGATTCGCAGCCAATGTTCCGCCCCCGGAAGGTGAAGCGGCCAGCGTCAACAGGTATTGCGGGCTAAAGGTAGCCGTGTAAGTCGCCGCATAGGGGCCGCTGATGGTATGCGAAACCGCGCCGCCGTCACTCCAACTGGACCATGCTGAGCGCGTTCCAGGGGCGCCGTTCTGAGGTGTCGTTACGCCAATGGTGTGAGTGGAGCCAGGGGCAAAATAAAAGCTTTGCGGAGCCGTGTAGGTAATGTTGTCGACGGTGACGGTCAAGCCCGCGGTATTGGTTGTAACCACCACGCTGTTCACTGTGAAGTTCGCGGTCGTCACGTGATCGTTGGTCACCACTAGCCCGTTAATAGTCGCGCCCGTCGCAGATCCCGCCGCAGTCGCGCTGACAGAATATGTGCCGGCCGAAATGCCGATGGTATGGTACGCGCCGTTTACGTCGGTGATCGCGCCGGCTGAAAAGCCTGTAGCCGTAACCGTGATCGTCGCGTTGGCCACTGGGCTGCCGATCGAATCCGACACCGTCCCAGAAATCGAACCCATCTTCGCCATGGAAATATTCACGGCTACGCTTCCGTTCGCTCCCACGCTCTTGGACGTGACTGTAGTGGTGACCCCGTAAATCAATGAGGCCTGCAAATCGAAAGTTCCGGGAGCCACTAGTAGCGAGTAGGCGCCTGTGGAATCGGTAACTGCGGCAGCCTTAACCAATCCCGCCGACAGCGCCTGCACCACTGCGCCCGGGATGGGAACTCCGGCGTCGCTCACGATGCCATGGAACTCACCCGTAGTTACTCCCATGACAATGGTCACGGTGGTGTCAGCGCCCGCAACCACTGCCGCCTTCATGGTCACTGGCGAGAAGCCTGCGGCGGTGGTATTGAGCGTGTACGTCATGCCGGCGGCAAGATTCGGGATTCGAAAAAGTCCGTCGGCGCTCGCGCCTCCGTCCGTGGTGACTGACGTCTGGCCCACCACCATGACGGTAGCGCTCGCTACCGGTGTGCCGCTGCTATCCACCACTTGCCCGACGAATCCGCCGACCGTCGCGCTACGCAGATTGCCAACGGAAATCGCCCGGTAGGCATTCATTCTGCCGTAGCCCATGTTCTGTCCCCAGCCGCCATTCGCCACCGTGCCGTCCACGCCATCGGCCGACTGCTGGATGCGTTGCACCACTGCCATGGACGCCAGATTCGGTGTAGCCATATCGATCAGCCCGGCCAGGGCTGCGACATGCGGGGTCGCCATGGACGTGCCATCCAGCACGCCGTAACTGTTTCCTCCTAAGGGCGTGGAATACGTTGTTTCCGTGGATAGGATCGTGACCCCGGGAGCTGCGATATCCACAGACGGCCCAAAGTTCGAAAAGCTTGCTTTTACGTCATTGTGGTCGGTGGCAGCCACACCGGCGGTATAGTTGGCCCCTGCCGGAAAGAACAAGGCGTTGTTGTTGCTGTTGCCCGCGGCGGCCACTACCACCGTATTTTTCTGCCAGGCGTGGGTGATAGCGTCCTGGATGGTCTGCGAGTAGCCGGCGGCGCCGAGACTCATGGAGATGACGCTGGCGCCCGCATCGGCTGCCGCCGTGATGGCGTTCGCAACGTCCATGTCGGTGCCGGAACCGGTGTGATCCAGGACCTTGTATTCGATAAGCTGCAGCGGATAGCCAAGCGACGCGACTCCGATTGCGTTATTGGTCGCCGCGGCAACTGTACCCGACACGTGCGTTCCATGGCCGTGGTCGTCTTGCCAAGTGCACATTGGGCTTGCAACCGTGGTCGTAACGTAGGCGTGGCTCGGGGAAAACATGAGCTGGCCGCCCATAGCCGCATCGGTTGAACTACCGCCAGTGTTGATGAAGTCGGGATGTGTGCAATCTGCGCCCGAATCGATCACCGCGACCTTGATGCGTAACGCGCCAGCAGTAGAAGAGGTGAGATACACATTGGGCATCATCTGCCAGGCTTGCAGTGCCTGGATGTTCGTTAGTGCCCACTGTCCTAGCCCCGTAAACATCGACGGCGGAATGTACTGATCGTTGGGCGTTTGGACAGTGATGTGCCGGATGCGGTTCGGCTCGACGTATTCGACCGAGGGATGCTGGCTGAGCTGAGTGGAAAAGGAGGGGTTGGTGCCCGGCGGCAATTGCACCAGATAGACATCCGGCAGGCCGGTTGCCAAGAGTAACGCCTGACTGCCTGGAGCTGGAGCTAGACTGGACGTGACTGATGCAGTTGGCGTCCCCGTCTTATAGCGCACCAGCAGTTGATTGGGAACCACTGCCTGGCCGGGCAATGCGGGAAATTCCTTGCCCGCCCATAGGGTGGAAGCTATGGCGAGCGCGGCCAGCAATGCACACGAGTGCTTCCAAAGTCTGCCCATTCGGAAAAAAGCCAGTAGGAGTCGCTTATCTCGATTCTAAACCATGCGCCTGAAACTGCCGGGCAGTGATTTAGCTGGAAAGTACCAAGTGGAATACCTTAGACAGCCTTTGTGGGGCAGGTTGGCAACCTGCCGCCGATTGTAAATCGGCCTTCGGTGGGCTAACATTGGCAGCAAGAACAGACTCGAAGGACCTGGACCACGGTATACTGAGGATCGTGAAGGCTGATATGAACGGGAAGAACGGGGCTGGGACGATCGTCGACATCGGCAGTCGCGAAGCGCTCGACCGCTTCCGAAGAGCAGCGAAAGATTTCACGGCACGTGCAACTCAATCGCGAGAGACTGCAAGACAGGTCTTGATCTCTGAGGGTATCTATACCAAATCTGGCAAGCTCGCCAAGAATTACCGTTAGCCCTTGCACCGTCTTTCTTCCGTATTCGTACTTGGATACCATGGCTGCGACCGGAAGGTCGGGGAACGGCTCCTTAAGGGCAATCCGTTCCGGGCGAGCAACAACGAGTATGATTGGCTTGGCCCAGGAATTTATTTTTGGGAAGCCGATCCTCAACGAGGTTTGGATTTCGCGCGAGATACTGCCCGGCGGAAGCCGGCCAGTGTCAGAGAGCCTTTCGTAATCGGTGCTGTTCTCGAGCTTGGGCTGTGCCTCGATCTGACAACTGCCGAGGGCATTGAATGGGTGAGAATCGCATACGACAGCCTGGCAAGGAGCACCGCTGCCGGTGGTGTCTCATTGCCCGCAAACAGCGCGGATGGGCTCCGGCGGAACCTGGATTGCGCAGTAATTCGCCGCTTGCACAGTATCCTTGAGGCTCAAGGCCTGCCTGCCGTAGATGCCGTGAAGGGCGTTTTTACTGAGGGCAAGCCCATCTATCCTGGGGCCGGTTTTGATGAGAAGACTCATATCCAGATCGTGATACGAAACCAAAATTGCATCAAGGGCGTCTTCCGGGTGTCCGGCGAGCGAAATTAACCGCACGAGTCACAACGCTACTTGAAACCGTAGTCGCGCTCTCTCAAAACCCCTGCGCCCGAATCCTCACTCCAACCCGCACCTCACTCCCATCCGCCCGTTCGAACAAGAGTTGATATTCACCTACAAATCCCAGTCCCGCCTGCCAATAGAACACTCCCGCCTTGAGCGTCGACCCAACCGGCAGCCCCCTCCGTTCACCGTTCACCAGCAGGTACCCCTTGCTCGCCCCAGCATTCAACTCAATGCGTCCCAGTTCCTCCATCTCGATCGAGTAGACGCCGCTATCGGCAGGCGTCAGCACTTCCAAATCGCGGTTCGCATCCAAACCGCGCCGGACAGTAACGGCGCTCGTCAACGCCGGCCGCTCTTCAGGCTCCGCCGCCGGCCCTGTTCCGGAATTGAGCACGTTGAAGTAGCGGCTGCCAAGTCCCTCGCCTCGTCCCTGGTTATCGAAAGCGGTCCAGGAAATGGTGTGCACTCCGTTGGCCAGCTTGGTCGTGTCCAGGTAGTAGTAACCCACCGCCCCACCGCTATTTGCGTAGCCGGGGAACAAGCTCGCGATGTCCGAGCGAAACTGATTGTAAGTCGGGTGACCCATTAACACGCCATCGATCGCCACCGTGATGGTGGACCCATCGAGCGGTATCATTGCCGGCTGCGGCGTCAGCGCCCAGCCGAAATTTACGAAAGCGGCGCCGGAGGCCGTGCCGCCCTGTCCCGGCGTATCGATAGTGCCGAACGGCTTCGTGGCATGTGCGTTGTCGACTGTGATGGTCTTAGTCCCCAGATCCTGTTGGTTGCCCACCTTATCGTACGCAATCGCATGCAGCTTGTAAGTGCCATTACCCGATGGCCCCGAACCGCTGGCGTTCGGCAGTTCGTTCGTGAGCATCTGATAGCCCCAACCGGCCCGGTAATTCAAGGGGAAAGCCGGGAACATGGCTTGCACGTCCGGGCGCGCATCGGATGAAAATACCGCGGTCCCGATGAAGATCAGGTTGCGCTGAGTTTCACCCAGCACCGGCTCGCGCAAAATATCAACGTGGGTCACTTCAATGTTGTCCAGCGCCCAGCCGGTGACTGGAATCGCGCCCGCCACGCCCACAGTGTTATTTAGCGGTGTGTCGAAGCTGCCGAATGGCAGTGCCGGCGCGACGTTGGCGATGTTTACTTGAATCGCTTGCGGTGAGTTCACTACTCCGCCCGCGGCCACTGTCACCGTGCCGCTCGCGCCGAAACCGTTGATGCCGATTCGTATCGATCCGTTCCCGGTGCCGGTGTTCGGCGTCACGATAATGCCGGGAGAGCTGGGGACGGCCGTCCACGAACCTGTGCCGCCGTTGAAAGCGATGGTGACGTCTTGTGCACTGGTGATGAAAGCACCGGCCGCGCCGAAGTTGAGCGAAGTCCGGTTCAGCGACAGGAAGATCGAAGTCCCTGACCCCGGTCCAATATTGAAAGGCACGGAATTGGAAACTCCCGCGCCTGGCGAGGTGTTAATCGCATCCAGGTTCGCGCGGCCCGATTGCGCGACATCGGCGGCGGTAATCAAAGCGGTGAGATGAGCGCTGTCCACGATATTTGTCGACCGCGTTTGCCCGTTGAAGCGCAGCTTGGTTCCGGCCGCGAAATTTGTGCCGGTTACGCTGAGCGTGAAAGCGGGATTGCCTGCATTGACGCTGACCGGCGCCACGGACGTGATGGAGGGCTGCCGCGTGGCGGAAGCCAGCGGCACTAAAATATCCCACATGCTTCGTCCGTGCGTGCCGGCTCGCAAGGTGCGGGTCCTCCGGTGTAACACCAACGAAGTGACCACTACGCGCGGCAGGCCGTTTCCGAGAGTCGACCAGGTTGCGCCGGCATTGGTTGAAACCATCACGCCCGCGTCCGTTCCGACGTAGAGCGTGTCGGGTATATCGGGATCTACTACAAGCGTGTTCACTGGAATGTCCGCCAGGCCGGCGCTGATGTCGTTCCAGTTTTGTCCGCCGTTGGTGGTTTTGAAAACATGGCCGGTGGGATTAAATCCTAAAGCAAAGCCGGAAAACGTGACATAGGCTGTAGCCGGGTCGATCGGGTCGACGGTAATTTGTGTAACCGATCGTATCGGCAGGCCCGAACTCCGGTCGGTCCACGAGGAGTTCGACCCTGCCAACGCATTACTGGTCATGAAAACCTTGCCAATTTGAAAGCCCGTGTAAACGGTGTTCGGATCGCCGGGCGCGGGCGCAATGGTCTTGATGGTGGCCCGAGTACCCGAAAGATCCGGCGAAGCAGGCAACCACGTTCCTGCGCCGTTCACGGTTTGCCAGACGCGATACGTTCCGAAATAAAGAACCAGTGGATTCGATGGATCGATGACCAGGGGAGGAATAAACTGGACATTGTCAGTCTGGTTGATGCCAGACACAGCGTTGGTCCAGGTGCCGCCGCTGTTGATTGTTTTCCGAATGTCGATGTTCTGACACGCTGCATACGCAATAGTTGGGATCGCGGCATCGATACCGGTGAACCCTCCGTCGCCACAAGTGACGTCGTTCCAACTCACAGCGCCTAAGTAGCGCTGTGTTCCGTTGTCCTGCGCGCCGCCGAACGAGATGTTCGCATTGGACGGGTGGATGGAAACGCCGGGATAAAACTGCGTAATGGCAAGCGTGTCGTTTAGCTCGGTCCAATTCACCTGATTCACTGCATCGGTGATGTTCGTGGTGCTGTACATGCCGCCGTCGTTGGCGACATATAGCTTAGTGCCATCATTTGTGAACGCCAGATAATGCTCGTCAACATGGATCTCCACGCCATTGGGACCGATGCGGTTTAGCAAGCTCCACGCGCCGCCGCCGTTCAGGGTTCTGGCCATGGTCACAGAACCGAACGCAAAGACAATATCCGGATTCTTCGGATGCACACGAATGGTCATGTCATACCAGCACTGCCCCACGTTGGCGCAAATATTTGGAGCGTTCAGATTGTTCCAGGTGTTGCCACTGTCGGTGGTTTTGTAAATACCCAAGAGGCTGCCAAAATTCGCGTTGGAGGAATTCTGAATACCAACATATAGTGTGCTTGGAGTTGACGGGGCGATAGCGATTTCAATTCGCCCTACGTTCGTGGTGGGCAGCGCGCTGGATCCCGACCCTGTGAGCCGCTGAAAGGTCTGCCCGCCATCGGTGGAGCGGAAGACGCCATTCGATGCGCTGCCGCTGATGTTTCCGAGCGCCGCGTAAGCAATGTTGCCATTAGTGGGATCGAACAACACGCTGGTGCCAGTTCCGCCCATTACCTGGGTCCAGGTGGCTGCGCCATCACTGGATCTAAAGATGCCTATCCGGCTCTTGCGCCGCCGTTCGTGGATTTCAAAATCCCCGCGCCATAGTAGCTGTCAATGGCAAAATTCTCTTCGCCGGTACCGGCATAAACCGTATCGGGATTTGTTGGATCAATCGCGATTGCCCCGCTTGCGAGCGAATTCTGACCGTCAGTAAGAGGCGTCCAATTGATGCCTCCATCCGTGGTTTTCCAAACACCGCCTTCAGCGGCGCCCATGTACACGACGTTGTTGTCTCGAGGATCGATGGCGATTGCGTTGACGCGTCCCGCGGTGACATAAATGGAACCCAAATCCGTTGGCCTGGGGCCGATGGAAGTCCATGTGGAGGCGTCCAGAGTTGTGGCCACACTCCCGTCGATCGCGGCTGCCTCCGGCGGCTGTTGATGAATCGCGCGAACGGCCCGATCGATGCGTTTTATTTCCGCAATCGCGTTGAGCCGCGCTCCGGCCGGAATCTGGGAACGGGGGTAGGAACGCTGGCTGTAAAACCATTCGTCGCGCTCCCGTTGGTGGTCATCCCTCTCACGCTGTTGCGCAAAGGAGGGAATGCAAAATGCGTGCACAGCCAGCAATACACACGAGTGCTTCCAAAGTCTGCCCATTCGGGAAAAAGCCTGTAGGAGTCGCTTATCTCGATTCTAAACCATGCGCCTGAAACTGCCGGGCAGTGATTTAGCTGGAAAGTACCAAGTGGAACACCTTAGACACCGCGCTTCCGAGCCGCGTGCTTAATGAGCCGCGACCGTAAGGGAGTCGGTCGTACAACATTTCTCAAAACCCCTTCGCCCGAATCCTCACCCCAACCCGCACCTCACTCCCATCCGGCCTTTCAAACAAGAATTGGTAGTCACCCACAAACCCCAGTCCCGCCTGCCAGTAGAACACCCCCGCTTTCAAAGTCGACCCAACCGGCAGCCCCGTCCGTTCACCGTTCACCAGCAAGTACCCCCTGCTCGCCCCGGCATTCAACTCAATGCGTCCCAACTCTTCCATATCAAGAACGTAGACTCCGTTATCACCAGGCGCCAGCACCTCCGGATCGCGGTTCGCGTCCAGACCCCTCCGGACAATAACGGCACTCGTCAACGCTAGCGGCTCTTCAGGCTCCGCCACCGGCCCTGCTGCATTGAACACGTTAAAGTACCGGCTGCCAAGACCCTCCCCGTGTCCCAGGTTGTCGAACGCGTTCCAGGAAATGGTGTGAACTCCGTTCGCCAGCTTAGTCGTGTCCAGGTAGTAGTAGCCCACCGCCCCCATGCTATTCGCGTAGCCGGGAAACAAGCTCGCGATGTCGGAGCGGAAATTATTGTAAACCGGGTGTCCCATCAACATCCCATCGATCACCACCGTGATAGTGGACCCATCGAGCGCTATCATGGCCGGCTGCGGCGTCAGCGCCCAGCCGAAATTCACGTAAGAGGCGCCGGAGATCGTGCCGCCCTGTCCTGGCGTATCGATGGTGCCGAACGGCTTCGCGGCGTGCGCGTTGTCCACTGTGATCGTCTTGGTTCCCAGATCCAGTTGGCTCCCCGCCTTGTTAAAGGCAATCGCATGCAGCTTGTAAGTGCCGTTGCCTGACGCGCCGGAGCCGCTGGCATTCGGCAGAAAGTTGGTAAGCATCTGGTAACCCCAACCCGCCCGGTAACTGAATGGATAGGAGGGGAACGTGTTTTGCACGTCCGGCCTCGCATCGGCCGAAAATACCGCTGTGCCAATGAAAACCAGGTTGCCGGAAGGTT
>WNFG01009254.1_pt1 | contig 13265 bp, 10 predicted proteins | sample 5400431 | NCBI WGS metagenome assembly WNFG01 (sample SAMN13153346, study PRJNA577476) | soil metagenome | isolation source: 120 cm saprolite under Douglas fir tree site 2 hole 3 replicate 2 | place: USA:California | collected 2015-04-18
ATCCGTGAACGAGCCGAAGGCGTCACTGCTTCTGGCAGCACACGAGTGGCGGAGGCGGGCGTGACACGGCCATCGGACGGAATATATCGCGTTGAGTTTGATGGGGTAATGCGCCCAGAAGAGTGAGAGGGCGTAACGCGACCCTCTCTCGACGAGGCAACGCTCGCAGGACGTGACGTTGCGCCGGAACCCACAGTAGGTGAGGACAGTTTCGCTGCGGCTACAAACACGCCACACCTCGGTGGGCATACGAAGTAATGTTTTCTGAGCAACGAGAGACATTAGTGCCCGCAAAGAAACTTCGACTGCAATGCGTTGACTCAAAAGCCAAACTCCGAGCTCGTTTCCACTTGCGAATGTGAAAGTGAGCCCAAGATAACAATGCATGATGAAAGCCGATGAGATTGAACTCGATACATATGCGACTTACCCATTGACGCTTCCATCATTCTTACCCTTCCCTGAAAACCCACCACCAAGCTCTACGCCAGCCCACTGACCTGTCTTCCCATCGATCTCTCCTAAATATTGGAGAGTCCCCTCAAATCCGAGGCTCTCGATCCTGACATTGTCTCCGATTTCGAAAGGTCTGCTTGCGCGACTTGAGCTTCTGATGAAAGCGTCAGACTGACGGCTGGATGAGCGGATAGAAGGTGTTTTTGTGCGTGTTACAGGGCCAGGTCGCGCTGGAGTTGCTCCGGCAGTCGAAGAAACAGAAGCGGAGGAAGAAGACCTCCCTCCAACGGATCGACGGCCAGACTGTGGAAGTAAAGAGTGCGGCGCCTTCGGAGATAACGGGGGATTTGCCGGTTCACTGATACGACCAGTCCTATGCAGGGCAGGGTCATTTGCCTTTATCGCATCTGCAAAGGCACGAGACATGGAGTCTGATTCTTGCGATGGAAGGCCGGGATGCTGAGAGGCGGCAGAGGCGGAACGGATGCGTCCTGGAGTCGGAATACCAGTCATCTTTCCTGGAGTGTGTATCGCGGATTGTCGAGTTTTTCCGGGAGTGGTCGACATGGTCGACAGGCACAGTACAGTACAGTATACGTCAAGAGATGGTTGACATTATGCCATTGCCATTATCACATCACATGACGCGCGCCCTGCCACACACGCGTTTGACGCGACCACGATCGAGCCAATTAAAAAGGTCATAAGCGCTGGTCCAACTACAATATCATCATCCTTGCTCTTCATGCGATTCTCCCCCGGGTCCTGCAGTCCAATCCGACACTTCCAACTTCTCATTTCGAATGGTTGCTACCGGGAGGTTAGTCCGGAACATGCGAATCAATCAAGGAAACGCACCTCCGGCATCAACCTCATATCCAGCTTGCGTCAAGCTTCGCAAAAGTTCTGCTCTGGCGCCAACGTTCGTATTCCGGCCTAAAATGCACCCTTCGAGTTTGGCGCTGGAAGCAAGTTGGTAACTGTCTCGGATGTGAAGAGCAAAGGGTTTCACCCTTCTCCAATGACGCAATGATCCAACAGTACACAGCCAACGACACGCGACATCTTGCCGATCACGCAATGTCGACCAATAACGGAGCGCTTGATCATCACTCGTTCGCCGATCTTTGTGGAACTCCCCACCATTGAATCAGATGAGATTTGAGATTTCGCATCAATAAGAGCTCGGTTATCTGGGTCTGTTGGCAGGGTGTAATTCGTTCGTGACAGGAACTTCATCGCGATCAACCCTCATAAATGAGTCAAAATCCAGAACGAAGCGTACTTGTCTGTTTGCCTCCATTAGAGTTGCGATATTGTTCACTCTGCCGGCGAATACAGTATCGTGTGCGATGATACCAATTCTTAAGCTCGCCAACGGTTCATCGCCGTCATCTGGATGCGCAGGGGACGACGTGACCGAAAACGGAACTGACTTCAATGATGGAGAGTTCGAGCCTCGCGATGGTAGATCCTGTGCATGGATCGAACCACCGAACAAAGTGGAATGCCGGAGGGCAAGAACCTGCGCCTCCTTGATCGTTATTGACCTAAGCACTAACAGGAAATGATCAATATATCATCCGAATGATAAGCGTGATATACAACCTCGTCCGTACTTTTCCCGCTTTGTTCTCTGGTATTGAATTTTGCATAACCATGGCAAAAACTCTTCTCGGAAAGAGTCAAACATTGACTTCTGGTGAAGAACATCAAGAACCAATCGCTTGCAGACGTATACATGAGAATCCGTATATTGGGATGATAGAGACGCGACAGGGTATCTTCAAGACTGGGGTCAGCACATCGTCCCGCCCCAAGGAGGTACAAACCTAGAAAGCAATGACATCCGAATTTCAAGCTCATCAGAATTGCGATCAAGGTCGTCTGGTGTGTCAACGTGAAGTAGAGTGCCAGACTTTTTGTCCCATATGATGGGTAGAGAGGAGCCTATCCGGCCCCATTCCTCAGGGACCGCACCCTTGTCTGCGCCATAGGCCTTCAACCAGCATGATGTAACAATTGCGCCATCCAAGTCTGACTCAACACGATACTTGTTCAACAGCGAAGATAGGGATAAGTCATCTGGAGGTATGAAATCGCATGGGAGAATAACAAAATCCCGTTGTATGCGACTAGAGAAGTGCTTGAGAACAGCACAAGTCCCAACAGGCTCATCGGGTGATTCATCGTATGTCTGGACATCCACGTGGAGAGACGGGTATGATGAAGAGGATGTGTCGGAATGAATATGGTGAGAGATACTCGAGCGATGAGCGGTGGGACAGATGAGCAACACCTCTAAAAGCGTTATATATATGCCAGAACAAAAAGGCCAGAACAAAGAACACACCTGTGATACCAGACTGTTCGAGCCACGTCAAAGGAAAGTCTATCATCGGCATATTTGCGACAGGAAGCAACGCTTTTGGACAGGGTTCATCTCCATGATCATTTGTTAGGGGATGCAGCCTGGACGGGATGGTCACGCAGAAGATACAGAAGTTGGCAGTCAGACGCACTCATCTCCAAACCCTGCAAGTATGACTGCGAGAAATTCGTGAGACACCAGGTTGGCGTTGGGCTCTTCGAAGTTCATTATGCGCTGTGCACTATGAATGTGCTGAATCCAGAAAATACAAATGGGTAAAGGTCCTTCTCTCGGGCCGCCCGCACTTCCCACACAAACCCAGACTGCCAATTCCCAACTTCTACCGTTAACCCGTCTACAGCTCTACTACACTTCCCCGGCTCCCCTCATACCGGCCAATCTGCTCCTTTCATGACATCCTGGTTTGGAATTGAATTATGACCCAACCTTCCGTCCACGAGCTCTATCAACGCCTGGAGACAGTCGGAAAGGGCTCATATGGCTCTGTTCATAAAGGAATCCATCGCGCCACCGGAAATGTAGTCGCTCTCAAGATTATAGACCTCGACGCGGATGATGGAGATGATGTTGACAGCATACAGCGCGAGGTCGCCCTCCTTACGCAGCTTCGTGATGGTCCAAACATTACGAAATACTATGGCTGCTATCTGGATGGGCCCCGTGTCTGGATTGTGATGGAATTCGCACAGGGTGGAAGTGTGTACAGCCTCATGCAAGCCACTCCCAACAATTGTCTGCAGGAGAAGTATGTCGTCGTCATTGTGCGCGAAGTCCTTACCGGTCTCAACTATTTGCACAAATCCAATGTCATCCATCGCGATATCAAGGCCGCCAATGTCCTTGTTACTGCATCTGGAAAGGTCATGATCTGCGATTTTGGCGTTTCGGCGCTCTTGGCGACGACTAATAGTAAACGGAACACCTTCATCGGTACACCGTATTGGATGGCACCCGAAGTTGCTCAACCTGTCCCTGCCTACGATACGAAAGCAGACATCTGGAGCCTGGGGATAATGATCTATGAGATGATGAAAGGAAGCCCTCCGCACTTTCGCGTAGCTCACCTGAAGGTGATTCAGATGATTCCGAAGGTTAAGCCCCCGAGACTGGCTGAAAATGAAGGAAGTAAAGACCTCCGCGATTTCATTCCTTTTACCCTCACGGAGTCACCTCCCGATGTCTGTCCATCTTTGGTTCCTTTTTATTCTTTCGCTGAAGTCCTGTAGCGACTACCCGCAGAAGAGCTTTTGAAGACAAAGTGGGTCAAGAGTGCCTCAAAAACACCGGTCACTATACTGAAAGATCTTCTCTTACGATACGACACTTGGATAAGAACAGGTTCCAAGCCCTCTGACCTCTCAGAACCTCTGCCGTGGGAAAGGGAAAACGAGTGAGCAGTCAACTCCGTAATCCCCAATGAACGAATGCTAAACTATCCCGCCACAGTCATGCGAAGTCAGAACCTGATGAAAACCCTTGGGAATTTGACACCGTCCGCGGGCGATCGTTTGATGCTTCTGGCCCGAGGCCTCAATCGACTTTGACTGAGGACCAGGCATCCACCACCGTCAGGCCGGCACAGTCAAAGCTACCTACGTCCCTGCGCCATCTTTTCGGCAATGATGTAGCAAGTAATCCTGACTCATTTCGCATCCCTGGGTTCAGTGCGACTGGCAAGGACGCAGTTTCTGGAATTCCTGGTTCTCCTGTTCCACCACATTCACCTGCCACACCACTTCCCTTGGCACGAGATCGAGCAGCGAGACGAGCCCTGCGAATCGAAAATGGTCCTGAGGACGCCTTGAACTTGAGCACCGCTGCGTTTGCATTCCCCCCTCGTGCCACTCCCAAAGCTATGAAGGTGAAGGTGGGCTCCAGCTTGCCCCCACCTGACGATCAAGCCAACTCATTTCCCGGGAATCCCGACAAGCCCTTCACTATTCCCGGTTCCTCACTTTCAGAGACATCAGTAATTGGGAGTAGCACCCCAGTACCTGTTCCCGTTCCATCGACACCCCTTGGACGTCATGATTTGCGGTTGGATTCAGGCGATCCGGATTTAGAGATTCCTTCTCAAGGATCAGGCCATGAGACGACTTTCCGCGTAACAGCTAATGATGACTGGCTATCAGCGGATGCCAGGTTATCGCCTGCACTCTCAAGACGAAGTCCTTCTTCTCGAAGTCGCTCAGAGAGCACTGCTCAGGGGCCAACATCAGGCTTAGAACAAAATCCACCCAATCCCTCGATTCCCGGATTTCAGCTGGCTCTCCCCAGCAGTCGTCTCCACCAAGTCCAGCACCCCCCATCCTGGCAAGATCTCATTCGGCGACACCTGCCGACGACCCACCTCATGACACCCATGCAGGACCGTTCTCTAGCGGAATCAAACCCCAGCGAAGGCCTAGCCTGCATAGACTTGCCTCGCTCACAGTTATGGAGACACCGCCCACCGCCCCGCCGACAAGACCCTGGTCAAAGTTTGGGAGAAGTCGAGGTGGTAACTCTGCAGGCGGTGTCGGCGATCTCTCTGGTGTCCCCGACCTCAAGGACGTGTTGAAGGTGAGTCTTTCTCACACACTCCAGATTACTTTGACAGACACCATTCTCAGCCTCCAGCACTCACCTCTGAATACCAACTTGGGATGTCCGACCTATTACCTCCCTCTCCGACAACCCTATATACGAATCTCAAACCTTTCACACCTGCCCCAAGTCACTTAAACTCTTCTTTCGTACCTTCAGCCGGTTCTTATTTTCCGGCCCCAAATTCCTCGTCATCGCACTTCGAGAAATCTAACGGAGTAATCCGGTCGTACCCTAGTCCAGAACTTCACTCTGCCTTTCCTCCTTCAGCATCCATTTCGTTGCCCCCAGTTGCACATCGGCGTGAGGCATCCCTTTCCTCTACACATTCACCTTTGCCCCAAATCCGAAATCTAGACTTTGGCGCGCTAATGTCTTCTCATGAGGAAACACATGCAGAGCTCGAACGTATCGTGGACGACCTAGTACAATGGCTATCGATCGCTGAGTCAGGGATGACCAGTCTTTTGGAGAAGCCTAGTGAGGATCGAATAGAAGAAGAAACGGAAGACATCGATAATGGTGCTGATATTGATGACGAAAAGAATGCGCTGGTACTGGTTACCCGCTAACCGCGTTTGCCTTAGTTTCCCGCGTGGATCTTCTCTACCGCTCATATATGTGACAATCACAACACACATTCCAATGTTTTGTCACCGTAAGATACAGACTTCGTCAATAATACTTTCGGGTCGCTCCACATAACGACGCCCGCATGTCTAAATCTATTTGTGAACTGCCGTGATATATCCTTTCTCCAAGAGGTAATCCGCGATGATTTGAACAGCTTCCTTCACGTCGCATTCCGCGGTCTTGATGTGCAACTCTGCATTGAGCGGTGGCTCGTATGGCGCAGAAATTCCTGTAAATTCTGAACACCCGCCGGGAAATGTTATCGATCCGAGGGTATTGCACGTAATTACCAATCTTCGCACCTTGAATTTCCCCGGCTCTTGCTTTTCTATATAGCCCTTTCGGATCGCGCTGTTCCACAACTTCGAGGGGTGCATCGACGAAGACTTCGATGAAGTCGAGACCGGCCTCCACATGAATTTTTCGGGCGAGAGCGCGATCGGCACGGTAAGGTGAGATGAACGCAGTCAGCGTGATACAGGCAGCGTCCGTAAACAAGCGTGATACCTGAGCGTACGACGACCGCCAAAAAATGTCTCTATGGGCATGACTGCGAGGGGATCCAAGCGACGCACCTCGCCAATCCTGCGGATATTTTCGTTGCGGGACTTCTCGTCGAATCCGAGGTCTTTATTCAGGCCAAAACGAACGTTGTCCCCATCCAATCTATACGTGAATTTGTGCAGATGCAGTAAATGTTGCTCGAGAGCACATGCGATTGTAGACTGCCAATGTGGGATTGTAAGATCGCTCAATATCAAGTGTTACGCTTATCCGACCTTTCCGCTAGCACTGAGCCCAGTCAACCAGATTGTGACCCCCCTCTGCTGTAGGAGGTCTACTCTCTCTTCAATGTTGACAGATCCTGGTGAAATCGTGAGTGATCGCGCACTTTTTGTGAACCAGATACAAACCAGGATGGAATGTGATATTTGTGGCCATCACTAACACCCGATGTCTATGAGAGAAGGGGGTAAACTGAAAGCCAGCCCTTAAGGAAGGAAAGGATTGCGAGTCATCAGGCAGTGGCAATCAGCCAGAACTATTTTAGCCTAGCACTCAGGTGGCACGGTCTCGAAAAGGGAGCTAGAGTGAGATACAATATAACAATCATGAGCAACGGCCAGCTGGGGCCTGGACAAGATACATATCGTACGTGGCGAGATGGGCAACACCAGGGATAAGGATATGGATCATTGTACGGGTGACCGGGTGACACTGGCCAGACACTAACATATGGCACAACATCTCCCACCATTAACCGCATCGCCAGAAACACTGCTCCGCCGTCTCGCATGGGTTGCCCCAGAAGCACCCTCACGCATCAACATGCTCGCTCGAGTGGCGGCCTCAAACACATCGTCAACGCCTTCAATCTTAAGTGCCGAACACTCCTTGTACGCGCGCGCACCGATAGATTGGGCGACTCGCTCCGCCTGTGCCCGCGAGATATATCGGTCAATACTTGCATCATTGCTCGGTGGACGCAAGTCGGCTTTGCAGCCCACAAGGATTATAGGGATAATAGTGCCGCAGATGGACCGCACTTCTTCGATCCACTATTTGACCCGTGATGTGAGTGAGTCCATGTGACCCTTGTACCCGAACAGACACACACCTTGACTGTGACATTTTCCAGAGAGTCGGGGGTGTCGATTGCAAATGCAATAAGGATCACATGGGACTTGGAATAGGACAGTGGTCGTAAACGCTAAGCAAGGATCACGTTCAGGGTCTATTTGCACAGTGACAGAGGGAACCGACCTCATATTCTTCCTGACCCCTGATATACATTCTCAGGGTTAAAATATATGGTGGAATAAATGGAGGGCGACATACGCGGTGTCCCACAATGCCAGCTGCACTGCTTTGCCATCCAATCGAATCTCAGCAACGTAATTTTCGAATACCGCTGTCAATTTAAGCGTCTAATAAGTGCGTAGCGTTTTGCTAACAAAAATCCAACACACTTGGGTGCTATGAGGTGATGTGAAATTCGCACGGTAGAATGTCAGACGACAGAGGGTGCTCACATATTCCTTGGGAAACTCTCCGAGGGCGAAGGAGCATAATAACGATGTCTTGCCACAGGCACCTGGAGAGTCTACTCTTCAGAAGACATCCAGGGCGGCACAGTGACGTGCATACCGTCACCAACTATAACAAGCTTCCGTCGGAGCTACATTGAAACGGCAGTCAGACACTGTCTTGTGTTAAGAAGTTATACACGCACTGGGGTTTGGGAGGACATAGTAAGTTAGCCAGAAGGTGACAGCGTTTAAAGACAGGGAGGGATGGAACGGGCCAGGCCGATTTAAGAGTAATTCCAGGGCAGGATGAAATACGCAAGACCTTGTAGATATTAATGGGAAGAAAAGGCACTCAAAAGATTGGGAGTGGCGATTAGACTAAGACCCGTCTGAAGGTCAACGTTGGGTGCTGGTCCTGGCACAGCACGGGTTGTGCAGACCATGCCGTTTGACAAGTCCCTTGTCGTACAGATTTAATTAGTCATTAATCTAAATTACGTAATTGTCTCGGACACACAGCGCCGCTCGGCCAGGCACACGTTTCATCGGCGTCGGCGTCGGCGTGCAGGTCATGCTGAATCCCCGGACGCCACATGACAAATAGTAGTCCACATATCCTCAACAGGCCTGATGGCATAGTTCGTGTGTTCCCAAAGCTTATTTATCACCAGCGGTCAGGCTCAGGCCACAGGCCTCAGGTTCCAGATGGCTTGTGAGCACCGGCGCGGTATGATTCGAGTTGGCTCGGCGCGGCGTTCAGTTCAAGCTTCCTCGTTGCTTGTAATAATCCAGACGTCAGTGCAGAGTCCTAGCGGATCCTTCATTAAGTGGTATGTTATTCTGCCTTCCATGGATCCACGGGTGCTCGCAAGGATTTTACTCTGCGACTGCGACGGTCATTGTCTCGCGTATCGCCTCTTGTTGGTACAGTAATCGAATGATCGAGTCACCGTTGAGAGGAAAACTAGTTCTTCACGGCAATGGGTTGCTGCCAATTTCTTGCAGTACGTGAATCAAGTACGAATTATTCAGATATCGTTTTCAATTTACAACAACCATACTCTATATTACTTATATAAACAGAGAATATGGTGATGGAAGGTGAAGAGTAAATACAATGACTGACAAAAACCTGCCCATTGCAAGTCTGCCGGTGTTGATGAACCACCAAAATAGGAGAAAATCCTGGTACCCAGATGAGAGAAATACAGACTGCTCGACACATACATAGCGTGCGAGTTGTCTAAATGCTCGGTGGAGATTCCTTAGCATGTGGCGTAGATGCACTCATCGAATCGCCTCTACAAACCCACAGGATGATCTTCCGGATTGTTTCAGTGACGTCCTCAGTGACGAACGGTTGGCCCAGAGGACAACAGTGCATGAAAAGCACCTTGGTTTGCGCACTCCTTTCCTGTCGTGATGATGCGCGGCGTGACTCGGCCATGGAACAATAATACGTGTAGTCGCTCACGCAGTGTCCAGCATCCATTGATGAATAAATCTGACACCATCCCCCCGTATCAGACAAAGAAGAACAAGGAAAGGAGATATGCCCACCTCAACCCCTTGGTCTTTCATGGCATACACGAGATGCTCAACGTCGATTGTGGTGTGCAAATCATCCCCAAATAATTCGTAGCCCTTGCCGAATCCACGAACGGGGTGGTCTATAGCCGTGTCGATGGGGCTCATGGGCCCCATGATCGCCAAGGTAGACGATATACGCATCTGGTCGAATATCTCCGCCTGGGATGGCTCGAGGGCATTCGCGTCAGGGAGAAATTCAACAGCGGGTGCGTATTGATTTGACGAGTCCTTCATTCGGTATCCTGATTTGTGTGCCAGACGCTCAACGCGAAACGGTCCCCGCCCTGCAAGACCGACATGGAGAATAAAGTCATATCCATTCTCCGGAGGGGGGGCAACCTTCGTCGACGGCGGATTAGTGGGCGGGATTACAGGTGGGCGGGCATGAAGGGCAGATACGCAGTCGAAGGCGGCATTGTATGTGGGTGGAATCTGCACCGCCGAGATATGGATGTGCTGTGGGTCATTGGAGGGGAGACCATTCGGGTATTCAACATCAACGACCATCTGCATTTGATCCGGGGAAGGGGGGTCCATGTCCAGAGGGAGGATGACGTTGTTTAACGGGGCGACGGCGAGCCATGATGGGTTCTGGGGGTACCTGCTGGTAGGCTAACCATACGGTGGCAACGAGGGAGACATAAGATCGGGTAGATGCGGTGACTGCAAGACTCACACCGTAACCCGTGAGGAGAACGCGCACAGCATTTTCTGGAATCTCAAAGTCTGTCACTCCTACATTCACGGCTGGCATCGCTCTAAGGGAGTACTGGGGGGGGTTATTGTCAGTGTCAGTGCTTTAGTGCCAACCCTCCGTCCTTTGTGCTTGGCCGTGGGCGGGCCTGGACTCTTCCACGGCTGATCACGTGTGAGTCCACGCACGGACCATCTCGCGAAGTTCACTACCTTGTAATTTACTCCGATGGACTGCGATATCTAGGGTTGAGCCGGGGCTCGGCTCGGCCCAGGTAGGGACGCTCCGGGTGCAGAATAGTTTGGAACGTGCAGGGGTGGTGTGATTACTACTCGGTTCGCGGGCCGACTCCGACTCGGAAGGGAGTCACGGGCTCACGGAGAAAGTTGACAACCAACTCGTTGCACCTGCTCTCGCCTTACCTGCATGCATTTACCTCTACATCGCATACGACCTCCCTTAAACTCTCTTTTCAGCACCCTAGAGCATAATTGTGCGTCAACACAGCCTTGTACGGCACAAATACAATAGACACGGTTCGTCACAGAACAATGCACAACGTGGACAAAAGCCTCATAACCGAAATCTTTTTATATCGACGCAGACAGACACAGATTCGCCCTCTCTTTCTGCCCTTCATGTTCTTCTCTGTCGCCTGGCTGCGACTCATTACTCTGTCTCTCTTTATTTTTCCTTTCGTCTCGTCCCACGAGGACGTCCTTTGTAAGTTTGGTTCCTCTTGACGAGCTCTCCCTCATGCCTGCTAATTCCCCTTAGTCACTTCCTCTGTATCATATTGCGCTCCACCGGAGAATCTACTCGTAGAACAGTTCGACATTTCTTACTTCCCTTCCAACAACTCTCTGGTGTTTAATGTTTCCGCAGCATCAGTCGTGAGTATGCGGCGTCTAGTTATTATCAATCGGTTCTCACTTATTTTAACAGCAAGCAAACATCAATGTTTCTGCTAATCTCTTCCTCAACGTCTACGGCATGCATCCTGTCAATACTACCCTAGATATTTGCCAGCTCTTCAACGGCGGCCTTTGCCCCCTCCCTCTCTATGTCTTCAATGGCTCCGAGACACTCTCCCTTCCTTCTTCGATCAAAGTATCCTCAGAAATACCAAGGATTGCGTACAAGATTCCCGATCTTGAGGCTTTTGCTCAACTCACCCTGACGGAAGTGGGGACTGGCGAGTTGAAAGCGTGCATACAATCTACCCTATCCAACGGTTGGTCTACCCACCAACCCGGTGTTTCTTGGGGCATCGGGGGTCTTGCATTCATCGCCCTCTTCTCAGCTGCCTGGCAATCATTTCTCCCCGACTCCATAGCTCCCTTCCGCTTGCTCGATCTTCTCGGGCTGTATCAGAACATTGCCTCATCAGGCTTCTTTGATCTCAACTATCCCGTTATCTACCGTGCCTTCACGCTCAATTTCTCTTGGGCTATGGGGCTGTTTTCCCAGTCGCCCACGTCGTCTATGCAAAGGAGTATCACCAATATGCGTCACCTTACAGGCGGCAATCTCGCAGATTCCGCCGGAGGAGGTTCTGAAGCCTTGGTCAACCGCAAGTTCAGCCCATATAGTTTATTTCAAGCGCGTTCCCTTACGTCCCGAGATGGTCCCCTTCCTGTCGTGCGCGAAGTCCAAACTGTTACCTCCCGGTCTCCAAACGTCCTCGACGCAGGCATACCTATTTATGCGAATACAATTGGTATTGCCACAGCCAATGCATTTATGACCGCATTCTTTTCAGCCCTCATTTTGCTCGCCATCACATTGGCGCTATTGATCATAATCTACGGCGCGATCGCATTAAGTTCCCGTGACCGTCCCCATTGGATCAAAACCCGGTTTCCGATTATTGCCCGCTCATGGTTACTGCGGATCGTATGTTTCGTACGCACAGCATAATATAACTTTGACTAAATTATCCTCCTAGGCATTTATCGGCTTTTTCCCGCTTGCCACATTCACGCTATACCAATGGACTCTGAAGGATTCGTGGCTCTCTACCCTCATCTCCGTCATTACTTTCCTCGCCATTGTCGGCATTGTGGGTGGTGCGGTCACAAGAGTGCTCTTATTCGGACGCCGCTCTTCGCTATGGCTACTTGCTGAGGATCTCCCCGCTCATGAGCCTTTGTATGGGCAGCATTGCATTCAGCGGTATTATTTTTCTGTGCTCCCCTTTGCCGCCATGTTCATCCGCGCCATCCTCGTCGCCTCAGCAAAAAACAACGGAACCGCGCAAATTATTACCGTTGTTTGCATTGAACTTTTGCTCTTACTCTCTCATGTCGTGTTGAGACCAGGAAAGACACGCCGCGCTGACATTCTCTACGTTTTCCTTTCTGTCGTCCGTCTTGTGACTGCTGGCTTGCTGGTCGCTTTCATCGTGCCAGTCGCCATACCCCCTATCCCACGGGTCGTTATTGGAATAATCGTCCTTGTACTTTATTCGGTCGCTATTGTGGTAATGTTCTTCAATACGTTGTGGAACCTCGGACTGCGGCGTCTATGGTCCCACCAGCGATTCGCCGTTCTTCGGAGCCGTGGTTCGTCGTCGCAGGGGTCGCTCGAAAAAATGACGGAGGACGTTGAAAAGGGCAATTCCAGCGTCAGCGTGATGTCGCGCCCTTTAAATCCGACACCAACTCAAGGTGGACTTCCGGTTGACCCAGCGATGAACGCGCCCGATGCGCTGTCCCAAGTCACCCCAACGACAACTACCACCGATGGGCCCTCCAGCGCGCACTCGACGAATACTACAATGTCGTATGGCGTGCAGGTTGCGAGCCGGTGGCGCTCTTCTCCTCTGCAGCCACCATCACGGACAGATTCAGATACTAGTCCTGGTGACCTTGTGTTACCTTCA
>WNFG01004466.1_pt1 | contig 13264 bp, 8 predicted proteins | sample 5400431 | NCBI WGS metagenome assembly WNFG01 (sample SAMN13153346, study PRJNA577476) | soil metagenome | isolation source: 120 cm saprolite under Douglas fir tree site 2 hole 3 replicate 2 | place: USA:California | collected 2015-04-18
CGGAAGCGCTCGAGCGCCGCGGGGCTCTGCGAAGTTTCCGGAGGGAGGAATTTCAGCGCGACGAGGCGCTTCAGGCGAGTGTCTTCAGCTTTGTAGACGACGCCCATGCCACCGCCGCCCAGCTTCTCTAGTATGCGGTAGTGCGAGATCGTCTGGCCAATCATGGGAGAAAGCGACTTTCGTGACGGCCATCTTAAGTTGGAGTGAGCGAAGAGGTCAACAAAGCGACGGAAGGTGAGCCGAGAAAAACTTTGGCGTGCTTCGCGCGACCCTCGGTCAAAATCCACTCACCGTTTTCCAGGCCAGAAATGCAATAGGCGAAGAAAACTCGATGGACACGCGAACGACATCGCGCCTCCCGTAAATTTTACAGGTACCAGTGAAATTTGCTCCTGCCAGGAAAACGCCGCCTCTCTTCATCATTGTTATAACATACGGATTATAAGCCACTTAACAGCCCCCTCGATTTGGAACCTGATAAGCACATCAGGTACTTCGTCCAGCTCATCTCACTCTTTCTCGTCCCCCAGAGAGCGGAGGCAGGGGGCCTCCGAGACCGCGGCTTGGAGACCGAAGGCAAGTAGGATCTCCAATCAAGACGAGACGTCTCGCGCCGGGGGAAATCTTACGAAAACCCTGTCGCGTATTGAATGTTAAGAGGGACTTATGCGCCCAATCATCTTGCTTGTCGATGTTGCTTCTGCAGACCGCGCGGATTGGAAGTCATTCCTTCAGAATCAGAGTTGTGAAGTATTTGCGGCGGGAGACGGAGATACAGCGCTGCGGCAGTGTCTCGTCCTTCAACCTGATCTGGTTATTCTGCATGATGCGCCGCCGGAAATCGACGCCTTCGATCTTTGCCGCCGTCTGAAGGAAAATCCTCTCAATCAGCTTGTCCCGGTTGTTTTGATCAAGCCTTCGTCGGATCCCGCGGATATTTCCCGCGGACGCCGCGCAGGGGCTGCCGACGTGTGGGGAACTTGCACTTCGCTCGAGGAAGGGCTGAGCCGTGTCCAGGCGCTTTTACGGCTTAGGAACTATATCGACGAACAAGCGAAGTCGGTAGTGCTTTCGCTGGCGCGCAGCATCGAGGCGAGAGACTCTTTGGCCGACGGCCATTCCGACCGGATGGTGGAGTATGCGGTTCAGCTCGGAAAGGGTCTCGGCCTGCAAGAACAGGAATTGCAGGAATTACGGATCGCATGTTTGCTTCACGACGTCGGCAAGGTGGCGGTCCCGGATAGCATCCTTCTGAAGCCAGGGCCGCTCGACGCTGAAGAAATGGAAATCGTGAGACAGCATCCGGTGGTTGGAGAAAACATCTGTGCGCCGCTGAGATCTCTCCGTGGGATTTTGCGGGTAATCCGGCACCACCACGAGCGGATGGACGGAAGCGGGTATCCCGACGGTCTCCGCGGAGAGCAAATTCCCGTGCAGGCCCGCGTTTTGCAGATCGCGGACATCTATGACGCGCTGACCATTCCTCGCCCTTACAGGATTGCACTTTCCCCAGAGGAGGCGTTGCAAATCCTTCATCAAGAAGCCGCGCGCGGTTGGCTTGATGCTTCCCTGGTGAGCAAATTCTCTGCGATCCGCCGCTCCGGCGAAAACTTGCGGGAGAGCGGCAAATCCATGCTGGCTTCCTACTACGGCATGCCACAGCCAGTGGCGTTTTTCTGAACAATTCCAAGTTGCGAGCGTTGGCGTCCGTCTGAAGGTATCGACCCTACACGCGCAGCAGTCGAGATGACATCGCCGTGCAGTTTGTGCGATGCTGCCTGCTCGACGTGTGCGGGGGCAGCGAGGAATGCTGAAAAAATTCAAGGATTTGAGCGAGCGGGAAATTCTGGCGCTGGCGATAGCTTCGGAAGAAGAAGACGGGCGGATTTACGGCGAATTTGCCGACGCGCTGCGGGAATCGTACCCGGCAACGGCGCAAATGTTCGAGGGCATGCACGAGGAAGAAGCGGGGCACCGCGATCGACTAATTGAAATGTTCCGGCAGCGGTTTGGCGAGCACATCCCGCTGATCCGCCGCGAAAACGTCAAGGGCTTTTTGCGGCGAAACCCGACGTGGCTGATGCGACCGCTGGGCGTCAACGTGGCGCGCAAGCAAGCGGAAGTGATGGAGATGGAAGCGGAACGCTTCTACCAGAAAGCCATCGCGCGCAGCACGGACGCTTCGACGCGTGAATTGCTGAACAAGCTGGCCGACGAGGAACGCAAGCACACGCAGACCGCGGGCAATCTGGAAGAAACACTGCTGACACAGAGCGCGAAAGCGGCGGAAGACGCTTCGCACAAAAAATTATTTCTGCTGCAAATCGTGCAGCCGGGCCTGGCCGGACTGATGGACGGGTCGGTTTCGACGCTGGCGCCGCTATTCGCCGCCGCTTTTGCGACGCACAACAGCTGGGACGCATTTCGCGTGGGCCTTGCGGCTTCTCTCGGAGCGGGAATCTCGATGGGATTCGCGGAGTCTCTTTCAGACGACGGGTCGCTGACGGGACGCGGCTCGCCCTGGATCCGCGGAGCGGCCACCGGGTTGATGACGACGGCGGGCGGGCTGGGGCACACGCTGCCATTTCTACTCGGGAATTTCCACGTGGCAACGCTGATCGCCATTGCTGTTGTGTGCGTCGAACTGGCGGCAATCGCTTACATCCGGCACCGCTACATGGACACGCCATTTTTGCAGGCTTCGTTTCAGGTCATCGTGGGAGGGTTCCTAGTTTTCCTGACCGGCTACCTGATCGGTAGTTCCTAACAGCAATCCAGCAAAACCGAAAAGCTGCGCAATGGAACGCTCTAATCCGAGTGAGCAGGGAGAGGAGCGGGAGCGGCGCCGCGCGCGCGCTGTCCTTGCAGCCAGGTCTGAATGCGATCCATATAAATGTAAACGACGGGAGTGGTGAAGAGGGTAAGCATCTGGCTGAGGATCAGTCCGCCAACGATGGTGATGCCAAGCGGACGACGCAACTCCGAACCCACGCCAGTGCCGAGGGCCAGCGGGAGAGCGCCGAGGAGCGCGGCCATGGTGGTCATCATGATGGGGCGGAAGCGCAGCAAGCAGGCCTGGTAAATGGCTTCGACGGTGGGCTTGCCTTCCAGGCGCTCTGCTTGCACGGCGAAGTCGATCATGAGGATGGCGTTTTTCTTTACGATGCCAATCAACAGAATGATGCCGATGAGCGCGATGATGTTGAGATCAGACTTAGCGAGCCGCACGGCGAGAAGCGCGCCGATGCCGGCGGAGGGGAGCGTCGAGAGAATGGTGATGGGATGAATGAAACTCTCGTAAAGAATGCCGAGCACGATGTAGACGGCGAAGAGTGCGGTGATGATCAGCACCGGCTGATTGGCGAGGGAATCCTGAAAGGCCTGCGCGGTGCCTTGAAATGTGGCGTGGACCGTGGAGGGGACGCCCAGCTCGCTTTGCGCCTGAAGAATGTGCTGCACCGCGGGACCGAGCGAAGCGCCGGGCGCGAGATTGAAGGAGAGCGTGATGGACGGGAAAAGGCCCTGATGGTTCACGGAAAGAGGCGTGTTGGAGTACTGGTAGTGTGCGAAGGCGCTGAGGGGAACAAGCTTGCCGGTGTTTGAGGGAACGTAGATTGTTTTCAGAGTGTCGGGGCTTTGTTGCATCTGGGGAGCGACTTCCAGCACGACGTGGTATTGGTTGAGACCCTTGTAGATGTTGGAGACCTGGCGCTGGCCGAAGGCGTCGCCGAGGGTGTTGTCAATGTCCATCAGATTCACCCCGAGGCGGCCGGCGGTGTCGCGATCAATGACAATGTTGCTGGCCAAGCCGCGCATCTGCTGGTCGGAATTGACATCGCGCAATTCGGTGAGTTTGGCGATGCGCTGCTGAATGATGGGCGCCCAGTGGGTAAGATCGTTCAAATTGTCGGCTTGCAGAGTGTATTGGTATTGCGCGCCGCCGAAGCGGCCGCCAACGGTGAGGTCCTGGACGGCTTGCAGAAGAAGCACAGCCCCGGGCACATGCGCACTGGCCTTGCGAATGCGGCCGATCACCTGGTCGGCGCTGAGTTTTCGCTCGTTGAGAGGCTTTAGCTGCGCGAACATGCGCGCGGTGCTGCCGCCGCTGCCGCCGCCGGTGAACGAAGTCACCGAATCAACCGCGGGATCCTTGGCGACGATGTCCGTAAACACGCGCATCTTTTGGGACATGGCTGCAAACGAGAGATCCTGGTCGCCCTGAATCAAACCAGTGATGCGCCCAGTGTCCTGCTGAGGGAAAAATCCTTTTGGAGTGGCCCAGAACAGATATATGTTGAGGCAAACAGTGCCGATGGTGACCAGCAGAATGAAGAATTGATGGCGCAAGACCCAGCGCAGGCCGACATCGTACGTGCGCAGCAGACGATTGAAAACGCTCTCCGATACACGATACGCGCGGCCGTGTTGGCCGGTGTCATGCCTCAAAAATCGAGCGCACATCATCGGCGTGGTGGTGAGGGAAACAAAGAGTGAGACGCCGATAGCCACGCTGAGCACGACGGCGAATTCCCGAAACAGGCGGCCGACGATGCCGCCCATCATCAAGATGGGGATGAACACGGCCACCAGCGAGGTGCTCATGGAAAGGACCGTGAAGGTGATCTCGCTAGCACCTTTTATGGTGGCTTCGAAGGGTTTCATGCCCCCTTCGATGTGGCGGGTGATGTTTTCGATGACCACAATGGCATCGTCGACGACAAAACCGGTGCAGATGGTCAGGGCCATGAGCGAGAGATTGTCCAGCGTGTAGTGGCACAGATACATGACGCCGAAGGTGCCGATGAGGGAGAGCGGCACGGCCACGCTGGGAATAATGGTGGCCCAGTAGCTACGCAGGAAAGCAAAGACCACCAGAATGACGAGGGAGATGGAAATAAGCAGGGTGATTTCCACGTCGTGCACCGATGCCCGGATGGTGGTGGTGCGGTCAATGGCCACGTTCAGGTGCAGCGACGGAGAGATGGAGGCGCGCAGACGAGGCAGCAAGGCGAGAATGCGATCTACGGTTTCGATCATGTTCGCGCCGGGCTGGCGGAAGATGGCCAGCATCACGGAAGGCTGATTATTGGTGAGGCCTAGATTGCGCGTGTCCTCGACGGAGTCATTGACCTCGCCGATATCCCGCAGGCGCACGGGCGCGCCGACGTGTCCGGCGACAATCAGCGGCTGATATTCATAGGCTTTGAAAAGCTGGTCGGTGTCGGCGATGCTCGACATTTTCGCGGGATCGGATACCGAACCCTTGGCGAGATTAGCATTCGCGGATTGCAAGGAACGCCGGATCGTTTCCAAGCTAATGCCGTACGCGTTGAGCTGAGTCGGATTCACTTCCACACGAACGGCGGGACGCGAGCTGCCCCAGGTGAAGACTTGTCCGACGCCCTCCACCTGGGCCAGCTTCTGCGCCAGGATCGAGTCAGCCGCGTCGTAGATTTGCGCGGCCGGAATATTTTCCGAGGTCAATGAGAGAAGGAGAATCGGCGCGTCGGCAGGATTGGCCTTGCGATAGCTCGGCTGGCCGGGAAGATCCTGAGGAAGCTGGCTGCGCGCGGCGTTGATGGCGGCTTGCACGTCGCGCGCGGCGGCATTGATGTCGCGATTCAAGTCAAATTGCAGCGTGATACCCGTGGAGCCGAGGCCGCTGGAGGAAGTCATTTGCGTAACGCCGGCGATGCGGCCGAACTGGCGCTCGAGCGGAGTGGCCACGGCGGAGGCCATGGTTTCGGGGCTTGCGCCGGGGAGATTCGCGCCCACGGAAATTGTGGGGAAATCAACCTGTGGAAGCGGCGCGACAGGAAGAAAGCGAAAGGCCACGAGGCCGGAAAGAAGGATTGCGATCGTGATCAGCGAGGTCGCGACCGGGCGGCGAATGAAGGGCACCGAGAAATTTGAGGAGACGTTCACGGCTCAGTTTCCAGCGGCGCCCGCAGGATCTTCGATAGGATTGCCAACATGGAATTGAAAGCGATGAGCGACCCAGTCGAAGGCGAGATAGACGACGGGCGTCGTGTATAGCGTAAGAATCTGACTCACAATCAAGCCGCCGACAATCGTAATTCCTAATGGGCGGCGAAGCTCGGAGCCTACGCCGCTGCCGAGCGCCAGCGGTAAACCTCCCAGCAGGGCCGCCATCGTAGTCATCATGATGGGCCGGAAGCGCAGAAGGCACGCTTCGTAAATGGCGTCGAGCGGCGCCTTCCCTTCCTTGCGCTCGGCTTCCAGCGCGAAGTCGATCATCATGATGGCGTTCTTTTTCACGATGCCGATCAGCAAAATGATGCCGATCAGCGCGACGATGCTGAATTCGGTACGGCACAACAGCAAGGCCAAGATGGCGCCCACACCCGCGGAGGGCAGCGTGGACAGAATCGTGATCGGATGAATGTAACTTTCGTAGAGAACGCCGAGCACGATGTACACCGTTACGAGCGCAGCCAAAATCAAAATCGGCTCGTTGGAGAGCGAGCGCAGGAAAGCCGCGGCCGTGCCCTGGAAGGTGGCCTGAATGCTTGGCGGCATGCCAATTTCATCTTTGACTTTGTTAATGGCGTTGACCGCTTCACCGAGAGCGGCATTGGGAGCAAGATTGAAAGACAGGGTCACTACCGGGAACTGCCCCTGGTGATTGATGGTCAGAGCCGTACTGCTAGGTTCAAAACGGGTGAACGCGCTGAGCGGAACCTGCGTCGTCGCGGCCGAGGTGGGCGCCGCGGTGGCCGCGGTGATCGAAGTGCCGGATCCCGAAGAAGGCGCCTGGCCGGCCGACGAATGTACATAAATGTTTTTCAGATTTTCCGGGTTCTGCTGGAACTGCGGGTCTACTTCCAAGACGACGTGGTACTGATTCAACTGCGTGAAGATAGTGGAGACCAGGCGCTGGCCGAATGCGTCGTAGAGCGTGTTGTCTATGTCGGCGGGAAGAATTCCGAGGCGCGATGCCGTATCGCGATCGATGGTGAGCACCGCGAGCAAGCCCTGGTTCTGCTGATCGCTGGCGACATCACGCAACTCAGGCAGCTCCTTGAGCTTTTCCATGAAGCGCGGGACCCAATAGACCAACTCCTTGGCGTCCACGTCCTCCAGGCTGTATTGAAATTGCGTGCGGCTGACGCGATCTTCCACGGTGAGGTCTTGCACCGGCTGCATGAACAGCGATATACCGTCCACCTGGGCGAGCGCGGGCTGCAGGCGCCGGATTACGTCGGACGCGGAAATCTTGCGCTGACCGAGGGGCTTGAGGTTGATCTGGATACGCCCGCTGTTGAGAGTTGTATTGATCCCATCAATGCCGATGAACGAAGACAGGCTCTCGACGGCAGGGTCCTTCAAAATCACGTCGGCCAAGGCGCGCTGCCTGCTCACCATGGCCGCGAAGGAAACGTCCTGCGGACCTTCTGAAACTCCCAGAATCACGCCGGTGTCCTGCACCGGGAAAAATCCTTTGGGCACGTAAATGTAGAGAAGAATCGTGCCAACGAGCGTCGCGGCGGTGATGAGGAGCGTGGTGGTACGGAAGCGCAGCACGAACTTCAGCGTACGGCCGTAAAACGCAATGATGGAATTAAAGGCGTGCTCCGATTTGCGGTAGAACCGGCTCTGCTCTTCTTCTTTCTGATGGCGCAGCAGCTTGGCGGACATCATGGGCGTCAGGGTCAGTGAAACGAAGGCGGAAACGATGATGGTGACCGCAAGGGTGACGGCAAATTCGCGGAACAGCCGGCCCACGATGTCGCCCATGAACAACAGCGGAATGAGCACGGCGATCAGGGATACGGTCAGCGAAAGAATGGTGAAGCCGATCTGCTCGGAGCCTCTGAGCGCCGCTTGCAGAGGCGATTCGCCCTCTTCGATATAGCGCGAAATGTTTTCGATCATCACGATGGCATCGTCGACCACGAAGCCAGTCGAAATGGTGAGCGCCATGAGCGAAAGATTGTTCAGGCTGTAGCCCAGCAGGTACATTACGCCGAAGGTGCCCACAATCGAGAGGGGCACGGCAAAACTGGGAATGATCGTCGCGCGAACGCTGCGCAAGAACAGGAAGATGACCAACACGACCAGCACGATCGTCAACATCAACGAGAATTGCACGTCCGCAACGGAAGCGCGAATGGTGGTGGTACGGTCGGTCAGTATTTCCACCTGCACTGCGGCAGGAAGCGCGGCCTGCAACTGCGGCAGCAATTTCTTGACGCGGTCCACCACGGCGATGATGTTGGCGCCGGGTTGGCGCTGAATATTCAAGATGACGGCGGGGGTCTGGTTGGCCCAGGCGGCTTGTTGCACGTTCTCCACGCCGTCCAGCACCGTGGCCACATCCGTCAGGCGGACGGGCGCCCCATTGCGATAGGCGACGATCAGCGGCCGGTAGCTATTGCTCGAAATGAGCTGATCGTTTGCGCCTATGGTGTATGCCTGATGCGGACCGTCGAAAGTTCCTTTCGCCTGGTCCACGTTGGCTTGCGTCAGGGCCGTGCGGAGGTCTTCGAGGCTTAACCCGTAGGAAGCGAGAGCGGTGGGATTCGCCTGAATGCGCACCGCCGGACGCTGTCCACCGCTGATGCTGACGAGTCCGACCCCGGTAAGCTGCGAAATTTTTTGCGCCAGCGTGGTGTCCGTAAGGTCCTCGACTTTGGACAGCGGCAGCGAATTGGAAGTAATCGCCAGGGTCAGGATGGGGGCATCAGCGGGATTGATCTTGCTGTAGATCGGCGGATTGGGCAGTCCCTGCGGCAAGAGGTTGGAGGCGCCGTTGATCGAGGCCTGCACCTCCTGCTCGGCGACGTCAATGTTGAGATCGAGATCGAACTGGAGCGTGATGATCGAGCTGCCGTAAGAGCTCGTCGAGGTCATTTGGTTGAGCCCCGGCACTTGCCCAAACTGCCGCTCGAGCGGCGAGGTCACCGAAGACGCCATCACGTCCGGGCTGGCCCCGGGATAGAACGTTTGTACCTGGATCGTGGGGTAATCCACTTGCGGCAGGGCGGAAACGGGCAGTTGACGGTAGGCGACAAAGCCCACCAGCAAAATCCCCACCATCAGCAATGTGGTGGCCACCGGCCGCAAAATAAACGGCCTTGATGGACTCATTGGGCCTTCCCGGCAGCGTGGCCCTGTTGCGGAGTGTCCGTACGCCGCGCGCCGCTTTGCGTCTTGCCCTGCTGCGGCGAGGGCTGCTGCCCTGCGTTGGTGCTCTGCGCGTTGGGCGCGGCCGCCGGTGCGGTGCTGGGATTGACTTGGCTGCCGTCTTGCAACTTGTCCTGTCCGTCGACAACCACGACCTCGCCGGCATTTAATCCCGCGCTTAGCCCGACACTGTTGGCGGTCGTTAGGGCAATCGTAACGGTTTGGATTTTGGCGGTTTTTCCGGTCTGCACCACATACACGTAGGTGCCCTGCGGTCCGCGCTGAATGGCTGAAGCGGGCACGATCACCAAATCCTTCTTCACGTCGGCAAGCAGGTGCACGTTCACGAATTGATTGGGGAACAGGAGGTTTCGATCGTTATTGAAAACCGCTTTCAGTTTGTATGTGCCGGTGGTCGTGTCGATCTGATTGTCAATGGTCAGCAGCTTGCCCGATTCGATCTTGGTGGTGTCGTCGCGGTCAAAGGCATCGACGATCAGTTGCTCGCCGTTCCGGAGCTTGCTAGCAACCTGGGGCAGTTGGTCCTGCGGCAGGGAAAAGATTACTGCGATGGGCTGCAGCTGCGTGATGACCAACAGCCCGCCAGTATCGCTGGCGTGCACAATATTCCCGATATCGACCAAGCGCAACCCAATGCGCCCGCTGATCGGTGCGATAACGTGGGAATACACCAGTTGCAGCTTCGCGCTGTCAATCGTGCCTTGATCCGCCTTGATTGAGCCTTCAAATTGCCCCACCTGCGCCCCTTGCGTATCGAGCTGCTGCTTGGGGATCACGCCCTCTTTGTAGAGAAGCTGGAAGCGCTCGTAGTTCACCTGCACGTCGCGGAGCTGTGCTTGATCCTTGGCAAGCTGCCCTTCCGCCTGCTCGAGCTGTACTTGGTAGGGACGCGCGTCGATTTCCAGAAGGCTTTCGCCCTGGTGAACGAATTGACCTTCCTGGAAATTAATTTTTGTGATTTGCCCATCCACGCGGCTGTGCACCGTCACGGTATTAAATGCGGTGACCGTTCCGAGTCCATCGAAGTACACCGGCAGGTCGCCGCGCTGTGCGGTGGCCACGACAACTGGTACGACAAATCCGCCCGCCCCTGCTCCCTGGCGGCCCTGCCCCTTGCTGGCTCCGCCGGGCGCCGCTGGGCCCTGCGCTTCAGTGTTCGAGCGCGGTCCGCGGAAATACCAAATGCCCAGACCGACCAGAACGGCCAAAGCAAGGATCCATACCCAGTGATGGCCCTTCGACGGAGGCTCGCGCCGCACAGGCCCTTCGCCAGAAGAGTTCGGCCCGGCTGGATTAGCGCTCAAATGGCCCATTCATACGCTCCGGTATTGCATGTTTATGCGAGCAAGTCTGCCACTGGCAAGACAATCGGGGGAGACGCCAAGCGCTCCAGGTGACCGGCCAAAGCTTATCGGAAAGCCCTGCTCATTCCTAGAATAGGACGGCCCAGAGCCACAAAAGGTTACGAACGCCAGTGTTAGCTTTCGTCAGTTTTCGGCGTACAAATCCGCGTGCACAAATACCTGTCGGACAGTACACTAACGCGCGTCGGTGCCTCCCTTGTGAAAGCGAGTGAGACTATCAACCTGGCGGCCGTCCGTCGCGACAATGGAAAGGGGAGAATAGTGGATCATGTTCAAAGCCTTTGTAATCGGGATACTGATTGGCGTGCTGTTGGTGGTCGCAGGCGCTTGGTTGTATTTCACCAAGGGATGGGCGCCGGTTGCGGTGGCGGACCCACCTTTGCTGTTTGAGAAGAAGCTCTCCCACGGCGCATTGAACGCTCGGATCGGCAAAGATCCCCACACCGATCCGGCGCCGGTTCCTCTCACCGAGGCGACCTATCTCGCTGGAGCTGATGTGTACAAGCAGAACTGCGCGGTCTGCCACGGATTGCCGGGGGAACCGCAGAGCGCCATCGGACAAGGCATGTTCCCCAAGCCCCCGGAGCTCTTCCACGGAACGGGGGTGACCGACGATCCTGCGTGGGAAACGTACTGGAAAGCCAAGAACGGCATTCGCCTGACCGGCATGCCCGGCTTTCAGAAGGCCCTGAACGATACGCAGCTTTGGCAGGTCAGTGTGTTGTTGGCCAACGCAGACAAAGTTTCGCCGGCCGTAAAGGCTTACTTGTCTTCGCCTCCCGGACCACCGCCGCAAGCAACGCCAGCAGCGGCAGCACCCGTAAAGTAGTGATCGCACTCTTGCGCACGGTAGACTGACTCATAGGCATGAGTCGGATAGACTTAGTCGTATGGCTAAAAAGCTGCACGTAGTGGCGGACGGGCCTGTAAGCCGGATTCTGTGCGGCATGCAAACGTTTCCGTCCGCACGCCGCGGCGATCATTCCTCTAGGTCATGCCTCGCGGCGTGACTCCAGCAGCCTACCCGAGGGTTGTCCTCTGCGACAGCTTGCGCCATCGCCGAGGAAGCGCGCCCGCTTGCGCGAACGCTCTCATCGAGCCGGGCCGGCTCTCCCCTCCTATTTGGCCTTGCACCACGCGGGGTTTTCCATGCTCCCGATATTGCTACCGGGACGGTGGGCTCTTACCCCACCTTTTCACCCTTGCCTAACGAACCAGCTGTGGCACTTTCCGTAACTGAGCCGCACCGCATCGGGTTGAACCCGACGCCACACGCCGAAGCGTGTAACTCCGCTTTGCAGCGGAGCCTGCGTGGCCGTCCCCTGGCGTTACCAGGCGCGTTGCCCTTGTTCGTCACCGGCTCTTGCGAGCCTACGACGACGGTGTCCGGACTTTCCTCCCGCCCCGATTGCTCGGGACCAGCGATCACCCGGCCCGCCCGCCAATTCCATTATAGACCGAAATCCTCCTTGGGATTGTGCAAAGCGCAATTTTTGCTCATTCCCCGACCCCCGCGCAACCGACAATTTGGCCGCTGAGGTTCCAACCTGCATGCTGCAGAGGACTTCGCCTCACCGAAAGGCCGCCTCTTCCGCGTCCTTCGTGCTAGAGTTTTGCTATGGAAATCAAGGTCAAGGTTCCCGACGAAGTCGCTGCCCAGGCGCAAGCGCGGGGTGTCAAGGTCGAGGCTTACGTCGAGGAAATTCTTGCCCGCCAGGCGGGCGGCCAGACTCCCCCGCCTCTGCGCAGCCCGGAACAAATTCGCGCCTGGCTCGAGTCGCTCGCACAATTCTCTGATAAAATTCCGCCGCTTCCCGAGAACCTTTCCCGCGAATGGATTTATCAGGAACACGACTAGATGGCTCTCGGGGCGTGTTTGGTGGACACGAACATCCTTCTGCGTGCCACTCGACGGGCCGATCCTCAACATGAAGTAGCCAGTACCAGCCTCGCGCGTTTGGCTAATCAGGGTACCCTTCTCAATTACACACCACAGAACATCGCGGAGCTCTGGAACACCATGACTCGCCCGGCGGCTCGCAACGGGTTGGGCCTGAGCGCGGTTGAGGCGGACCGCGAAGTGCGCGCAATCGAAAGCGGGATGATTCTCTTGCCTGACAACGAGGCGGTCTATCGCGAGTGGCGCAGGATTATCGGAAGGGTTTAGCTTGGAAGGAGGGTGTCGAGGAAGGGCTAGCTGTCGAGGTAACATGAGGGAGGTTATCACATGGGTACATCGGTTGTCAAGCCCCTTTTTGGGGCGTTATAAATACAAGCTTTTGAAAAGATTAGCTAGAAGATTTCGACGGACAAAAAGTCAAAAACCGCACACTTCGACAAAAGCGTGAAGGGATGCGGCACCCGAAGTCCACATCTCGGCCAGCCGCCCCGTGCGGCACATTAGCCTATTCAGTTGGCGTCATTCAGGCTGCCACAGCGCAGTAGTGTATTCGTCGGTGGGTCCAAAAACGCACAGAAGTTCGTCTGATGTGGCCGATTAAACTCATCTTTGTACGTAACATCCGCGAAGACATAAAATCTCATTCGGTGACTTGCGAGTCCATCTAGTTCGGCTTGCGAAAGCGGGGCCGCACTTTGCCAAGTCGTCTGAACTTTGCCGCCCGCTGAAATAGTTCCTTTGCTTGTGTACGGAATTGGAACGCTCGGCCCGAATGCGCCGCTGTGAGCGTGTTCGGCGGTATCGGACGCGGGATCGAGCCCCGAGCGAACTC
>WNFG01004976.1_pt1 | contig 13263 bp, 12 predicted proteins | sample 5400431 | NCBI WGS metagenome assembly WNFG01 (sample SAMN13153346, study PRJNA577476) | soil metagenome | isolation source: 120 cm saprolite under Douglas fir tree site 2 hole 3 replicate 2 | place: USA:California | collected 2015-04-18
AGAGCTCTTCCCGTTGATACCCAAACAGCCTCTCCACCTGAGCATTGACCAACACGATGGTGCCCTGCCGATTCATCACGATCATCGCATCCGGAGCGGATTCCAGAAGGCCGCGGAATTTCTGCTCGGCTTGCTTGCGCTCGGTGACGTCCAGAACTGCACCAACAAATCCAATCTTGTCCGATTCGTGCCTTTCTACCGCGTGAGCCACAACCTCGATATGTTTGACCGAGCCGTTGGGCATCAACAGTCGATGTTCAAAATGAAAATGCTTCCTCTCCTGTTGCGCCCGATTGCTGACTTGCCGGACCAGGGCTCTGTCTTCGGGATGCGTTCGTTGTAGTATGAATTCCAGTGTGGGTTCGTTGGCCCGATCGCACTCAAAGATCCGATACGTTTCCTCGGACCAGTTGATTCCCTCTCCGCAGACATTCCAGGCGAAACTGCCGCAGTGGCTCAGCCTCTGCGCTTCAGCTAGATAGGCCTGGCTTCGCTGCAAATCGGCAGTCCGTTCCACCACCTTCATCTCGAGTTCGTTGCGCGCTTGACGGAGTTCCGCCACTTTCTCGTCGAGTTCGTGGCGCAGGCGCGCGTTCTGAAACGCTGCCGCGGCGTGATTGGCAGCCACAGAAAGCAGCAACTGGTCAATATCGCTGGGAAAGTCGGTGCGACTGCATGCCGCAGCGACCAGGCCTGCCTCGGCATTGACGCCAATGGGAATGACAACACCCCGGCATGGCTCCGCGCCGCCAATGTCAGCGACGATTTCCTTACACGAAAACTGGTCGCCGCTGCCCAGGTGAGTTCGCAGCCATTCGGGAAATGCTTTCCATGCGTGCCCGCGCGTGACTTCGATTGCGCCACCCCCTTTGGGATCGCACAACCGCACAAAGGCGAAATCCAGTTGCAGTGATCCGACCAGCACATCGGCAAGCCCGGCGGCAATGATAGGCGGTTCTCTTCCCACCCACGCCGCTGGGATTGTCGAAAGTGCCACCAGCTCGCGGAGCGCTGTTCGCAGCGCCACACTTTCAGTATGCGATTCTGTGGGCATTCAGTTCGCCAAGCCTGCACTTTTGCGAGCCGACCGCCGCTCCCGCAACTCGAGGAGAAACTGATCGGGAGGAACGAAGAACGGGTTCTCCTGTAGGATGCCGCCGATAATTACGACCGGGTGCGTACGCATGATGTCCATCACCAGGCTGGCTTGAAATTTCGACAGGTCGTACGTACAGATCACCGGATCTTCGTACTTGGGAAGAACATAATTGAGGCGCGTCTCGTATTCCACGAGGTTATCGACGCCAGGTTTGTCGAGCAGCGCCCATTCCATGTGTGCTACCAGCCTGGTGAGCGCGTAGCCGGCCGCTGCGCCCGACTGGAGTATTTCTTCGATTAATGCCACGGCGGCATCCTGGTCGAACCGATCTCCGCGCAGGTAAGCTTCCCGCCACGGCCGCAACTCGAGCTGCCCGGTGTCCATCGCCTGCTGCACATTGATACCCGCTTCCGCGAGCCGCTTCAGATGCTCTTCCCGTTTCTCAGGATCCACGATGTGCGTAGCCTTGTCGCCCCTGTCGAAGCCATCTTTGAAGAACGAGCGAAGCACCCTGTGCTCCTCGTCGATGCTGTTGAAGAAGGCGCAAATGTGACGTTGCCCGCCGAGATGGCCTCCGGCGAACTGTACGGAATGATTGACAGCCATATATCACCTCACACGCGTAGTAGACATACGCACGGGGATCTCACATCTGGGTCGACCGGCATTTAGTTCGACGTGCCTGCGCTCTTGCGAACCCGCCGTCGCTCCTTTATCTCGAGGAGGAACTGGTCCGGTGGAACGAAGAACGGGTTCTCCTGCAGCACCCCGCCGATGATCACGACCGGGTGCGTGCGCAGGATATCCATTGTCACGTTTGCGCCAAATTTCGACAGATCGTACGTACACACCACCGGATCATCGTACTTGGGAAGCACGTAGTTGAGCCGTGTCTCGTATTCCACGAGGTTATCGACGCCAGGTTTGTCGAGCAGCGCCCATTCCATGTGCGCCACCAGTCTGGTGAGCGGGTACCCGGCCGTATCGGCCGATTGCAGCACCTCTTCGATCAATGCCAACATCGCATTCTGGTCGAAGTGGTCCCCGCGCAGGTAAGCGTCCTGCCAACGCCGCACCTCCAACTGGCCGGTGTCGATCGCGCGATGCACATTGATGCCTGCTTCGGCGAGGAGCTTAAGATGTTCTTCCCGTAGCTCGGGGTCTACGACATGGAAAGCTTTTTCCCCCCGCTCGAGGCCCTCTTTGATGAACGAGCGAAGCACCCTGTGCTCCTCGTCGATACTGTTGAAGAAAGCGCAAATGTGACGTTGCCCGCCGAGATTGCCTCCGGCGAACTGTACGGAATGACTCTCGGTCGCCATAGTTCACCTCACATACGTCGTAGACATGCTCCGGAAAGCACAATCGCGAACGCATACCAGATGTTTACGGCGATAGCCGTCAGGAAAAGCGCACCTCACGCGCTGAAATATCCCTGAAGGAGAAGCGCCAACCCAAGTGCGATTGCATCGACGTAAGCGCGAGAACGTAGCATGGAACAGAACGTAGGACGGAACCGGAGGTAGAGAGGTCGAATGTGGAGGAGCCGCTGTCCATGGCTCGCCTCGCCTGGATCGCGTCAGAGCTGGGTTCCGCAACCCGCTTTCCGAGGAAAACCATCATACTACAGAAGCCCCAACCCGACGAGGGTCTGTACTCGTCTTGTTTTGCTCCATGATTCTGTCACCCCTGGACGGCAACGTGAAAATGTCACCCTATGAACAGGGGAACATTTGCATTGAGCCAGAAAGAGCTACAACGAGTGGCGGTTATTTCCAGATGCGTGAAGGGGGAGTTGGCGTGTGCCAGAGCCGCCGGACTCCTGTGCCTGAGCGTGCGCCAAATTAAGCGCTTGAAGAAGCGTTTGCGCGAAGACGGGGAGGCGGCTCTGGCACACGCCAATCGTGGACGGCCCAGTCACCGTCGCCTGCCCCAGGCCGTGCCTGAGCGCATCGTGCAGCTTTCACGAGGCACCTACGCCGGCTTCAACGACCACCATCTCTGCGAAAAGCTGGTGGAATGCGAGGGCATTTCGCTCAGTCGCGAAACACTTCGCCGACTGCTGCGCCAGCACGGCCTCGGAAGTTAGACCAGTCAGGCACGCTGGGGAGATATCTGATTGCCCGGAACAGCCGGCGAGACTAGGATATTGTTTCCCTGGGCCTTGTCGCGGCCGAAATTTCGAGGCCAAGGAGGCTCCCTTGAGGCTCACTTACGGACCCAGCCGCGCTTGCCTGCTGGCCGGAGTCTTGTTTTACGGAGCAGCAACATCCCTCGCGCAAACCGAGACAACACCCGGTTCGAGTGCGCCGGGCCAACCCATACCCGGAACGCTGGGAGTGAGCCCGTTCGCGGGTAGCGTGCCGGCAAAGCTCGTTCCGGGAGTTATGCCGCTTTCGTTGCGGGACGCTATCGATCGCGGATTGAAGCAAAATCTGGGAGCGCTTCTTTCCAATGCGGACATTCGCTCGGCGCGCGGACAGCGTTGGGAGCAACTGAGTGCGCTCCTGCCTCACGTAACCGCGGCGCCTTATGTGGACGTATCCCAAATAAATCTCCAGGAACTGGGCATCAAGTTTTCCTTTCCGGGAGTCAATCTCCCGTCGACCGTTCGTTTTTCCTATTTTGATGCGCGCGTAAGTGTGGACCAGTCCCTGTTTAACTGGAAGTCGATCAACAATGAGCGCGCCGCTAAGCAGGCCTTGAAGTCCGCGGAATATAGCTACAAGGATGCGCGCGATCTCGTTGTGCTCGCCGTGGGCTATACCTATTTGCAGGCCATCGCCGACGAAGCTCGCATCGAAACAGCGGAAGCGCAGGTTAAGACGGCGCAGGCGCTCTTCGATCAAGCGACAGACCGTGTGAACGCGGGCACCTCGCCGGACATCGATGCGCTGCGCGCCAAGGTCGAGCTGCAAACGCGGCAGCAGCAGTTGATTCAAGCGAAGAACAACCTCGCCATCCAGAAGCTGACCGTCGCGCGCGTGATCGGGCTGGCTCCCGGGCAGGAATTCGAATTGACGGACAAGTCGCTGTACCAGCCGTTCGAGGGAATCACCGTCGAAGAAGCTCTGAAACGCGCTTACGCTACGCGTTCCGATTACCAGGCGGCCATGACTGATGTCCGCGTGGCGGAATTCTCCCGGAAGGCCGCGGTGGCCGGGTATTTTCCGTCGCTTTCCTTTAATGCGGACTATGGTGCGGGGGCCTTGCATCCTTCCGCAGCAAGGCAAGTATTCGATGTGCGCGGGACATTATCGATTCCGATCTTTCAAGGCGGTAGCGTTCACGGTGACGTTTTGCAAGCGGATGCGAGGCTGGAGCAGAACCGCGAGCGCCTGGACAATCTCCGCGCGCAGATCGACTCCGATGTACGGACCGCTCTGCTGAACCTGGAGTCGTCGGCGGAACAGGTCAACGTGGCGCGCAGCAACATTGATTTGGCGGAGCAGACCCTGACCCAGTCGCGCGATCGTTTCGGTGCGGGTGTCACCGATACTGTGGAGGTGGTGCAATCGCAAGAGGCGGTAGCTAGCGCCCACGAACAGTACATCTCGAGTCTCTACAGCTACAATTTTGCAAAAGTTTCCCTGGCGCGCGCTCTGGGCGCCGCGGAAGAGGGCGTCAAGGAATATTTCAAAGGAAAATGAACATGGCGGACGAGAACCCACCCCGTTCGGTCCCTGATGCGGGCAAGGAATCCCCGATCGAGCCGTCGCCCTTGACGGACAGAGTGTCTACGCCGCCGGCCTCCCGGAGTCCCAAGCGCCGGAGAAACATCGTGATTCTGATTGCCGTCTTGGTGGTGCTGGTCGTCGGCGTGTTCTTGTGGCGCTACTTAAACAGTTACGAATCGACCGACGACGCCCAGGCGGACGTTCACCTGTACCCTGTCAGCGCGCGTATTTCCGGCTATGTAGTGAAGGTCAACGTGGACGACAACCAATGGGTGCAGAAAGGCACCGTGCTGGTAGAGATCGACCCGAAAGACTACGAAGTTGCGGTCGCGCAGGCGCAAGCCAATCTCGCCAATGCCGAAGCGACAGCTCAATCGCTCAATATCACCGTGCCGATTACCTCGGTGAATACTTCGAGCCAGCTGAAGTTCACCGCGTCAGACATTGGAAACGCGACTGCTGGAGTCATTGCGGCGGAAAGGCAGCTCACTGCCGCCCACGCCCAACTGGAACAGGCGGAGGCCAACGATGTGAGGGCGCAAGACGATCTCCACCGCTACAAGCTTCTGGTCGACAAGCGGGAAGTGGCCGAGCAGATTTACGATCAGGCATTGGCCACGGCCAAATCCAGTACCGCGGCGGTAGCGGCAGCCCGTGCCAATGAGTCCGCCGCGCAACAATTCGTGCAACAGGCGCGGAGCCGTCTGGTGCAAGCGGATGCCAACTACCAATCTGCGGAGACTGGACCGCAGCAGGTGTCTTCCACCAGGGCTCGGGTGCGGGCGTCAATCGCTGACGTGGAGCAAAAGCGCGCGCTGCTCGAACAAGCCCAGCTGAACCTCCAGTACACCAAAATCGTTGCGCCGGTCACCGGTGAAGTGAATAAAACGGTGGTCGTCGGGTTAAATGTTCAACCCGGGCAGCAACTCCTCACCCTGGTGCCCCTCGACGATGTTTGGGTGACCGCCAATTTCAAGGAGACGCAGCTGAAGCACATGCGCGTCGGACAGAAAGCGGAAATCCATGTGGACTCGACCGGCCGGACTCTAAAAGCTCACGTGGACAGCATCGCAGGGGCAACGGGCCCGCTTTTCAGTTTGCTTCCTCCGGAGAATGCCACGGGCAACTACGTTAAAATTGTCCAAAGGATTCCGGTAAAGATAGTTCTTGAGGCGGGAGAGAACCGCGATCGTCAGCTTCGGCCCGGCATGAATGTCGTGCCGAACGTATACCTCCAATGAGTTCCACTCCACTCACCATCGACCAGGACGTTTGGCGGCCCAAATACAATCCTTGGCTGATTGCTGTTGTCGTGGCGCTGGCAGCCTTCATGGAGGTCCTCGACACCAGCATCGCCAACGTGGCCCTGCCGTACATGGCCGGGAATCTGGGGGCGAGCAACGACCAGAGCACCTGGGTCCTGACCTCGTATCTGGTCTCGAATGCCATCATCCTGCCAATCAGCGGGTGGCTCGCAGGCGCAGTGGGACGGAAGCGCTTTTTCATGGCGTGTTTGACTGTGTTTACTGTGAGTTCCTTGCTTTGTGGGTTGGCGCCGAGTCTCGGGCTACTTCTTCTCTTCCGCGTGTTGCAAGGCGCGGGCGGCGGAGGGCTGCAGCCGATGGCTCAGGCCATTCTCGCCGACACCTTTCCGCCGCACCAGCGAGGCTTGGCTTTTGCGCTGTATGGCATCACGGCCATCATGGCACCCACGATTGGACCAACTCTCGGCGGGTGGATCACCTTCAACTATTCCTGGCGCTGGATTTTTTTCATCAATCTACCGGTCGGGTTGGGCACATGGTTTCTTGTGCGGCGCTTTGTCGAAGATCCGCCCTATTTAGGCCGGCTCAAGTCGGCTGGCGTTAAGTTGGACTACGTTGGCATCGCTCTGCTCACTCTGGGTATCGGGGCGTTGCAAGTGCTGCTCGATAAGGGTCAAGAAGATGATTGGTTTGGGTCGCGCTTCATTACCACCTTAGTCGTCGTGGCGACCGTCTGCCTGATCTCGCTGGTTATCTGGGAGTGGTTTCAAAAGGCGCCGATCATCGATGTCCGCATGTTCAAGAGCTTTAACTTCGCCAGCGCGAACTTGATGATGTTCACCCTGGGAATCTTGCTGTTCAGCGCCCTCGTCCTGATGCCGCAGTTCCTCCAAACGCTATTGGGGTACACCTCCCAACTGGCCGGCCTTGCGCTGTCCGCTGGAGGTCTTGTTTTGCTGTTTGAGATGCCCCTCATGGGCCAACTGACCACCAAGCTTCAGGCCCGCTACCTGATCGCCTTTGGTTGGCTAGCTTTGTCCATCGCCATGTTCTATTCCACGAAGCGGATTGACTTGCAGATTAGCTTCCATGCCGCCGTGTGGCTGCGCATCTCCCAGGTTATTGGTTTGGGATTCCTGTTCGTGCCGATTACGCTTGTGGCCTATATCGGAATTCCGCCGGAAAAGAACAACGCCGTCGCCGGAATCGTTAATTTCATGCGCAATATGGGAAGCAGCGTGGGAACCTCCATCGTCACCACGTTGATTGCGCGACGCTCTCAATTCCATCAGGGAAGGCTGGTCGAGTACGCCAGGCCCGACAATCCTAATTTCCAAAATTCCGTAAACGGCCTAACCCAGCAATTGGCTCACTCCGGACTAAGCACGCACGCCGCGCTCACGCAAGCCTACGCCAGGATTTACCAGAGCTTGCAGGCGCAGGCCGCGAGTCTGGCCTACATCGATACGTTTATGGTTCTTGCCGTGGGTGCAGCGATCATGTTCTGTCTCACTTTTGTTTTGAAGAAGAATGATCCCGGCGGTGGCGGGAATGTGGCGGTGGACTAGGGGAAGTGGAATGATATGTAGTTAGGATTGCGTGGAGCGAATAGTCGGCGCAGAGACCGGCATGATCAAAATCGTCACGGTTGAACGGGAGTATGGCAGCGGCGGAGGCGAAATCGCTCAATCGCTTGCGGCTCAACTGGGCTGGAAGCTTTGGGATCAGTTGCTCACCGAGGAGATTGCCCGGCTTGCGAATTGCCCCAAAGCCGTCGTCGAGGTCCGAGAGGAACGCGCCGATCCACTCTACTACCGGCTCTTCAAATCCTTTTTGCGCGGAAGTTATGAAGGCAGCCTCAACGCGTACAAGCTCAACCTGGTTGACAGCGAAACCATTTTGAAGATTACAGAACGGGTCGTTCAGCACGCCGCTAAGACCGGAAACTCTGTCATCGTCGGAAGGGGGTCGCAGCATTTTCTGAGGAACCGCACAGACACACTGCGTGTGTTTCTTTACGCTCCGAGAGAAGATAAAGTGCGCCGCCTCTTGGCTCGCGGCAAAAGCGAGAAGGAAGCACAGCAGCTTGTGGATACCGTTGACCGCGAGCGCGTCGATTTCATCCAGAAGTATTTCCGCGTCGAATGGCCTGACCGGGCCATTTACCACACCATGATCAATACGGCGATCGGCGATGAGGCCGTCGTTCACATGATTCTGGATTTCATGAAAACCGTCGATGCAAGAGTCTCTGCCTGAGTGCTCAGGAATAGATCCGCCCCGATCGTCCGGCTCGCAAGCCACTCCTGGGTTTAGCGCACGGTTTAAGTGCGACGTTCCGTTTGGATAACATTCGGACGAAAACCTGGGTTCAGCCAAACCAGCGCCGCCGCGAGTAGCTCGTTGCCCGTCCCCACGAATTACTTCTGGGCGCCCCGTCACTCGAAACTGTCGATTGTTGCTGCTTGGTCGTAACGTCGGTTTACATGAAACTGCCCGCTTCCGCCACTTCTCGACGATGGACTTCCCGCGCGTTCAGTGTTATCTCTAGGGCGGCTCCGGCATGGAAAAGAGCCGGACCATTCACTGGTACAATCGCTGATTTCACTTGGGGACAAATTATCTTTCTTTTACAGATGCAATCGGCGATCTCTTGCAGAAGTGTAGCGGGCTCAGCGAGTCGGAGGAACTTATGTTTGAGGCGCCTGAAGAAATCAAGGACAAAGGTTCGAAGGGACTGTGGATTGGCGTCGCAATGGTTGTCGCGGTGGTTGCCGTCGGAGGGTATTTCTTCGTCAGGTCCAGGGGCAATACAAATGCGCAAGCAACTGCTGCCAGCGCACCCGCCGCGGTCAAAGGGAACGCCGATCCTGTCCACGATTTAAAGATCCAGCGCGCCACGATGAATAAGGATCGCAACGGTACGATGGCCGTCTGGCTCGTGACCATTGAGAATAAATCCTCGGCGTATAGCTACAGCAAGATCCAGTATGAGACCACTTATGTCGGCGCCGACAATAACGCGATTCTGATCAACAAAGGCACCATTCCCGCCACGATCGGCCCCGGCGAACAGAATAATTCCGAAATCAATGACGCGCTCTACCCGGCGGGCACGGCGTGGTACAAAGTTCGAATCACTGGCGCGACTCCCGCGGCTCAATAGCCCGGAGTTCGCTTCGAATCGCGAACGATGGCAGCATCCATAGATAAATTCCCGCAGGGTGAAATTCCAGAGAAGTTGAATATTGCCGAGCATTTTCTGGATGCCCCGGCCGCATCGCACCCCGAGCGCCCCGCCATCGTTGGCGAACCGCGCGAAGTGACCTACGGCGAACTGGCCGCGCTCGCCAATCGCGCGGGGAATGCGTTGCGTGCGCAAGGCGTTTCCCGGGGCGACCGCGTTCTGATTGTGCTGCCGGATTCCGCGGAATTTGTGGCCGCCTTTTTTGGCGCCGCAAAAATCGGCGCGGTGGCTGTGCCCGTGAATCCCTTCGCGCGATCTTCCGATTACATTCATTACCTTGAAAATAGCGAGCCCCGCGCTGCGATTATTCATTCGAACGCGCTTGCGGAATTTCTGCCGGCTTCGAGCGTCCGCCCGCAAATACCGATTGTCGTCGTCGGCGGCGAAAAAATGGATTCGAACGGCGTGGCCTGCGTGAAGTGGAATGAATGGACAGCGGCGGCCGGCGAACATCTCCTGGCGGCGGACACTTCGCCACACGATCCGGCATTCATGCTTTACACCTCCGGCAGCGGCGGCCCGCCAAAAGCGGCAGTGCATCGCCATGCGGACATGCTGGTCACCAGCCGGAATTATGCGCACAAAGTTCTCGGCCTCCGCGCTGACGATGTGACGTTCTCAGTCTCGAAACTGTTTTTTGCTTACGGCCTGGGAAACGGAATGTATTTCCCGTTTTCACTCGGCGCGCGGACGCTGTTGAACCCGGAGCGAACCAACGTAGCGCATGTGATCGAGATGGTAGCGCGTCACCGGCCAAGTGTTTTTTTCGCCGTTCCGACCTTTTATGCCGCGCTCCTGCGAGAAGCGCAGCGGCCAGGCCACCGCGTGGATTTCTCTTCCGTCCGAGTGTGCGTTTCAGCCGGTGAGGCGCTGCCCGCTGAAATCTTCAACGCGTGGAAGCGGCAATTCGGAATCGAAATCCTCGACGGAATTGGTTCGACGGAGATGCTGCATATGTTCATCTCCAGCCGCCCCGGGGGATGCAGGCCGGGGAGCTGTGGTTTCCCCGTGCCGGGTTACCAAGCCACAATCGTGGATGACAACGGAGAAGAGGTGCGTGACGGCGAGATCGGAAATCTCTGGGTGCGCGGCGCGAGCGCGTTTGCGGAGTATTGGCAAATCCCCGAATTGACGGCGCGCACGAAACGCGGGGATTGGATCGTGACCGGCGACAAATTCTTCTGCGATTCGGACGGTTACTACCACTACTGCGGGCGTGCCGACGACATGTTGAAAGTCGCGGGCATGTGGGTTTCCCCGGTGGAGGTGGAGAACACTCTGCTCGGCCATCCGCACGTCGCCGAAGCAGCCGTGGTTGGCGCTACCGACGCGCACGGCCTGACGTATTCCGTGGCGTATGTGGTGTTGCGGGGAGAAGTCCACGGCTCGGAGGAACTCGCCGCAGAAATTTGCGAACATGTTAAGGCAAGACTCGTGCCGTACAAAGTGCCGCGCGAAGTGCGATTCTGCAGTGAACTTCCGAAAACGGTGACTGGAAAAATCCAACGATTCATGCTGCGCAAGAACTGACTCATGTAAAAGAGTTGTCAGCGAAGGTTGATGGCGCATTTTCGATTCTCAGGCCGGATCGAGATAAGTGTCGTAGGAAGAAGCGATGGCGCGAACTTCCGCGAGAGTTTGATCGCGCAGGATTTTGCCGTCTTCGAGAATCGTTTCGAGAGCGTTGTTGGAAGGGACGGGCGCGCCTTCAACGACTTCGACGGTGGCGAAATCCTTGCCGTTTTGAATGAGGTTGAAGCGGCCGCCTTTGCTGGCTTTGGATGGATCTTGCTTGGGATTTTTGTAGACGTTGTGCCATTGGCCGTGGCGGTCGATCGCAGAACACTTTAATGCAAATTTAAGCGTGTCGCGGTTGACTTGTTGCAGCAGCGCGCCGCAGTTGACGCCATCGCCCTGGATGAAGCGCACGCACGGAACGGTGGTCTTCCAGCCTTTGCGGTTTACTTCGTAGCCGAATTTCTCGCTGACAATTTTGAAAAGTTCTTCGAGGACGGTGACGGCTTCGCCGGAATCAGGGCGAATCACCAGCGTGCCTTTTCTTTGGAGGACTTTGTCGCGCAGCGCGCCGCCCCAGAGATTGCGCACCGCGTTGAAGACGTCGTAGGAATCGCTGACGCAGGCGACGAGTCCTTCGGGACAGTTTTCGAGGATGTTGGCGTAAGCGTCCAGCTCGTGCGCTTCACCCCACGCAGTGATGGTGGAATGCTCGGAAGCCGGGATGCTGTAGGCGGCGCAATTCGTAGGATCCGTCGCGGAAAGATCGGCGGAATAAAACTGATTGAGTAGTTGAATGGCGGCAAGTGTATCCGTGCCGAGAAAATTCAGCAGATGCGCGGCGCCGCCAATGGCGGCGGATTCCTTGGAGGAAACGCCGCGGAATCCGAAATCGTGGAGCTTAAAGGGAAGAAGCGAAGGATCGCCGGTGCGAACCAGAGCTGTGCCGATGACCTGCTTGATCGCGCGGGAGAGTGTGGCAACGGTGATGGGATACCAGACCTGGACAAGAAGCGTTTCGGCCCAGTTGGTGAGCCAGTAGAATTCGGGGTCGGTGTTTTCGATGGTGATGAGCGCGTTGTGAGTTTTGACGACGGTGCCTTCCTTGACGGCGCGGATGCGGAGAGGCAATCGGCCGCCGTGTTTCGCATAGAGAGATTTGAAACCTTCGTAGTTGAAAGTTTTGGGATGGCCGGAGAAATGAGCGTGGGCGGTACGGCGGGCTTCTTCGACATCGTCGAGTGTGAAGACCTGTCCGGCAAAATTGGATTTGATGATGTACTGCAGCATGGCGAGCATGGTTTCTTCAAACATGCCGCCGCGGGATTCGAGGTAGGAATAGATGTGGCGCGTGTCCGGGGGATATTGCCACCAGTGGGTGAGCTTGTAGGAGTCCGTGTTGAGGATGGGGTTCAGACGAAGCGATTGCATGGGGCTCCTTGCGGTTGTGGACGAGAAATGGCTCGGGACTTCCGACCGCTCGCAGGAATTAGGATAGCAGGGAAGGGAGCGAGTAGTGGGCCGTGAGCAGTGAAGAGAAGAGCGGGAATTAACACAGAGGTCGCCGAGAGCACGGAGTTCACGGAGACGGAAAACGAATTGCCGCGCGGCAATCTAGTGTGCCGAAAGGGGGCTACCCCCCGCCGCGACGGAAAGAGTCCGCAAGGAATTGATTCCAAAAGAACTGAGGAAATCCCGTGGCAGAGAAGAGTGTGTAAGATAAAGAAATGAAAGAGATGAATGAGACTGTCCGAAAGTGGAACGTTCGAACTCTGAAGGATTTGCGGCCGGGGGAGCCTTGACACCCCCCCCGATTTTTTGTAAGTGTTGCATCTAAACGGCTTAGCAATGCCGCAAGTCTTTTAGAATCAACACTTGCGAGGGGCCATGGAAGTGTTGATTCTAAAGGTAGTTACGGGTGTTTTTGTCGGACGCTCTCACAAGTGTTAATTCTAAATCATTCAACGCAGGGTGGTTATTCCCCGTCAGGAGGAGTGAAGGCGCCTGAAGGCCGATGAGGCGAAGGGACTTGATCGAAATTTCCGCGCCGGAAACAAAAAAGCGGCAGAGGAGCCGCCGCAGTTGGAGCAATTCCGCACTCTTTCCTGGCAAGTACAGTAGCATAATCGTACCAGCCTTTCAATGATCTCTTTTGGTCGCAAGGCTTAGCTTTGGCGGTCTTGGAATTCTTCGTGCCATGCCATCTGGATGGCTTCGAGCTTGGATTCATTCGAGGTCGCGGGGTCGCCGGAGAAGCCGGGGAGCTCAGTGATCCATTTGTGCATGTCAGTGAATCGGACGGTTAGCGGATCGGTGTCCGGAAATTTGTCCGCCAGGCCGATGGCAATGTCTTCGAGATTGTCCCAACCGAATGTCGGCGGCATGTATGGCTCCTCTGGAAGTTCTTAGTTCTTAGTTTTAAGTTATAAGTAAAAAGCAGAAAAGAGCTCTTCAATCTCC